>QXGG01109879.1_pt1 | contig 19480 bp, 13 predicted proteins | sample 1982491 | NCBI WGS metagenome assembly QXGG01 (sample SAMN09924614, study PRJNA488089) | Wastewater metagenome, whole genome shotgun sequencing project. | isolation source: South African research farm wastewater | place: South Africa: Irene, Agricultural Research Council, Animal Production... | reverse complement strand
GCTCTTGCATTATTTGGCTCTCAATATAAAAAACGGCGAACCCCATCACTGAAGTTCGCCGCCAATCACTCAGCCGTTTACACGCCTGCGGTTCAATACACTGCCGATATTATAGACAGATTAAGCCCCGAGTTTAAAGATCAGACCCTCAGGTATAAACAAGGACATCGAGGCCGAACACATAAAGCTTCATCTCTGTGCATTAAAGCTCCAGCGCAACACCGATCATCAAGCCTCAAGTGCTGGCGCTGACTTCAATGCACTCTAAGCACGCGCCTGTTGCAAAATCATATCCGCCGCTTTTTCAGCGATCATAATGATGCTAGCGCTCGGATCACCGGTGGTAATTCTGGGCATCACTGACCCATCGACCACCCGCAAACCTTGCACACCATGCACTTGCAGCTGATCGTTCACAACGGCAAGGTCATCATGACCCATCTTGCATGTGCCCACTGCTTCGTAGTTCACGCTGCAGGTCTGACGGAAAAACTCATCCAATTCCTCATCGCTCACACAGTGCGCACCTGGCAAATACTCGCGACCGCGATAACGATCGTAAGCCGGCTGCGAAAAAATACCGCGAGCAATACGAATACCTTCGCGTAACACGGCGCGGTCACGCTCATCCGATAAGTAATTGGCATCAATAATGGGCGTATCCATGGGGTCTGCAGAACGTAAACGTAGGTGCCCACGACTTTCTGGACGCGTTAAAATCACTAAATTACTCACACCGTGCTCTTGTGCCGGCTCCTCAGTGCCAGTGAGGATCGGCACCAGATAATACTTCAGATCCAATTCCCCATGCCCCGGCAAACCTGAACGCAAATACGCGATCGCCTCAATACTGTTGCTCGCTAAGGGACCACCACGAGTGAGTAAATAACGGATACCCGCTTTAACCTTAGCCACATTACTACTAACAAGTTTGTAGTCAGTCACAGGCAAAGGGCAGGTCATCTGCACCGATGTGCCAATATGATCGTGCAAGTTTTGCCCTACGCCCTTTAAGTCGACAATAGGCTCAATCCCCAGTGTACGTAAATGCTGTGCATCACCGATACCCGACAGCATCAGCAACTGCGGCGACTGGAAGGTTCCACCACTGGAAATCACCTCGCGTGTTGCATAGGCACGCTGAGTTTGCCCCGCCTGCTGATATTCAACACCCACGACGCGCAAACCCTCGAACAGAAGCTGTGTTGCATGCGCACCCGTTTCAATATGCAAATTGCTACGCTGGCGTATCGGCTTCAAATACGCAACGGCTGTGCTGATACGACGCCCGCCTTTAATTGTGCTATCACAAGGTCCAAAACCTTCAGGTTTAGCGCCGTTGTGGTCATCACTGTAAGGAAAGCCGGCTTGTTGCGCAGCTTCTAACCATGCTAATTGCGCTGGATTTTTGATCTTAGCTTGGGTGACATGCAAGGGCCCGCTGCCGCCATGAAACTCAGTTTCGCCATGTTCATAATTTTCCGCACGCTTAAAGTACGGCAGCACCTCAGCGTATGACCAACCCGCATTGCCTTGGCTGGCCCATAAATCAAAAATCTCTGGCGCACCACGGCTATAACACATGCCATTAATGGAGCTACTGCCACCCAACACCTTACCGCGCATATCATGTAACTTGCGATTATTGAGGTGCTTTTGCGGTGCGGTTGTATAGTTCCAGGTATTCTTACCGCTGCGCAGCATGACAAAAAAGCCTGCCGGCATATGAATCAAAGGGTTATTGTCTAGCCCCCCAGCTTCCAGTAACAGGACTTGGTACTGCGGATCTGCTGACAAGCGGTTGGCTAGTGCACAGCCTGCCGATCCCGCGCCAATTACAATAAAATCATACTCAGTTCGATGTGCCATAATTATTTTTATTTGCCTCGATCAGTTGGTGATCCTTGCCTTATCTGCAAGAAGTTATGGTGAAACGTTAAATGACCGACAAAGGCGTTGAATCACCAACTGTGCCCTGTATCTCTAGCTCCCCTTGTCTGCCCAAGCATAAATCAGCTACTACAAAACCTAAATCTACTGCATGCCTGCACTTCAAGCCTAAACGATAGTTTTATAATCCTCTAACCTAAATGTAGTAGATTTGCGCAAGATACAACAACACACAGGCTCCACTTAAAACCAAGATCCATCACCCCGTTGCAGATACAAAAAAGCCCATACAACATGGGCTTTAATGCAATCAACTATGAGTAAACCTGAGTATCATTCCCACTCAATGGTCGCAGGCGGCTTGCTCGACACGTCATAAACTACGCGTGAGATACCTTCAATTTCATTGATAATGCGGCCTGATACTTTTTCCAGCAAATCGTAAGGCAGGTGCGCCCAACGTGCGGTCATAAAGTCGATGGTTTCCACCGCGCGCAGTGAGACAACCCACGCATAGCGGCGTGCATCACCGACAACACCTACTGATTTAACCGGCAAAAACACAGTAAAGGCTTGGCTGGTTTTATCGTACCAACCGGAATTGCGCAGCTCTTGGATAAAGATATGATCCGCTTGACGCAGTAGATCAGCATATTCTTTAGTCACTTCGCCAAGAATACGTACGCCAAGGCCTGGGCCTGGGAAGGGGTGACGGTAGACCATATCGTGCGGCAGGCCCAGCTCAACACCGAGTTTGCGCACTTCGTCTTTAAAGAGTTCACGCAGCGGTTCAACCAGCTCAAACTTCATATCTTCTGGCAAGCCACCAACGTTGTGGTGCGACTTAATCATCGTCGCTTTACCGCCTTTCACCGCAGCAGACTCGATGACGTCAGGGTAAATCGTACCTTGCGCGAGGAAATCAATGCCTTCCAATTTACTGGCTTCTTCATCAAAAACTTCGATAAAGGTACGGCCAATAATTTTGCGCTTCGCTTCTGGATCCGACACGCCTTTAAGCAAATCTAAGTAACGCTGTTCAGCATCAACACGGATGACTTTCACACCCATATTGTCAGCGAACATGCGCATCACTTCATCGCCTTCATGCAAGCGCAATAAGCCATGATCCACAAACACACAGGTCAACTGGCTACCAATGGCTTTGTGCAATAAAGCGGCAACCACAGATGAATCCACACCACCGGATAAACCCAGCAATACTTTACGATCACCCACTTGCGCACGCACGGTGGCAATGGCGTCATCCACGATATTGGCCGGTGTCCACAAAGCTTCGCAGGCACAGATATCCAGCACAAAGCGATTGATAATCTCAAAGCCTTGCGTGGTGTGCGTCACTTCAGGGTGAAACTGTAAACCGTATAAATTGCGCGCTGCATCAGCCATGCCGGCGATAGGGCAACTGTCGGTGCTGGCAATGGTGGTAAAACCATCGGGCAAGGCGGTGACTTTATCGCCGTGACTCATCCACACATCCAAACCGCTCGGCGAAGCTGCAGTGGCTGCATCGCGCAAGCCGTCAAGCAAAGCATTGTCTGCCACAACATTCACGCGCGCCGCGCCAAACTCACGGATATCTGAGCCTTGTACTTGGCCGCCCAATTGCTGCGCCATCGTTTGCATGCCGTAGCACACACCCAGCACTGGAATCTGTAAATCAAACACCAACTGTGGCGCGCGTGGGCTGTCATTCACATGCACTGACTCAGGGCCACCCGACAAGATGATCCCGCGCGGATTAAACGCACGAATCACATCTTCACTGACATCAAAAGGGTGAATTTCGCAGAACACACCAATACCGCGAATGCGACGAGCAATAAGCTGGGTGTATTGTGAGCCGAAATCTAAAACTAAAATGCGATGGGCATGAATATCTTGAGCAGCCATGGGATAAGTCTCAATAACAGTTTATAAACCTATGAAAAGATAAACCGCCTCAATACGGCGGTTTATCAAACGAATACGAGCGCAGCTTAGCTGACTCGATAGTTCGGTGCTTCTTTGGTGATTTGTACATCGTGCACGTGAGATTCTGCCATCCCCGCACCGGTGATGCGTACAAACTCAGGTACAGTGCGCATCTCATCAATCGTGGCACAACCGGTGTAACCCATTGACGCGCGCAAGCCACCCATTAACTGGTGAACAATGGCTGCAATGGCACCTTTATAAGGCACACGGCCTTCAATACCTTCAGGTACGAGCTTTTCAGCACCGCCTGTCGTGTCTTGGAAGTAGCGATCCGAGGAGCCTTGCGCCTGCGCCATAGCACCCATCGAGCCCATACCACGGTAGGACTTGTATGAACGGCCTTGGAACAGCTCAATTTCACCTGGAGATTCTTCAGTACCGGCGAACATAGAACCCATCATCACTGAGTCAGCACCGGCGACAATGGCTTTAGACAAGTCACCTGAGAAGCGAATACCACCATCAGCAATCATCGGTACACCGGTACCTTTAAGTGCCGCAGAAACATTGGCAATCGCAGAAATCTGTGGCACACCCACACCAGCAACAATACGCGTGGTACAAATAGAACCTGGACCAATACCGACTTTCACCGCATCAGCACCGGCTTCAACTAAAGCTAAAGCTGCAGCGCCTGTGGCGATATTGCCGCCAATCACCTGTACCGCTGGGAAGTTCTCCTTAACCCAACGCACGCGCTCTAATACGCCTTTTGAGTGACCGTGTGCTGTATCAACAACAATCACATCAATGCCGGCTGCTGCTAATGCTGCTACACGCTCTGGCGTATCTGCACCGGTACCTACTGCAGCACCCACACGCAAACGACCTTGGTCATCTTTAGATGCTAGCGGGTAGCTTTTAGCTTTTTCGATATCGCGGAAAGTAACCATGCCACGCAGTTGGAACGCATCGTTCACAACCAGCATTTTCTCAATGCGGTGCTCGTAGAGTTTAGTTTTAATTTCCTCTAAACCCGTACCTTCACGCACAGTCACTAATTGTTCTTTAGGCGTCATAATTGCAGTGACAGTGTCACCGGCATTGGGCGTGTAACGTAAGTCACGACCGGTCACGATACCAATCAGTTGATTGCCCGCATCGACCACAGGGAAACCTGAGAAACCCAGGTCATCTGCGCGCTTGAGCAAATCAATGATTTTAGTGTCAGCTGTTACAGTGACAGGATCATGCACAATAGCAGTTTCAAAGCGCTTTACTTTGCGCACTTCAGCTGCTTGCTGTTCGACTGTCATGTTTTTATGAATGATACCGATGCCGCCTTCTTGTGCCATAGCAATGGCTAGACGCGACTCAGTTACAGTATCCATTGCAGCAGATAGCAATGGAATATTAAGTACGATGTCCCGAGTTAAACGGGTTTTCAAACTGACGTCTTTGGGTAAAACCTCGGAGTAACCGGGGATTAATAATACATCATCAAAGGTCAGAGCTTCTTGGCTGATACGCAGCATATTGCACGCTCCCGAACGGGAAAAATGGAAGCGCGGTATTATACCGCGCAACGTTTGGCTTCTCAATCACTAAACACGCAATCGCCATTTAGTTTAAAAGTCGCCGTTAAATTACTCGATGTCTTGACGCTTATACGGATACACATCAATGACTTTACCTTGGCGAATAGCGTCCTGCAGTCCTTGCCAGTAAGACGCTTTAAATAAGTCACCATGCAATGCTTGAAAGCGTTTGCGCTGCTGCAAGTCCGTAAACAAAAAGCGCGGAAACTCTTCAGGAAACACATCACGCGGGCCGACTGAATACCAAGGCTCTGCAGACATTTCATCTTCAGGGAAACGCGGCTCAGGAATATTACGAAAATTGACTTCAGTTAAATAACTGATTTCATCGTAGTCGTAAAACACCACCCGCCCATGTCGCGTGACACCAAAGTTTTTCAATAGCATATCACCGGGAAAGATATTTGCTGCAGCCAACTGCTTAATCGCCAAACCATAGTCTGTCAAAGCATCAATGGTTTGTTGCTCACTGGCGTTATCCAAGTAGATATTCAACGGAATCATACGTCGTTCAGTCCAGCAGTGACGTATCAAGACTTCATCGCCCTGCACTTCCACCGTGGCTGGCGCAACTTCAAGCAGCTCGCGCAAACATTCCGGCTCAAATTTCGCTAAAGGAAAACGAAAATCAGCAAACTCTTGGGTGTCGGCCAAGCGCCCCACGCGATCTACATATTTAACCATGCGATAACGATCAATCACCGTATCGCGAGTCACGCTCTTTGAGGGTGAAAAGCGATCTTTAATAATTTTAAAGACCGTATTAAAGCCTGGCAAAGTAAAGACACTCATGACCATACCCCGAATACCCGCGGCCATCACAAATTGGTCATCGGTGGTATCTAAATGATCAATCAGCGCACGATAAAACTCCGACTTACCTTGCTTATAAAACCCAATCGAGGTGTACAGCTCAGAGATATGCTTACGCGGTAAAATGCGACGTAAAAAACCAATAAACTCAGCAGGATAGGCAACGCGCACCATAAAGTACGAACGCGTAAAGGAGAAAATAATCGATACTTCTGCCTCATCTACAATCATCGTATCCATACGAATGCCTTGCTCCTCACGATTGAGCATGGGCATCACCAGCGGCCATTGCTCATCTTGAGTAAACACGCGCCCGACCAAGTAGGCACCTTTATTGCGATACAGGCGTGAGCTGTACAGCTCGATGCACAGCTCAGGATCTTTACACACCCAATCCGGCAAGCTGGCACGCAACTGATTTTCGAGTCGCAATAAGTCACCGTCTTGATCGGCATAAGGCACAGAGAAGCGATAATCTTCACTGATTTTGCGCAACGTAGCGGTTAAGTCACCTTGAGGCCGGTAGGTGCGAATTTGCATCGGCGCATCACGTGCGTTTAACGGCGGACGCGTACTGGTCACAAACATGCACTCATCGCTGATTAAGTCGTGACTGAATAAGCTATTGAATATGGAGTTAAACCAGGTTTCAGACAGCTCATCATCCAAGCGCAAATCAATTTGGCCAATATACGACTCTTTAATTTGTGGCCAGCACTCAATATTGAGTAACACCTCGGTCCCGTACTGCTCTAACAAAGCTTTTTGAGTGACATCCACTTGCACTTTATAGAGCTGAATACGCTGCGCAGAAGCATCTTGAATCTCTTGCCACTGCGCGCGCTCAAAACGCTCGCGACCTAAGTTCGTGATGCGCCGAAACTCTTCTCGATATTGATCAAAACTATCGAGAATCTGTCGCGCAATAGCGACTGCTGGACACTGTATAGTCATCGAAGCGACCCCATTAAATAGATAGAGTATACCTTGCATGCGACTGATCGAGCGCACTTTGTACAGTAGCGTTCAGACTACTGCGCCAGTTCTTGCTCAGTAAATAGGCCGTCAAATAACATGCTGGATAAATAGCGCTCTCCAGAGTCCGGTAAAATCACCACCAGCGTTTTACCCTGCATCTGGGGTTGCTGAGCTAAGCGCACTGCTGCGGCCATGGCTGCGCCACAGGAAATCCCACACAAAATACCTTCTTCACGCATCAAGCGCAGCGCCATCAGCTTGGCTTCTTCATCACTGACCAACTCCACCTGATCCAGTAGGCTCAAGTCTAAGTTTTTCGGCACAAAGCCTGCACCAATTCCTTGTATTTTATGCGGCGCAGGCGCGGTCGCTTGCCCTGCTAGCGTCTGACTGATGACCGGCGATGTCATCGGCTCAACGCCTACGGAGAGAATCGGTTTACCGCAAGTATTTTTAATATAACGTGAAATACCCGTGAGAGTGCCGCCCGTACCGATGCCGCTGACGAGCACATCAATCGCGCCATCGGTGTCGCGCCAAATCTCAGGCCCCGTGGTTTTTTCATGCACATCTGGATTGGCAGGGTTATCAAACTGCTGCAAGACCAAGTATTTGTCAGGAGCGCTGGCCGCAATCTCATGGGCTTTATCAATCGCCCCCTGCATACCTTTTGCCGGCTCGGTCAGTACCAGCTCAGCACCGAGGGCTTTGAGTATTTTGCGGCGCTCTAAACTCATGGACGAGGGCATAGTTAAAATCAATTTATAACCACGCGCCGCAGCGACAAAGGCCAAGCCAATACCTGTATTGCCGGAAGTAGGTTCAACCATGGTGACACCCGGTTTGAGTGCGCCACTGGCTTCGGCGGCTTGCACCATACCAACACCCACTCGACACTTAACTGAGCCTGCAGGGTTGCGCGCCTCAAGCTTAGCTAAAATAGTCACACCTGCGGGACCCAAGCGATTAATCTGCACTAAAGGTGTGTTACCGACACTTTGCGCGTTATCAACATAAATACGGCTCATTTAAAACATCCTCCATAGACTCAACAGTGAATCTGAGCCTAAAGCCCTGAACCCAAAGCGTCCAGCCTGTTTTTACTCTCCTTGCGCACACAATGACTGCAAAAGTGCTTTCGTTCACAAAATTAAGGCCGGCAATGTATAGTAAGCAACCTATAAACGTAATCATTCACTTTAATTAAAATAATAACGCGCAGGTTGTGCTGAGGTTTGTTATGAAGTTTTCTGGTACTCAATCTTATGTTGCTACAGATGATCTAAAGCTGGCTGTGAACGCCGCGATCACCCTAGAGCGCCCTCTGTTAGTTAAAGGTGAACCTGGAACAGGTAAAACCATGCTGGCTGAGCAACTGGCGGAATCTTTTGGTACACGTTTAATCACTTGGCACATCAAGTCGACCACTAAAGCTCATCAAGGCTTATATGAGTACGATGCGGTCAGCCGTTTACGTGACTCACAGCTCAACTCAGACAAAGTGCACGATGTGCGCAACTACCTCAACAAAGGCAAACTGTGGGAAGCCTTTGAGTCCGATGAGCGAGTGATTTTGCTGATTGATGAAATCGACAAAGCCGACATTGAGTTCCCCAATGACCTGCTGCAAGAAATCGATAAGATGGAGTTCTACGTCTACGAGACGGACGAAACCATTAAGGCTAAGCACCGCCCGATTATCATTATCACCTCCAATAACGAAAAAGAGCTGCCTGATGCCTTTTTGCGTCGCTGCTTCTTCCACTACATTGCTTTCCCTGATCGCACGACGCTGCAAAAAATTGTCGATGTGCATTACCCCAATATCAGCCAGTCGCTGGTCAGTGAAGCTTTGGATGTGTTCTTTGATGTGCGCCAGATTCCCGGCCTGAAAAAGAAGCCTTCCACCAGTGAGCTAGTGGATTGGATCAAGCTGTTAATGTCGGACAATATTGGCGAAGCCGTGCTGCGTGAGCGCGATGTGACTAAAGCCATTCCACCGTTGGCCGGCGCTTTGATTAAAAACGAGCAAGATGTGATGCTGCTTGAGCGCTTGGCCTTTATGAGCCGCCGCAAACGCTAATTCCATGTGCTGCACAGGATTACCTGCTCTGCACCGGTAATCCTGCTGCACCTTTTAACTTAAGAGGTCTGTAGCCATGCTGCTGAATTTATTTACCGAAATGCGCGCGGCAAAAGTGCCGGTCTCGCTGCGCGAGCTATTGGATTTAATCAACGCGCTCAAACACAACATTGTCTTTGCTGATATGGACGAGTTTTATTATTTGGCCCGCGCTATTTTGGTCAAAGATGAGCGTCACTACGATAAGTTTGACCGCGCTTTTGCTGCCTATTTTAAGGGCATTGAAAGCTTGGATCAGCATATCGAAGCGCTGATTCCTGATGAGTGGCTGCGCAAAGAGTTTGAGCGTTCACTCAGTGCTGAAGAACGTGAAAAAATCAAATCGCTAGGCGGTTTAGATAAGCTCATTGAAGCCTTTAAACAGCGTCTCGAAGAGCAAAAAGGCAAACACCAAGGCGGCAACAAGTGGATTGGTACCGGCGGCACCAGCCCCTTTGGTTCAGGCGGTTATAACCCTGAAGGCATTCGCATTGGTAACGAAGGTGAGCGCCAAGGTAAAGCGGTTAAGGTCTGGGAGCAGCGTGAATATAAAGACTTGGATGATCAGGTCGAAATTGGGACGCGCAATATTAAAGTGGCGCTGCGACGCTTGCGTAAGTTTGCCCGTGCCGGCGCTGAAAGTGAATTTGACTTAGACAGCACCATTGATCACACCGCTCGCGATGGTGGTTTGTTAAACATTCAGATGCGTGCCGAACGCCGCAATACCATTAAGCTGTTGGTGTTGTTTGATATTGGCGGCTCGATGGATGAGCACATCAAAATCAGCGAAGCACTGTTTTCGGCCTGTAAAACTGAGTTTAAGCATTTGGAATATTATTATTTCCATAACTTTATCTATGAAGGCTTGTGGAAAAGTAACGCGCGACGCTTTGATCAACGCACCCCCACCCAAGATGTACTCAACACCTATGGCGCGGACTATAAAGTGATTTTTGTCGGTGACGCAGCCATGTCACCCTACGAAATCGCCCAACCCGGCGGCAGCGTTGAGCACTGGAATGATGAGCCTGGGTATCTGTGGATGCAGCGCTTTATGCAAAAGTTCAAGAAAATCATCTGGCTTAACCCCTACCCTAAACAGGAATGGCAATTCACCCATTCCACGCAAATGGTACGCGAACTGATTGAAGATCAGATGTACCCGATGACCATTGAGGGACTGGAAGAAGGCATGCGGTATTTGGCTAAGTAAAAATCAGTTCTGTGCATGCCGTGCTGCGCTGTAGCTGTTCTTCCGTCGATGAACCCATCCAGGGTTCAACTCCGGCGCTACGCCATCCATGGCTTCGCTCGTCACAGCTACAGCGCAGCACTCATTGAATAAAGGTGAAGGCTTCACTATCGCAGCTTGAATCAAAAGCTTACGAATCATGACTGCTCTACAGTTGCTTACGTCTGACTAGACAGCAACATCATAGGTCAACAAGCTGCGTGCTAGTGTCACGGCAAGCGTAGCCATGGATGGCGAAGCGCCCGACTTGGGGCGGGACGCACCGCGGAGGGAAGAGTGATACTAGCGCGCTGCGTCATACCAACATTATGGCAACTTAAATCAACAGCCTAAGTATCATAACTACTGTGCTGTTTTTACGACTGACTAGACTCCAACATCACAGGTCAACAAGCAGCGTGCTAGTGTCACGGCAAGCGTAGCCATGGATGGCGTAGCGCCCGACTTGGGGCGGGACGCACCGTGGAGGGAAGAGTGATACTAGCGCGCTGCGTCATGCGCACGCACAAGAACAAGAAAGAACTAACACCCCTGCGCAATAGTCTCGCCATTACGCCACAAACGCCATTCACCCGGGGCATACAGCGTCCACAATTCGTTATCAGTTAACGGCTCTGTAGCCAACACAGTCACCACATCATTGGGCGTGGTTTCAGATTGAAAATCCACACTCATATCAGCGTCTTTCAGCGTAGCCGGACCAAAAGGTGCACGACGGGTAATATGCGCCAGCTTAGTCGTGCAATAGCTAAATAACCAATCACCATTACTCAGCAAACAGTTAAACACCCCTTTACTGCGATACTCGTTACAGGCCGCAACAATCACCGGCAGCAACTGCTCAATACCACACTCACTGCTACAGGCCGCACGCAAACGGTTGAGCATATCGCAAAACGCCGCTTCGCTATCGGTATCACCCACCGGCTGGTACATACCCAGCTGCGGTGCAAAATCGGCCAACTGACCATTGTGGGCAAAACACCAATTGCGCCCCCACATTTCCCGCATAAAGGGATGCGTATTGGCCAAGCTCACCGCCCCAACATTAGCCTGACGAATATGACCGATCACCGTTTCACTTTTAATCGGATAACGCTGCACTAAACGCGCAATTTCAGAATCAGCACTGGCTAACGGATCTTGAAATAAACGCAAACCGCGCCCTTCATAAAAGCCAATCCCCCAACCATCACGATGCGGCCCCGTATGGCCACCGCGCTGCATTAAACCGGTAAAACTAAACACCACATCAGTCGGCACATTTGCACTCATGCCCAATAACTCACACATACTGCAAACCTCCTAACGTTGCGCTCTAAGCCCGGATTCTGGGCTATCGGCATCCGCAGCCAAGACCTGCTGCAGCGTCGGTTCAGACAATTCATAGTCGTGATTTTTATCAGCTGAAGTGGATCGTTGAGCGGCTTGAGTTTGATTTTTTTTGCGCTGCAGCAAAACACGCACCGCAACAAACACAGCATAAACAGCAAACACAAACGCGCCATACATCACCAAATCAGCCACCGAACGCCACAGATCACTGCCATCTTTAAACAATATATCCATTGCCGTAATCGCAATAGCCGGCGCATAAAAATCCCGTGCAGGATCAACAATAGTCGGTGTAAACAATATAATCGCCACCAGCACGCGCAAGGGTTCACGCGCATAACGCCACATCCAGCCGGTGAAATAAAACCACGCTAACATACAGCCCAAAGCAGACACGGCATAAATGCCCCAAGCCATTTCATAATCGTTTACTGTCATGATGTTTTAAAACACTAGAGGGTTGAAAGGGGCGCATATCATAGCGATATTCGCAAGATTTAGCTTGATTGTGCGGCGCTTAACCGACAAGCAGCTTAGGTGATGCTCACACAGCGTACCCACCATTATTGAGCTTGATGCTGCTGCAAGGCCCAACGTACATGCTCTTGTACTAACTCAGATGGATCGTCTAACCGCGCTTTAAGCGCTTCCAATACTGGAATGGTACTGGGCGCATTGCCTAAACCCACAGCAATATTGCGCAACCAGCGCTCATAACCCGTACGCCGCATCGGCGAGCCTTGCGTGCGTTTTAAAAACTGCTCCTCAGTCCACATAAAGAGTTGCGCTAAAGTGACGTTATCTAAATCATGGCGCGGCTTAAAATCATCTTCTTGCGTGGCTTTAGCAAAACGATTCCACGGGCACACCAGCTGGCAATCATCACAACCAAACACACGGTTGCCCATCAATGATCTGAGCTCGACTGGAATCGCACCTTTAAGCTCAATGGTTAAATATGAAATACAGCGACGTGCATCCAGCACCCGCTCACCCACAAAGGCTTGTGTGGGGCACACATCTAAACAGGCGCTGCACTTGCCGCAATGATCGCGATCTTGCGGTGCATCCACCGGCAAAGGCAGATCAACAAACAGCTCGCCTAAAAAAAACCAACTGCCCGCTTTACGATTTAAGATCAGGGTGTTTTTCCCCATCCAACCCAAGCCCGCTTTACGCGCGAGAGGCTTTTCCATAACCGGCGCACTGTCAACAAACGCACGGTAACCAAAAGGACCAATCGCGGCAGTGATTTTTTCTGCCAATTGCTGCAAGCGTTTGCGAATTAACTTGTGATAGTCACGCCCTAAGGCATAGCGTGAAATATAGGCTTGTTCAGGTTGCGCCAACATCTGAGCCATACGTGTGTCTTCAGGTAAATAGTCCATCCGCACTGAAATCACGCGCAAGGTACCTGGCACTAACTCTGCAGGGCGCGAACGCATCGTGCCATGACTGGCCATATAGGCCATTTCACCATGATAGCCAGCCGCTAAATAGGCATCCAAACGTGCGGCGTCTTCACCCAACTCAGTATCAGTGATACCCAGCTGCTGAAAGCCCAGCTCTGCAGCCCACTGGCGAATCGACGCAGTCAGTGCAACCAAATCAAGCTCTTGAGCTGACATGTAACGCGCCCTCTTAAACATTGTTATGCTATCAATTAAAGTATCGACCATGGGCACACAATCATGATGCATTCCCAATCCGTGCGCAGTATACATGCTGATAATCTTGCGCGCCTTGCACCGCGCGCCGACGATACGCATAAAGGCCAACTGGGGCATGTGCTGGTTATTGCCGGCGATTTAGGTATGGGTGGCGCAGGATTGCTCAGTGCTGAAGCCGCTTTACGCTGCGGTGCTGGCATGGTCAGTTTAGCGACTCGCAGTGAGCATATCAGTGCAGCTCTGAGTCGTTTACCTGAGGTTATGAGCCATGGCATACGCAGCGCGCTACAATTGCGCGAACCATTAGCACGCGCCAGTGTCTTGGTTGTGGGTCCAGGTTTGGGGCAATCTGCGTGGTCGCGCGCGCTGTTGAGCTGCGTCACACACGAAAAGACGCCACAAATATGGGACGCTGACGCACTGAATCTATTGGCCAGTGGGTTTTGCAGCCCAGCTACACACTTAATTATGACACCTCACCCAGGTGAAGCAGCGCGCTTACTTCATATCAGCACAGCCCAAGTACAAGCCGACCGAAACAACGCTGCACTACAACTTGCACAACGCTATAATGCGGTCACTGTACTTAAAGGTCACCACTCGTTAATCGCCACTCCTGAGGGCGAGTTATCGCGCGTGGAGCGTGGCCATCCGGTTATGGCTGGCGCAGGTCTAGGTGATGTTCTGAGCGGCGTGATCGCAGCCCTGATTGCACAAGGCCTAGCAGCTTACCCCGCAGCCTGTTTAGCAGTGTGGTTGCACGCCTGTGCAGGCGAACGTCTCGCCCTAAACGGCCGCGGACTTGCAGCCAGCGATATGTGTCAAAGTATTCGATATTTATTAGAGGAACACAGCCCATGTCAGGCGTAGAACTGTATATGAAAGATGAAGACGCCATGACGCGTTTAGGGCACGCCATTGCCGCTCAAACTGCAGGGCATGGTCTGATTTTTTTAGAAGGTGACTTAGGCGCCGGGAAAACCACGCTCTCACGCGGTATTTTACGTGGTTTAGGACACACCGGCCCAGTCAAAAGTCCAACCTTCACCTTGGTTGAACCCTACAATATCAACGCTATTAACGTCTGGCATTTTGATCTATATCGCCTCGCCGACCCAGAAGAACTGGAATACTTAGGCATACGCGATTATTTTGCTGACGATGATCTGTGTTTAATTGAATGGCCACAACAAGGTGCAGGCTATTTACCCCAACCTGACCTGAAAATCATGATAAAAGCGCATAATGACGGGCGAATTGTGCGATTATTACCTTTGAGTACACGCGGCAAAATTTGGTGCGTCGCTTTGGCAAACCTGACTTAAAACACATAGCGAGGTCATACGTGCGCATCCCACAATTACTAGCGGCTTTAGTTGTCTGCATTACTTTGCCATTAGAAGCATTGGCAATGACCCAAATTAATAGTGCGCGCTTATGGCGTGCGCCTGATAACACACGCCTCGTGTTTGACCTCACAGGTCCTGTTGAGCACAGTGTTTTTACTCTAAGTGCTCCTGATCGTATTGTGATCGATATTAAAAAAACGCAGCTTTCCACTCAACTCTCTGGACTCACGGGCGGCAAATCGCCGATTACTCAAGTGCGTACCGGTCAACAAGGAACGGACGAGTTGCGTATTGTTCTGGATATTTCCGAACAAGTAACACCTAAAAGCTTCACCTTAACGCCCAATCAACAATACGGTCACCGCTTAGTGGTTGATTTATTTGACCAAGGCGCCAGCGTACCCAAGCACGTTGCTCCACAACCGGCCGCGACTGCTGCACCGCCTGCCGCCACACCAACAGCTAAGCTGTCCAAGTTGCCAGCCTCGCATAAGCGCGACATTGTCATTGCCATTGATGCCGGACACGGCGGTGAAGATCCTGGCGCAATTGGCCCAGGTGGCGTGCGTGAAAAAGATATCGTTTTAAAAATCGCCCAAGAACTGCAACGCCAAATCAATGCTGAAAAGGGTTTCCGTGCCGAACTGGTGCGCACCGGTGACTATTTTATTCCGCTACGTCGCCGCACTGAAATTGCTCGTAAGAAAGGTGCCGATCTATTTGTTTCGGTACACGCCGATGCTGCACCGCGCGCTGCGGCATTTGGTGCGTCGGTGTTTGCCTTATCTGACAGCGGTGCGACCTCAGAAACAGCACGCTGGTTAGCCGACAGTGAAAACCGCTCTGACCTGATTGGTGGCGCGGGTAACGTTAAACTGCATGATAAAGATGCCATGCTCGCTGGTGTATTGCTCGACCTGTCGATGACGGCGTCACTGTCTTCAAGCCTTGATGTGGGGCAAAAAGTCTTAAGCAATATGGGGCGCATTACTGCGTTACATAAAAAACGCGTTGAACAAGCAGGTTTTATGGTGCTCAAATCACCCGATATGCCATCTATTTTAGTTGAGACGGGCTTTATCAGTAACCCAGGTGAATCCAAAAAACTCGCCAATCGCTCACATCAACAAGCCTTAGCGCGCTCAATTCACACGGGCATTCGTCAGTTTTTCCAACAAAACCCACCACCGGGCAGTTATGTGGCGTGGTTGCGCGACTCTGGCAAACTTGCTATTGGGCCTCGCGAGCATGTCGTACGCTCCGGTGAAAGCGTGTCCTTGATCGCCCAGCGCTATCAAATCAGCCCCGCGCAACTGCGCAATGCCAACAAACTTAAAAGTGATGCACTCAAAGTGGGTCAACTACTGACGGTGCCAGCTACAACTTTAGCAGGACAATAATGACTGATGTACGTGCCATTCACCTACTGAGCCCGCGTTTAGCCAACCAAATAGCAGCGGGTGAAGTGGTTGAGCGACCCTCATCCGTAGCCAAAGAACTACTGGAAAACTGTTTAGATGCCGGTGCGAAACGCATCGAGATTGATGTGGAGCAAGGTGGTGTCAAACGCTTACAGATCCGCGATGACGGACATGGCATTGCTGCCGATCAGCTCCCTTTAGCGCTGGCGCGTCACGCCACCAGTAAAATCATCATGCTGGAAGATCTTGAAGGCGTTGCCAGCTTAGGTTTTCGCGGCGAAGCTTTAGCCTCAATCAGTTCAGTATCACGCCTCACCCTCACTTCGCGCACTGCTGATGCTGAGCAAGCATGGCAAGTCGAAGTCGAGGGGCGCGATATGCAGCCGCGTGTACAACCTGCGGCGCACCCTGTGGGCACAACGGTTGAAGTCTGTGATTTGTTTTTTAACACGCCAGCGCGCCGCAAGTTTTTACGCACAGAAAAAACTGAATTCGATCATTTGCAAGATGTGATCAAGCGTATGGCTCTGGCGCGCTTTGATGTGGCTTTTCACTTACGCCACAATGGCAAAACAATTCTTGCACTGCATCCAGCGCACGACGATATCTCACAAGCACGCCGGATTGCCGCGGTATGTGGTGATGCTTTTTTAGAACAAGCATTACCCATCAATGTGGAACGCAATGGTTTACACCTGTGGGGCTGGGTGGGTTTGCCTACATTTTCACGCAGCAAAGCCGATATGCAACACTTCTATGTCAATGGCCGCGTGGTCAGTGATCGCTTGGTTGCCCATGCCGTACGCCAAGCCTACCGTGACGTGATGTACGGTGGTCGTCATCCTGCGTTTGTCTTGTTCTTAGAGCTCGATCCAGGCAGCGTGGATGTCAACGTGCACCCTACCAAGCATGAAGTGCGTTTTCGTGAAAACCGCAGTGTGCATGATTTTTTATATGGCACCTTGCATCGCGCTATTGCTGATATACGCCCAGAAGACAAACTCGAACCTGCCAGCACACTCAGCTTACATCCACAGCAAAGTGTCAGCGGCTTAGAGGCGGGTGAATTTGGGCCACAAGGTCATATTCCATTAAGCCCAACCCCAAGCGCACAACCGACTTTTGCAGCGCGCGCGCCATTTGAATCCAGCTCCAGTCGGAGCAGCTATGCCCATCCCACATCTCAAGCAACACGCCCACCTGAAAACTATCAAAGCGCTTATCAAGCCTTTGCGGAACCTTTGGGCAACTTAGCTGAGACAGGACAAGAGGATATTCCACCCTTAGGTTTTGCCATCGCACAGCTCAAAGGTATTTATATTCTGGCGGAAAACCAACACGGCATGGTCCTAGTTGATATGCACGCTGCACATGAGCGCGTGATGTATGAGCGCTTAAAACTGGCGATGGCCGATGAAGGCTTACGTGGTCAACCGCTCCTCGTGCCGCAAACCTTAGCCTTAAGTGAGCGTGAAGTCGATTGTGCACAACAACATGCACAATGGTTTACGCAGCTAGGTTTTGAATTACAAAGCCTAGGCCCAGAAAGCTTGGCTATTCGCCAAATTCCAGCCTTACTCAAGCAAGCCGATGCAGCTGAATTAGTACGCGATGTACTCTCTGATTTAATGGAGTACGGCACCAGCGATAAGATTCAAACCCATACCAATGAGTTGTTGGCCACCATGTCGTGCCACGGTGCTGTGCGTGCTAACCGCCGTCTCACTCTGGTAGAAATGAATGCCCTGCTGCGGGATATGGAAGTGACTGAACGCAGTGGACAATGCAACCATGGCCGTCCTACTTGGACGCAGTTAGGCATGGATGAACTGGATAAACTGTTTTTGCGTGGCCGGTAAATCAGCAAAACTGTGATCTAAGCACCCAAGCCTGATCACCATAAACAAAAAAGCCGATCATCTATAGATCGGCTTTTTTGTCGGCTAAAGCTTTAGCTCATACCTAACAGCTTCTCAAGATAGTGAATATTCACACCACCTTTACAGAAACCTTTGTCATTCAATAAATTGCGATGCAAAGGTACGTTACTTTTGATGCCATCAATAATGATCTCATCTAAAGCATTACGCATCCGCGCCATCGACTCTTCACGGGTCGCACCCCAAGTAATGACTTTACCAATCAGCGAGTCATAGTTGGGTGGCACGCTATAGCCACTGTACAAGTGGCTATCAACCCGCACACCGTTACCGCCCGGCGCATGAAAATGCTTCACTAAACCTGGACTGGGCATAAAGTTATCAGGGTCTTCAGCGTTGATTCGGCACTCAATTGAGTGGCCACGCATCTCGATATCTTCTTGCTTGATTGACAGCTTATTACCTGCGGCAATGCTGAGCATTTCTTTAACGAGGTCAACACCCGTGATCATTTCAGTGATCGGGTGCTCAACCTGAATACGGGTATTCATCTCAATAAAGTAAAAATGACCGTCTTCGTACAAGAACTCAAACGTACCCGCACCGCTGTAACCAATATCAATACAGGCTTTAACGCAACGTGCATACACACGCTGGCGTGCTTCTTCATCAATGTCTGGCGCTGGCGCTTCTTCAATCACTTTTTGGTGACGACGCTGTAAAGAGCAATCACGGTCACCTAAGTGAATCGCATTACCTTGGCCATCCGCTAAGATTTGAATCTCAACGTGACGTGGGCTGCCGAGGTATTTTTCTAAATACACAACCGGGTTACCAAAGATTTGTGCTGCTTCATTACGGGTCAAAGTTGCCGCACGAATTAAGTCTTCTTCTTTATGCACCACACGCATTCCACGACCACCACCACCGCCAGCGGCTTTGATGATCACGGGGTAACCCACTTTACGGGCAATGGCTAAAGCCTGCTCTTCATCTTTAGGTAGTGCGCCATCCGAACCTGGTACTACAGGTACACCTGCAGCAATCATGGCTTCTTTGGCCGCAACCTTATCGCCCATCATACGAATCACTGAAGCGCTTGGACCGACAAAGATAAAGCCTGAGTTTTCCACTTGCTCAGCAAAATTCGCATCTTCAGCTAAGAAACCATAGCCTGGATGGATAGCTGTTGCGCCAGTCACTTCTGCTGCCGCAATAATCGCTGGGATGT
>QXGG01201007.1_pt1 | contig 19513 bp, 21 predicted proteins | sample 1982491 | NCBI WGS metagenome assembly QXGG01 (sample SAMN09924614, study PRJNA488089) | Wastewater metagenome, whole genome shotgun sequencing project. | isolation source: South African research farm wastewater | place: South Africa: Irene, Agricultural Research Council, Animal Production... | reverse complement strand
ATCACTCCAAATCTTGGCGACCACGCCGGGAAATCGCAGTATTTAATAACTCACTGAACTGGTCAACGGACATACTTCCAAGATCTTCACCGCCGCGCGTTCGTACTGCAATAGTTTGTGTCTCAACTTCCCTATCGCCAATAACAAGCAAATAAGGAACCTTGAGCAAAGTATGCTCACGGATTTTAAAGCCGATCTTCTCGTTTCTCAAGTCGCTTGTGACTCTAAATCCACTTTCTAGCAACTTTTTTTCTACTTTCTGTGCAAAAGGGCCTTGTTTCTCACTGATATTCATAATTGTAGCTTGAGTCGGCGCCAGCCACGCTGGAAATGCACCCTCATAATGCTCAATCAAAATACCAATAAAGCGCTCAAACGAACCTAAAATTGCACGGTGCAACATCACTGGATGTTTACGATCGTTATCTTCGCTGACATATTCAGCGTCTAAACGCACCGGCAGGTTAAAGTCGAGCTGCAAGGTACCACACTGCCAAACACGACCTAAACAGTCGCGTAAGGAAAACTCAATCTTTGGACCATAAAAAGCACCTTCACCCGGCTGCAGTTCATATTCCAAACCGGCTGAATCAAGTGCGTCGGCCAAGGCTTTTTCAGCCAAGTCCCACTGCTCATCTGATCCAACGCGCTGTTCTGGGCGTGTAGATAATTTCAGCTCAATCTGATCAAAACCAAAATCGGCGTACACTTTTTGTGTTAAACGAATAAAATCCGCTGACTCAGCTTGCATTTGTTCTTCAGTACAGAAGATATGCGCATCATCTTGAGTGAAACCACGCACACGCATAATACCATGTAACGCACCTGAAGGCTCATTACGGTGGCACGCACCAAACTCAGCCAGACGCAGTGGCAGCTCGCGGTAGCTTTTTAAACCTTGATTGTACACCTGCACATGGCAAGGACAGTTCATCGGCTTAATCGCATAGTCACGCGACTCAGACTCCGTCACAAACATATTGTCTGCGTAGTTAGTCCAGTGCCCAGATTTCTCCCACAAGATACGATCAACGACTTGTGGTGTTTTGATTTCTAAATAGCCGTTTTCACGCTGTACTTTGCGCATGTACTGCTCAAGCACTTGATACAAGGTCCAGCCATTAGGGTGCCAAAACACCATACCTGGCGCTTCTTCTTGCATATGGAATAAGTCTAAACGCTTACCCAGCTTACGGTGATCACGCTTTTCAGCTTCTTCGATGCGCTTAATATAGGCATTAAGCTGCTTCTTATCAGCCCATGCGGTACCGTAAATACGCTGCAATTGCTCATTTTTAGAATCACCACGCCAGTACGCACCAGAAAATCGAGTGAGCTTAAAGGATTTCAAGAAACGCGTATTAGGTACGTGCGGTCCACGGCACATATCCACGTATTCTTGGTGAAAATACAGACCCATTTCTGTTTCTTCGGGCATATCTTCAATTAAACGTAATTTATAGTCTTCGCCACGCGCAGTGAAAATTTCGATCACTTCAGCTCGCGGTGTTAGCTTTTTGATCACATCATAATCTTGATTGATCAGCTCATTCATGCGCTTTTCAATGGCTTGCATATCATCAGGCGTAAATGGGCGAGCAATAGCAACGTCGTAATAGAAGCCTTCATCAATGACCGGACCGATCACCATCTTCGCTTCAGGAAACAGCTGCTTAACCGCATGTCCCACCAAGTGCGCACAGGAGTGGCGGATAATCTCAACGCCTTCAGGGTCTTTGGGAGTGATAATTGACAGGGTTGCATCGCTGCTAATTAAATCTGTGGCATCCAACAAACGACCATTAACACGCCCTGCAACTGTAGCCTTAGCCAGGCCTGCACCGATAGATTGTGCAACATCTAGAATAGAAACAGGATGATCGAATGTACGCTGACTGCCGTCAGGGAGAGTAATTACGGGCATGGCGCCTCCTCTGCCTAGTGGTGACCCCTACAATAGGCCACATGGGTGGGATGAGCCAGTAAGAGCGATTAGTTTTGAGACTCGCCTGCCATACTGCGGCAGAAGGGTTTGCCCCGCCTCACATCAACCGGATTCACTGGGAAGTTACAGCCAAAACTTGACTGCTAAAAACACAAAAGGCCGCACGAGGCGACCTTCTGTTAAATTTGGTAGGCACAATTGGATTCGAACCAACGACCCCCACCATGTCAAGGTGGTGCTCTAACCAACTGAGCTATGTGCCTGCAATGGCCGCGTATTCTACGGCCAAATTAATTTTTGTCAAATACTTTTATGCGCTTTCATCAATTCAATGCGCTTATTGTGTATTTATCTGCCTTATTGAACGGCTGCCGCCTCAGCAATCACCTTAGGCAACCCCTCGCTTCCTGCAATCACATCGCGCACCAGTGCCCAATCAAGCTGCAATCCTTGTAAATCATCGCGCTTGAGCATTTCATTCACTACGGCCTCGTGCTTATCAACGATGGATGTTTCACCCTCATCATTGAGCGGCTCATGCGCTTCAAGGTGCAACCGCCCTTGAGCAAAGCCAAACTTATAGGGCTCATTAATAATGCGCACCTTGGCGCCTACAGGCACTAAGTCAGCCAATTCTAAAACGTTATGATTCAACATGCGAAAACAGCCATGACTGACACGCATACCAATACCAAACTTCTTATTTGAGCCATGAATCAAGTAACCCGGCAGTCCTAAGGTTAACTTATACGGCCCCAAAGGATTATCAGGGCCTGGCGGTACGTAAGCCGGCAAAGGATCACCGGCTTCAGCATGCTCACGCAAAATAGACTGCGGCGGTGTCCAACCCGGATTGGGTGTTTTCACCGTAATTGAAGTGTTGCTAATGGGTGAATCCCAGCCTTCGCGCCCGATGCCTAAAGGATAGGTGTACACCACAGGTTTATCTTTAGGGTAATAATACAGACGGTACTCAGCTAAATTAATCACCACACCCTCGCGCGGACCAGGGGGTAAAATATAACGCTGAGGCAAAACAATCTCAGTGCCTTCACCCGGCAACCAAGCATCGACACCCGGATTGGCAGCCACCATTTCTAAGTAGCCTAAATCATGGGTTTTGCCCAAGTCGGCAAAAGTATCCTCATAGCGAGCTTGAATCACCTGCACTTCACCCACCACATCTTCACCTGCAGGCGGCAGAGGTAACTCAATGGCAGTCACGACAGGTGCAACAAACAACGCGCACACACTGTACATACGCATCTTTTTCAGCGCTAGCATGTTTAATAACATCAGAATAACCCTAGGGGAAAGTGTTCAATCACAGGTGCATCGTACGGTATAAACGCAGCTCAAGCACGTCGCTTATGCGGTTTGCCAACCGGGCTTAGCATGCTTGCGCTGGGCTTGGATAATCTCACGGCACTGCGGACAAAAATGTTTAGTGCGCAATAATTTACGCTCTAAGGTTTGCCAGTGCGGTTGCGCAGGCAAAAGACTACCGCACAAGGTGCGATCCGCTTGACTGCCCAGCTCAAGCTGGCGATTAACAGCATGCACATGCTCTTTTTGACAGGCGAACAGGTCCAGTTGCTCGTCTGGCACAATAATCTGATAAGCATGTAAGGACCACATTAAGCGCGCCATATAGAGCCTCTAAAATCGCGCGCTACATTAGCCGAAAGTCGCGCACTATAACAGTGCGCAGCACAAATATTATTCACAGCAACAACACAACCTCAGCGCAGTAGCGGCTCAAATCCTTGCCATGCATTATCAAGAAGACGCGCTTGCGCCGCTTGTGTTGGGTGAACACCATCCGCCTGCATCATGCCCTCAACAGCCGCCACACCCTCTAAGAAAAAATCAACTAAGGGCACATCTTCCTGCTGAGCAATATCCTGATACACATTATAAAATCCTTCGGTATAACGTCGACCGTAGTTACCTGGCAAACGCATCCCCAACAGCAAAACCTGTGCCTCAGTGTCCTGCGCACGCTGTACCATCGTGGTGAGGTTCATCGCCATATGCTGCAGGGATAAACCGCGTAACCCGTCATTACCACCCAACTCAATAATCACATAATCAGGTTGATGCTGAGCCAATAAATCTGGAAAGCGCGCTAAGCCTCCTGCTGTTGTATCACCGCTGATAGAGGCGTTTACGACTTTAAAATCATCATCGCGCTGCTGCAAACGCTCCTGCAATAACGCGACCCAGCCTTGCTGCGTTTCCAGTCCGAAGGCTGCACTGATACTATCGCCAACCACCAGCACAGTGGCTGCATGTACCTGCGCTGTGCTGCACAGTATTATCAAGCCTATCGTTGCTATCCATTGACGCATTGGAACCCTCATGACTAAAAGTATTCTTCGGGCACAGAACCTTAGCAAACAGGTCTCTTCAACAGAAGGCCAGCTTACGATTCTTGATCAGGTTTCGCTTGATCTACACTCAGGCGACTCACTGGCGATTATAGGCCGATCCGGTTCAGGAAAATCAACTCTACTGGGTTTGCTCGCTGGGCTCGACTTGCCCAGCAGCGGCGAGATTACATTAGCCGGTCATGCTTTGACCACCTTAGATGAAGACCAACGCGCAGCAGTACGAGCCGCCCACGTAGGCTTTGTCTTCCAAGCGTTTTTACTGCTCGATAGTTTAAATGCGCTCGAAAACGTTATGTTGCCCCTCGAGCTGGCCGGTCACGCCCATGCGCAGCAGCGTGCCAAAGAATTATTGATTCGTGTTGGTCTTGAGCATCGCTTACATCACTCAGTCAATTTATTATCGGGCGGTGAGCAACAACGTGTCGCTTTAGCCCGCGCTTTTGCCACCGAGCCTGACGTGCTGTTTGCCGATGAGCCCACCGGCAATCTTGACAGTCAAACCGGTGAAAATATCAGTGATTTATTATTCGCCATGAACAAAGAACTGGGCACAACACTGGTATTGGTCACGCACGATGAAAAACTCGCAGCGCGCTGCCAGCAGCATATGCACCTGGAAGCAGGCCGTCAGGTGGTTCTATGAAGCGCCTCACTGTGCTGGGTTTATTTAAACTGGCCGGCCAGCAGCTACGACGTGAACGTCACACTTCTGAATTGCGCATCTTGTTTTTTGCATTATTAATTGCCGTCGCCAGTAGCAGCACCATTGGGCATTTTGCTGAACGCTTACAAGGTGCAATGCAATTGAGTGCCGGCGAGTTTCTGGCAGCAGATTTAGTGCTATCAAGCAGCCAACCTGCCAACGCCACACAACTGAGCGCCGTCCACAATGACGCCCTAGCCACCTCAAGCACTGTACAGTTTGCTAGCATGCTGGCCACAGACACTGACCTACAACTGGCCAGCGTCAAAGCTGTCGATGATCATTACCCTTTGCGCGGCGAGCTGCGCAGTCGATTGCAGCCGCAAACGCAAGAGCTCAATGGCGGACGCCCTAAGTCGGGCGAGGTCTGGCTCGATCAAGAGTTGATGACAGGCCTTGCGCTGAGCATCGGCGACTCAATCGAGATTGGGTCGGCCGAGTTTCGTGTGGCACGCATTCTCACGTATGAACCTGATCGCGCTGGTAATATTCTCAGTTTCACCCCACGCGCTATGATCAACAGCGCTGATTTAGCGGCCGCTGACGTCTTACAACCCGGCAGTCGCGCCAGCTACCGTCAACTCTGGAGTGGTGATGCGCCCGCAGTCGCAGCATTACGCACAGCACTACAAAACACCCTAACCCCTGACCAACGTATTGAAGGCATTGCCGACGGCAACCAGCAAGTCAGCAGCGCCCTTGAGCGCGCCGCCAGCTATTTAAATCTGGCCAGTTTAGCTGCTATTTTATTAGCCGGTGTGGCTGTAGCCTTATCGGCCAACCGGTTTGCTCGACAACGTTTTGATCAAGCCGCTTTATTGCGCTGCTTTGGCCTCTCACGCCGCCATACTGTATGGATTTTCTGCATGCAATTGCTGCAGTTGGCTGTCGTAGCCAGTGTGCTGGGCTCATTGTTAGGCTGGCTCACGCAGTACGTGCTATTTGAACTGCTAGCCGACTTATTACCCGATGATATTCCTGCAGGCAGCTGGCAACCTTGGCTGACCGGCATGGGCACCAGCATCATCATGCTCGCGGGCTTTGCCCTCCCCCCACTGATTGCTTTAGGGCGCATTACACCCTTGCGCGTATTGCGCCGCGATTTGATACCCACAGCCCCTGCAACTTGGTTGCTCTACGGCATGGTACTGGTCGCTCTGGTGCTTTTGATGTGGCAATTAAAACTGGACATGCGCCTGACCAGTGCGCTGCTGCTGGGCGGCAGTCTTGCCACTGCACTGCTGGGTTTAATCTTGTTGCTTGGCCTAAAAAGCATTCGTTCGTGGCTGGCAAAACGCAGTCTCGCATGGCGCTTAAGCTTGGGTCATATGTTGCGCTACCCACTCAACAGCGTGGGTCAAATCATGGCTTTTGCCTTAATTTTATTATCCATGGCATTGATTGTTTTACTGCGCAGCGAATTGCTGGATAATTGGCAAGCGCAACTCCCTGAGGATGCACCCAATCACTTTGCGGTGAATATCCTTCCCGCAGCGCAATCTGACTTTAGCGCCCAACTCAACACCATCAGCCCACAACGCGCACCGCTTTACCCTGTTGTACTCGGGCGCTTAACACAGATTAATGGCCAGCCTGCGACGGACTTGATTGACCCCAAAGCTAACGTCATGCGCACCTTACAACGCGACCTGAACTTAACCTGGACTGACACGCTACCTAAAGACAATCAAGTCACAGCGGGGCAATGGTGGACTGCGCCAGCTGTGACTACTGAGCAGCCCCAGGCTTATCGTGTGTCTGTGGAAAATGATTTGGCGCACAAGCTCGGGGTTGGCGTGGGTGATCAACTCACTTTCCGGATCGGCGCCACTGATTATGCAGCGCAGATCAGCAGCCTCAGGTCAGTGGATTGGAATAGCATGCAACCCAATTTCTTTGTTATTTTCGACCCTCAGTCCATTGGCGATGTCACTCACACCTATATGACCAGCTTTTACCTACCTGATAACGCCGAACAGCAACGCCTTGAACTTGCAAAAGCTTTTCCCAGCGTGAGTATTTTGCAAGTGGATGCGGTACTGCGCCAATTGCGCAGCATTTTGGCGCAGGTCACCTTAGCCATTGAGTTGATTTTACTCTTTGTCTTAGCTGCAGGTATGAGCGTACTCATTGCTGGACTCAACAGCACCTTGACTGAACGCATACAACAAGGCGCTTTAATTCGCGCACTCGGCGCATCCCGTCAACTCCTACTGCAATCACAACGCAATGAGTTTGCTTTTATTGGCGCATGCAGTGGCGTGCTGGCTTGGTTGGGCTGTGAAATCAGCAGCTATGCACTCTATCGTTTTGTCTTTGATCTACCTTGGCAACTGCACCCTTGGCTGGTGGCTTTACCGATTCTAGGTGCAGCGCTGATCACCACTGTTGGCATGCTCGGCACCCGCCAAGTCCTGCGCACCAGCCCTCTACATATCTTACGCGGCCAATAATCCCTCCTTAAAACTGCAGGGTGCCACCTCACCCTGCAATCATGAAACATTTTGTATTGAACTAATCACATCGATCTATATCACAACTAGTGACTGGCCGGTCACTCATTCGAGATCAGTAAGATTTCGATACAACCCAAGATGAATCTGAAAAACTTGTACGCTCTTAAATAAGAAACATCATGACGCTCAAAGACGTCATGCTTATTGATACCTTAGAAGCTCAAGCACGAGAGGCTGCTGATGAAGCACGTAAAGCCGCTGCAATCTTTGCTCTATGGGCCTTTGCGTCCTTACTGATCGGTGCTTTTGTTGCCAGCTTTGCGGCAACATGTGGCGGTCGCGCTAGAGATTTATAAACCCACCTCATAACATGCACTATCACGATGAAGGGCGCTGGCACGACAGCGCCCTTCATCGCTCTAACATACTAAGAGGTATAACGCTCACTTAAAGCCTTCAAGCCGGCCTGACTGTCATACTGATTTTGCGTCTGATACTCAATATCAACAATATACCAATCCACTTCACCGCTGGGCGTTTGCACGACCACATCATCATCCACCACCTTGCCTAAACAAGCTTTAGCCATCGGTGATTTAAGCGAAATGTAATCCTGTTGCACATAGACCTCTTCATCGCCAACAATACGAAAACGCAACGTTTGCCCTTCATCATTTTCCAGCGTACACCATGCACCAAAATACACTTTGCCGGCTTGCGCTGGGTTGTACTCAATCTTCTCCGCGACTTCAAACAGCTTAGTCAAATAGCGCAATCTTCGGTCAATTTCGCGCAATTTGCGCTTATTATATTGATAATCTGCATTCTCAGAGCGATCGCCCAAGCTCGCAGCCCAGGATACAATTTCGGTAATAGCCGGTCGGTATGTGCGCAGCAAATACGTCAGTTCGTCTTTTAGTGCGTCATAACCTTCAGCAGTCAAAAGTTTTCTAGTCATACTCTCCACTCAACTATTTTAGTCTAGGTAGGATCACGCTGTTAAACACAACCGCAGTGGCCCTCGCACCTGAATACTCTAAAGCTAAACAAAGCCTGCACTGCGGATATGTTCAGCCAACACAAATAATAAAGCCGCTTACTGCATCAGCAGATAAACGGCTTTAGGGTGACTGCGCAGGGTCTTATTTTGTCTGATCAACCACCAGAGCATACGGCGCTTGTGTGTCTGCAGCCTGCGCTGCAACCGACTCACTACTCCATTGCGCATCCATCGCATTATCGGTATTGGATACGCTCACTTGCAGCTTTAATTGACCCACACTCGATAACTTCAATTGCGGCAACAAGGAGTCAGCATCGGTCAGCACAACCTGCGTGGGCAGCTGAGCAACCGTCAGTCGTTTAGCGGCTAAGGGCATGGGCGGGCCTTCAGCCGCACGCGCAAAGACATAAACAGTGTCGCTTGCACTCATCTGCTGCGCCAGCTCAGGGCTGATCGAAACATCAATGCGCAATTGAAAATCACTGTTATCAGTTGCATCGGCCACAGGCTCTTGTGGCGCTTGCGCTGCAGAGGCTTGCGGATTATTGGCTAAGCTGGTGCGTGCACGTTCAATACCCGTCTGAATCGCTGCATAGGAGGGATCTTGTGGATCAATACCTTTGAGCAACTGTGTCCAAGCATCAATCGCATCCTGAAAACGCTGATCTTCAAACGCCGCAATCCCTACAAGACCCAAACTGGTTGCCTCATTGGGGTCTTGGTTTAAGGCCTCATCAACGATATCTTGCAATGACTGACTCCACTGACTGCCATTCGCAAAATATAACGCTTGTGCTAATTGTCCGAGCAGGTCAGGTTGGCGCCCTACCATGTCGATGGTTTTCTCATAGGCTTGAGCTGCTTCTTTAGGACGCTGCTCACCCATATAGGTGCGCGCCAAAAAGTACCAGGCATCGACAGAATCAGGTTGTAAGCGCACGGTTTCTTCAAGGCGCGCAATCATTTCTTCTGCCGTTTTAGGCTGTTCTTTCAGGCTTAAAGTGAGCGCAACTTTATCACTGGAACCCCAGTGAAAATACAAACCCAAACCCACAACAGGCACCAGTAAAGCGGCAATCAATGGCAATGCACTGCCTAAATTGGCACTTTGTTTAGGTCGACCCATATCGGTATCATTCAATAATTCGCGATCCGCCTCAAGACGACCCTCAGCCAACTGCTCAGCTGATAAAGCACCGCTCACGTGCTGTGCTTCCAGCTCGGCAATATGCTCTTCATACAAAGCGATATTGAGCGCGGTACGGTCTTCTTCTGTTTGGTCCTTACGCACACGCAGGACCGGCACCAGCAATAACAATAGTGCTATTAACAATAGCAGTACTGCAAAAATCCAAAACTGTGTCATAACGATGAAATACCTTACTTATGTTGCTTAAGAATGTCTGACAAACGACTTTGCTCATCACCTGATAAGTGCTGCTCAGCCTCTGTACGCTCGCCGCGACGACGGCGGTAAACAATCACAGCGACCATCAGAAAGCCAAAAGCTAACAACGCTGCCGGCCCGTACCACAAAATGACTGTACGGCTATTCACCGGTGGCTTATAACGAACAAAATCGCCGTAACGGTCAACTAAAAAACCAATAATTTGCTCATCACTTTCGCCCTGACCCAACTTTTTAAAAATCTCATCACGCATATCCATAGCGATAGGCGAGTCAGAATCGGCAATGTTTTGGTTTTGACACTTCGGGCAGCGCAACTCTTCGACCAGCACACGATAACGATCACTCTGAGCTTTACTGCTGAACTCATAGGTATCGATGGCGGCCTGCGCACTGCCCCAACAGGCCATACTCAGCATTAAAGCGTAAAGAACACGTTTCATTCGTCAAGTAACCCCTGATAAATAGGCGCAAGCTTTTCACGCCAAATTTGCTGATCTACCACACCAACAAACTTATGACGCACCACCCCTTTCTTATCGATGATAAAAGTCTCAGGTGCACCATACACCCCCAAATCAAGACCTAAGGTGCCTTTTGGATCACTGATATTGAGCTGGTAGGGGTTCAAAAAGTCCGTCAACCAGCGCTGTGCTTCAGGCTTTGTATCTTTATAGTTAATGCCATGAATGACCACGCCTTGCTTAGCCAAATCATTCAGCACCGGGTGCTCGACTTTGCAAGAAATACACCAAGTCGCCCATACGTTAACTAAGGCCGGCTTGCCTAATAAGTCAGCACGTGTAATCACGGTATCCGTATCATCCACTGAGCCGGTACTGAACTCAGGGAACGGCTTACCAATCAATGCCGATGGCAACTCGCTGGGATCATTATGAATCCCAAACATGGCCACTGCGGCAAAGAGTCCCACCCCGAGCAATACACCCAGTGCCGCTAGTAAACGTGTTTTAGACATGTGCTGTATTCCCTTTATCTTCGACGTTTAATGCATCTTTCACTTTCTTGGTGACCTTCACGCGGTAGCGTCGATCCAGCGCTGACAACACACCACCAAAGGCTGTGAGAAACGCACCCAACCAAATCCAGCGCACAAACGGCTTAATGTGTACGCGAATCGCCCAAGCGCCATCTTCCAAGGGCTCACCCATCGCCACATATAAGTCCCGTGTAAAGCCTGCATTGATACCCGCTTCTGTCATGGGCATTTGCTGCACAAGGTACAGACGCTTTTCTGGGTGCAAGAGAGCAATCTCACGCTCGCCGTCAAAAATACGCACACTGCCCTTATCCGACACATAGTTAGGGCCTTCATAGTGCTCAGCGCCTTCAAATACAAAACGGTAGCCGGCCATCTCTAAAGAATCACCTGGCGCCATTTTCAAGTCGCGCTCATCACTGTACTGGCTCACGATGACAACACCCACAGCCATAAAGACCATGCCTAAGTGACCCAACTGCATGCCCCAGTAACTGCGGGTTAAGGAGCGCATACCACGCCATAAGCCCTTGTTACGGGTTTTATCCATAATGTCGCGAATACCGGCAAGCAAGACCCACGCACAGAGGAAAAACAGACCCAGTACAGCGATATTAAAGTCGCGATACACCAAACTGCCGACTACAGCCAATACCGCACTGACGACTAAAACAGGCGCTAGCATTTTAATCAGCCACTGGGTGGGCGTGTTTTTCCAGCGTGTGATAATACCCACACCCATCGCCAGCATTAATACACCCATCAGCGGGACAAACAATGCATTAAAGTACGGAGGGCCTACTGATAATTTAGCGCCCGTGAGCGAATCTAAAACTAAGGGGTACAACGTGCCCAACAACACCATCGCCGTTGCGACGACCAAAATAATATTATTGATCAGCAATAAAGTTTCTTTAGACCAGAATGTAAAGCCAACTTTACTTTTCACTTCCGGTGCCCGCAGTACAAAGAGGGTCAATGACGCACCCACCACCACTAACAAGAACACCAGAATAAAAATACCGCGCTCCGGGTCTGCAGCAAAAGCATGCACCGAGGTCAATACGCCAGAGCGTACTAAAAACGTACCCAGCAGACTTAAAGAGAACGCAGCAATAGCCAGTAATACAGTCCAGTTTTTAAACACGCCACGCTTTTCAGTCACCGCCAAGGAGTGAATCAAAGCTGTACCCAACAACCATGGCATAAAGGATGCGTTTTCTACTGGGTCCCAGAACCACCAACCGCCCCAACCTAGCTCGTAGTACGCCCACCACGAACCCAGAGCAATACCGGCACCTAAAAAGGCCCAAGCAACTAGCGTCCAGGGACGTGACCAGCGCGCCCATGCCGCATCCAGCTTACCGCCAAGCAGTGCCGCGATCGCAAAAGCAAAGGCGACTGAGAAACCCACATAACCCATATACAACATAGGTGGGTGCACAATTAAGCCAAAGTCTTGCAACAAGGGGTTTAAGTCACGGCCATCCATAGGCATTTGTGGCAATAAACGCACAAAGGGGTTGGATGTTTCAATTAAGAAAAGTAAAAAACCAATACTGATCATGCCCATCACAGACAAAACCCGCGCTAACATTTCCTCAGGCAACTGACGTGAGAAAATAGCGACCGCAAAGGTCCAACCCGCAAGAATCAACGCCCACAACAACAGTGAGCCTTCATGCGCGCCCCACACAGCACTGAATTTGTAATACCAAGGCAGTGCGCTGTTGGAGTTGGACGCTGCGTAAGCCACAGAGAAGTCATCGGTCATAAATGACCAAGTTAAGCAGATAAAAGCAATCAACAAAAAGATAAACTGACCCCAAGCAGCAGGCTGCCCTAAGCTCATCCATTTATGATCACCACGCCATGCTCCCACTAATGGAAAAAAGGATTGTACCGCAGCAAAACATAACGCAAGGATCATTGCTAGCTGACCCAACTCCGGCACATACAAAGCCGCATCGCTCATTTTTTTGATTCCTTTTGGCTATCTTCATAGTGTTTTAGCATGCCGGTTTTTTCTAAGGCACTGCTGACTTCAGGCGGCATATAGTTTTCATCGTGCTTCGCCAAAATCTCATCAGCAATCAATACGTTAGCCTCATTTAAGCGGCCCATCGCCACAATACCTTGCCCCTCACGAAACAAGTCCGGCAAAATCCCACGGTATTGAATACCCGTATCGGCATCACCGTCTGTCACAATAAAGTCCACTGTCAACGAGTCTTCACTGCGACTCACTGAACCTTCTTTAACTAAACCACCAGCACGAATACGCGCACCTTGTGGCGCTTCACCGTTCATGATTTGTGAAGGCGTGTAAAATAAATTGATATTTTGCTGCAACGCACTTAAGCCTAAGGCGGCTGTCGTAGCCACACCAAGCAAAATGGCAACAATAATAATTAAACGCTTTTTACGGACTGGATTCACTGCTGAGCCTCCCGACGCAAACGACGCGCCTCATTTTTAAAGTAACGCTGGCGGGCTAATAATGGCAGCACCACATTCAACGCTAAAATCGCACAACTGACACCATAGGCAGACCACACATACACACCGTGATTGCCCATGGCTAAAAACTCAGAAAACGAATTAAAACTCATACACCTCTCCCGATTTTTCGTGCAACTTCAGCTTGTGCCCAACGGGTACGTGACTCACGTCGTAACACTTCTGTACGCATGCGCATCAGCAATACAGCAGCAAAAAAACAATAAAAGCCCAGCGTCATAATTAACAATGGCAGCCACATTTCCATGGGCATCGCAGGCTTTTCAGTGATGGTAAAGGTTGCTGGCTGATGCAAAGTATTCCACCAGTCTACCGAGTACTTGATGATGGGAATATTAACAACACCCACCACAGCTAAAATCGCACAGGCTTTAGCCGCACTGTCGCGGTTGGTAATGGCATGCCCTAGCGCGATAATGCCAAAATACAAAAACAGTAAAATCAGCATCGCGGTTAAGCGCGCATCCCACACCCACCATGCTCCCCAGGTCGGTTTGCCCCACACTGCACCCGTGAATAATGCAATCACCGTCATCCATGCACCAATAGGAGCGGCCTGCTGAACTGCCACATCAGCAATTTTCATCTTCCAAACCAAGCCGACAATCCCAGCAATGGCGAGGGATATATAAGTGGACTGTGCTAAAAAAGCAGCCGGAACGTGAATATAAATAATACGAAAACTATTACCCTGCTGATAGTCAGGCGGCGCATAGGCTAAACCGAGCACACCACCCACCAGCATCAGTACAGCTGCACTGATGCTAAGCCAAGGCAACCAGCGACCGCTTATTTCATAAAACCATTTGGGCGAGCCCAGCTTGTGAAACCACGTCCAATTCATCGAAATACTCACCGTTATTCAAAATCAGTTATGCGCTCAACAACATATGATGCGCTATGTATACAGTGTACTCACCCACCACAACATTCATCTTAAGGGCTTATTCACCGATACTAATGCGCAATCCAGCAGCAATAGCAAAAGGTGCCAAAGTCAGCGTTAACATCGCCAAACTGGCCATCCACAACAAGTAACCTGCCGTGGGCAATCCTTGTAAGGCTGCCTGAATGACACCGCTACCTAAAATCAGCACGGGAATGTATAACGGCAGAATCAACAATGCCAATAATATCCCACCGCGCTTTAAACCAACGGTTAATGCCGCCCCTACAGCACCGAGCAAACTTAATACGGGTGTCCCAAGCACTAATGAAAACAATAAAGTGGGAATCCGGTCACCTGGCAAGCCCAGCATTAGGGCCAATAAAGGCGACAACAACACCAAGGCTAAGCCGCAATACAACCAATGTGCCAGCACCTTAGCAAGAACCAAGACGACGAGTGGATGCGGCGAAACGACCCACTGCTCTAATGAGCCGTCCTCAAAGTCACTGCGAAACAAACCATCGAGCGACAACAACACGGCTAATAACGCCGCCACCCACAACAAACCCGGTGATAATGTTTGCAACAGTTGCGACTCAGGCCCAACAGCCAGTGGAAACAATGCAATCACGATGGCAAAAAACACCAATGGGTTCACCAGCTCAGCTGGCCTGCGCAATATCAAACGTGTTTCGCGCACCAACATCAACACAAAAACATGTTTCATAATGCCCTGCGCCCTAAATCCAGCTCACGAAATGTACTGGGTGTGTGCTGTAAAATGTGGTGCGTGGTTAAAATCACCATGCCGCCATTTACGCAATGCTGAGCTAAATGCTGCTCTAGCTGAGCCACCGCCTGCTGATCCAATGCTGTAAAGGGCTCATCTAAAATCCACAACAACGGCGCATCTAAATACAAACGCGCTAGACCGACACGTCGTTGTTGTCCAGCCGACAAGGTATGGCAAGGCACATCTTCAAAACCAGCCAAACCCACCGCGGCTAAAGCCTGCCAAATCTGCTCAGGTGTTGCTCCGCGATGCAAGGCTGAGAGCCATTTAAGGTTTTCTTCAGGGGTTAACAAGCCTTTAATACCTGCCGCATGCCCCAGCCATAATAAGTTTTCTGCTAATACATGCCGCTGCTGCTGAATATTGACACCCTGAATCCGCACCTCACCTGCAGTCGGCTGCATCAAGCCCGCCATTAAGCGCAGCAAGCTGGTTTTACCACTACCGTTAGGGCCACTCACTTGCAGCATATCTTTGGGTTGTACGCTGATATTTAAATGCTCAAATAGCAGCCGCCAATCACGCTCACAAGCTAAGTCAACCGTCTCAAGATAAGCATCAGACACAACACATCGCCTTGCAAAAAGTTTCAAGTCGCTTTCACAGAGCAGCTATACTGCTCTGGCGCTACTTTAAATAAGTGGCGATTATACACAGCTGTGCGGTATGCGCGGCAGGCATTTACAAAGCATTTACAGCAGGTTGCAATCGAAATGGCCAGTGAAATACCTTCAACACGCCCTTCCCCTAGCACCCACAACGTGCAGCGTCCTGCTGTACAGGCTGTCAATTCCACTTTGCAACTGCAAGGCAGCTTACCTACACAACTCAACATTGGCGATTCTACGCAGGCGCAAGTCCTTGCATTGCGCGAAACACAGCAGACTTTCCAAGCGCTATTGCGCCTCTCGCTCGCTGATGGTCAGTACAAAACGCTTGAAGTTAAAACCAACCAACCTTTAATGGTCGGCCAGACCCTTAACGTGACAGCCCTATCCGCACAACAACTGTCATTCAGTTTAATGCCAACTCATAACGCACCGCCGGCCACCCGTATTGACACCAACGTGCTCCCACCTGGTACTTTACTCGAAGGCAAAGTCACACAGGTCGAGCCCAGCGCTCAAGGTGGCTTTAAAATGACAGTGACTGTGGCTAATTCAGCGCTTGCAGGCCAGCAACTGCAGATTGAGAGTCCCAAATCTCTACCTCTGAACACAGTGTTTACTGCGCGTATTGACGGCGCACAACAACTTACATTTCAACCCCTCAATACACGTCTTGAACCTTTAGCAATCAACCAAGAGTTACAAAAGCAGTTTAATCAACAAGGCTCACTGGGCCAGCTGTTTAAGGGGCTGGATGGCGTGGCAAACGACGGTTTAACGCCAGACGCACTTAAAACAATCAAGCAACTTCTTGCCGGCCTGCCCGAATTCAATGCGCTCACAGACCCCAAAAAGCTGACACAAAGTTTAGTTAATAGTGGCTCCCAGCTAGAAAACCGCTTATTGGGCGGAGCACTTGATCCCGCAAGCCAAGACATGAAGGCTCATCTGCTGCGTTTAATCGCACAACTGGCGCCCATGCTGCCCAATAGCAATCCAACGCTGGCAGCCTCGCAAAGCGCACTCTTATCGCAAGCACTGCCCAGTTTACTGCGCGAACAATTACTAGGAAACAGTCAGACACAGCTGCGTGAGCAAGCTATGCGCTTTCCCTTACCTGGACGTATATTGCAAGCGCTCGATAACCCGAATGATTTAGGCTCTTTATTGCGCTTAGCAGCAGCGGCTGTATCGCGCTTACAAACCCATCAACTGTCGAGCCTTGGACAAACACACACCACGCATGACGGCACGCAAGTGACAGTCTGGCAGCTGGAAGTTCCGGCACGGGACCAAGCGCATATCGTACCCTTGCAAATCAAATTTCAACATGAAGAGCCTACGCATAAAAAAAACGATAAGCAGATCACTCCTGTGTGGAAAATTGACTTAAGCTTTGACTTAGAGCCTCTAGGCCCTTTACATATCCAAGCCAGCTTGCAAGGCAGCAGTATTTCGAGCCAACTCTGGGCTCAAAGTGATGCCACCGCACAATTGATTGATCATGAGCTCGCTCATTTGCGCGATCGTTTACTGGGCATCGGCCTGACAGTTAAAGATTTGACCTGCCATCAAGGCGCGCCCCCCGAAGGTGAAAAAACCAATTTACAACAACGCTGGATTGATGACTTAGCATGAACACACCCACTGAACGCCAAGCGATTGCCTTAAAATATGATGGCCAAAACGCACCCAATGTCACGGCCAAAGGCAATGATGCTCTAGCTGAAGAAATCTTACAGATTGCGCGCGAAAATGATGTGCCTATCTATGAAAACGCAGACTTAGTGCGTTTACTGGCACGACTCGAGCTCGGCGATGCGATACCTGAGTCGCTTTATCAAACGGTTGCAGAAATTATCGCCTTTGCTTGGTACCTAAAAGGCAAGGCACCCGCAGGCTTTTATACGCGCACAGACAATAGCGACACCCTACTGCAACTCACGCACCGCCCTGCTGACGACACCTAGTTAGAAACCGCTCAATATGCCAGCAAATGGCTGATGCATACGCGCCGAGTAATACACACCTGCATAACACAGCAGCGCTGCACAACACGCCAGCCAACGCACTGCAATCGGATATTGAACGCGAAAAACCACGGCGCCACAGGCGATATAGACGAGCAACAACAGCAACTTAGCCTGCAACCAAGCTGCAGCTAAGGGTGTGAAACTTAATCCAGCCAGCAATAATAAGGCTGCAAGCAATAAAGCACTATCGACCGCATAACTGATGCGGTGTAGTACTCGCGGCAACGCAACAGCAGACAACAAGACCCACAGCCCGCGCAACACAAACACCACACCACTGAGCAATGCCAAGCTGATATGTAGCGTTTTAATCAGCGCGTAATGCTCAATCAGCATAAGCCACCTGGATTTATAGACAGACACAAAAAAGCCCCAATTAAGGGGCTTTAATGCTACTTGACTCATCTGTGAGCCTTTGTATGGTGCGGACAGAGAGACTCGAACTCTCACACCTCGCGGCGCCAGAACCTAAATCTGGTGTGTCTACCAATTCCACCACGTCCGCTTTTTGCTCACGTATAACGCTAACTAACAGCATTATATTTTCCAAATATGGGGTGGACGATGGGTCTCGAACCCACGACACCGGGAATCACAATCCCGTGCTCTACCAACTGAGCTACGCCCACCATATTGCGTGTTGCATACTACATGAATCTTTTCTCACTTACCAGCTTCGCCTAATGGCGCGCCCGGCAGGATTCGAACCTGCGACCACCCGCTTAGAAGGCGGGTGCTCTATCCGACTGAGCTACGGGCGCTTATTGTCATCACTTATAAAGTATCTGACTTTAAGCTCGAACACTGCCCAATTGTACTTGTTCAGTTTTCGTATCAGCTTCAGGCTGTACTGGGTGAGCGGGGTGAATATTAGAGAGTTCCCTAGGACCTGTCAACTACTATTTTGAAAATAAGTATAAAAGAATCAAATAGATAGCCAACATTAATAAAATACTTCTCTTGCATCTTTGCCCGATGCGGTCGGTCGTGCGAGAATAGCTACCATCTTTTTTACTCAAATTAGTATGGCTCATTACCTCATGACAGCACAATTGATTGACGGCAAACAGATTGCCGCAGATATTCGTAACACTATCGCTCAACAAGTACAAAACCGTCTAGCACAAGGTTTACGTGCACCGGGCTTAGCCGTAATTCTAGTTGGCAGCGATCCAGCATCCGAGGTGTATGTCGCGCACAAGCGTAAAGACTGCGAGCAAGTCGGTTTTGAATCTAAAGCCTACGATTTACCGGCGACAACAACACAAGATGAGCTACTCAAGCTGATTGATACATTAAACGCTGACGATAGCGTGGATGGCATTTTGGTGCAGCTGCCACTTCCTGCTCACCTTGACTCATCCCTGCTACTTGAGCGCATCAACCCCTATAAGGATGTCGATGGCTTCCATCCTTATAACGTCGGCCGCCTCGCTCAACGTATGCCACTCCTGCGCTCATGCACGCCTAAAGGTATTATGACGCTACTGGCGCATACTGGTGTGGATTTGCACGGTTTAGATGCAGTGATCGTGGGTGCGTCTAATATTGTGGGCCGGCCCATGACTCTAGAGTTACTGCTAGCAGGCTGCACAACGACAACGACGCACCGCTTCACTCACAATTTAGAAGAGCACATACGCCGTGCCGACTTAGTTATCGTCGCCGTGGGCATTCCAGATTTAGTTAAAGGCGAATGGATTAAACCCGGCGCTATTGTGATTGATGTGGGCATTAACCGCCAAGCCAATGGCAAACTCGT
>QXGG01138618.1_pt1 | contig 19572 bp, 16 predicted proteins | sample 1982491 | NCBI WGS metagenome assembly QXGG01 (sample SAMN09924614, study PRJNA488089) | Wastewater metagenome, whole genome shotgun sequencing project. | isolation source: South African research farm wastewater | place: South Africa: Irene, Agricultural Research Council, Animal Production... | reverse complement strand
TTGCACGTGGGTTCGATATCGAGTGGAGCCTGATCCAACTCGGCGACGACAGCGTCCAAGGTTCGAGCCATGTTCGTCCCCGTGTCGCCATCTGGTACGGGATAGACGTTCAGTCGATTAATGCGCGGCGCGTGGGCCTTGACAGCATCTCGGAAGGTGACCACCGTGCGGCGCAAGCGGTCGGCGTCGAAACTCTCGGTCGACTCCTCCGGGGCCACGACTCTCGGATTCACCAGCCCGATGGTAGTGCTTGGGGCCCTTCGATTCCGCTGGTAGTCTCACCCGAGTCCAACCAGCTCATGGATGTCGAGGCCGCTCCGGACCCCATCCGTCTCAATCGATCGAAGGAAGTGCGTGCCATGGCCGCAGTCTGCGAAATCTGCAACAAGCGCCCGTCGTGGGGTATGTCCGTGTCGCACTCCCACGTTCGGACCAAGAGGCGTTGGAACCCGAACATTCAGCGAGTTCGCGCCCTGGTGAACGGTTCCCCTCGTCGCCTTCACGTCTGCACGAGCTGCATTCGCGCCGGCAAGGTCACCAAGGTCGGCAACGCCGCTCCTTCGTCCAAGTGACGCCGTGCAAGGCGTCGTCAAAGCATTCGACCCGGGCACTCGCACCGGCGTCATTCTGACCGACTCGGATCTGCGCGAAGTCGAACTGCACGAAAATGCCCTCGAGGGCAGCATCTTTCGGACGCTTCGTCCCGGTCAGCGCGTCGTCTTCGACGTGACCGCAGACGGTCTAGCGACTCAGCTCCGCCTCGGCTCCGAAGTCGACATGGGCACCCCCGGCTACTGAGGACAGACGTCCCCGTCGGCTGAGCCGATGTGACACCTGAGCATGTGTCGTCCAGTTCTGCGTGCTTGGAAGTATCGGGCGTATGAGGCAAGATTTGCTCGTGAGGATGACCGAACTTCGGGAGAAGATTCTCGTTCCCATCGGGAATGGATGTCTTTCCACGAGACCGGGTGTTCGAGTTGTGAACGACCCATCGGTCCGTGATAAATCGGACGTCATCACCTCGGTGAACGAACCTCACGTCCCGTAGAGAACACCCCCTATCCAAGGCACCGGCCGAAGGAGCACCGATGAGCGGAACCACATCCAACGAGCGTTTGAAGAAGTGGGTCGACGACTGGGCGGCCATCATGCAGCCCGACGACATCTACTGGTGCGACGGTTCTGCCGAAGAGTACGACCGCCTCTGCCAGCTCTTGGTCGACAGCGGAACCTTCCTCAAACTCGACGAGGCCAAACGTCCGAACAGCTACTGGGCGCACAGCGATCCAGGTGACGTCGCCCGCGTCGAGGATCGCACCTTCATCTGCTCCGCGAAACAAGATGACGCAGGCCCCAACAACAATTGGCGCGAACCCGCCGAGATGCGCGCGGAGCTGACCGACCTCTACACGGGTTCCATGCGGGGTCGCAGGATGTATGTGGTTCCCTTCAGCATGGGCCCGCTCGGCTCCCCCATCGCCCACATCGGCGTTCAGCTCACGGACTCGGCATATGTCGCTGTCAGCATGCGCATCATGACCCGCATGGGGCAAGGAGCCCTCGACGTGCTCGGCACGAACGACTGGGTGCCGTGCTTGCACTCTGTCGGCGCTCCACTCGAAGTCGGCCAGTCGGATTCGGCATGGCCCTGCAATCCGGACAACAAATACATCGTCCACTTCCCCGAGACGCGCGAGATCTGGTCGTACGGTTCCGGCTACGGCGGAAACGCACTCCTTGGTAAGAAGTGCTTCGCTCTGCGTATCGCCTCCGTGATGGCGCGCGATGACGGCTGGCTCGCCGAGCACATGTTGATTCTCAAGTTGACGAGTCCTCAGGGTGAGGCGAAGTACATCGCTGCAGCGTTCCCTTCGGCCTGCGGCAAGACGAACCTCGCAATGCTTGTGCCCACGATTCCCGGCTGGAAAGCCGAGACAATCGGAGACGACATCTGCTGGATGAAATTTGGTTCCGATGGCCGCCTGTATGCGATCAACCCTGAAGCCGGCTTCTTCGGAGTCGCCCCGGGAACGGGCTTCGACACGAACGCCAATGCAATGCACACCCTCTGGGGCAATTGCATCTTCACCAACACTGCCCTGACGTCCGATGGAGACGTGTGGTGGGAGGGTATGAGCGACGCTGCTCCTGCACGTGCCACCGATTGGAAGGGCAACGCTTGGACACCCGAATCGGACTCACCGGCGGCGCATCCGAATGCTCGTTTCACCGCACCAGCCGAACAGTGCCCGTCGGTTGCTCCCGAGTGGCAGAACCCCGCAGGAGTTCCCATCTCGGCGATCCTGTTCGGAGGCCGACGTCGCACGACGGTTCCTCTCGTCACCCAGGCTTTCGACTGGGAACACGGCGTCTTCCTCGGCTCGATCATGGCGAGTGAGACCACGGCTGCTCAACAGGGTGCCGTCGGCAACCTGCGCTTCGACCCGATGGCCATGCTCCCCTTTTGCGGGTACAACATGGCCGACTACTTCGCGCATTGGCTGTCCATCGGCTCGAAGTCGGATCCATCGAAACTTCCACAGATCTTCTTCGTCAACTGGTTCCGCCGCGACGAAAATGGTCGCTTCTTGTGGCCAGGCTTCGGCGAGAACAGCCGAGTCCTGAAGTGGGTCTTCGAGCGCATCAACGGCACAGCCGAGGCCATCGAAACGCCGATCGGACTGCTTCCGACAATCGAAGCTCTCGATGTCGCCGGCCTGAACATCGACGATGCCGACCTCGAAGAACTCCTGAAGGTGGACGTCGACGGATGGAAATCTGCCATCCCGCAGATCGAGGACCACTTCAATCAGTTCGGCGGGAAACTGCCTGGTCAGCTCACTGCGCAGTTGAAGAGTCTTGCGTCAGCACTCTGAGACGCCAGTCGACGTCGAGGTCGACGTCGACGTCGTTCTGGTCGGTCAGGACTGACCGACGAGCATGGCTCTGATTCCGAGTCCCATCAGGAAGAGTCCGCCGAACCCATAGAGAACGTACAGTTTGTGCTTCATCTGATTGCGGTAGCTGTAGATGATTGCGACTGCGATGACGCCCACGAATCCGTAGAAGGCATGAAATGCCGGGAACTCGAGTTTGTCGCGGTTGACCAAGGCGACTCCCAGGACGACCTGCACGAACACCGTGACCTGGGCCAGAGCCGTGAACCACCACAATGCGCGAGTTCTCATCGCCTCGATCTTGTGGGCCGACAGCGCCCATAGTCCTGCAAGGCCGTTCGCGATGATCACGAACCAAGCCCAAGACGTGTGGAGATCGAGCAACATCAACGCATTCATGACCCATCAGACGCTAGCGGTCGGAAATTGCCGACAAGCGGTCATTCGCCGCAGGTGATCCCGCCGTAGAGAACGGTGATGACACCGGAGCGTTCGGTACTCGACAGACTTCCCGACAGGGTTCGCTCTATCTCGAAGCCGGCTCCGAAGATCTCGTCGGAAAAGATTTGCGCAGAGGGGTGCAGCCGACGCAGGTCGGCCACGGTCGAACCGAGTGTGAGACCGGATTCGGTCCGCAGATCCGGCGGGACCGAACTCGAGCCCGCCGTCGGACCGTACTTCCACGAAAAGAAGTGCAAACGACCATCGGCGACGGTGCTCTCGTCCCCGAACAACAACAGCAAGTCTCCCCACTGCACGCCGCGCACGCGACTGCCCGGGCACGAACCGAATGCCGAATACGAGTCGATGTACCCGCTGTCCGTGCTCGGTTCACCGAGACGCTTCTTCACATAGGAGATGACACCCTCGGGATCGAGTCCGAATCGCACATCGCCGATTCCCCCCGACCACAGCTTCAATTCCTGGACGAGTGCGACAGAGGTGGATGTCGATGTCGATGTGCTGGTCGATGAGGTACTGCTCGTCGTGGACGTCAAAGGAGCCAGCGTCGATGCAACGGTGGTCGTCACGGCAGTCGGCAGCGGATCGAGCCGATCATCGGTCGAATCGGAGAATCCACACGATGCAAGAGGGGCTACAGCGACCAGAGCGCCCGCGAGAACGGCAAGGCTTCTCGAACTTCGAGGAAATCCACGGTCATGCGAATCGAACACACCCTCATTGTGCCCGATCATCGAATCAAGGTGTTGGCTTGCCGCCCTCGCTCCACGAGATGAAGACGTCCGGCATCGTCGACATCGACGATCGTCACCGATGCGTTGTCGAGACTGTCGATCACGACCCTGTCGTCGCCCAGACAATGTCCGATCACCGCGTTGATCGCGATGAAATGGCTGAAGATCACCGTGTCGCATCGCACATTGGAGACATACGTCACGATGTTGTTGCGAAAGTTGCGGTATTCCGCTCCGAGATCGGCCCACGAACCCGCCATCGCAGCTCGTAGCCATGTCACACGTTCGGCCATCGGGATTCCCGGCGGGGACGGAATCTCGGCAACGAGCGGCTCGATGACGACTGGGACTTCGGCCCACGATCGCGCAAGGAAACTCGCCGTTTCCTGGCAGCGGCGCAGAGGACTCGACACGATCGAGGTCGGAGCGAAAGCGGAAAGTCGCTGCGCCGTCTCCTCAGCCTGGGCGCGACCCGTTTCGTCGAGACCGGGGTCCGGATCGGTGTCCCATCCAGCAGAAGCCCGACCGTGTCGCACCAGGTAGACGCGGACCCTGCCCTCGGACGGCGATGAACTCACAAGAACCATCCGAGTGGGGCTCCACCGGGCTGCCCCGGTTCGATGAACCACTCCGTTCCGAACGCCTGGGCAAAGGCGTCGGGCGGCATCTGCAGGAACATACTGCTGTCGGACACTTGACTGGCATGACACGCAATCGATGCACGTTTCGCATCGATGAAGGGCGTGACGTCGACTGCCATCGTGATCTCGTCTTCGAGCGTGCCGAAAGGATTTCCGTCGTCGGCCGGCGCGTTCGGATCGAAATCTGCTGCGCCGCTCGCCCTGATCATCTCTGCGAGTCGCGTGCGATTCATCGTCGACTCGAGGAGGCGCACGGTTCGTCCCTGTTTCGATGCGATCTCAGCTGCCCTGTGCCCGACTTTGTGGACGTGGATGTGATCAGGATGTCCGTATCCGCCGTGCCAGTCGTAACAGGTCAGCACATCGGCTCCCACGTCGACGAGGATGTCTGCGAGCTGCTGAGCAGCGAGATCGACATCGGCTCGTACGAAAGCTTCAGGTTCGTCGTTCTGCGGCCATCCCGTCATGCCGCTGTCGTGATATCCGAGCCAGCGCACATCGTTCGCCCCGAGAACGACTGCAGATGCTTCGGTCTCCTTGCGCCGTCTGTCGACGAGCGTCTCGCTCTCGCCCAGATCGGCTGGGGTCTCGCCGTGGCGACCATCCGTTGCCATGACGATCACGACTCGGTGTCCTTCGCGAGCTGCACGGGCGATGGAACCGCCCGTCGCGATGGATTCGTCGTCGGGATGTGCGTGGAAGCAGACCAGAGTGCTCACGCGTCGACCACGGCTCCCGCCGCGATCAGAGCGTCGATGTCGGCCGAAGCGAATCCCCAGTCGATGAGAATCTCACGTGAGTGTTCGCCCGGGTGAGCCGGCGGACGCGCAATCTCGGTCTTCGTGCGCGAGAACCGCGGTGCCGGTGCGGGCTGTTTGACGCCTGCCACCTCGACGATCATCTGCCGTTCGACGTTGTGCGGATGAACCGCCGCTTCGCTCATCGTCAGTACCGGAGCGAAGCACACATCAGTGGCTTCCATCAGAGAACACCACTCATCGCGTGTCTTGGTGCGAAAGACGTCGGCGATTCGCTGCTTGAGATGAGGCCACTGCTCCTTGTCCATCTGTCGCTGGAATTCGGGGTCGCCTTCGAGCCCGGTCAGCTTCAGCAGCTCCGCATAGAACTGCGGCTCGATCGATCCGATGGACACGTACGTTCCGTCGGCGCATTCGTAGACGTCGTAGAAGTGCGCGCCCGTGTCGAGAAGATTCGTTCCACGGTGGTTTTCGTCGTGCAGTCCCATTTGTGTGAATGCCCAGAACATCGACATCAAAACCGCGGATCCGTCCACCATTGCGGCGTCGACGACTTGACCCTTCTGGCTCTTGCTCGCTTCGAGAAGTGCACAGACCACTCCGAAGGCGAGAAACATTCCTCCCCCTCCGAAATCCCCGACCATGTTCATCGGTGGAACAGGCGCCTCACCAGCACGTCCGAAGTGGGCGAGCGCTCCGGCCAGAGCGATGTAGTTGATGTCGTGGCCGGCAGCCTGCGCGTACATTCCCGTTTGACCCCAGCCGGTCATCCGGCCGAAGACGAGGCGCGGATTGCGCGCCAGGCACACATCGGGGCCGACACCGAGACGTTCCATCACTCCGGGTCGGAAACCTTCGATCAGCGCATCCGCCGACTCGACCAGCTGGAGCAACGTCTCCACTCCTTGGGGATTCTTCAGGTCGATCGCAATGTTGCGCCGACCGCGCTGCAAGATGTCCTGACCCGGAGTCGACGGCGCAGGACCTCGCACGGCTTGGCTTCGCTCGACCCGGATCACCTCGGCCCCCATGTCCGCCAACAACATGGCCGCAAACGGGCCGGGGCCGATACCGGCGATTTCAATGATGCGAAAACCCTGCAATGGACCAGTCATGAACCGATCGTATTCAGGATCACCCGCCGGGACGCGATTCGGCAAGGGCAGCGTGTGCAGCAATCGTTCCGGTGATCAGTCGATGCAGCGGCTGGGGAAGATCGTGCCCCATATCGGCCACCATCAACAGCGTCGAATTGGGAACGAGTTCTGCGGTTCGCCGGCCCCCGTCTGGCTGCAACAAGGTGTCATCGGTGCCGTGCACGACCAGAGTCGGAACGTCGAGCCTGCCCAAACCATCGGCCCTCGAACCGCTCGCATAGATCGCAGCCAATTGACGCGCCGCTCCCTCCGGATAGAACGACCGGTCGTATCCGCGTGCAGCGTCGGTGCGAACCTGTTCTTCGTCGAAAAAGCGTCGAGACTGCCACACCCGAGCATTGACGCTGTTGTCGATGAAGGCATCACGGTCGGTCGGCGGAGGTGCGAGCAGAACTGCGCCAGCCTCGGGAGTCGGTGAGCCGTACTCCAATTCACCTGTCATCGACATGATCGACGTCAACGAGTGCACCCGCCGAGAGTGCTCGATGGCCATGGTCTGGGCGATCATTCCTCCCATCGATGCACCGACGACGTGAGCCCGTTCGACACCGAGGTGATCCAACAGACCGATCGCATCGGCTGCCATGTCGGACAGCGTGTACGGAACCGGAGGGATGTCCTGGCCGGCGAGCCTGGCATGCATCACCGCATTCGGATCCACGGACACACCGTCGAGCTTTCCCGACAGGCCGCAGTCCCTGTTGTCGAACCGGACGACTCGATAGCCATGGTCGACGAGACGATCGCAGAACCCATCGGGCCACGCGATCATCTGGGCTGTGAACCCCATCACCAGCAAGATCGTCGGATCATCCGGTGAACCGAGTACCTCGTATTCGATTTCCAACGGACCAACATTCGAATCGACCACTGTTCGCGCCACGTCGGAAGTCTATTGATGGTGAACGTCACCTCACGATTGGAGGTGTTCCTCGAAGTCGTCGAGCGAATTCCTGCACGGAGAGAACGACTACCGTGAGCCCATGTCCTCTGGAATGTTCCCCAACGTGAGGTTCGGCGTCCACACCGGCCTCCAACACACCACCTACGACGTTCTCCAACCCCTCTGGCGACGCATCGACGAACTCGGGTTCGACTGGATCTCGATCTGGGATCACTTCTATGGCGCGACCGGGAAACCAGACGACGCTGCGTGCTACGAAGCCGTCGCAATGCACGCGGCTCTCGCGGCAGCGACGTCACGAGTCCGAGTCGGATCGCTCGTGTACTCGGTCGGATATCGCCATCCCGCAGTTCTCGCCAAGATGATCACAGCGATCGATCACATCTCGAACGGCAGAGCCGATATGGGGCTCGGAGCAGGCTGGGCTCAGGTCGAATACGACGCATACGGCATCGAGTTTCCGCCTATCAAGACTCGCATGGACCAACTCGAAGAGGCCGCCCAGTGCGTTCGCAGTCTCCTCCATGACGAAGTGACCGACTTTCGCGGACGATGGTTCTCTCTGACCCAGGCGAGGAACGAACCCCGTCCCGTGCAATCGCGCATTCCCATCTGGATCGGGGGTGGCGGAGAGAAGAGAACGCTCAACATCGCTGCCCGTTATGCCGACGGATGGAACGTGCCGTTCGTGGCACCGGAGACGTTCGCACACAAGAGCGCCGTTCTGACGGAGCACTGCGAGGCAATCGGTCGCGATCCACAAGAGGTCCGTCGTACCGTGAACTTGGGTATCGCATGGACGGAAGAGAGCCTGCACGCCCAATTCGGAATGCTTGCCGAGGGCGTGAGACCAGGTGTCCTCACCGGCAGCGATGAGCAAGTCATCGATCGGATCGGGCAGTTCATCGCAGCTGGAGCGGACCAGATCAACATTGCTCTCAGAGCCCCATTCGATCAGGACGCTCTCGAGCGCTTTGGCCAGACGCTCGACCTGTCGTGACGCGACAGTCGTGAAACGAACGGCATGACAGGCACTCAGCGATCTTCATGGTGACCGACTCTGCGTTCGATCCGGGTGCAGCGGAGATATCCGTGCGCGTCCCTGGGCGCGTCAACATCATCGGCGATCACACCGACTACACGGGCGGTCTCGTTCTCCCCACAGTCGTCGATCTGCACACGATGATCACGGGATCGACGGCGCCCGAGCCCGTGTGGACGCTGACATCGCAGACACATGGTCCCGCCGTGATTCCCCTCGACCTCGAACGCGCCGACACCGTTGAACCCGCATGGGCCCGCTACCCAGCAGGAGTGTTGATCGAACTGCGGTCACTCGGTGTTCCGATCGTCGGATTCACCGGCACCGTCTCGACGTCACTCCCTGTCGGGGCCGGCCTCTCTTCGAGTGCGGCCCTGGAAGTTGCCACCGCCCGCATCGTCATGGACGTTGCCAACCGATCCGGCCACGATCTGCTCGATGACGTCGAGATCGCACGAGCGTGTCAACGCGCCGAACACATGGCAACGGGTGTGCCCTGCGGGATCATGGATCAGCTGAGCATCGTTGCAGGCTCTCCGGGATGGGCAACATTGATCGACTGCAACTCACTCGACATCGTTCGAATTCCGATTCCTGCCTCCGTGCAGATCGAACATCGCTTCATCTCGGGTCGAACTCTCGTTGGTAGCGAGTATGCAGATCGCGTGGCGCAATGCCGTGAGATCGAAAACCTCATCGGACCGCTGCGCGAAGCGAGCACTCGCGATCTCGCACGGCTCGACTCGGATCTTCTCCTGCGCCGGGCCCGACATGTCGTGACCGAGAATCGCCGGGTGCTGGACTTCGTCGACGCGCTTCACACGGGCGATCTCGAGCGAGCTGGCCGTTTGATGACCGAGAGCCACCGCAGTTTGGCTGTCGACTACGAGACCTCGACACCGGAAATGGATGCTGCAGTCGAATCCGCTCTCGGGGAACCAAGAGTGCTCGGAGCCCGCATGACCGGCGGCGGCTTCGGAGGCTGCATCGTCATCTTGAGACACATCTGAGAAGCGACAGACTCACTCCTGCGACAGCAACTTGTTCTTTTCCCGCAGGAATTCGTCCTGAGTGAGAGTGCCGCGGTCGCGCAGCCCCTCGAGACGCTCCAGTTGACTTGCCACGTCGACTCCCGAGACGACAGGTGACCTGCTGCGACGGTCGTTGTCCTCGATCTGCGAATGGATCAGCTTTTGCACTTCATCCGGCTTCCTGATGTCGGTGAAGTCCTGTTGCCCCTCGGGACCGGCCGATTCGATTCGAAGATCTCCCGAGCGAATCACCCGTTCGAGAATCGTCTGCTCGAAATTGATGTTGTCGACTCTTTCGAGCGGGATGGCAATACCTCGCTTCACGATGATTCCGGAGCGATAGATCACTCGATCGGACGTGACGACGAAATGGGTCGACCGCCACTTGACCCAACGCGCTCCGAGCCAGAGAACACAGCCGATGAAAAAAGCTGCAATGACGACTCCGCCCCAGGTTTCGGCGACATTGCTTGCGTCCCAGTTCGAGGCCCAGATCGCGGCTGCTGTTGCGATCACGACGGCAGATGCCGATTTCGCGAAGTACCACCAATGCGGCTTCAGATCGACCACGACGACTTCCTCGTCGAACAGAAGTTTCTCCGGGAAGGGCGGATTCCAGAAGCTGGCCTTTGCGCTCATCGGGTCGAGAATATCCCAATCCCTTTTCCGGTTGCGGCGACCCGACTGTCCCGCAGATCGCCCCCGCCTACGATGGACGAGTGGCTCACCTCGACGCTCGTTCCCTTGCGGATCCCGCGCGCGACCTCGTCCGCAACTTGGATCCCGATCAACGACGTGCGGTGACCTCGAGCGCCCCTCTTCTGGCTGTGATCGCCGGCGCAGGATCGGGAAAGACCACAGTTCTCACGCGGCGTGTTGCATGGAGATGTCTCAGCGGTGCAGCCGATCCGATGCACACCGCCGTCATCACGTTCACGCGTCAAGCTGCTGCCGAGTTGCGCCGTCGCTTGCGCACCCTGGGCATTCAGGAGTCCGTGACCGCTGGTACGTTTCACGCGATATCGCTGTCGCTGCTGCAACAGCATTGGGAGCGCACAGGCCGCCGGGCACCCACAGTGGTTCAGGACCGCCGACGCCTCATCGGCGAGGTCATCGGCCCTCGTCGGACGATTTCGATCGAAGACCTCGCAAGGGAAATCGATTGGGCGCGTGCCCGGAACCTGTCCGCGCAGGCCTATGGGCGAGCATGTGTCCAGGCCAATCGAAACCCCAACGCCTCCCCCGAAGAAGTCAGCCGCGTCATGGTCGATCTCGAGGCTCTCAAATCCAAACGCGGAGTCATCGATCTCGACGACTTGCTGTCACTCGTGATCGAAGCCGCACAGCGCGACAACGAGTTCGCAAGTGTGCTCCGCTGGCGGATCCGCCATCTCTTCGTGGACGAAGCGCAGGACATGAACCCGCTGCAGCGAGCTGTTCTCGAGGTACTGAGAGGGAACAGAGACGATCTCACTCTCGTCGGCGACCCCTCCCAATCCATCTACGGGTTCAACGGTTCCGATCCGACGATCCTGCTCGACTTGGAGAATCACTACCCGGGGATCGAAGTCGTCCGGCTCGACACCAACTATCGCTGCACACCGCAGATCGTGCGCGCAGGTCTGACCACTTTGTCGCATCTCGACTCGCCGACTCCGGCGCTGCGCTCGGGACGACCCGATGGATCAGCACTCACCGTGTACGGCTTCGACGACGAGGAAGCCGAGGCGAAAGGCATCGCCGACCTTCTCGGCCGGCTCCACGAACCTGATCGATCCTGGCGAGGCTTTGCGGTTCTCGCTCGCACGAATGCCCAGCTTGCACCGATTCGCATTGCCCTCGAATCGGCCTCCATTCCGGTTCGTGCCACGGGAACGAGCCTCGACGATCCTCTGCAACGGCACATCCGCGAAGTCGGAGAACTGCCGAGTCGGGCACGTCTGGCCGCATGGGCTCGCGATGTGCGCCTCGGCGACCCCGCAGACGAACCTTCGCCCCAACTCGCCGACAGCGACGACGTCGTTCGGAATCGGTCGGCTGAGTTGCGCGTCGCCGCGGCCGTCGACGAATTCCTCGCCGACGGCGGAGTCGATGGCCGATCGTTCCTCGCATGGGTTCGAACTCAGCGGCCTTTCGATGACGCATCGTCGACACATGGCGTGGATCTCCTCACCTTTCACGCCGCCAAAGGGCGCGAATGGGACACCGTGGTTCTCGCCGGATGCGAAGACGGCCTCATGCCACATTCATCGGCACGGACGCCGCTCGCGCGCGACGAGGAGATTCGACTTGCCTACGTTGCTGTGACTCGGGCTGCCGATCGCCTCTTCCTCACGTATGCGAGAACCCGCAAAGGACGCAAACGAGAGCGGAGCCCGCTGATCGAGGGAATTGCCGTCGTCGAGCCCACATGTGCTCCGACTCCCGAATTCACCGAGGCCCTACGAAATCGCCAAGCAGATCGAGCGCCCTCCGATGAAGTCCTCGAGGAACTGACGTCGTGGCGACTCCATGCCGCTCGCGTGTCCGGAGTCGACCCGCGACTGATCTGTCCTGATGACGTCTTGTCCGACCTTGCCCGCTCTCGTCCCTCGACAGTCGATGAACTCGCCGCTCTCTCAGGTCTTGGCGCTCCGCTCATCTCGCGCGCCGGTCCAGCGATCGTGCAGGCGATCGAACGCGGTATCAATCGCCAGCGTGCCGACGATTGACGTCCATGGATGCGAACGTCCCTGGCTGAACCGAGATGAAGGTGCCGATTGCCTCGGCACACAGGCGATCGCCGACGCGAATCTCGCCGGTGGTCGAGATCTTGCGCCCTTCGATTGCATCGAGCCGGCCAACGACGTGCAACTCGGTGTTCAATGGCGTCGGAGATCTGTACGTGATCTGCAAGCGACCAGTCATGCCTGGTGACCCGGACAGAGCCTGAGCGAGGCCCAGTACTTCGTCGAAGATCGCAGCGATGAATCCTCCGTGCAGGCAGCCGGGCGGACCTTCGTATGCGTCTCCATAGGACACAGTTGCCGAGACTTCCCGCTCGCCGACTTCGAGTCGAACTTTGGAGGCGAGCGCGTTCAGCGGACCCGTCACGGGACTGTGACTCAAGAAGCCGTGGTGGACTCCCCCGACGGCACCTTCAGCCGACCCGTCGTAGGGTCGCCCATGTGGTTCGTCTGCAAGGCGAGCAGCAGCCTTCGACACGAGTCGTGCGACGTCGGCGAAGACCTCATCCGAGGCAGTCGACGTCGACGCGAACTGGATCACACTTCTCAGAGATTCGGCCAGCCGAATCCTCGGGTCATCCGATTCGAAGGCATCTGCACGACTCTCGGGAATCTCGAGCGGTGATCGGCGGTCTCCTGCGGCATTCGAGTCGGTCATTGCGAAATCCCAGCCAGATCCACCAACACAGGAGAGTGATCGCTCGGCTTTTCTCCCTTACGAGCTTGACGATCGATGATCACCCAGCGTGACCGCTGACGAACCGACTCCGTTCCGAGAATCAGATCGATTCGCATACCTTCGCCCTTGTTGAACGCGCCGGCCCGATAGTCCCACCACGAGAACATCCGATCCTGCTCGTAGTGATGTCGAAAGAGGTCGCACAGCCCCCACGACTCGAGATCGTGCAGGCTCTTGCGCTCAGCATCGCTGACATGTGTCGCCCCGACGAATTTGGCTGGGTCGTGCACATCTCGATCATCGGGTGCGATGTTGAAGTCACCAGCGACGATCACGGCCGTATCGGGTCGTGCATCGGCTTGGAGATGTCCGCGCAAACGAGCCATCCACTCCAACTTGTAGCGATAGTGGTCGTTTTCCAGATCACGTCCATTGGGCACGTAGACGGAACTCACCCGGATGCCGCCGCAGGTTGCGGTGATCAAACGCGCTTCGGGATCCGGAGGTGAGCCATCGGCAAAATTCGCCACGGGGTTCTCGAGACCCACCCGACTGATGATTGCGACACCGTTCCACTGACCCTGACCGTGATGGACCACCTCGTAGCCGAGTTCTCGGAAAAATCCGAAGGGAAAAGCTTCATCGGTCGACTTGGTTTCCTGCATGCAGACGACGTCCGGAGACACGTCGCGAATCCACTCCTCAACTCGCGGCAACCGCGCCTTGAGGGAGTTGACGTTCCATGTGGCCAAGCGCACGATCAAACCGTATTCGATGGAGCTCGGAACTCGGGGATCGTCTGCCCTGATGAATGATCTCGATCGAGAAGAGAACTATTTCGTACTCGACTTCTTGGAGAACTTCTTGACGGCAGCCTTCTTCACAGGGTCGGCTTTTCGGGCGACGACTTTTTTCACGGCTGTTTTGTTCGCGGCAGCCTTCTTCACGACTGGCTTCTTCACGACTGGCTTCCCGGTTGCTGGCTTCGCGGTCGTTGTTTTCTTGGCAGCCGTCACCTTGACAGCTGACTTTTTCACATCTGATTTTTTGACAGCTGGCTTCTTGACAGCCGAATTCTTGTCGTTCGCCTTTGCTGCGACCTTCTTTGCCGGAACCTTCTTCGCGGCCACCTTCTTGACCCCTGCATTCTTCGTCTTGCTCACCGCGGCAGGTTTCAGATTCACACTGCGCCTGCCCGCGATGATCTCCGCGATCTCCAGCGTCACCGTGTCTCCCAATTTCATGGCTTCGCGCGCGGAACGCGGCGGAGGGTTCCCGAGCATCCGCAATGGCACGTACCCGCGAATCTCGCCGATCTGCACATACGCACCATGCGATGAGTAGCTCTCCACGACACCGTCCACCACGGATCCAACCGTGTGGTTCTCCACGAAGGACAAGAAGGGAAGGATCTCGTTGACGTTCTTGTCCGAGCTCCCTGCCGAACTCTTGTCCCGGACTCGAGCTTGTGTGGCGCTGTTCTTCTTGGTCGGCAAGGTCGCTCCGGGCGGAGGCGACTTCGGGATCGGCATCGGCTTGGATGCCTCAGCGCTCGCCTTGCGAGCCACACCCTCTCCCCGACTGCTTGCCTTTTTCGAAGCACGTTCCGACATTCGGCTTTTCTCACCGCGAACAGGAATGCGCTCGACGAATACCCAGCCGACATGGGGAACCGGTTTGCCGCCGATGAGCCGACCTTCGTCGAACAACCACTTGAACTGCCCGTGGAACTCTTGATAGCTGTCGTTCGACAGGATCGCGGCACCGGCTTTTTCCGCGATACTCAGCACGAATGCATCACCGCGACCGACAGTGCCAGCGGGAGGCGTGACGAGCTCGTTGTGCTCGATTGCCTTGTTGAATGCCGGCACTTCTTTCGGATCGATCCTGTGTCCGAACGTCGCATCGACGATCACCGTGATCGCGACCTTCGGATGTTCTTCGAGGAAGGCGACGACCGCCTCGTGCAGCTGTTTGAGACTCGGCTTCGATCTGCCTTCAGTGGCAATGTTCGAGCCATCGACGATGACGTGTTTGACCATGACCCTTTCAGTCAAGCACGGATGCCGATCACTTCAGGTGATCGACCTACGATCTGCCTGTGACCGGTTCAACCCCGTATACGGCAGTCCTGTGGGATTTCGGAGGCGTGATTCTCAGCAGCCCATTCGAGGCATTTCGCCGATACGAGACCGAGCGAGGACTTCCCCTCGACACGATTCGCGCCATCAATGCCCTCGATCCCGATACGAACGCCTGGGCCCAGTTCGAAAGAAGCGAGATCTCAGCGAGCGAATTCGATGTCCTCTTCGCCTCCGAAGCAGCCGCTTCGGGCCACGAGATCAGGGGGTACGACGTCCTGCAGCTACTCCGCGGCGACATCCGACCGAACATGGTGCACGCTCTGCAATGCGTCAAGGGGGCCGGCTACAAGACCGCGTGCCTCACCAACAATGTCGTGGACACAACCCAGACATCCCATGGGGAGGCCATCGCCGTTCGATCTCATGCCATCGAAGAAGTCATGAGCCTCTTCGATGCCGTCATCGAGAGCTCCAAGGTCGGCTGTCGCAAACCGGAAACACAGTTCTACGAAATTGCCTGCACGACTCTCCAGGTCGATCCTGTGCAATGCGTCTTTCTCGACGATCTCGGAGTGAACCTCAAACCAGCCGCCGCGATGGGAATGACGACGATCAAGGTGTTGTCAGCCGAGCAGGCGATCTCCGATCTCGAGAGGATTCTCGAGATCGATCTGCGCTCCTGAGCGAGCCGTCACACGTCCTTGAACGTCGCCTCGAGCAAGTCGGCAAGTTCCTGGTCGTGGACGGTCTTCGATCCCGTCGCCGGGCTGCCGCTCTCGACGCGAGCGACATGGCGCAGGTCGTAGCCCTGTTCCTTCACCCGCCAGAAGCGGTGCTCGACGAAGTTCCACGGACCCATGTTGCTCGGCTCTTCTTGCAGCCACACGACTTCGCGTGCATTCGGATAGCGGCCGAGGACCGACATCATCTGATCGAGCGGGAAGGGATAGAGCTGCTCGACGCGGACCACTGCCACTGGTGCCTCGCGCTTGTCGCGTTCGGACATCGCATCCCAGACGACCTTGCCCGAGCAAAAGACCACACGGCGAACCGATGAAGGATCGGCAACGAAGGGATCGTCGAGAACTTCCTGGAACGAACCGTGCTCGAGATCGACGATCTTCGAACGAGACTGCGCCATACGCAACGGCTGCTTCGGCGTGAACATGACGAGAGGTTTGCGAACGTCACGATGCATCTGACGGCGCAGAACATGGAAGTACTGCGCTGCCGTCGTGGCATTCACGACTTGGATGTTGTCTTCGGCGCACAGGGTCAAGAAGCGTTCGATGCGCGCAGAACTGTGCTCGGGGCCCTGCCCCTCGAATCCGTGCGGAAGCAAGAGAACGAGTCCGTTCGTCTGGTTCCACTTGTCTTCGGCGGCCACGAGGTACTGGTCGATGATGATCTGAGCCCCGTTGACGAAGTCGCCGAATTGGGCCTCCCACAGAACGAGAGCGTTCGGATTGGCCTGCGCGTATCCGTATTCGAACCCGACGGCGGCGTATTCACTCAGGATCGTGTCGAACACCCAGAACTTCTGCGCTCCCGGAAGTTCGGCGAGCGGAATCCAAACGTTCTCGTTCACGTAGTCGACGAGTGCAGCATGGCGCTGGCTGAAGGTTCCGCGACGTGAATCCTCACCCGCCAGTCGGACCGGGTATCCGTCAAGGACGAGAGTTCCAAATGCCAGCGCCTCCGCTGTCGCCCACTCCACTTCTCCCTGCTCGTCGTACATCTTCGAACGGCTCTCGAACTGTTTCGCGAGCTTCGGATGGACCGTGAAGTTCTCGGGGTAGTTCGTCAACTGGGCGAAGACCGAATCCAACATCGACCGGGATGCGCCCGTCTCCACATGAGGCAGCACCCCGAGCGGCGCCGGGGGACGCGGTGCCTTGACGGGACTCGGAGCATGGGCCCTGGTCTCATCGAGAGCTGCCTGGAGCTTGCCCTGAAAATCTCCGAGTGCCTGTTCTGCTTCTTCGACGGTGATGTCACCGCGGCCGACGAGGGACTCCACGTAGATCTTGCGCACGCTGCGCTTCTCGGCGATCGCCTTGTACATCTGCGGCTGTGTGTAGCTCGGATCGTCCCCTTCGTTGTGGCCGTGCTTGCGATAGCAGACCATGTCGATGACCACGTCCTTGTGGAATCGCTGTCGATACTCCCAAGCCAGACGCGCGACGCGCACACATGCTTCGGGGTCGTCGCCATTGACGTGGAAGATCGGCGCCTGCACCGTCTTTGCGACATCGCTGCAATACAGCGACGAGCGCGAATACTGCGGCGACGTGGTGAAGCCGATCTGGTTGTTGATGATCAGGTGGATGGTTCCTCCGACACGGAACCCTCCTGTGTCGCTCATCGCGAGGCACTCGGCCACGATGCCCTGGCCAGAGAAAGCCGCATCACCATGGATGAGAATCGGCAGCGAGGGGAACGATCCCTGCGGCTCGATCTGATCTTGACGCGCCCGCACCATGCCGAGGACGATGGGATCGACGGTCTCCAGATGGCTCGGATTCGCAGCGAGTTCGATGTCGATCGCCTCTCCTGCGGGACTGACATGGCGCCCGATGACTCCGAGGTGATACTTCACGTCTCCTGAACCTTGGACGGTCGACGGATCGACGAAACCTTCGAATTCACCGAAGAGTTGATCCAGGCTCTTGCCCATCACATTGGCCAGAACGTTCAGACGGCCGCGGTGAGCCATTCCGATGACCGCCGAGTGCAGGCCGACTCCAGCGGCTCTCGAAAGAATCTCATCGAGGATCGGAATCGCACTTTCAGCTCCTTCGAGTCCGAATCTCTTGGTTCCCACGTACTTCGTGGCGAGGAACTTCTCGAAGGCCTCCGCTGCATTCAAACGCTCGAGGATGCGGCGCTTCTCTTCTTTCGACAGGTGGAATTCGACACCTTCGAAGTGCGATTGGATCCAGCGCTGCTCGTTCGTGTCCTGAATGTGCATGTACTCGACGCCGATCGTGCGACAGTAGGCGTCGCGCAGAACATGCAGAAGGTCGCCGAGCTGCATTCGCTGCGAACCTGCGACTCCCCCGGTGAGGAACTCGCGGTCGAGGTCCCAGATCGTCAACCCATACGTTGCCGGATCGAGTTCGACGGGCATCTTGGGTTCTTTCCAGCGAAGCGGATCGATGTCGGCGATCAGATGTCCGCGCACTCGATGCACGCGAATCAGAGTTCCGATCTGGAGTTGCTTGAAGAGCATCGACTCTTCACGATCCGTCGGATTGACATCGACGTTCCATTTCACGGACTCATAGGGAACTCCGAGGCTCTTGAACACTCCTTCGTAGAAGCCGTGGTCGCCTAGCAGCAGCTCGTGGACTCGCTTCAGGAACAGACCGCTCTCGGCGCCCTGGATGATGCGATGGTCGTAGGTGCTCGTGATCGTGACGACTTTGGAGATTCCCAGATCTCCGAGCGCGCGCTCGTCTGCTCCCTGGAACTCGGCCGGATAGTCGATCGAGCCGACACCGATGATGACACCTTGACCCGGCATGAGGCGCGGGACGCTCTGGACCGTGCCAATGGTTCCGGGGTTGGTCAACGTGACCGTCGCACCCTGGAAGTCGTCGACCTGCAATTTGTTCTGCTTGACTTTGCGAATGAGGTCGTCGTAGGCCGACAGAAACTCAGCGAACGACATTACCTGCGCGCCGCGCAGGACGGGTACGACGAGTGTTCTCGAACCGTCTGCTTTCGCGACATCGACCGCGAGACCCATGTTGACGTCGGATCTGCGTACGAGACGCGGCTTGCCGTCGGCGCCGACGGCGTAGCCATTGGACATCACCGGCACGGCATCTGCAATCGCCCGCACGATCGCGTAGGCGATGATGTGCGTGAAGCTGACCTTGCTCTGACCCGTTCGGCTCCGATATCCATTGATCACGCGTCGGTTGACTTCGAGCAATTTGGCCGGAACGTTGCGAAAGCTCGTCGCCGTCGGAACGCTGAGACTTCGCTCCATGTTCGCAACGATCGCCGCACCCGCTCCACGAATCGGCTCGCCGTCGATCGGTCCCGCAACGGATGCCGCTGGCGGAATCGAAGTGGGCATCGGTGCGGGATTCGGCGAAGTAGTCGGAGCAGTGAGAACTTCGCGCGCAGCACCATTCAGTGCGTTCGTCGACGCACCGTTGGTCGACTCGTTCGTCATCGGGACCAGGGGTGATACCGCCGAGACTCGAGCCTGGCCAGCAGCGACCGAGCGGAAATCCGAAAAGAACTCTCGCCATGCTTCTCCGACAGACTGGGGGTCGTTGCGATACTGCTCGAACATCTCCTCCACGAGCCATGAGTTCGCTCCGAACTCGTCGTTCGAAGAAGAGTTCGCTCCGAACTCGTCGTTCGAAGAAGAGTTCGCTCCGAACTCGTCGTTCGAAGAAGAGTTCGCTCCGAACCTGTCATTCGGGTGATGGGGGTCGGGG
>QXGG01083576.1_pt1 | contig 19641 bp, 19 predicted proteins | sample 1982491 | NCBI WGS metagenome assembly QXGG01 (sample SAMN09924614, study PRJNA488089) | Wastewater metagenome, whole genome shotgun sequencing project. | isolation source: South African research farm wastewater | place: South Africa: Irene, Agricultural Research Council, Animal Production... | reverse complement strand
GTTGGGAGATTGATAAAGATCTAGAGCAAACTGAGGTTTCTAAATTGGCTACTGCTTGGTTTGAAAGCAAGCTCAACGAAACTATAATCGAGGTTGATGAGCTGTTTACCAAATACAGATTAAGTGAAGCCTTAATGGCTATCTATAAGCTATTCTGGGATGAGTTCTCATCTTGGTACTTAGAACTTATTAAACCAGGTTTCAACCAACCTATTGATGCTAAAACTTACGCTTCGACACTTTCATTCTTTGAGAGCTTATTGAAACTCTTACACCCATTTATGCCTTTCATCACCGAAGAGTTATGGCAAGCTATGGAGCCAAGAGCTGAGGGAGCTAGTTTGATGGTTCAACAAATGAGTAGCTCTAAGGTAATCAACAAAGAGTTGTTGGATAATATTGACATCGTAAAAGATATTATTGGTCACGTGCGTACCATTAGAGCACAAAAGAACATTCCTCTAAAAGATGCTCTTGAGCTTAATATCTTAGGCACTAACCCTGTAATTGGCTTCAATTCAATCGTAGAGAAGATTGCTAATGTCTCGGCTATCCAGGAGGTTGAAAATCACTTAGACGGCTCGGCTACCTTTATGGTAAGAACATTCGAGTTGAGTATACCGCTATCGGGTGCGATCGATGTTGATGCTGAAATCCTGAAGCTTGAGTTAGAACTTAAACATAAGCGAGGATTCCTGCAAGGTGTAATTAAGAAGCTTAGCAACGAGCGTTTTGTGGCTAGTGCTCCAGCACAGGTTGTAGACCTTGAGAATAAGAAAAAAGCAGATGCTGAAAGCATCATTAAATCGCTAGAAGAGAACATCAAGTCGCTGAGAGATTCTCAGAAATAAGAAGTTTTTTCAGCTCTTTTTCTTGAAAATAATTATGAAAGTCCTGTAGAGTTTTTACTTTACAGGACTTTTTTATTTGTGCGAGCCTCAAAGTCTCAAAAAAATAGTTATTTTAGATTCGCTTAGCATTTAACGCTGAGTAGATATACTAAAAACAAAACATCATTATGATTCGAATAAATGTATTTATCCAAGTAGAGAGTTCAGGAAAAGCAAAGTTTTTAGAGTTAGCAAAAGAATTGGTAGAGAAGTCTTTGGCTGATGAAGGCTGCATTGCTTACGACTTGTTTGAAAGTTCAACTCGCTCGGATGTCTTTATGATTTGTGAGACTTGGCAAGATGAGGCTTCACTCAAAGCACATTCTAGTTCAGCACATTTTATTTCTCTACTTCCAGAGTTAGAAAAGTATGCAAAAATGAAGATTGAAAAACTTCACTTCTAAGTTCAGAGCAAACTTGCTCTAACCGTAAATATTTAAGCGTATCTCGTTGACTCAAGATGCGTTTATTTTTATCCCCTGTAGGCACGACTTAGTGCAATATAGCTAACGAGTAAGTCGTTTGGGTATTGGCAGTAGGTCGGAGCAAGGTGATGAGCCTTTGGTTTTCAAGGATGGCAACCGAGCCTTTGGGCTAAATGCAAAACGGCGAGATGCATTTTTGTGCATCTCGCCGTTTTCATATCTGTATTTCTTGTTTTAGAAAGGAAGATCATCTGTGTCGCTTCCTTGTAGGAAGTCGGGCATTTCAGTTGGTGCTGGTGGAGGCAAAGGCTCACCAGGAGCACTTGCTGCTACGCGTTCTACTCTCCAAGCACGCACACTATTAAACCATCTACCTTGCCACTCTCTTGCGTCGATATCAAAAGATATAGTTAGTTCTTCGCCCATTTTAATATCAAACTGTTTAATTTTATCCTCGCCGAAAATGTCAAAACACATTTTCTTAGGATACATTTCATTGCTCTCAGCTACATACTCTTGTACCATCCAAGCATTTCCAGTTTTAGAAGTTCCACTTTTAACGGGGAGAACAGCTATGATTTTTCCAGTAAATTCCATTCTATTTTGTATTTTTAATTCGTTCTGCGAAGTTACGATAATTAGTGAAAGATACCAATCTGTAAAAGCCTTTTTTAATAGGTTAAATTATTACGGGACAATCTTTTTTTGTAACTTTGTATAGACTATAGATTATAATATAATAATTACATATAGATAATATTTAACACCCATAGATATGAAGTTTATCGTTTCTAGTGCTGCATTATACAGTCACTTACAAGCTGTAAGTCGTGTAATTAATAGTAAAAATGCATTGCCCATTTTGGATTGTTTCTTGTTTCAACTCCAACAAGGTATTCTCTCTGTAACTGTATCAGATAGTGAAACAACCATGCAAACCTCAATTCCTGTAATTGAAAGTGTTACTGAAGGCAAAATAGCTATTACTGCGAAGACATTATTGGATGCTTTGAAGGAGATTCCCGAACAGCCATTGACATTTAGTGTTGATTCAGCAACGCTAGAAGTTACTGTAACCTACCAAAATGGTCAGTACAGCTTGATGGGTCAAAATGGAGATGAATATCCTCAGGCTACTGCTCTTTCAGCTGAGGCTGTAAAATTCACTATGCCCGTTGATGCATTGCTTACAGGTATTAACAGAACTGTATATGCTACTGCCGACGATGAGTTACGCCCAGTTATGAATGGTATCTATTTTGATATTACTCAAGAAGACATCACTATGGTAGCTTCTGATGGTCATAAACTTGTGCGTTGCCAAGTATTAGATGCTAAAGGCTCAGACAGAGCTGCATTTATCTTGCCTAAGAAGCCTGCAAATCTGTTGAAGAATATCCTTCCTAAAGAACAAGGTGAGGTAACCATTGCTTTCGACGAAAGAAATGCAGTATTCGAATTGGGTAACTACCATATGATTTGCCGTCTGATTGAAGGACGCTATCCCAATTATAACTCGGTAATCCCAAAAGACAACCCCTTTAAAGTAACCGTTGACCGTGCTTCACTAATTGGTGCATTGCGTCGTGTTGCTATTTTCTCTTCTCAGGCAAGTAGCTTGGTGAAGTTGAATATCAAACCGGGCAGTATTAATATCTCTGCTCAAGACATTGATTTCTCTACTTCTGCTGAAGAGTCATTGCCATGCCAATATTCAGATTCAGAAATGAGCATTGGTTTTAAATCGACTTTCTTGATAGATATTCTTTCAAACATCTCATCTGCTGAAGTGATTTTAGAATTGGCCGATCCTTCTCGCGCAGGCTTAATTGTTCCTGTAGAGCAAGAAGAAGGTGAGAAACTACTAACACTTTTAATGCCAATGATGCTTAACGACTAAGTTTAAGCAAGCATAAAACATACAAAATGAAATTAAACCTGAAAAACCCTATAGTATTCTTTGACTTAGAAACTACAGGTACCAATATAAACTCAGATCGCATTGTTGAAATTTGTTACCTTAAGGTTCACCCTAATGGTAATGAAGAGGCTAAAACCTTGCGCATTAATCCAGAAATGCCCATTCCTGCAGAATCTTCTGCTATTCATGGCATATACGATAAAGACATTGTGGATTGCCCCACGTTCAAAGAAGTAGCCAAGAATATTGCCAAAGATATCGAAGGATCTGATTTGGCAGGGTTTAACTCAAATCGCTTTGATATTCCTGTTTTAGTTGAGGAATTTCTTCGTGCAGGAGTTGATATTGATTTGAGCAAGCGCAAGTTTGTAGATGTTCAGGTGATATTTCACAAAATGGAACAAAGAACACTCTCTGCAGCCTATAAATTCTATTGCGGCAAGAGCCTTGACGATGCACATTCAGCTGAGGCCGATACGCGTGCCACTTACGAGGTGTTGAAGTCTCAACTTGACCGTTACGAAGATCTTGAAAATGATATTGCTTTCTTAGCCGATTTTTCGAGCTTCAATAAGAATGTGGATTTTGCAGGTCGCATGATTTTTGATGAAAACGGAGTTGAAGTGTTCAACTTTGGTAAATACAAAGGTCAGCCTGTAGCGGAGGTTTTAAAAAAAGACTTGGGTTATTTTAGCTGGATGTTAAATAATGATTTTACGCTCAACACCAAAGCTGAATTGACTAAAATTAAACTTAGAGAATTAACTGGACAGTAATGTTGAAAGGTAAAAAAATTATATTAGGCATAACAGGTAGCATTGCTGCCTATAAAGCCTGTCTAATTATTCGAGGCTTAATCAAAAAAGGAGCCGAGGTGCAGGTGGTGATTACCCCTGCTGGCAAAGAGTTTATAACTCCTATTACGTTATCGGCTTTAACGAGTAAACCTGTGATCAGTGAGTTTTTTGCTCAAAAAGATGGTAGTTGGAACAGTCATGTTGATTTAGGTCTTTGGGCAGATGCTATGCTTATTGCTCCAGCTACTGCTTCAACTCTGGGTAAGATGGCCAATGGGGTAGCTGATAATATGCTTATCACTACTTATTTGTCTGCAAAGTCGCAAGTTTTTATTGCTCCTGCAATGGACCTTGATATGTTTGCACACCCTTCGACACATCGTAACTTAGACACCCTACGTTCGTATGGTGATATTATCATTGAACCTACATCTGGTGAACTTGCTAGTCACTTGGTAGGCAAAGGACGTATGGAAGATCCCGATAACATCATTGCTGTGCTGGAGGACTACTTCGTAAAGCAAGCAGATTTGAAAGGCAAAAATGTGCTAATAACTGCAGGCCCAACATACGAACAAATTGACCCCGTTCGCTTTATTGGAAATTACTCTTCAGGTAAAATGGGCTTTGCTATTGCTCAAGAATGCGCCAATCGGGGAGCCAATGTGACTTTAGTTACAGGACCAGTCCAACTAAAACTTGATCATCCTAACATCAAGCGTATTGATGTTTCTTCGGCTCAGCAGATGTTTGAGGTGGCAGTAGAAACCTTCCCGAAAATGGATGTTGCTATCCTTTCAGCCGCTGTAGCTGATTATACACCAGCTGTGGCTGCCGATCAAAAAATGAAACGTATAGAGGGTGAGGCACTCAATCTGTATCTAAAACCCACCAAAGATATTGCTGCACACTTGGGCAAACTTAAAACCAAAGACCAGCGTATTGTTGGTTTTGCTTTAGAAACCAATGACGAAGAGTCACATGCAAAAGGCAAGTTGGAGAAGAAAAACTTCGACTTTATTGTGCTCAACTCTTTGCAAGATAAAGGAGCAGGATTCCAATGTGATACCAATAAGATTTATCTTATTGATAGGTCCACCAAAACGGAATTCCCTTTAAAATCGAAGCCTGAAGTTGCAGAGGATATAATAAATCGTTTGGTAGAGATTCTTTAAATCTGATTATACAGTAAAGTCTAAATTTATGTTGCGTTCCTTACATATAAAGAATTACGCCTTAATTGATGCGTTGCATATGGATTTTGATGCTGGTTTTTCTGTCATTACGGGTGAGACAGGGGCTGGTAAATCTATAATTCTGGGTGCAATAAACTTACTGTTAGGGCAACGTGCCGATGTGAAAGCCATTCGTGTGGGTGCAAGTAAATGTGTAATTGAGGCATTTTTTGAAGTGAGTCAATATGCAATGCAGACCTTTTTTGAGGTAAATAAACTCGATTACGACGACATTTGTATCTTAAGACGTGAAGTTCAGGCCTCAGGCAAAAGTCGAGCCTTTATAAACGACACACCAGTTTCACTGACTTTACTTCGTGAGCTTGGCGATCAGTTGATTGATATTCATTCACAACACCAAAATCTCCTACTCAATAAGGAGGGCTTTCAACTCGATGTACTCGATATGATTGCTGGTAATGAACCTCTCAATAACGACTACTTTAGGGCTTATGAGTCTTGGCGGAAACTAGAAAAAGAACTTACTGGCCTTCGAGAACTCTCTGAGCGTTCTCGTGCCGATGAAGATTATATACGGTTTCAGCTCGAACAGTTTGCTGAGGTTAGTCTAAAGGTCGGAGAAAAAGAACTTCTTGAGCAAGAGGTTGAAACTTTAGCTCATACCGAAGATATTAAATCGTCTCTATATAAATTAACTCAACTTTTTGACGGAGACCAAGTAGGATTACTAACTTTACTGCGTGAAGCTTCTAACGAACTCTCAAACCTCAAGGTTATCTATCCCCAAGTTGAAGAGTTAGCCGAACGTGTTGCGAGTGCTGTAATAGAACTCAAAGACATTGCCGAAGAGATTTCCGATAAGGGGGAGTCGGTATCTTATAATCCTGAGCGACTGCAAGAGGCCGAAAAACGATTGGACTCAATTTACTCCTTGGAGCAAAAACATAGGGTTCAGACTGTAAAGGAGCTGATGGACATCGAACGTGAATTTATTCAACAACTTGATGATATTACCTCTTATGACGAACGTATAGAGGTGTTGGAAGCTCACACGAAACAAGCATTAGATGCTGCTTTGAAACTTGCTGAGTCATTATCGGCAACAAGACGAGCTGCTGCTAAAAAAGTTGAAGATGAGTTGAGTATGCGTCTCTTACCTCTAGGTATGCCGAACGTACGTTTTCAAATTGACATTACTCCAAAGGAGGCTTTAAGTGCTCATGGTTTGGATGCAGTATCATTCTTGTTTTCTGCTAACAAAAACGGAACACTACAAAACATTACCTCTGTAGCTTCTGGTGGTGAGATTGCTCGTGTTATGCTTTCGATTAAAGCGATGATTGCTGGGGCTGTTAAGTTGCCCACAATCATATTTGATGAAATTGATACAGGAGTTTCGGGCGAAATAGCTGATCGTATGGCCGATATGATGTTTGAAATGGGCGGGCTCGACCGACAGGTTATTAGCATTACTCATTTGCCTCAGATTGCTGCCAAGGGATCTTCTCATTTTAAAGTCTACAAAGAGGATAATGAGCAAGAGACTATCAGTAATATAAAGAAATTAAACAAGGAAGAACGAATCAAGGAGATAGCCAACATGTTAAGTGGTGCTACCCTCACTGATGCGGCTCTCAGTAATGCAAGAGCATTGCTGGGCTATAAATAAATATATAGAATAATAATATGGTAAATAAAAATGAACTCATATTTGGAGTTCGTGCGGTAATCGAAGCTGTCGAAGCCGACAAAGAAATTGACAAAATCCTAGTAAAGAAAGACATCCAAAGTGAACTTTCTAAAGAGTTATTTGAAGCTATAAGAGGCCGCAGGATTACTGTTCAGCACGTTCCAGTAGAGCGATTGAACCGTATTACTGGCAAAAACCACCAAGGTGTTATTGCATATATCTCATCTGTAACTTATCAAACAGTCGAAGACATGGTTCCCTTTTTATACGAAGAGGGAAAAAATCCATTCTTTGTTATGCTTGATGGCGTGACCGATGTGAGAAACTTTGGAGCTATAGCCCGTACCTGCGAATGTGCAGGTGTTGATGCAATTGTAATTCCATCTAAAGGCAGTGTTTCGGTTAATGCTGATGCTGTTAAAACTTCGGCTGGGGCATTGATGTCACTACCTGTATGCAAAGAAACTAATCTCTATACTACTGTTAAGTTTTTAAAGAACAGTGGTTTTAGAATTCTTGCTGCTACTGAGAAAGGTGATTATAGCTATACTAAGGGAGATTATACAGGCCCTATTTGCTTAATCATGGGTTCTGAAGACAAGGGGATATCTTCGGATGTGCTCTCACTCTGTGACGAGTGGATGACTATTCCTATTATGGGAACTATCCAGTCTTTGAATGTATCTGTTGCTGCTGGTATTCTGATTTATGAAGCAATAAATAAGCGTTCGGAGCAAGCAGAATAGTCTTTGCCTGTTCGACCTGATTTCAATACCAAATAACTAATTCTCGCGCTATGAAACGTATACTTTTTACTCTATTGGTAAGCTGTTTTGGATCAGTCTTAGCTTTTGGACAGGGTCCTAAATGGGTACCCAATGCCAAGAAGGCTGTATTTTCTATAATGACTTTCGATAATTTAGACAATTTGCTCAAAACTGGAAATGGTTTCTTTATATCCGAAACTGGAGTTGGAGTTTCCGACTTCAATCTTTTTAAAGGAGCTAGTAAGGCTGTTGTTATTGATACTGAAGGTAAAAAATATCCCGTTTATTCAATCTTAGGTGCGGATGACACTTACGATGTGGTAAAGTTTTTGGTTGATTTGCAGGGCAAGAAGAAGGTTGATCATTTGGCTGCTATTGAGGTATCCTTACCCATTGGAGCAGAGGTTTTAGTTTTGCCCTACTCGGTTAAGAAAGATCGACTTTGTTATCCAGGTAAGGTTAAATCTGTTGATGTTATTCGTGGCGACCGTTCTTACTATACGCTTGACCTGCGCATGCAGGAGGCCTTAGAAAGCTGCCCTGTAGTGGATGTTGATGGAGCAGTAATAGGTATATTACAGAAGGATCACAGTAGTTCTAGTGCTATGATTTCTCATGTAGTAGGTATTGATTTTATTAATGATTTGAAAGTTGGTGCATTATCGTTTGCCGACCCTGCATTACAAGATATATTCATAAAGAAAGGATTACCTACCGATGAAAACGAGGCCTTAGTCTATTTGTATGTCAATGAATCTAGTCTATCAGCTGATGAATTAGCAGGCATATACAAAGATTTTATTCGCCAGTTTCCTGCCAATAGTGAAGGCTATATTCGATATGCACAATCCCTTTTGAATGGGGCTAAGTCGCAGGCTGATGTTAAAGAGGTTAAGGTAACTTTTGACAAAGCTAATGAATTGAGTAGAGCAAAAGACGAGGCATTATTTAGTATAGTCAAGTTTATAAGTTCGAATCAACAAAACGAATTTTTAAATGGCCTCAAAGGCTGGACTATTGAAGATGCGCTGAGTCTGATTGAGCAAGCTATCGCAATAAACCCTTTGCCTATCTATGTGCAAGTCAAGGCTGAGCTTTTAGATAATTTGGGTAGAACAGATGAGGCTATTGCAGCTTATGCGATTGTTAATAATTCGGATATTGCCTCTTCTCTCTCATTTTATAATACAGCTCAACTTTACAAGCAGAAAGAGGCTAAACCTGAAGAAATTTTAGCTCTACTTGACAGCAGTATAGTTCGATTGCCCAAACCTTATGCTTTTGATGCTTCACCTTATCTTTTTGATCGTGCTTTACACCTTATCGATATGGGTAAACATCGTGAGGCTTTGAAAGATTTAAATGAATATTACTATGCTGTAGAGGGGGGAGTGAATGCTAACTTTTTCTATATTAGAGAACAAGTTGCTTTGTCTGCTCGTCAGTATCATCAAGCGCTTGATGATATAGAGTTGGCTATTCAACTCGAACCTACAAATCTACTTTATCTTTTGGAGCGTGCTTCATTAAATTTAAGGGTGGGTAGGTATGACGAAGCTTTGGTGCTGCTCGAAGATATAATTAAGCTAGATCCAACCAACGCTGAGGCTTATCGCTTGCAAGGAGTTAGCTACATTCAGAAAAAGGACAAAAGGGCTTGTAGTAGCTTGAAAAAGGCAAAAGAACTTGGCGACACATTGGTTGATGATCTAATTAAAAGCAATTGCAAGTAATGAACCTTGGTTATTAGATACAAATAGCGCGTCTGGCAGAATTAATGTCAGACGTGCTATTTTGTATGAGGCTATTAGCAGTAGATTAATTATTAATCTTGCTGATTATCTTTTTGAGAAGGTATGTAGCATTCAAATTTTGCGCTACCCCTTGTTCTATTTTATAGGTGTAATTTATTTCGTCACCAAGCTCTATCTCAAAGCAGAGATTGCAAATGTGCTTGTTCTCATTTGCCATCTTTGTAAGTTCTAAATCGTGGGTAGCGATAATTCCCGAAACTGGAAGTTTAGATATCTCTTCGAGTAAGAGTTTAGAACCTTTGAGTTTATCGATGGAGTTTGTTCCTTTCAATATCTCGTCAAGGATAATAAGTGTGTGGTTATTTTGCTTGCAATAATTAATCATTTGTTCAAGACGGATAAGCTCCGCATTGAAGTAGGATATGTTTTTGACTAAGTTATCACTTGTTCGCATGCTAGAGAATAGCTCCATAGGAGTCACTTCAAACGTATTTGCACAAACAGTTAATCCATTTAGTGCCATAATAAAGTTTATACCAACCGAGCGTAAAAAGGTACTTTTACCAGCCATATTAGCTCCCGTGATGATGGTGAAATTATGCGTAGCCAAATCAAAATCATTTGGCACTACTTTGTCTTTGGGTATGAATGGATGGTAAAGCCCATTGGCACGTAATACGGACTTGTCTTCAGTGAATTCTACAAAGCAATTGGCTGGTTGATTGTAGACATAGGTTGATAAACTAATCAGAGCATCAAACTCTCCAATTGTATCGGCCCACTGGGGAAGGTAGTTTGCATACTTCTTCTTCCAGATTGCAAAACTGCTCATGGTCCAAAGATCATTAAGGAAAAGGCCATTTAGAAATATAAATGCAAGCAGATTCGCACGCTGATCAAGCCTATTAAGAATGCCCGACAATTCTTTAAAGGCTTTTCGTATATCCACATCTTCGTCGACTTGGAGGGTATTTCTTAGTATTGTTAATTCTTCACTTTCGAACTTTGTCTGGATAATATGATTAATAATATCTCGATAAGAATGAAGCCCTTTAAAGAGTTTGCCCACTTGTTGTGTGGATTTTTGTATTAGGCCCGAGAATAGAATGACTGCAAGTATTTGTAATAAAAAGAATAGAATTGCTAGTGAAGTTGGTGCTATACCCAAAATAGCCAGTATAATTGCCCCAAGAGTCAATAGGCATGAGATACTGATACTGACTTTAAATTTAGAGGTTTCGAAAATTTCAGGATTAGCATTAGTTTGCAACTCTGCCGATAGTGTTTCTAAATCCACTTTAGTAGGTGAGCCCACAGCAATAAAATGAGTTCTCCATTTAACTAAGTTTGCAAGCTCCCTTAAAGCTTCTTGACGTTTGAGTATCTTGGGTATATTTGTAGTTAAGTTCGTTAGGTAATTGGCTAATTTTCTTCTTCCTAAGTCGGTAACTGTTCTGTTTATGCGGTGAAAGAATGACTCGTTACCAAACACATCCAAATCGAAAGAGTAGGGGTGAGCGGGATCAATAAAATCTAGGCCAGGATCGAAAGGAGAAAAATCACGATTGAGGTAGGCTATTTCATTTTCGAGTGTTTTTTTTAGGTGCTCATGTAAGACAATCTTGCGCTGTAGCTTGCTGTCTAAAAATAGGGCAACCAGGTAGAGAGTAATAAATAGCCCAAAAGCCATCATCCAATAGTTGTCAAAATCATTGAATACTGATTTGTATATAAAAAATATCGCTGCTAGAAATGTTCCTAATTTTGCCCATAAAAACATTTTACTGTTCTTATGTAGCTTTTTGAGTATAATATCTTCTTCTAAGATATGCTTATCGTATTCGCTTCTTCTCATGCTCTAAATCAGATTTTTAAATGAGTGTCGAATATAAAGAAAGATTATCAAAGCGTGGCAACTTTATGCTATTTATTTAGTGTTCCAGCCTTATTCAGCTTATTCTCACTAAGGGTAATAAGCAAGAATAGGTCATTCTTAGTTCGTAAATATTCTTCAGTTAATACATAAGGCTTAAGTAGATTCTGTTGGGTTGGTGTAAAATAACTCAGTATGGAGTAATTTGTGATAGAGTCTAACAACATCTGTTCGATGTTTCCTGCGAAGAAGCTATTAGCTGTTTTTGGTAGTTTTGCTAAGTCTGGTAACCAAGAGGTGGTACCCTTAGTATCTGTTTTGAGTTGAGTGATATAGTTTGATAGATGTTGATAATCCCAGCTGATAAATAAATTGTTCTTGTGCAAGTCCATATATACCACACGTAAGTCTCTACTTGTTTGTGTTAAATTATTAAGCCAGTATGGAGCAGGTAATGCAAGTACTCCTCTGTGTGAATACAGCCCTTCCTCTCTTAAGAGCGTGCGAATGAGCTTCTTATTTTGTTGTTTGAATAGTTCCAGTTTAGATGTAAAATTGTTGGAAACAGGGCATTGTAATATCAGGCTAGATGAGACAACTGAATCTTGTAGCCGAAATGCAAATAGCCCTTTATCAAGATTTTCTTGTATAAGTGGTTCCCAAGCGATATTCCACTCGCTTTCATTCTTACTTAAAATTGTGTCTAATGATTGCTGGTAGCTAAACATCACTTGCTTGGGAGTATAATGATTTATAGTGAAAGTTTCCTTGGGTGGTACTTGTATTCGCATACTATCTTGGGCTTGGCCTTGGGTGAAGTGAAGTTCTGTCACTTCGTTTGCTTTTAGTGGGTGAAGTAGTTCGTATCTACCCTTATTGACAGATAAACCGTAGTTCATCCATCGACCATTGTTTTCCTTGATATAGGCTACCGCTGATAATTTATTCTTATGATCTTTAAAATAATCTGCTTTTTGTAGGTTATTGGATGATGCTCCAAGATTGTCTATGACTGATTCGATGTTACACAGACTATTGGATAAGACTATAGTGCCATCAATACTAAGTATAGCATTAAATACTCCACCTTTTATGGGGTAGATATTGATATTATAGTCTTTGTAAAGATGAATTTTTGGTGGAACTTCTGTTTGTGAAAAACCTCTAAGATAGGACTCAATCCAAGTTTTACTGAGCTCAGTATCTTTTAGGCTTATTATCCCTTGTTCAAAAGATAATAAATCATAGAGCCCCAGGGTAATGCAAATTGGAGATTCACCGAATTCGGGTTTGGCTGAAATAAAGTCGGAGAACACTTTGATGAAACCCTTATTGTCTGTTATACTTTGATCGTTTACTAACCTTAGAAGGGGTAATGTGGTATCTAAATCGTAGATGTCTAAGACAGAAGTCATAGCCGAAGAGATGAGATAAGCAGGGTTAGTGATTGATGGCTTGCTAATCTGGAAAAAACGAAACAAAAATACACCTACAATTATTAAAGCTAATAAAAGTATTAGTATGAGTTTTTTGAATCTGCTTCCGATCATTATTTATTTCGCTTAAATTTAGTCTAAACAAGATAAGCATATCTATTCGAAAAAAGGATGTAGGGCTCAACTATTCTGCTTAATATTCAATAGTTTGACCGTCGTAGCCTATGAATATTCCTTTGGGTAATTGTTTCTCAACCTGAGCATGAAGCCCTATATCATGGCTCATATGCACAAGATAAGTTTGATTAGCTCCAATGCGTTGAGCCACCTGGATTGCTTCTGATAATGACTCGTGTGTGCTATGGGGTTTAATGCGTAAGGCATTTATGATAAGTACTTCAAGACCTTGAAGCTCATCGAATGAGTCTTCAGGCATATAAAGCATATCGGTGATATAGGCCATTTTATTGAGGCGATAGCCAAAAATGGGTAAATCACCGTGCATAACAGAAATTGGTGTGATTGCTACAGAACCTACGCTAAAAGTTTTATGGGCTTCAACCTCCTTTAGAGACAACTTAGGGATTCCAGGATACGATTTATCAACAAAGCAATAGGGCATTCGTTGTTCTAAATGTATAGCAGTTAACTCATTGGTATAAATAGGCAATTCTTTTCGATAACTAAATGAGCGTAAGTCATCTATGCCAGCCACATGGTCAAAATGCTCATGTGTTAAAAGAACTGCTTGAAGGGGTTCAAAGCGTAAAGGAAGAACCTGTTGACGAAAGTCTGGGCCACAATCCAATAATATTCTGGTGTTGTCTTCTTGGTAGAGTACCGAAGTTCTTAGACGTGAATCTCTAGGGTCGGTTGATTGGCATACTGGACATGTGCATCCTATTGTTGGCACTCCAGTTGAAGTGCCAGTGCCTAAAATTCGGATATTTGTCATTACTTAATGAAATTTACCTCGGGATGAATGTTGATTTTAAATTCATCAAATACAGATTTTTGAATGGCGTGAGCTAGGTTAATGATCTCTTGGCCTGTTGCTTCTCCACGGTTAACTAATACTAGAGCTTGATTTTTATGTACTCCTGCATTACCCAGTGATTTTCCTTTCCAACCACAAACGTCTATCATCCAGCCTGCAGGAATTTTGACCTGATCAGTCGATAGTTCGTAAAACGGCATATTAGGATAGCGTTCTTTTATTTGTTCAAAATGTGCTCTGTCTACAATTGGGTTTATAAAGAAGCTACCAGCATTACCTATAATCCTAGGGTCTGGTAGTTTTTCTTCTCTTATTTGTATAATCGCTTTGCGTACATTCTTGAGTGAGATCTCACCATAACGAGCTAATGCAGCTTGGATGCTTCCGTAACCCAAATTTAGCTCCTCTATTTTGCTGAGCTTATAATGTACATGGGTTACAACCTTATTCTTATTTTCGGGCTCCTTGAATATACTGTATCTATAGGCATAATTACATTCATCTTTAGCAAAAATACGTTGGTCTCCACTTAAATCGACTGTTTCAACTTTCTGGATGAAGTCTTTGACTTCTACACCGTAGGCACCAATATTTTGTACTGCACTTGCCCCAACTTCACCAGGAATAAGAGAGAGATTTTCGAGTCCATACCAATTTTGATCAACTGTATAGGCTACAAACTTATCCCAATCTATGCCTGATCCAACACGTAGATAAACAGATTCAGAGTCTTGATGAGTTATCTCTATACTATCGATTTTAGAATGAAGGATCGTCCCTTCAAAATCACGAATAAATAGTAAATTACTACCCGAACCAATATGCAAAAAAGGAGATTCTATTTCTCCTTCTTTAATTAACTGCACAAGTTCTTTGGTTGTGCCATATTCTATAAACTTTTTCGCTCGCACATCAATTCCAAAAGTGTTGTGCGAGCGAAGAGAGTAATTGTATTTAATGTCAATCATAAATAACTAAAATGTTTTATACCCCAACATCCTCAAACTTATAAAGTTCCCAAAAGCCTTTCGAGTTTAATTTAAAGAAGAAAACGTTTGAAAAACCGTTCCCTATACCTTTAACAGCAAGTACTTTTGTTTTTGATTTGGAGTTATATTCTTGTCCGTAGTTAATGTTCACCAGTTTATTAGTTGGTAATACGGGTTTTAAGCTTGTCCAACTGTTAGCGTCAATAACAGTTTCAAGAATTTCAAAATCGTCTTCAGGGTCGATTGTTATATATTCCAGCGGAACAGTAATTCTAGAAATCTGAAACAGACTATCTGTTGCAAAACGATTATAGAACTTTACAAATTCTTCGTTGTTGTATTTTTCCAAATACCCTTTAGATATAGACTTTAGCATCCAAACCTTATCAATTCTTTCAAAGTTATAGGATTTAGTGTTATTTGCGTTGAGATATATCCATTCAACTTTAGCCTCAGTTATATCAGGATTACTGATCAGCTCCATATCATTTTCTTGATCAAATAAGATAGTGTAAAAATAGCGATCGGTAAAGAGGCTATCAGGCTTCCAGTGTAATTTCGAAATGACTGAAGAGTCTCCATTAGCTTCGTATACTCTTAAAGGGAATGTTGTTCTTTGTACTTGAAAATCTTTATTTGCAGCATAAGCAAAGACGAAGTCATCAAAAGATTCATCTACAGCCATAGGATAGGGTTGTCCTGAAAAATCTCCTCCTGTAGAATCTTTAAGAGTAAATTCTTCTGTATATAGTTCGTCGTGGGCATAGACATTCTCTTGTGTCTGCTTTTTAGGTCCACCACATGCTATAAACATAAATACACCGCACCAAATAATAAAAGGCTGAATCTTTTTAAATATCATCATAACAAAATAAACATTTTATCTATCACTTTAAACGAGAAGAGAGTTTTTCTAACATATCTATAGTCATCGAAGAAAGATCATAGCTAGGTTTCCATCCCCATTCTTCACGAGCACAGGTATCATCCATACTATCGGGCCAGCTATTGGCTATTGATTGTTTGAGTGAATCAACATTATATTCCATCTCAAAGCTAGGTATATGCTTTTTGATTTCGGCATAAATGTTTTCGGGTGCGAAACTCATAGCTGTAACGTTGAAGGCATTTCTGTGAATTAGCTTGATTGGGTCTGCTTCCATTAAGTCGATAGCTGCACGAATGGCATCGGGCATATACATCATATCCATAAGAGTGCCTTCACCAATAGGACAAATGAATTTCTCTCCCTTTACTGCTGAATAGTAGATATCTACAGCATAATCTGTTGTACCACCTCCTGGAGGGGTAACGTTAGAAATAATACCAGGAAAACGAACTGCGCGTGTGTCCAGACCGTATTTTATATGATAATAATCACTAAGTAGTTCTGTAGTAACTTTTGATACACCATACATCGTTCGTGGACGTTGAATGGTATCTTGTGGAGTATTTACAAGTGGGGTTCCACCGCCAAAGGAACCGATAGAGCTTGGAGTAAAAACAGCACAGTTGTATTGACGTGCTAATTCTAAAATATTCCATAATCCATCAATACCGATGGTCCAAGCTAATCGTGGTTTAGATTCAGCTACTACAGAGAGTAGGGCAGCTAAATTATAAATGGTATCAATATTATATTTTTTTACTATCGCTTCAAGCTGGGCAATATTACTTACATCAGCAATCTCTGACGGTCCAGAATTTTTTAATTCCCCTTGAGGTTCTGAACCTGTGATATACCCTGCAACAACATGGTCATTGCCATAACGCTTTCTTAACTCTAATGTTAGTTCTGATCCAATTTGACCAGTTGAGCCAATAACAAGTATGTTCTTCATTGAAATCTTTGATATGTGACAGTAAATATATAATCAATTGTATTCACAAAGTAAGCGTTTTTTTCTTATATTTAATATGAATCGGAATTGTTTATTTAATTAAAATTCGTGTCCTTTGTATAGCGATAGGAATATAACTCTAAAATATACTTTTATGTACGGAAAAATGAAAGAACATCTTTGTAAAGAGCTTGCTGATATTAAAGAGGCTGGTCTTTATAAAGACGAAAGATTAATTGTCAGTCCACAGCAAGCCAGCATTAAGGTTAAAGGTGAGCAAGTGCTTAACTTCTGTGCAAATAATTACCTTGGGCTTTCTAATCACCCAAGATTAATTGATGCAGCTAAGAAAACCTTAGATGAGCGTGGTTATGGCATGTCTTCTGTGCGTTTTATTTGTGGAACTCAAGATATTCATAAAGAACTTGAAGCAGCTATTTCTGACTATTTTAAGACAGAAGATACTATTCTTTATGCTTCTTGTTTTGATGCTAATGGAGGTGTTTTTGACCCTTTATTTACTGATGAAGATGCTATTATTTCTGACGCTTTAAACCACGCTTCTATTATTGATGGTGTACGTTTGTGTAAGGCTAAAAGATATAGATATAAGAATGCTGATATGAACGACTTGGAAAGATGCTTAAAAGAATCTCAAGCTCAGCGTTTTCGTATTATTGTTACTGATGGTGTGTTTTCGATGGATGGCAATGTTGCGCCAATGGACAAACTTTGTGATTTAGCCGATAAGTATAATGCCTTAGTGATGGTTGACGAATCTCACTCTGCTGGAGTTGTTGGAGCGACTGGTCATGGAGTGAGTGAGTTGTTTGGTACTTACGACCGTGTCGATATCTACACTGGAACCCTTGGTAAAGCATTTGGTGGTGCTATGGGTGGATTCACTACAGGACGTAAAGAGATTATTGATATGCTCCGTCAACGTAGCCGTCCTTATCTATTCTCTAACTCACTAGCTCCAAGTATTATTGGTGCAAGCTTAGAGGTGTTTGAAATGCTCAAAGAGGATCATAGCATTCACGATAAACTAGCTGAGAATGTAGCCTACTTCTACGATAAAATGATTTCTGCTGGTTTCGATATAAAACCAACTCAAAGTGCTATTTGTGCGGTGATGCTCTACGATGCTAAGCTTTCTCAAGAGTTTGCAGCGCAAATGCTTGAAGAGGGTATCTATGTAACAGGATTTTATTACCCTGTTGTTCCTAAGGATGAAGCTCGTATTCGCGTTCAACTTTCGGCTGGTCATAACCGTGAACAGCTAGACAAATGTATTAATGCGTTTATTAAAGTTGGTAAGAAGCTAGGAACTATTAAGTAAGGTGCTTAAAACTGAATAAAGTGATATAATAAATGCTCAGCATTTTACCCCTAAAAGCAAGAGAGAATCTAATAGATTCTCTCTTGCTTTTTATATTTATATTCTTGTATTCTTAAACTCGGTTCTAAAAGCTTTTTGAGGGTTTAAGATACCTTGTTCTGTTCTCGGTACTGACTTGGGGTTACACCTATGATGGATTTAAACCATCGAGTGAAATATTTAGGATCAGCTATCCCTACGATATAGGATATTTCCTTTATAGTGTAGTCATGGCTAATAATGAGTTGAGCTGCATATCTGATTTTGACTTCTCGAATAAACTGAACTGGTGCTAGTCCAGTTAAACTCTTAAGTTTTTTAAAAAATACAGTTCTACTCATTAGCATTTCACTAGCAAGATCTTCGACAACGAAATCGCTTCTGTCAATATTGTCTTCAATAATTCTTTTTACGTCCTTGATAAACTGTTCATCTTGAGGTGTAATTACAGTTTGATCTTCTTTTTCTGTACTGCTAGAATTTACCTCAACTAATTTTTTCTCGGTTTCTGTTTTATTATTTTCAAAGAATGACTGATAGAGTAGTTGTCTTTGTTTGATAATATTGGACTTGCTAACTTGGTTCCTTACGAGATTCCTGGAACGGTAGATATAGCTAATTTAACTCTGCCTCTTTTAGAAAAGCATGATATTCTTATTTGGGAAAAACACGGTGTGTTTGCTGTAGGTGATAACCTAGCTGCAACTTTTGATCTAATTGATACACTCTCAAAGTCAGCTCAAATATACGCTTTTGCTAGACAGTGTGGTTATACTCCAGAAGGCCTATCAGATCAGCAGCTTAAAGATTTAATTGAACCATTTAATATTCAGTGTTAATCTTGCAGGTGTGACTTCAATTACAAAAAAGCGCTCGCAATAGATATTGCGAGCGCTTTTTTTGTGTGAAAGAAAACAGGGAAATATCAATATCTCCTTCTACTTTTTCGAGCAAATAAGCCTAAAATACGTTTAACTGCCCTGAAGCCGATAAATATTGTATCAAAAGCAGCCATGCCCCAATTGAATGAGCTGATCAGTGAGCTACCTGTATTGGCTATGGGTGAGATGATATTTTCTGCACTAGTTTTAACTGCCTCTTGTTGAAGACGCAGTTGGTTTAGTACAGCTTTCTTATGTTCTCTTAGGTCAGCCATAGTTACTTGTTCGTTGCGTTCTAATTTTTCTTTTATTCTATTCATTATTTTGAATCGTTTAAAAATAAGTTGGCTAAGAAGTTAATTACAGGGTTGAAAATTAATTTCTTACGGCTAAGATATACAATTAGTAAAATGAAAAGTAATATGGCAGCCATGATCACAAGACTATAACCCATGCCACCTACATAATCGGCAAGCATATATGCTACGCCAAATGAAATGTATAGCAGAGCTATTCCACCAAATACAAGAATAATGCCACCTAAAACCAGTACAGAGACTAGTGCAGATAGCTTTTCGGTCACCTCGGCTTTGGCAAACTCTTTTTGTAAGTCAAGGTATTTCTTGATCTCACTAAACAATTGCTTGAAGTTATTAATACTGTTTTCTCTAAAAGACATACTTTAAATTAATTAAGTTGATTACAACTCGTCAACTCCACCTTTAATTTCAGAAGCGATTTCGTTTACAAGGTCTTTCATCTCTCTTTTATTAAGATTGATTCCTCTTTGACGTAAAGCATCT
>QXGG01160443.1_pt1 | contig 19646 bp, 23 predicted proteins | sample 1982491 | NCBI WGS metagenome assembly QXGG01 (sample SAMN09924614, study PRJNA488089) | Wastewater metagenome, whole genome shotgun sequencing project. | isolation source: South African research farm wastewater | place: South Africa: Irene, Agricultural Research Council, Animal Production... | reverse complement strand
GGTGCGCGTTGCCGCCCGCAACGGGCAGGAGCTCCACACGCTGCGCACCGCCGCCAGCAGGAAGGGCAATGACCGCTGAGCGCCACAGCACCAGCCGCGCCGCGCCTGAAGGGCGTCTTCGACACCGAGGTGGGTCCGAAGGCACTCAAGGAGTTCGGTCTCTCGAACGTGCACCAGCTCCCGCGCATCGCCAAGGTGGTGATCAACGTGGGCGTGGGCAAGCAGCTCGAGAACCAGAAGCTCAAGCCCGAGTACCGCGACACCGTCATCTCGACGCTGTCCACGATCACCGGCCAGAAGCCCGTGATGGTGGCCGCGAAGAAGGCCGTGTCGAACTTCAAGGTCCGCGAGGGCGCGCCGAGCGCCTTCATGGTCACCCTGCGCCGCGAGCGCATGTGGAGCTTCCTTGACCGCCTCTTCAACCTGGCGATCCCGCGTATCAAGGACTTCCGCGGCGTGCCGGACAAGGCCTTCGACAAGGACGGCAACTACTCCTTCGGCCTCACCGAGCAGGCCGTGTGGCCCGAGATCAACATGGCCGACGTGACGTTCACGCACGGCATGAACATCAACATCGTCTTCGACGGGAGCGACCCGAAGAAGAGCCGCTACATCCTCGCCGAGCTTGGCATGCCGTTCGTGCGCCACGAGGGTGGCGCGAAGTCGGCCAGCTGATCCCAGCACCGCATACGGAGACACAGACCATGGCAAGCAAGCGCATGTTCAGCAAGATGAAGAGGACGCCGAAGTTCTCGACTCGTAAGCGCAACCGGTGCGAGATCACGGGCAACGCCCGCGGCTACTACCGCAAGTTCCGCATCAACCGCATCCTCCTCCGCGAGCTCGCGCTGCAGGGCCTGATCCCCGGCATGCGCAAGGCGAGCTGGTGACACTCAGACCTCCTCCGCAAAGGAACAGACCATGTCCCTCCAGGACCTGACCGCAGACATGCTGACCCGGATCCGCAATGCGACGGCCACACGTCGCAAGAGCGTGACCTGCCTCAACAACCGCCTCAACCGCGGGGTGCTCGACGTGCTCCGCGACGAGGGCTACATCACCGGCTACGAGACCGTCGAGGACGGCCGTCAGGGCCTGCTGCGCGTGCAGCTCAAGTACGGCCCGCGCGGCGAGAACCTCATCAACAGCCTCGACCGCGTGTCGAAGACCGGCTGCCGCGTGTACCGCCGCGTGTCGGACCTGCCGCGCCCGCTGCAGGGCCTCGGCATCAGCGTGCTGTCCACCAGCCATGGCGTCATGAGCGACCGCAAGGCGCGCGAGCTCAAGGTGGGCGGCGAGGTCGTCTGCACCGTCAGCTGATCGAAGTCAGGAGCACCCCAATGAGCCGCATCGGCAAGCAACCCATCCCCGTCCCGTCCGGCGTCAAGGTCGCGGTCAACGCTGCCTCCCGCACGGTCAACATCGAGGGCCCCAAGGGCAAGCTGCACTTCGTGCACCGCCCCGAGGTCAAGGTGGCGTTCGACGAGGCCAGCAAGGCGATCGTCTGCACGCTGTCGAAGCCCGAGTACGCCACCGAGGGCAACGGCCGCGCCTACTGGGGCACGACCCGCTCGTGCCTGACCGGCATGGTCGAGGGCGTGACCAAGGGCTACGAGCGCAAGCTCGAGATCGTCGGCGTCGGCTGGGGCGCGAAGCTCCAGGGCAAGAAGCTCGTGCTCACCGTGGGCTACTGCGACCCGATCCCGCTGACCGTGCCCGATGGCGTCACGGTCACCGTCGACAACAACGTCAACGTCACCGTGACCGGCGTCGACAAGCAGAAGGTCGGCGCGTTCGCGTCGCTGATCCGCTCGCAGCGCAAGCCCGAGCCCTACAACGGCAAGGGCGTCAAGTATTCGGACGAGGTCATCCAGCGCAAGCAGGGCAAGGCCTTCGGCGCCTGATCCTGATCGAGGATTCCACACATGGACAAGAGAAGCATCCGAGTCACCCGCCGCGCGCGCCGCGTCAAGGGCATGCGCAAGAGGATCCGTGGCACCCCCGACCGGCCGCGCATGTGCGTGTTCCGCTCGCTCAGCCACATCTACGTGCAGGTCATCGACGACCTCGCCGGCAAGACGCTCGCGGCAGCGTCGTCGCGCGAGTCGGGCCTCGAGCTCGGTTCGGCGCACGGCGGCAACGCCAAGGCTGCGCACGCGGTGGGCAAGGCGCTCGCCGAGCGCGCGCAGAAGGCAGGGGTCAGCGCGGTCGTGTTTGACCGGGCGGGCTACCGCTACCACGGTCGCGTGAAGAGCCTCGCAGAGGGCGCACGCGAGGGCGGCCTGAAGTTCTGACCTAACGGCGAAGGACACACCAGATATGGCAACAGATCTCCTCGAAGACTCCGGAACAGACTCGGTCACCGTTGGCGTGTACCGCACGAGCTCGACGGTGGCCGGTGGCCGCCGCTTCAGCTTCAGCGCGCTCGTCGTCGTCGGCGACCGCCGCGGCAAGGTCGGTCTCGGCTACGCCAAGAGCAACCAGGTCCCGACCAGCGTCGAGAAGGCCACCCGCGAGGGACGCCGCAAGATGCGCGGATTCCCCCTGCAGGGGCGCACGATCCCCCACACCGCCGAGGGCCGCTTCGGCGCATCCAAGGTGCGTCTGGTGCCGGCGTCGCCGGGAACCGGCGTCATCGCCGGCGCCGCGGTCCGTGCGGTGCTCGAGATGTTCGGCGTGCAGGACTGCCTCACGAAGTGCTACGGGTCGTCGAACCCGAAGAACCTCGTGAAGGCCACCTTCGAGGCACTTGCCTCGCTTCGCACACGCGAGACCGTCGAGGCGCTTCGCGGCGTCTCGCTCGGCACGACGTCCGTCGAGGACGCGATCCAGCGCGGCATGGCCGCGATGCCCCAGCAGAAGACCGGCGAGCGCGCCCAGGCCCCTGTGAACACCGTTGGCGACGATCGTCGCGGCGGTCGCGGTGGCCGTGGCGGCCCGCGCGGCGGCGGTCGCCGTCGCGAGGAGTTCGGCGGTGGCGCACCGGCCGCAGCCCCGGCCGCACCTTCGGCGCCGGACGCCGCAGCGCCAGCGTCGCCTGACGCTCCCGCGAAGTGACGAACGCACTCCACTCGAGAGAACACCTCCCATGATGATCCATGACATCACAGCCAAGACCGGTCGCCACAAGCTCCGCATGCGCGTGGGCCGCGGTGAAGGCTCGGGCAAGGGCGGCACCAGCGGCCGCGGCCACAAGGGCGCGAAGAGCCGCGCGGGCTGGACCAGCCGTCCCGGCTACCAGGGCGGATCGACTCCGCTCATGCGCCGCTTCCCCAAGCGCGGCTTCTCCAACGCGGGCTTCCGCGCGGACTACCACGTGGTGAACGTGGCCGACCTGGCGAAGCACTTCGAGGCCGGAGCCCACGTCGACATCGACGCCGTGGTGAAGGTCGGCCTCGTGCGCGACAGCAAGCTCCCGCTCAAGGTGCTCGGCAACGGCGACCTCGGCCACAAGCTGATCGTCACCGCCGCACGCTTCAGCGAGAGCGCACGCAAGAAGATCGAGGCCAAGGGCGGCAGCGCCAACGCGACCGTTCCCGCGGCCGCGTCGACGGATTCCGCAGCGGAGTGAACTGACAGGACCCGGCACCACGGACAGACCCGGACCGCACCGCACGAGACCACCCACGGATGATCAGCGCATTCATCAACATCTTCCGAATCCCTGAGCTGCGCAACCGCGTGATGTTCACGTTGGGCATGCTGGCCATCTACCGCATCGGTTTCTGGATTCCCCTCGTGGGCGTCGACCAGACCGAGCTTGCGGCGGCGGCGGACCGTGCCGCGCAGAACCAGACGGGATTCGGCCGGCTGCTTGAGTACGCGTCGATCTTCTCGGGCGGGTCGCTCCAGCAGAGCACCATCTTCGGCCTGGGCATCATGCCCTACATCACCGCGAGCATCATCTTCCAGCTGCTCACGGCAGTCGTGCCGAGCCTGCAGGAGCTGAAGAAGGAGGGCATGTCCGGCCAGCAGAAGCTGCAGGAGTGGACGCGCTACGCGACGGTTGGGCTGTGCATCCTGCAGGGCCTCATGTGGCTGCAGTTCATGCGGACGCAGAACCTCGTGCAGCCGATGTTCCAGGGCGGCTCCGGCCTCATCTTCTACTACGTCGCGGGCATCGCGGCCCTGACTGCCGGCAGCCTGTTCCTGATGTGGCTTGGCGAGCAGATCGACAAGTACGGCATCGGCAACGGCGTCTCGATCATCCTCACTGCGGGCATCCTCTCGCGCATGCCCGACGCGATCTCGTGGGTGGTGGCGAACTTCAACCCCAGCATCCAGGGCACCGACAGCACCAAGCTCGGCGTGCTCGGCCTCATGCTCCTCATCGGCGGCTTCGTGTTCGTCGTCGCCGGGGCCATCCTGATCACCATCGCGCAGCGCCGCATCCCGATCCAGCAGGCCAAGCACACGCGCGGCCGCAAGGTCTTCGGCGGCCAGCGCCACTACATGCCGCTGCGCCTGAACCACTCGGGCGTCATGCCGATCATCTTCGCAAGCTCGCTGATGATCTTCCCGGCGACGATCCTCGGCTGGCTCTCGACGCGCGCGATGGCCACCGACCCGGATGGCTGGTGGGCGTCGACCTGCAACTTCCTCGCGGTCAACTTCAACATGGGCGCGTACCCCTACACGATCGTCGAGGTCGCGCTCATCTACTTCTTCGCCTACTTCTGGGTGACGATCCAGCTCTCGCCCGAGGACATGGCCAAGCAGCTACGCGAGCACGGTTCGTTCATCCCCGGACTGCGGCCCGGGCCGCGCACCGCCGAGTACCTCGAGACGGTGATCTCGCGGGTGACCTACGTGGGCGCAGGCTTCCTCGCCGTCATCGCCATCGTGCCGACGCTCGTCGCCGACCAGATGGGCATCCCGTTCTTCGTCGCGCAGTTCCTCGGCGGCACAGGACTCCTCATTGTCGTCAGCGTCAGCCTCGACATCGTGCAGCGCCTTGAGGCGAACCTGCTGATGCGCAACTACGCGGGCTTCCTCTCCAGCGACGGCGACTCCGGTCCGCGCATCCGCTCGGGACGCAGCCAGCCCAGGATCACCTCGTGAGCGCATTCCTCGGGACAATCTCGAGGACCGCTGATGCGGCGCCCGCTCCGGCTCGCGTCGGCCAGGGCAGCTACCCGTTCACTGTGGTGACGACGCCTGCGCGCGCACGTGTCGGTGCCTCCGGCCTGCCGCACTGGCGAGAGCCAGGCTGCGAGCCCGCGATCCGCACCGCAGAGGAGATCGAGATGATCCGCGCGGCGGGCGCTGTGGCGCGCGCTGCGGTGGACGCTGCGCTCCGCGCTGCGGTGCCTGGCGCCACGACGCAGAGCCTCGACGCGGTCGTCGAGGGTGTCATTGCCGCTGCACGCGCCGAGAGCGCTGCGCGCGGGTTCCGGCGCGAGGATGGGGCGACCTATCCCGCGGCCTGCGTGATCGCCGTGAACGACCGTCTCGTGCATGCGCTCCCGACCGCCGAGCCCCTGCGTGACGGGGATGTGGTCACCGTGGATGTCGCGGTGCGCCTCCGGGGCTGGCACGCCGACTGCGCGGCAAGCGCGGTGGTGGGGCAGGGCACTGCGGAGGGCCACGCGCTCACCGACACGGCGCGGGCGATGCTGCGCGCGGCGATGGGCGCGATGGCGCCGGGTGCGCGCTGGAGCGACGTTGCCGCCGCGATGCAGGATGTCGCGCAGTCGCGCGGTGTGGGGATCGTCACCGACGTTGCAGGCCACGGCATCGGCCGCGAGCTGCATGAGGCGCCTGAGGCCCCGTGCGCGATCGTGCGCGGGCTTCGCGAGCGCAACGACTTCACGCTTCGCCCCGGCATGGTCATCGCCGTCGAGCCCACCGTTGCGCTCCGGCCCGATGGCGACGCCGGCTGCGTCGATGCCCACGGCTTCGCGCGCCCTGTCGCGCTCGCCGCATCGCTCGACGGATGGACGCTGCGCATCGAGTCCGGGCTTCCGGGCTGCTACGCGGAAGAGTCGATTGCCGTGACTCGCACTGGCTGCGAGAGCCTGACCGAACGCACCCGAACGAGGATCCATGCCTAAGGAAGACAAGATCACCCTTGACGCCGAAGTGACTGAGGCGCTGCCCGACGCGATGTTCCGCGTCAAGCTCCAGAACGACCAGGAGATCCTGGCCTACGTGAGCGGCAAGATGCGCAAGTTCTTCATCCGCATCCTGCCCGGCGACAAGGTGACCGTCGAGATGAGCCCATACGACATGACCAAGGGCCGCATCATCTTCCGGTACTGAGCATCTCCCGAACCCGAACCCCTTCCAGAAACGACACAGGAACGACACCCATGAAGGTCAGAAGCAGCATCCGCCGCCGCACACTCGACTGCCAGATCGTTGTCCGCAAGGGCAAGCGGTTTGTCATCAACAAGAAGAACCCACGCCTGAAGCAGCGCCAGGGCTGACCGGCACCAAGGAGACACACCATGCCACGTATCGCAGGCGTCGACATCCCCGAGAAGAAGAAGGTCCTCTACTCGCTCCAGTACATCCACGGCATCGGCCCGAAGGTGGCCGCATCCATCCTTGCCAAGACCGGCATCGACGGGGACCGCCGCACGCACACGCTGACGCCCGACGAGCTGACGTCGATCTCGAAGGAGATCGACGAGCGCCACGTCGTCGAGGGTGCGCTGCGCCGCCAGGTGCAGCAGGACATCCAGCGCCTCAAGGACATCCACTGCTACCGCGGCGAGCGCCACCGCAAGGGCCTCCCCGCACGCGGCCAGCGCACGCGCACCAACGCACGCACCCGCAAGGGCCGCAAGAAGACCGTCGCCGGCAAGAAGGGCGTGAAGGGCTGATCCTGCGCCTTTCCTGAGGAGAACACACCATGTCCACAAAGAAGAAGGTCCGCAAGAACGTCATCAAGGGGATCGTGCACGTCAACGCGACGTTCAACAACACGATGGTCACGATCACCGACACCAACGGCGAGACGCTTGGCTGGGATTCGGCCGGCAGCGTCGGCTTCAAGGGCGCGCGCAAGAGCACGCCCTTCGCGGCCAGCCGCGCCAGCGAGCGCGTCGCCGGCAAGGTGAAGAGGCTCGGCATGAAGGAGGTCGAGGTTCGCGTGAAGGGTCCCGGCCCCGGCCGCGAGTCCGCCGTCACCGCGCTTCAGGCCAACGGGCTGAAGGTCCTCTCGATCGAGGACCACACGCCCATCCCATTCAACGGCTGCCGCGCGCCCAAGAAGCGTCGCGTCTGACCGTCCGTCGCGTCCGGCTCCACTGAAGGGGCCGCGCCACCGCCCCGGCAGGGCGGCGCGGATCCCGCTCGGAGCGGACGCCTCACCCGGCCCGTCCGGCACGCCACAGCGCGCGCCGTCACGAGCCGTTCAAGTCCTGCCGGAAAGGAAGGTTTCGAGACATGCATGTTCGATGGCGCGGCCTTGAGCTGCCAGCAAAGGTCACTGCAGATCCCAAGTCGCTCTCAGACACGTTCGGCCGCTTCGCCGCCGAGCCCTTCGAGCGCGGCTTCGGCACGACGGTCGGCAACAGCCTCCGTCGCATCCTCCTCTCCAGCCTCGAGGGCGCAGCGGTCACCCGCATCCGCATCGATGGCGTGACCCACGAGTTCTCGACGATCCCAGGCGTCCATGAGGACGTCGTCGACATCGTCCTCAACATCAAGGGACTCATCGTCGACAGCGAGAGCGACGAGCCCAAGGTCGTGCGCATCCGTGCGCAGGGCCCCGGCGACGTGACGGCCGGACAGATCGAGAGCGACGCGTCCGTGCGCGTGCTCAACCCCGAGCGCCACATCTGCAAGCTCACCGACAACGTCAAGTTCGAGATGGACCTCGTCATCGAGCGCGGACGCGGCTACCGCCCCGCGAGCGAGGCGTACTCCAACGGCCAGGAGCAGGTCATCGGGGAGATCCCGGTGGATGCGATCTTCTCGCCGGTGCAGCGCGTGCGCTACCGCGTGGAGGACACGCGCGTCGGCCAGCGCACCAACTACGACCGCCTGCTGATGGACATCTGGACCAACGGCACGATCAGCCCGGAGATGGCGCTGGTCGAGGCCGCCAAGATCCTCCGCAAGCACCTCAACCCCTTCGTGTCCTACGACTCGGCTGGCTCTGTCGCTGCCGTCAGCGGCATCTCGCCGGAGCAGGATGCCGATGTCGACCTCGAGCGCAAGCTCGGGATGGGCGTCGAGGAGCTCGAGCTGTCCGTGCGCGCGAGCAACTGCCTCGAGAGCGCGCAGATCCGCACCGTCGCGCAGCTGGTGCAGAGGACCGAGGACGAGCTCCTGGGCATCCGCGCCTTCGGCAAGACCTCGCTGCGCGAGATCGTCCGCAAGCTTGATGAGCTGGGGCTCGCCCTGGGCATGCGTCTGCCCGAGGGCTTCACCCAGAGTTCGGGAGCCTGAACCATGCGTCACCGTATTGCAGGAAGACAGTTCTCCGTCGAGAGCGACCACCGTCGCGCCATGCTGCGAAACCTCGCGGCTGGCGTGATCGAGCACGGGCAGATCGTCACGACCTTGCCCAAGGCCAAGGCGGTCCAGCCCTACGTGGAGAAGCTCATCACGCTCGCCCGCCGGCGCACGCTGGCGGCGCGGCGGCTCATCCAGTCGAGGATCAACGACCGCGCGGCATTCGCGTGGGTCGCTGACCCGAACGTGAAGGACTCGCGCAAGAAGAGCGAGTTCTGGGATCTTCCCCCCGAGAGCGCGATCGAGTTCAACCGCTACGGCGAGCTCAAGAAGGCGCCGCGCCTGGTGCATCACCTGATCACCACGGTGGCGCCGATGTTCGAGGGCCGCTCCGGCGGCTACACGCGCATCGTGAAGCTCGACCGTCGCCGCCTCGGCGACGCGACGAACCTCGTCGTGCTGCAGCTCGTCGGCAAGGAGTCAGGTTCGCAGGTGAGCGGTGGCCGCAGCGGCCGGCGTTCGCAGGCGGACAAGCGCACGGCCTATGCGGCGAAGATCCGCAAGGCGGGCGCGGCGGCTGCTGCACCGGCGGCGAAGGCCGACGGCGCGGGCGCGGGCGGCGAGTCCGCGGCCGAGCAGGGCTGACCCGACGCTCGCGCGGCACCGGCCGACCGGCCGGGGCGCGGGTCGTGCGGGCCAGACTTGGGCCAGACGGTCCGTCCCGACGGATCACGACAACATGAACCATCCACGCGGCCGCGCCCTCAAGCGCGGCCGTGTGCGTTACGGGGGAAGGTGTCGCTCCAATCTCCGCACTTTCCTGTCTTCACGAGGGCAGATTGCGCTTACCGCCGCAGGGCGCCCATCCGTGCTCCGCCCTCGAGTCGAGCCATGCGAAGCCCACAGCCAATATTCGTCACAGTGCTCGGAGGCGCAGGTTTCACCGTGCGGCTCGAAGCGGTGGACACCAGCAGTCCGCTGACGGTCGGCCGCTCGACGATGCTCGGGCCCGCTCCCACCATTGCGCTCAAGGATCCGACGGTGTCTGGCCTTCACCTTGAGCTCGCGGTACAGGATGGCCACTGGCATGCGCGAAGCCTCGGCAAGTTCGGGACCCTGCTCGACGGAAGCCCCGTGCCGCCGAGACAGTGGATACCGCTAGGTCATGGCGCGACGATCGGCATCTCCAGATTCAGGCTCCGGATCGGTATCGGCGCCGAGAGCGTCCCGAGCCAGCACTCGGCCGAGTTCGCGGATGGGCCTGCATCGCAACGGCCACATGCCGTGAAGCGCGAGCGACTCGAGTCCGCGCAGGTGCGGCTCTCTGCGCTACTCGACGCTGCACGTCGCATCGGTACCTGCGGCGACCGGATGTCGGTCGCCGAGGCGGTGGTCGACATCCTGTGCGAGTCAGGCGACTTCGACCGGGCCGCGCTCGTGCGGCACTCGCGCGAGCATGACCGCGACGTGTGGCAGCCGGTGGCGATGTGGGCAAGCGACGAGCGGCTTCGGCACCTCCCGATCAGCCGCACCGTGCTCGCCGAGGCGCTCTGCACCAGGAGCACAGTGCGGCTTGATGTCTCGGGGGAGTGGCACAGCCCGGACCGATCCGAGAGCGTGCTGCAGTCGGGTGCGACGACGATTGTCTGCGCACCGCTGCCGCAGGGCGATACGCCGAGCGCATTCCTCTACGTGGACACGCGTGCCGACGACCACATCGTCGAGTCCGCAATTCCCTTCGTGGACATGGTGGCGCAGCTTGCCGCGCTCGCCGAGGACCAGCTGGCCAAGCTGAAGTACGAGCAGGAGATGCATTACGCGCGTGAGATCCAGCAGGGATCGTTCCCGACGCAGCTGCCTAAGGTGGACGGGTACGAGATCGCAGTGCGCAGCACGCCGGCCGAGAAGTGCGGTGGCGACGCATTCGACTGCATTGGGCTTGACGACCAGGGCGTGGTGGCGCGCGGATCCCCGGCGAACCGAGTGATGTTCCTGATTGGCGATGTGACCGGCCACGGCGTGCCGGCTGCCCTGACGTCGATGCAGGCGTGCGGCATGGCCCGAATGGGCGCACGCCTGGGCCATTCGCTGGTGGACATCATGCGCGAGCTCAACGCGCAGCTGGAGGAGGACATGCCAGGCGGCACCTTCATGTCCGCCTGGTGCGGCCTTCTCGACCCGGCCACACACACCGTCGAGGCGCTCAGCGCGGGGCAGGGGGGCATCTTCGCGTACCGCTACCAGAGCGACCGTTTCGAGGATGTCACGACGCCGGCCCCGATGCTTGGTCCCATTCCCCCGATCGACGACGAGCCGGTGCTTCCGAAGCTGTTCGAGCTTCACTGCCGGGACATCCTCATGATGTTCACCGACGGCTACTGGGAGGCGATGGGCGCTGGGCGCAAGCAGTGGGGCAAGGAGGCGATCAAGGAGGTCATTCGATCGATGCGCGACCGCCCCTGCGAGGAGATCATCGACGCACTTGACCGTGCCGCCCTCAGCTACAGCAACACTTCTTCCACGAAGGACGACCGCACTGCAATCCTGGTCCGCCGGCTGCGGTAGCGACACCGTGGCGGGGGCGCGCGGGCGTACCCGGATGTCTGCGGCGCTCACGTCATACGCGGCGTGAGCCGCCGGCTCACCCGAACTGGCGCAGGAAGCGCAGGTCGTTCTCGAAGAGCCAGCGGATGTCGGGGATGCCGTAGCGGCGCATCGCGATGCGCTCGACGCCGAGGCCGAACGCGAAGCCCGTCCATCGCTCGGGATCGATGCCGACCGCCGCGAACACGTTGGGGTCCACCATGCCGCATCCTCCAAGCTCCACCCACTGCCACTGGCCGCGCACCTGCATGCGGATGTCTATCTCGGCGCTCGGCTCGGTGAAGGGGAAGAAGCTAGGCCTCAGGCGCACCTCGGCCTCAGGCCCGAAGAACGCGCGCGCGAACTGCAGCAGCGTCGTCTTGAGGTCCGCCATCGACAGCCCCTCGTCGACGGCGAGCCCCTCCATCTGGTGGAACATCGAGTAGTGCGTCGCGTCGTGCGTGTCAGGCCGGTACACACGTCCGACCGCAATGATGCGCAGCGGCGGGGGCGTCGTCTCCATCGTCCTGATCTGCACGGTCGATGTCTGCGTGCGCAGCAGCCGGCGCACGCCGCCATGCTCGGCCATCCAGAAGTTGTCGGTCGGCTCGCGCGCGGGATGCGACTCGGGGATGTTGAGCGCGGTGAAGTTGTGCCACTCGTCCTCGACCTCGGGGCCGTCGGCCACCGAGAATCCCATGCGCCCGAAGACGTCCACCATGCCGTCGATCGTGCGCGTGAGCACATGACGGCGCCCAAGCCCGCAGGGGATGCCCGGCTCGGTCACGTCGACGGCGTCAGCACGCGGCGCGCTGCGTGCAATCTCGACCGCGCGAGCCTCGAACGCGCGCTCGAGCGCCCCCTTGACCTCGTTCAGGCGCTTGCCGAGCGCCGGCCGCTCCTCGCGCGAGGCCTCCTTGAGCCGCTGCATCCACACCTTCAGGATGCCCTGAGGGCCGAGGTTGGCGGACTTCCACCCATCCAGCGCGGCGGGGGTGTCGATGCCAGCCAGCGAATCGAGCGCCTCCCGCTCTAGCGTGTCCAGTTCCGAGATCACGGGCAGCGAGTGTAGGAAGCCTCTGAAGAGAACACCGCGGGGCCAAAAATGGCCGGACGCCGGGAGGGGTCTCATCCTCACGGCGTCCAGCGCCCCCTGAATTGTCCCGGGATCTCCCCCGGAGGGATCCCGAACAAGCAGCCCCGGAAGTCTCAATCAGCCGACACGGGCTCGACACGGCACCGAGAGTGGCAGCACCCCTAGAGGGCTCAGCGGCGTTGCCGCTTAGACAAAGCGCCGAAACAGGGCTCCATTGGCTGAAAAATAAGAAATTTTTCGGGATGTTCCGCCGGTAAACTTCCGCATCCACCGAGCCAGGCCGCGTGTGGCACCCCCGCAAGGCCCCCTTCATCGCCCATGCCACCTGACTCTACCCACGATTTTCCCTCGACCCAGTACATGTGGATCAGGGACCACCTTGAGGGTGGGCCTGAGGCCAAGGGCCGGCTCGTGCAGTGGGCCATGACGGTGTACGCCAAGCCGCTGCAGACGTACGCGAAGGCCACCGGCCTGGCGAGCTCGAGCAACCTCGAGTCGGATGAGCTCGTGAACGGGTTCCTCGCATCGGTCCTCGCCCGGCAGGACTACCTGAAGGACTGGATCGGCAGCGGGCTTCGGCTGCGGCAGTGGTTCCGCAACGGGCTCCACTTCCACGCCAAGACGATGCGGCGCACGAACAGCCGCGTCAAGGCGCTCGATGAGCGCGAGGCCGAGTCGATCGCCGTTCCCGACGACGCCGACCGGCTGCTCGACCATGCATGGGCCACCGCGATCGTCGAGCGAGTGTGCGATGAGGTACGTTTGGACCTCGCCAAGGCGGGGAAGTCTGCGCACTGGACGATCTTCTGGCAGCACCATGTCGATGGAGTCCCGTACGCGCAGGTTGTGGCACACCAGGGTGGCGGTCTCACTGAGGCCCAGGCCGCATCTCGCGCCTTCGAGGTCGCGTCACGGCTGCGGGAGAGGCTCAGCCTGCTGCTCATCCGCGATGGCGCGCCGAGCGCCGAAGTGTCGAGCGAGCTTCGCAACCTGATGGAGAGCATCCGGCCATGACAGATATCCCTTCCGGCGGACTGCGCATCGGCAGGCGCGAGGTGACACGCCTGCTCGCGGCGGTACTTGGCGAGGACGCAGCTCCGCTGGACCTTGTGGTCGCCCGGCTGCACGAGACTGACTCGGCGCGCTGGGTCGCCGATGCGCTCGTGTCGCGTGCCGGCGTCATGTCGCGGGCCGATGCGCCGCGGGAGGACTTCATCCGCTGGAAGGACGATGCCAAGGCCAACTTCGCGCGCGCATCGGGAGATCCGCTGCTGGTGACAGCCACCTTCCTCGACTATGCGACCTCGATTGCGGCAGCGCTTGACCGTGGCCATGGCCTGATCTCGTCGATCCCTGCATCGGAGATCAGCGGGATGCTCGAACGCATCGGTCCGCTGCTGCCGGATGAGTGGAAGGCGCTCTTCGCCCGCGCGCGCCAGCGCGCCTAGCGCATGCAGTCCGTGCCTGCGGCGCGAACCGTACGACCTGTGCAGCCTCAGGTTGTGTACGCGGAGTTGAGCTCCACGTAGCGGGTCGTCAGCCCGGCTGACCAGAAGCTGTCGCACCCCGGTCCATCGCCAACGCGCACGTCGATCGTCACCGAGTCGCCGGCGAAGGCGCGCGCGCGCTCGTCTGGCGTGACTGCCGCCGGTGCGCCGTGCACGAAGAGCGTGATGCCCCCGGCACGGACCTCGATCGCTGCGGGATTGACGGGCACTCCTGCGCGGCCCAGCGCGGCGAGGATCCGCCCCCAGTTGGGGTCGCGGCCGGTCACCGCTGTCCGCACGAGAAGGCTCGTCGCGACCGTGCGCGCAAGCGTGAGCGCGTCGGAGTCCGTGCGCGCGCCCCCAACGTGCACCGCGATGCCGGGGCCGGCACCCTCGCCGTCGCACACGACCATCAGCGCGAGCTCGTGCGAGACGTCAGCCATCGCCTGACCGATCGCCGCCAAGTCGTCGCGCGACGGCACTCCGGCGGCGCCCGAGGCGAGCGCGAACACCGAGTCGTTCGTGGAGGTATCGCCGTCGACGGAGATGCGGTGGAAGGAGCGGTCGACCGCTCCACGCAGCATGCCGTGCAGCGTTGGCGCATCCAGCTGCGCATCGGTGGCCAGCACCGCGATCATCGTCGCCATGTCCGGGTGGATCATGCCCGCACCCTTGGCGACGCCTGTGATGCGCGCGGTGAACGCGGCGCCATTGGTGCCCGAGCAGCGCACCTCGCGCGATGCCCACTTGGGCGCCGCGTCGGTCGTCATGATCGCGCGCGCGAACGGCTCGCAGGTGGCGGACGTGAGGCCATGCTCGAGGGAAGGAAGGGCGCCGACGATTCGATCGGCCTCGAGCTGCACGCCGATGACGCCCGTGCTGTTGACGAGCACCTGCTCGACAGGGCACTGCAGCAGGTCACCGGCTGCCTGCACGGTGCGCCTGCACCTGACGATCCCCTCGTCGCCGGTCGCGGCATTGGCGCATCCTGAGTTCACGAGAATCGCGCGTGCCACTCCGGCGGTCGACGCGAGGTGCGCGCGCGACACCTGCACAGGTGCGGCAGCCACCAGGTTTCTCGTGAACATCGCCGCTGCGGTGGCTGGCCTGTCGCAGACGAGCAGTGCGAGGTCAGGTGCGCCCGAGCGCTTGATGCCGCAAGCGAGGCCTGCGGCGCGGAAGCCGATGGGCCATGGCGGCGGGGCAAGTGCGCCGTGCGGGGAATCGCCCGATGCGCCCGCGCCCGTGGCGGTGGCCGTGGCGGTGGCCGTGGCGTGCGTGGAGCTCACCGAGGACCCGCCGTGGCGCTTGTCTCGACGCTCATCGCGACCTCGTCGCACGCCTCGCGGCGAGGGCACGCGGCACAGTCCTTGAGCACCTTCTCGGGAAGGCTATTCACGCTCACGGTGCGGAAGCCGCACTTGGCGAAGAAGTCGGCGACACGCGTCAGCACGAACACCCTCGGGATTCCAAGCTCTGCGGCCCGGTCAATGAGGTGCCTCGTGAGGCTGCGGCCGATGCCGCGGACCGTCGCACCCGGCGCCACGCCGAGCGACCGGATCTCCGCAAGCTGCGGCGTGTAGATCCACAGCGACCCGCATCCGACGACGCGGCCCCCGTGCACCGCGACGGCGAACTCGCTGATGCACTCCAGGATGTCCTCGCGGCTGCGCGGAAGGTGCTCGCCCTGGCCGGTCCAGTGCGCGACGATCGCGCAGATGGCGTCGAGGTCCTCGACCCGCGCCTCGCGGATCGTCAGCTGCGTGTCCGACGCGCGCTGGCGCCGCGCGAGCCGGAGTCGGCCCCGCTCGATGCTCTCGGAGACGCGTGTGGGCGCCGTGCCACCGGGCACGTCGCGCTTGGCGAGCGCGGAGTCCACCGTGAGCGCGACAAACACGTCAGCGCCGATGCGCGGGTTGACCTTCGCCATGCGCTCGACGCTGAGTCCCTCGAGCGGGGTGCTGTCGCCGATTGCCTCGCGCACGAGCCTGCCCACGTCGTGGTGCGCGTCGCGGAAGGGCACGCCCTTGGCGACGAGGTAGTCCGCGAGTTCGGTCGCATTGGAGTACCCGCCGAGCGCAGCCTCGCGCGCACGGTCGCGGCGCACCGTCATGCCGTCGAGCACGATGGCCAGCATGCGCAGCGACAGCGACAGGTGGTCCATCGCGTCAAAGAGCGGCTCCTTGTCCTCCTGCAGGTCCTTGTTGTAGGCCAGAGGCAGCCCCTTGAGCACCGTGAGCAGCGTCATGAGCGAGCCCACGATGCGCCCGGACTTGCCGCGGATCAGCTCAAGCGCGTCGGGGTTCTTCTTCTGCGGCATGAGGCTCGATCCGCTCGTCACCGCATCGGAGAGCTCCACGAGCCCGGCCTCGCCGGTCGCGTAGAAGATGATGTCCTCGGCCATCCGCGAGAGGTGCATCGCGCACAGCGCCGCCGCCGAGAGGCTCTCTGCGGCAAAGTCCCGGTCGCTCACCGCATCAAGCGAGTTGCCTGTCGGCGCCGTGAACCCGAGGTCGCGCGCGAGCTGCATGCGGTCGATCGGGTACGCGGTGCCCGCGAGGGCGCCCGACCCGAGCGGGCAGAACCCCGCGCGCCGCGCCGCATCGCCCATGCGCTCGATGTCGCGCGTGAGCATCTCCACGTACGCCAGGCACCAGTGCGCGAAGAGCACCGGCTGCGCGCGCTGCAGGTGCGTGTAGCCGGGGAACACGGTCTCGCGCTCGCGGTCGGCAAGCGAGAGCAGGCTCGCGATCACGGCATCGGCCTCGCGCCTCCGCTCGGCGAGCTGCTTGAGGGTCCACAGCCGGAGGTCCGTCGCAACCTGGTCGTTGCGGCTTCGGCCGGTGTGCAGCTTCTTGCCGAGGTCGCCAACGCGCGCCACGAGCTCGCGCTCGACCCACGAGTGCACGTCCTCGTCGGCTGCCTGCTCGAGGGCCTCCGGGTGCCGAATCGCATGCGCGAGCACGTCCTCGAGCGCCGTCAGCAGCGCGCCGAGCTCTCCGGGCGTGATGACGCCTGCACGCGCGATCGCGCGCGCCCACGCCGCGCTTCCCTCGATGTCCTCGCGCACAAGACGGCGGTCGAAGGGGAGCGAGTCGTTGAAGCGGCGAAAGAGCGGGTCGCCCTGCGCGGCGAAGCGTCCTCCCCAGAGCCCGGTGGATCCGGGCGGTGTGGCAGTGGTCATCGTGGGTGCTCCTGTGCGGGCCGTCAGCGGCGTTCGCCGTGCGTGGCATGGGCCATTGCATTGAGGGTGCGGATGCGCGAGGGCAGCGAGAAGAGCCTGATGAATCCCTCAGCGTGCCGGTGGTCGTAGACCTCGTCTGCGCCGAATGTCGCGAACGCCTCGCTGTAGAGCGAGTTGGGGCTGCGGCGGCCGACGGTGGTTGCGCGTCCCTTGAAGAGCCGCACGCGCACGTCGCCGTTGAGCGCGCCCGCGGCCGTCCTGATGCCGGCCCACAGCGCCTCGCGCATGGGCGTGAACCATGTGCCCTCGTAGATCACCTTCGCGAAGTCGTGCGCCACGCGCTCGCGCCAGTGGAGCGTGTCGCGGTCGTAGCAGAGCTCCTCGAGCCCGCGCAGCGCCTCCATCAGGACGGTGCCGCCCGGCGTCTCGTAGACGCCGCGGCTCTTCATGCCCACAAGCCGGTTCTCGACGATGTCCACGCGACCCACACCGTGGCGGCCCGCGATCTCGTTGAGCGCCGTGAGCAGAGCCACCGGATCCTTCGGCGCGCCATCGAGGGCCACCGGCATGCCGGCCGTGAACGAGATTGTGACCTCGGCGTGCGCATCGGGGGCCGCGGCGGGATCGCAGGTGCGCATCCACACGTCGGCGGGCGGCGCCTTCCATGGGTCCTCGAGGTCGCCGCCCTCGTGGGAGATGTGCCAGATGTTGGCGTCGCGCGAGTAGATCTTCTCGGCGCTGGCGGCGCAGGGGATCTTCCGCTCGGCGAGATACGCGAGCATTGCCTCGCGGCTGCGGAGGTTCCAGAGCCGCCACGGGGCGATTACCTGGAGGTGCGGCGCGAGGGCAGCGAATGTCGACTCGAAGCGCACCTGGTCGTTGCCCTTGCCGGTGCACCCGTGGCACAGCGCATCGCAGCCCGTCGTGATGGCTGCATCGACCTGCGCCTGCGCGATGATCGGGCGCGCGATCGACGTGCCCAGCAGGTAGCGGCCCTCGTACACGGCTCCTGCGATCGCCATCGGGAACGCGAACTCCTCGAGGAACCTGCGGCGCAGGTCCACCACGATGCACTGGGATGCGCCCGACTTGCGGGCCTTCTCCTCGATCCCATCGAGCTCGTGTGTGCCCTGTCCGACGTCGGCGACGACGGCGACCACGTCGCAGCCGTAGGTCTCGACGAGCCATGGGATGATGCACGAGGTGTCGAGGCCTCCGGAGTAGGCGAGAGCGACGCGCTGGGGATTCGATGGTGTGGTCATTGGATTGGTCTCGTGATGCTCAGTTGATGGCGGTGCGGGGCAAGTCGGTCACTTCTCGAGCGCAGCGCGCGCGAGATCCGGCCGGAGCAGCGCAAGCAGCAGCGCGTTCTGCGCGTGCATGCGGTTCTCGGCCTGGTCGAAGACGATGGATGCGGGGGAGTCGATGACCTCATCGGTCACCTCCTCGCCGCGGTGGGCAGGAAGGCAGTGCATGAACCAGGCGCCCGGTGCGGCTCGGGACATGAGCGCGGCGTCGACCCGGAAGGGCGCAAGCAGCGCGCGCTGCCGGTCCGCCTCCGCCTCGTCGCCCATCGACACCCAGGTGTCTGTGTACACCGCGTGCGCGCCTGCCACTGCGGCTGGATCGTGCGCCACGTCAATGCGCGCCCCTGTGCGGAACGCACGGCCCTGCGCCACACGCATCACCTCGGAGTCCGGGCTGCGCGAGGGCGGAGTGATCACCGTGATGCGGCCGCCGAGCGCCGCCACGGCCTCGATGAGCGAGTGGCAGACGTTGTTGCCGTCGCCGATCCAAGCCAGGTGCCCGTGCACCGGGTCGAACCCGTGCTCGACGAGCGTCAGCATGTCGGCGAGCGCCTGGCAGGGGTGGTGCATGTCGCTCAGCGCATTGACCACGGGCACCGCGCTGCACTCGGCCATCCGGGCAAGCAGCGCGTGGCTGCGCACCCGCGCCACGATGGCGTCGGCGTAGCGCTCAAGCGTGTGCGCGTAGTCCTCGGCCGACTCGCGCGTGCCAAGCGGCGTCGCCTGGTGGTCGAGGAAGGAGACGCCCCCTCCGAGCCGCTGGAAACCGGCCTCGAAGGAGACGCGCGTACGCAGCGACGGCTTCTCGAAGAGCATCACGAGCGTGCGCTGGCGGAACGCGTCGGCGAAGCTCTGGGGCTTGCGCTTGATGATGCGTGCAAGCGTGAGGAGCTGCGTGAGCTCGTGCGATGCGAGATCGGCGATCTGGAGCAGGTCCTTTGTCGCGAGGGCGCGTCCAGCGGGGGGGGAATCCGTGTCGCGGCCCGTGCGGGACGTGGGTGACTTGGCTCGGTTCACGAGTGGACCTCCACGCGGGTGGCGGGCTGTGTGCGAGTTGGCTTCGTGCGGGTACGAGCGGCCGTGGGCGCAACGCATGCGGTGTGGCCTGCGGTGCATGCCGTGCCCGCGGCGCCGCCGGCCGCGATCGTCGCCAGCGCAGCCGGATCCGCCCATCCCGCGATGACCACGGGCGCGCCGCAGCGCTGTGCGGCATCGAGCGCCCCACGAACCTTCGGGATCATGCCTCCGCTGATCACGCCACTGGCGATGAGCGACTCCGCGGCGCTGCGGTCGAGCCGCTCGAGGATCTGGCCATCGGCGCCGCGCACGCCGGGCACGTCGGTGAGGAACACGAGCGCGCGGGCGCGCACGATTGCCGCGACCGCCACGGCGGCGTCGTCCGCGTTCACGTTGAGTGGCTCGCCCTGCGCATCCGCCGCGATGGAAGAGATCACCGGCACAAGGCCACGCTCGAGCAGTGCGTGCGCGACATCGGCGCATCCGCCAGTGATCTCGCCGACGCGCCCGAGGTCAGCGCCCTCCCGCACGGCCACGCGCGCACGAGTGAGGCCACCTGAAGCAAG
>QXGG01104166.1_pt1 | contig 19648 bp, 20 predicted proteins | sample 1982491 | NCBI WGS metagenome assembly QXGG01 (sample SAMN09924614, study PRJNA488089) | Wastewater metagenome, whole genome shotgun sequencing project. | isolation source: South African research farm wastewater | place: South Africa: Irene, Agricultural Research Council, Animal Production... | reverse complement strand
GCATGGGGGCGATGCGCCACCGAGCGCGAGTGCAGCGGCAAACGACGCCAGGTCAAGCCGTGCGCCTGAAGCCTCGCCCGGCGGGCCCCGCATGCCGCTCGCCAGCAGGTCCACGATGCGCGCGGCGACAACACGACGGCCCAGCGACGCTGCATGCATGGCCGGCTCGACGCCTGCAGCGATGAGCGCTGCGGGATCGATGCCGCAACCCACGAGCTCGTGAGGGACATCGGCTCGCAATGCGTCCGTTCCCAGGCACACCGCGAAGTCCGCGATGCGCACGCCGTGTCGGTCCGCACAGGATGCAACGGCCTGCCACGATTCGGCGGGCATCTGGGAGGGCAGGCTCACGCACACGACGCAGCGGCCGAGGTCAGCCGCAAGGCCGCACGCACCGTCGAGCGCCGACATCGCGCGGTCGATGTGCGCAGGATCCGTGAAGTGAGACGCCGGGATCCACAGATCGATGCCTCCGCACACGACACCAATCCGCGACAGCGCCGCACGCAGGCCGCGCCTGTCGCCCGAATCGAGCTCGCGCGGCCGCATGCCCGGCTGAGTGGCCGAGACCTGCACGGCCCGGTAGCCCAGCGCAGCGGCCGCCGCGATGCACTCGCGCGGATCAGCGCCGAGAGGCTCGATCGTCGCAGCGAGCGGCGGCAGCGCCTCTGTGAGCGATGCGATCATGTCGCAAGCCTATCCTCGATCGCCCATGTGCCCGAGGCACGCACAACCTGATCCGCTGCCGCGCAAGTCGCCGGCGCAGCTCGCGCGCGCATGCGACCTGCTGGCGATGCTGCGCGAGCGCTACCCGGATGCGCACTGCGAGCTCACGTGGTCCCAGCCGCATGAGCTGCTTGTCGCGACGATCCTCTCTGCGCAGTCGACCGACGTTGGCGTCAACCGCGCCACGCCCGCGCTCTTCCGGGCCTTCCCGACGCCCGCCGACTACGCGCGTGCAGGCGCTGACGCCATCGCGCCCCACATTCGTTCGCTCAACTTCTGGCGCATGAAGGCGCGCGCGGTCGCCGAGTCGATGGCGGCGCTCGTCCAGCGGCATGGCGGCCAGGTGCCGCAGTCGATGGATGCGCTGCTCGCGCTGCGCGGCGTCGCGCGCAAGACCGCGAATGTCGTGCTCGGCAACGCCTTCGGCATCAATGTGGGCGTCGTGGTCGACACGCATGTAGGGCGCCTTTCGCGGCGCCTCGGGCTCTCGAGGCACGACGACCCTGTGCGCGTCGAGCGGGACCTGATGGCGCTCTTCCCGCAGGAGTCGTGGTGCGACCTTTCGCACCTGCTCATCTTCCATGGACGGCGCGTGTGCAAGGCGCGCGGCGGCACGTGCGCAGACGACCCTATCTGCCAGCGGTTCTGCTCGCAGGCGCGGCCGAAGGCGGCGCGCCGCGCGAAGGCTGCGACGGAGGGAGCTCAGGCAGCGCCGTCGCGGCGTCCACAGGCTTCCACTCGGCGACCCCCATCCCGCCAAAGAGGCTGACGAATCCCGCGCTGTTCCCGGCGCGGCGCGGGAAGATGTGCATCACCGGCCCCTGAAGTCGGACGCGCGCAACGCGGCGGAGGCCGTCGACGTCGGGCCGCCAGACGTCGATGCCGTCGTCGTGCCCGATCCAGAGGTCCCCGTCGACGCTCTCGAGCGTGCGGGCCAGCGTGCCCTGCGGCACGCTCAGCTCCCGGTCGGGGCCAGACGGACGGTTGACGATCACCCGGTGGCCCTGGTCGATGGTCAGCGGATCGCCATCCGAACCCTCGATCCTCGCCGTGCCGAACGGGCCAGTGACCTCGGACTTGGGGATGGACACCACACGCAGCTCGCGCGGCGTGAGCTCGCACTCGGCACCCATCGTGTAGACCCACATGCCCTCGTCACTGCCTGCCATGATGCGCCGCTGGTCGCCGTATGCGGTGTCGAGCCTTCCTGGCTCGCGAACGGCGCTGTAGAACTGGTCTGAGGCCCCCCGGTCATCTGCATCGAGGCGGTAGAGGCTGCGTCCGAAGGTCCCAGCCACCGCAAACGAATTGGGCGCAACGATGTCGATGTCGAGCGCACCGCGCACCGCGACGGTTCGGTGGTCACCGAGGGAGATGGCACCGTCGGCACCAGTCTCGATCGACCACGTCTCGATCGCAGCAGGACCGACCGCCCACAGGCGTCCGTCGAGCACGCGGACGCGCCTCACCTCGCCGGGCACTGCAGCGGCAGCGATCTCCGTGAGATTCGCATCCTTGATGCCCACTCGCGCCACATTCTGCTGCTGGAGCGAGAACGCGAGCGCGCCCGCAGGACCCACACCCTCAGGCATCGGCTGCAGGTCGGTGGCGAGTCCGACCACCGCACCGTCGCTGAGGCGCACCACGTCCTTGCCTCGCGTGGCCACAAGCCCCTGCGCGGTGCGCACGACTCGGCCATAGCGCTGCGGCGTCGCGACGAACCGCTCGCCTGTGTCGAGCCTCACGATGCCGCCGAGGCCGCTGACGAAGAGCCCACCGTCGGCGACGCTCAGCTCCTCGGGGCGCAGTCCAAGGTCCCTCTCGAGCATGAGCTCCGTGACGAGGTGGTTTCGCTCGTTCGAGCGGTCGATGCGGACGACTGCAGTGCGGTCGAGCACTGCGACGATGTCTCCGTCGTAGTCGACCATGTCGACAAGCGCACCCGAGAGACCCAGCGGCAGCGCCCTCACGCGATCGAGCACCTGCGACGCGTCGCGCGGCGACACGATGATGAGCTCAGGGCCGAAGCCCTGGTACCAGCGACCGTCGACCACGAGCGTTCGCCAGTGCGTGCCGCCCTCGAGGTCGGTGACCTGCAGCTCGCGGGGACGACGGTCTGTCCGGTCGACGGGCACGTAGGTTGTGTCGCAGGCGGCGAGCGCGACCGCGGCCATCGGTGCGATCGCCTTCGCCCATCGGTGCAGTTGGCGTGTCACGCGCATCGCGCAGATCCTAGCCCGGTGCGGCTACCCTGAAGCCATGGCCACAGGTGAACGGATTGCGCTGCTTCGGAAGATGCTTGAGGCGGAACCGACCGATGCCTTCTGCCTGTACAGCATGGGCCAGGAGCACGCGAAGCAGGGCGCGCTTCTGGAGGCGGTGGAGTGGTACGACCGCACGCTCGAGGCCGATCCCGACTACTGCTACGCCTACTTCCACAAGGCGCGCGCGCTCGAGCAGCTCGGGAAGGCGGACGATGCGGCTGCCACGCTTCGGTCGGGCCTTGAGCATGCGCGCGCGTGCGGGGACTCCCATGCGGCATCGGAGATCGCGTCATACTTGGATGCGCTCTCGTGAACGCATCTGGGCGCCGTGCGCCCCGCACAGCAGCGACTGACCGGCCGGTCGGCTCTGTCGTTGCAATCGATCCGGTGACAGGCGACCCCCAGCGAGCGCGAATCATGGTGCTCGCTCCGGACCGCGCGCGCGCACGCTGCGCGTGCACACTTCATCGCGAGCAGGTCGCGGCCCTGAGGATCAAGGTTGGCATCCGATGGTCCGCCAGCATCAGCGCGAGAGTCGATGCGGCTGTTGCGGCCCACGCCGCCCGCGAGGACGCATTGCGTGCGATCGCGACCGCACGCCGGCCGTTCATGGCCAATGCACTCGCCCATCGGCTCCGTGAGCGCGGCCATGCGCCCAGCGCAGTCTCCGCCGTCATCCGGCAGCTTCGCAGCGACGGATGGATCAGCGATAGGATCACCCCACCGCGATGAACACTCCCCAGCGCCCGCATCCAGTGCACGTCCCATGCTGCGCCATCACCTGCAGCCTGGCGCTCGCCGCGCTCGCTGGGTGCGGCACGCAGAACTCCACCAACACGCTGATCGGCGCGGGCGACGAGCCTCTTCCTGCCCTTGTCGCCAATCCGCCCTCCTCGATTCCCGCCGAGGCTGCACCTTCGGTCGATGGGCTGGACCGACGCAACTGGCCGGTCACTGCTGTGGCGGTGCCCCGTGGCCAGGTGGAAGTGCAGCCGAGCTATTCGGAAAACCTCAACCTGGCGTCCGGCACTGCGCGCGATGGCGGCGCCTATCCGTCGGCCGCCACGGCGCTCGATGGCAGATCAGATGGTGTCTCGATGCTTGCCGAGGCGGGCGCACAGCCATTCTGGTCCGCGGGATGGGTCATGGTCGGAGGTCCGATTCGTATGGCGATTGGCGAGCCGCCATGGGCCGTGCAGCGGAACCCCAAGCCTGACTTCGCGCTCGACGACCCGCAGATGTCTGCAGGCCAACCGGCGATGTGGCACTGGGTCTCCAAGGATCCAGCGACAGGCGCGTCGCGCCCCCTCGAGCCGACCCGAACGACTGCTGTCGGAATCACCCGCGGCATCGCGCCGCGCTCCACTGTGTCACCTACGCCTGTGCCGGCGCGCGCGGAGCCGTAGTCGATGCTCTTGTGACGAGGCACCACTGACATGACGCACGAGGGCTTGCCCGCCGACTACCCCTTCCAGCGCGACTGGGAGGTCACGCCGCGAGAGCTCAAGCGGATGATCGACTCCGGCACAGCGCCGGTGCTCATCGACTGCCGAACGCCCGCAGAGCGCGACATCGCCACGATCGCGGGATCGCTGCATGTGCCGATGGCGGAGCTGTCGGCTCGCCTCGGGGAGCTTCGCACGCTCGAGGACGAGCCTGTAGTCGTCTACTGCCACCACGGCGCGCGCAGCCTGCGGGTGACTGCTGCGCTGCGCGAATCGGGGTTCAGCGACGTGCGGAGCCTCGCGGGAGGCATCCACCTCTGGTCGACGGACATCGACCCATCAGTTCCCATCTACTGACGGATGACCGACCCCGTGCCGGGCGGCCGGACACTGGGAGTTCGGTCACGGTCGCAGGCGTGGTCACGGGGATCGCACGATGAGCCCGGTGACATCACGGTGCGATCGGATAGACTTGCCACCCTCTCGCGGGCGTAGCTCAGTGGTAGAGCGTCAGCCTTCCAAGCTGAATGTCGTGGGTTCAAGTCCCATCGCCCGCTCTTGAAGGCACCGTGGCACGGGGGACCTCAGCGCCCCCTGCCACGAGGTGCTCGAGCGACCGCCACGAGTGATGCACGATCCGATCGATGTGTCGCACCGCATCGACGCGAGCCATCACGCGGTCGACTGCGAGCGGAGCCCCCGCCGCAATCGCGCTGCCGAGCGCGCCCCGGCGCACGAGTCGCGCATCCTCGGTGATCGTCTCCGACAGTTCGCGCATCGACACGAGCTGGGACTGCAGCAGTGCGAGCCGCGACTGCGCAGTCGAACCGGCCTCGGCGCAGTCCGCCGGCTCCGCGATCACGCACGACATGGACGCCGCGAGCTCAAGCGCGGTACGGCTGCGCTCGAGCACGCGGAGCGCGGCCTCGTCGCCATCCACGCCGGCATCGTGCGCGCTCTCCTCGATGTTCTCGACCAGCCGGATGCTGTGGTCAAGCGCATGCAGCGCATTGGCCAGCCTGCCCTGCGCATCGGGCTGCTCGGGCGGCCGTGCCATCTGCGACAGGAACTCGCGCGTCTCCTCGAGCGCACCCTTGGCCGCGTCGATGGCGCCGTCACCGATCGCCTCGCGCAGCGGCGCAGCCTGCCGCGCCTCGATGGCGGCCTGCGCACGGCGCGCGATGAGCTCAAGCGTCATCGCCACCGTGCGCCGGGCTGCCTCGATGGCCATGTCAGGCATCGACTGCGACGCGCGGTCGAGGTGACGCGTGAGCACTGGCCCCCGCTGCGGGAGGATGCGCTCGATCACCGAGGCGAAGCGCCCGACCATCGGCAGGAGCATCGCGACCCCGAGCACGTTGAACGCCGTGTGGAAGCCCGCCAGAAGCAGCGTCGGATCGACAGTCTTCGCGGCGGAGTCCATCCATGGGATGACCAGCGGGAACGAGCACAGCACGACTGCGCCTGTGATGACGTTGAACAGCACGTGCGCGAGTGCGGTTCGCTGCGCTGCGGTGGTTGCGCCGATGGCCGCGAACCCGGAGCTCAGCGATGAACCGATGTTCTGCCCCACGACGAGCGCCGCCGCCTGGTCCGGTGCGATCGCGCCGGCATGAAGTGCCGACAGGGTCACCGCCACAGCCGCCGTCGATGACTGCATCACGGTGGTCATGACGACTCCCGCGATCACGAGGACCGCAGTGGCTGCCATGGCTCGCCACACGCCCACGCCGACGATGCTGGGAAGGTCGCCTGGATTGACGACCGTGGACATCCCGGACATGCCCTCCTGCAGCACGCCAAGCCCGAAGAGGAGCAGCCCAAACCCGGCAATCGTGCCGCCGATCGCGCTCGTTCGCTTTCGCCCGAGCAGGCGCAGCAGCGCACCCACGAACACGAGCGGCAGCGCCGCCACATCCACCGACACCTTGACCCCCACGATCGCGACAAACCAGGCGGTGGCCGTGGTGCCCAGGTTCGCGCCGAACACCACCCCGATTGCGCGCGCGAAGCTGAGGAGGCCCGCACTGACAAGCCCGATGGTGGTCGTGGTCGTGGCCGTGGAGGACTGCACGATGAGCGTGACGACCACGCCGAGGGCCGTCGCGCGGATGGGGGTCGATGCCGCCCGCGACAGCAGCCTTCGCAGCGCCGTGCCTGCGAGCGCCTTGAGCCCCTCGGTCATGACTGCCATCCCGAGCAGGAACAGGCCAACCCCGCCAAGGATCGAGACGGTCATGCCCATAGGGGTGTAGAGGCTAACCAGACGTTGACGGTTCCTGAACGCGAGGCTGACGCGCGCTTCCCCCATCATGTATGGTTTGCGCCGTGGCGGAGACGCAGAGCGACTACCGAGACCTGACCATCGGCGAGCTGATGGAGCCTGTCCATGCGACGTTTCCTCCCTCGATGACCGTCACGCAGACGATCGAGGCGATCCGCGAGATCGTCAAGACCACCTTCGTCACCTACGGGTTCGTCGTCGATGCCGACGGCACGCTGCTTGGCGTGCTCACGATGCGCGACCTCATGCTCGCGCCCGCGACGCGCACCATCGACACGGTGATGATCGCTAGGCCCTTTTTCCTGCGCGCGGACATGCTCCTGATGGATGCGATGCGGGAGGTGCTCAACAAGCACTACCCCATCTACCCCGTGTGCGATGCGTCCGGCAAGCTTGTTGGCCTGATCCGCGGCACAGCGATGTTCGAGAAGCAGGCGATCGAGATCAGCGCGCAGGCCGGCTCGATGGTCGGTGTCACCAAGGAGGAGGGGCTGACGACACCCTGGTGGCGCAGCCTGCTCCTGCGCCACCCGTGGCTGCAGCTCAACCTGCTGACTGCATTCATCGCAGCGGCAGTCGTGGCGGTGTTCCAGGGCACGCTCGACCGGCTGGTGATCCTTGCCGTGTTCCTTCCCGTGCTGGCGGGACAGTCCGGCAACACGGGATGCCAGGCACTCGCGGTCGCGCTGCGCGGCATGACGCTCGGCGAGCTCAAGCCAGGCCGCGAGAAGCAGCTCGTCATGAAGGAGGCGCTCCTGGGCCTGCTCAATGGTGCGCTGGTGGGCATCTCGGCGGGCATCGGCATGTACATCTTCGCCGGCATGCAGGCCAAGCCCGAGGACCCCAACATGCTGTGGGCTGGGGACCGTGCGCTTGTGCTCGCCGTGGTCACCTTCATGGCGATGATCGGCAGCTGCGTGATCAGCGGCATCTCCGGGGCGTTCATCCCGCTCGCGCTCAAGCGCGTGGGCGCGGACCCCGCCACCGCGTCAAGCATCTTCCTGACCACTGCCACAGATGTCGCCAGCATGGGCATCTTCCTGGGCCTGGCGACCGTTCTGATTCGCTAGGCGTCCAGCGTGCACTGCGCGCGGGCACCGCGCGCGATCGCCAAGGGCGGGTCGTGGAGCGGCAGCCGACTCTGGTGCAGCTCAGCGCGCGGGCGGCGCCAGCAGCCGCTCGACCCACTTGATGTCGTGAGTCGCGTCCACGAAGGGCTGCTCCTGGAGAAGCCTCATGTAGAGCGGGATCGTGCTCCTGATCGGGCCGATCTTGAACTCCGACAGCGCGCCGAGCGAACGGCGGATGCATGCCTCGCGCGTCGGCGCATGCACGATGAGCTTGCCGACCATCGAGTCGTAGTTGGGCGGCACCCGGTAGCCGGTGCGTACATGGCTGTCGAGCCGCACGCCAGGACCTCCCGGCGGCGCCCACGTGTCGATGAGGCCAGCCTGCGGCATGAAGTTGCGGTCGGGGTCCTCTGCGTTGATGCGGAACTCGATCGCGTGGCCGTTGATGCGGATCTGGTCCTGCGTGAACGGGAGCCTCTCGCCCGCCGCGACGCGGATGCCCGTCTGCACGATGTCGACACCCGTGATCGCCTCGGAGATCGGGTGCTCGACCTGCACGCGGGTATTCACCTCGAGCATGTAGAAGTTCTGCTTCGCGTCCATCAGGAACTCGCAGGTCGCGGCGCCCGAGTACTTCGCGGCGCGGATGAGCTCCGCAGCGCTCGCGCACACCTTCTCGCGCTTGGCGGGATCGACGCCTGGCGCAGGCGCCTCCTCGATCAGCTTCTGGTGCCGGCGCTGGCTTGAGCAGTCGCGCTCGTAGAGGTGCACCGCGTTGCCGTGCTTGTCGCCGATCACCTGCACCTCGAAGTGGCGCGCGTGCTCGAGGTACTTCTCCACGTACACCATCGGGTTGCCGAACGCAGCTGCGGCCTCCTGGCCTGCCTGCTCGATGCCCGCCCGAAGCTCACCCTCGTTGCGGGCGATGCGCATGCCGCGGCCGCCGCCGCCGCCCGCGGCCTTCACGATGACCGGGTACCCGATCTCGTGCGCGACCTTGACGGCCTCCTCCATGTCCTCGATGCCGCCGTCGGTACCCGGAAAGATCGGGGTGCCCGACTTCTTCGCGAGCCGCTTGCAGTTGACCTTGTCGCCGAGGAGGTTCATCGCCTCAGGGCTCGGGCCGATGAACTCGAAGCCCGAGTCGCGGCAGACCTCCGCGAAGTGCGAGTTCTCCGAGAGGAACCCGTATCCCGGATGGATCGCATCGGCGTGCGACACCTCCGCTGCAGCGATGATGCGGTCAATCCGTAGGTACGAATCCTTCGACGGCGCAGGGCCGATGCAGATCGACTCGTCGGCAGCCTCGAGCCACGGGCCACCGCGGTCCGCGCTTGAGTAGACGCACACCGTGCGAGCGCCGAGCTCGCGGCAGGCGCGGATGATCCGCAGCGCGATCTCGCCGCGGTTGGCGATGAGGACCTTCTTGAACATGGGGATTGGCTCAGCTGGGCTTGACGAGGAAGAGCTTCTGCCCGAACTCCACGGGCTGGCCGCTCTTGACCAGGATCTTCGCCACGGTGCCGCCTCGTTCGGCCTTGATCTCGTTGAAGATCTTCATGGCCTCGACGAGGCACACCGTCGTGTCGGGTCCCAAGTCGCTGCCGACGCTCACGAACGCAGGCTTGTCAGGTCCGGGCGATGCGTAGAAGGTGCCCACCATCGGGCTTTCGATGGCCACCAGGCCTGCATCGTCATCGGCAGCGGGCGCGGCGGCGGGTGCCGCTGCCTTATGGGCGGGTGCCGCTGCGGCAGGCGCCGGTGCCGGTGCGCTCACGAGCGCCGGCGCGACATGGGTCACGGTGCCCCCGTGACCACGCTTGAGGAGGACCTGCTCTTCCTTGTCCTTGAGGTCCAGCTCAGTCAGGTCATTGTCGACCATCAGCCGGATCAGTTCCTTGAGCTTGCGGATGTCCATCATGGTGGCGGAAGGATAGCGAGATTCCCCGCGACCGTCATGATGGCGGCACATTCGCCGCATATCCCACCCATTTCGCGGCAGAGAGGCGCTGCCCTGCCGGGCGTTACGCTGTCATGCCACGCGGAGGACCGAGAATCTCGCGCGCCAGAAGCACCTGCCGAAGCGAGCTGCGATCGAGCAGCAGGTTCCGCACGTCACGAGACGATTGACCCACGCGAGCCTCTCGGATGCCTGCCCTGGATGCCGGGGCGCTCGTCGCGGCAGGCCGAGACTGCAGGGAGCCCTGCCGAGAGGACTGCTCGGCACGCGGCGGTGCCGAAGTGGCCCATCCGCTCGCTGGAGGCGCAGAGGTCTTGGGAGTGGTCGCCGCTGTAGATCGAGTGCCGGCACGTGCTCCCATGCTTCCCCGTCCGGTCGTGACGGACCCGCGACCGGTCGCACGCACCTGACCGCGCTGTTGGCTGCGCGTCCCGCGAGCCGAATCCGAGGTGCGGGTGCGCACCGAGGCAGCCGAGGGAACCCTCGATGGGGCGGCAGCAGCGCCGGACGTTGAGCCCGTCGCCGCTCCGGGCGAGCTCGCGAGCGCATCCGACGCGCTTCCTGCCGGCGCAGTCCCCATCTGCGCGTTCGCCTGCTTCGCCATCAGCGCCTCGCGGGCCTTCGCGTTCTGCTGCACCTTCTGCACGACCCACACTACGCCGCGGAACACGGCCACGATCAGGAAGATGACCAGGTACTGGCTCATGGCCTCGCTGCGGGCAGGATAGGCAGGACCTGTCCCGCGTGCTCACCGAAGGGCACCCCGAAGGTGCGCTCGAGCGCCACGGGGTCAAGCACGCGTGCTACCGCTCCCGCGGCGATCAGACGCCCCTGGTCGATCCACCATACCTCGTCGGCGAGAAGCGATGCGATGCCGATCTGGTGCACGGCGCACACCACTGTCACGCCACGCGAACGCACATCTCGGATGGCGCCCATGAGGCGTGCGCACTCGCCGGGGTCAAGCGCCGCGAATGGCTCGTCCATCACAAGGAGCCCCTGGTCGCCGCACTGGACAAGTGCGCGCGCGACCACCGACCGCACACGCTCCCCCTCGCTCGTTCGGTGCCATGCCTTTGGCGCGAGGTGGGCGATGCCCATCGCCTCCAGTGCCGAACCCACGGTGTGAAGGCCTTGCGCATCAGCGCGCGTCCCGAGCGACACCAGCTCCCTCACCGTGAATGCCGCACTGAGCGCCGGCCGCTGGGGCACGTAGGCGCACACCGCCGCGCGCTGCGGCTCGCGCATCATGCACATCTCCCTCTCCATCCACGTCACTCGACCCGACGTTGGCCTCTCGATGCCGCACAGCAGCCTCAAGAGCGTGCTCTTGCCGCTGCCGTTGCGACCGACCACGGCGCAGATGGTGCCGGGTGCCAGTTCTGCGCTGATGCCCGAGAGCGCCGCGGGGCCACGACGCGAGTACGCGTAACTGACGGCATCGCATCGCACGCTCATGGCGCCCCCCCATGGGCGAGCCGTGACGAACGGAGGACAAGCAGGAAGGCAGGACCTCCGACGAGCGCCGTCAGAACCCCCACCGGCATGCGACCCATGCCGAGGTCGAGCGCCTGCCGCGCCACATCCGCTGCAACAAGCACAAGTGCGCCGCCGACGACGCTGCCGAGCACGAGAGGTCCGTGCCGCGCGCCCAGCAGGAGCCTCGCGATGTGCGGCGCCACGAATCCCACGAATGCGATCGGCCCGCACAGCGCAACGCTTGTGGCGGCAGTCGCGCCCGCAGCCACGTACATCCCAAGACGCAGCGTGACGAGCCGGACACCGAGGCTTCGCGCCTCGTCGTCGCTCACTGATGCGGCATCAAACGTGCGTGCAGAGAGACCTGCCCACGCCGCAGCGGCGGCAAGCACGGCGACGGTGACCGCAAGCACAGCGCGGTCGGGCAATTCAGGCACGCGGCCCATGAACCAGATCGCCGCGTCGGCACGGCTCACGGGCGGCATTGCGTACTGCACGAGCAGCGTGAGCGCGCCGCAGATGGCTGCAACCACGGTGCCCGCAAGCACCATCGAGACAGGCTCGATCACTCCCCTTCGCATCCCGAGCGCAAGCACGACCCCGAGCGTGAGCAGCGCGCCTACCGTCGCAGGGAGCACCTGCAGCGCACCCGTCGACGCGAGCGCGGCGACCCACCCGCCGGCGCCGGCGACACCCGCAGCTCCAGCAGCCCATGCCGCAAGCGTGGCGCCAAGTCCTGCACCGGAGGACAGTCCAAGCACGAATGGCGATGCCAGCGGATTGCGCAGCAGCACCTGAAGGAGCAGTCCCGAGAGACCCAGCGACGCACCTGCGACCACTGCGGACCAGAGCGCGCCTGCGCGGAGAGACGCGAGCGAGGGATCCGGCCACGCCCACTCGAGGGCGCCAGTGACGGGATCACGCCCGACCATCATGCGCATCAGCATGGCGCCCGCGAGCATGGCGAGCAGGAGCGCGCTTCGCCAGTTCACGGCGGTGCGATCACCCTCCATCTTGGACCTCCACGGACGCGAGCACATCCCGTAGCGCCTTGAGCCCGTACGGGAGCCTGCCACCCGGAACGGCCAGCCCATCCGCAGGCAGGCGGATCACGCGAGCCGACAGCGCAGCGATTGCCGGCTGATCGACGGCAGCGGTGCCCGATCCGCCAATCACCACGATCGTGCGCGGCGCGATCCGCACCACATCCTCCACGCTCAGTGCCGGGTACCCGGGGCGTTCCAGCGCATTCCGCACCCCCAGCCGCACCAGCGCATCGTCGATGTAGGTGCCGCGCCCGAATGCGATCCCCTCGAGGCCGCCCGCCATCACAAGCACCGCCGAATCGCGAGCGCTGGAGCCTCCAGGCAGCGGCTCAAGGGCAGCATCGAGCATGGCGCACCATGCGTCGTGCCGCTCCCTCACTCCGCTGCCAATTGCCGGGTCGGCGGCCGCAACGGCAGCCGCAAGGCCCCCCATCGCGGCACGCGCATCATCGAGACCGTTGATGCGCCACGCGTGCATCGTCCATCCATGACGTGCGGCGAGTGCGGCGAGAGATGGGTCAACGCCCTGCGCGGGCGGCTGCACGAGCACCATGGTCGGCGCGGACCTCACGAGCGCCTCCGCATCCACATCGAGCAGCGTGCCCACGACCGCCACATCGGGCGGCGCGGCCTCGCACCATGGCGTGCGGCCGGCCATCCGATCCCCAAGCCCGAGCTCCACCACGCATTCGGTGACCGCCGGCGAGAGGCTCGCGATCCGCAACTGCGGCTCGCCAGACGGTGGCGAGTTGGCGGGTGCATGGTCTCCGCAGCCTCCGCCACACAGCGCGAACCACCAGAGCGCGAGCATCATGATGCCATGCTGCGCCCGCGCGATGGAGAACGTGAGCGGCATCGCGCACATGCTGCCGATACAGTATCGCACGTGTCGTGGATCCCCCGATGGCTTAAGAGGCTGCTTGGCATTGCAGCGCCGTCGCCGCAGGCGATGGGCGCGCCGCCGACGCCTACCGAGGTCCGCCAGGACCGCGCGAGCCCGGAGGCAGGCTCGCCCGCCACACAGCAGGTGACTGTGTCGCGCGTCGATCCGGGCGAGGACGAGCGAGCGCTTGCTGTCCTTGGGCAGTTCCGTGACGAGCTCAAGTCGCATCATGCGGTTCAGTCGGAGCTGGCCAGCCTCATCCGCGAGCTCCACGCGCCGATGCGCGCGCTTCCCGAGCTTGCGCGCCAGCAGGGCGGGCTGATGGAGACGCTCGTCGACCAGTCCAGCCGAAGCCGGTCGCGAGACCAGGCGATCGAGCGAAGCCTGCACCAGCTCACGGAGGGTGCCGCGCGCCAGACGCAGGTCCTTGGGCTCGTGCAGCAGCAGCTCGACCTCAACCACGAGACGAGCATCCGGGTGTCCGACAGCCTCCGCGACACCGCATCTGCGCTGGGTGCGTTTGCCGCCACAACGGATCGCCAGACGCGCGCACTTGAGGCGCTTGCGGAGAGCACCCGCCGCAGGCTCGCGCAGAGCGAGCGCCTCGAGAGGACGCTGCAGTTCTGGCTGCTGGTGGTGTCTGGACTTGCGACGCTGATCCTTCTGTACGCGCTGTGGGCTGCCATGCGCGTGCCGCCCACGCCACCCGCGCGTCCTGATGTGGTGTCGTCGGAGGGCAATGCGCCGGCTCGGCAGGCAGCGGTCGCGACCACGCCGGCCGCGGGAACAGCGGTCGATTCGCCAGCCCCTTCAGCGGCAACGAACACTGTGCCGAATCCTGCAATCGCAGCGGGTGGCGGCGCACCCGCCCCGGACCCGACGAAGTCGGCTCAGGCGCCGGCGACCCCGCCGCGGCCTGCGACGGCACCGGCCACGGCGCCAACGACGCCCGCCTCCACGATTCCCTGATCGTCAACGGCTGCGCCGGGCTCAGTGCGTGCCGGCATGCCAGCATCCACATGATTGCGGTCACCCGCGGACTGGCTCGTCACGAGCCGCTGGTACGTCGAGCAGCGCGCGAGAAGCTCGCCGTGCTGGCCTGAGTCGACGACACGTCCGCAATCCATCACGATGATCCGGTCGGCCGCGAGCATCGTGGAGAGCCGGTGAGCCACGGTGATCACGGTGCACTGCCTGCTGATGGACGTGACCGCGCGGCTGATCTGCTCCTCGCTCTCGCCGTCGACCTGGCTCGTAGCCTCGTCGAGGATCAGGATGGACGGGTTGCGCAGCAGCGCACGCGCGATCGCGAGCCTCTGACGCTGCCCGCCCGAGAGCGACGCGCCCTGCTCCGAGACCACAGTGTCGTAGCCCTCAGGCAAGCGCGAGATGAAGTCATGCGCCAGCGCGCGCGTCGCCGCGGCCACCACATCCTCACGCGTGACCCCACCCTTGCCAAGCGTGATGTTCTCGGCGATCGATGCGCGAAGCACCATCGGCTCCTGCGTCACGACGCCCATCTGGTCGCGCAGGCTGCGCACGTTGCACGAGCGGATGTCGGTGCCGTCGAGCGCGATCCTGCCCGAGTCCGGGTCCGCGACGCGGGTCAGCAAGGCCAGCAGCGTGGTCTTGCCGCACCCGTTCGGGCCAACGACCGCGACACGCTCCCCCGCGCGGATCTCGAGCGAAAGGCCGTCCAGCGCAGGGTGCTCCGCACCCGGGTACGTGAATGCGATCTGGTCGAAGGCGATGGAGGACCGCACTCGCGCGATGTCGGGCAGCCGCCGCGACTGCGCGCTCTCCTCGAGGTCAAGCGCAAACAGCTCCAGCAGCCGCTCAGCGGGGGCCTCCGCAGCCTGGATGTCGCTGATCATCGCAGTCACGGGCTTCAGCGAACCGGATGCGACTGCAAGCGAGCCGAGCGCGAGCACGAAATCGTCGAAGGTCATCTTGCCGTCGATGATCTCGCTCGCCGCCAGCAGCGCGAGCCCCATCACCACCACAAGCGCAAGAAGCTCGATGAGCGGCGACGCGAGCGCGCGCGCCATCCGCACGCGCAGCTCCTGCCGGATGACCGAATGGTTTGACCTGTTGAAGCGACGCAGCATCACGCGCTCCGCGGTCGCCGTCTTCACCGCACGCAATCCCTGCAGCGACTCCGTCGTCACGCGGAGCAGCCCCTCCTGCTCCTTCAGCGACCCCTTGATGCCGCCGCGGATCTGCTTCCCGAGCTTGCGCAGCACGATCGCCATCGCAGGACCGACGATGAGGCACACCACGCAGATGCGCCAGTCGAACCAGATCGCCGCCGCAAGCGCCGTGATGCCCTTCGTGAGCTGCGCGACAGCGCGCCCCGTGAGGATCGAGAGGCCAACCTGCAGGGCGGAGCAGTCGTTGATGATGCGAGTGGTGAACTCCGAGGCGCCGCGCCTGACCACGGACAGCAACGGCAGCCGGATGGCATGCCGGAACGCGTCAAGCCGCACCTCTCCCACAAGCCGTGTGCACAGCGAGAGCGACAGGTACTGGTGCAGGAAGTTCGCCGTCGCGCCGAAGATGGTGAGCGCGAAGAGGCCGCCAAGCACCACACCCACGCCAGCGAGACGGTCCTCCGGGATCAGCTGCACAACCTCCGGCGGGATCGGGAGCCAGGGGTGCTTCGTGACCTTCGCCTCCACCAGCGACCGGAGCGACGAGGACTCGCCCAGGATGAGCTGCAGGATCGGGCCCAGGCTCAGCAGCCCAGCGCCGAGCCCGCCGGCGGAGATGAACGCAAGCCCCAGCGCTGCAGCGCAGGCCAGCGGCCTCTTGAGGAGCCGCTTTGCAAAGATCCAGAAGGCTGACGACATGCGCGTAAGCCCAGTCTATCGGCGAACGTCAGGATCCCACGCCACAGAGGCTGCGCAGGTCGCTCCAGAAGCCTGGATAGCTCTTGCCGACGCAGCCGGGGTCCATCACCGAGACTCCGGGTCGAGCCACACCAAGCGCCGCGAAGCTCATCGCCACGCGATGGTCGCCGTGAGAGTCGACCGTCACGGGCCGCCCATGCATGCCCGAGGGGTCGACCGTGATCGTCGAGTCGGTCGTCGACACGGCGCATCCGAACTTGGCGAGCTCGGTGGCAAGCGCCGACACCCGGTTGGACTCCTTCACCCGGAGCGTCTCGAGCCCACGGATCCTGGTCGCACCGCGCGCGAGCGCCGCGATGGCGCAGATGCTGAGGGCACCGTCGGGCCACCTGCTTCCGTCGAGGTCGATGCCGCGAAGCTGGTCAGTGCCCTCGATGCCGATTCCGCCAGGAACCGTGATCTCGCGGGCACCCATCGCGACGAGTGCGGCAATGCATGCGGTGTCCGGCTGCCGCGAAGTGCGCGGCAATCCGCGGATCGTGGCGCGCGCATCGCGGATCGCGGCGGCGGCCGCAAGTAAGTACACCGCGCTGCTCGCGTCAGGCTCGACGGCCACGTCCGCACCAGCAACCCGGTACGGATCGATGCGCACTCGCGACAGGCGGCCAAGCGCATCGCGCTCCACGGCGACTGGCACCCCGAACCTGCGCATTGTGTCGATCGTCAGCTCCACGTATGAGGCGCTCGTGGGCGCCTCGCGCAGGAGGAGATCGATGCCATGCTGCGTCCACGGTGCCATCAGCAGCAGCGCACTGAGGAACTGGCTTGACGCAGTGCGCGCAGCCTCGACTGCCCCGCCCCTGACGAGGCCTCCGCCACCGACCTCGATCGGCAAGCGACCCTCGGCCTCGATGTACTGCACACGCGCACCTGCAGCGCGAAGGAGCTCCACGCCCTCGGCGACAGGACGCTCGCGCAGCCGTGCGCTCCCATCGACCATCACGGGCGACTGCGACAGTGCGCCCACAGCGAGCATGAAGCGTGCGGGTGCGCCTCCGTCCCCGAGATGCACGCGGCATCCGCCTGCAGGCGAACCGCGCACGCCGCGCACCATGACCGAATCGCCCTCCCATGCGGCATCGGCCCCCGCCGCGCGCAGCGCGTCGAGGAACAGGTCAGGATCGCGCGCACGCAGCGGTCTCGACACTCGCGAGGTGCCATCAGCGAGCGCCGCGAGCGCATACATGCGGTTGGTCTCGCTCTTGGATCCCGGGGGCACAACCTCGACCGAGAACGCGCGCCGCGCAGGCATCACCGGATAGGGATCAGGCAGCGATGAGGCGCAGGACTCGGTGCCGCGCGCGGCGGCTGGCTCGGTCATGGCTGCGTGGAGCGGCGGAACACCGCGACCACATCCTCGACGGGGACCACGAACAGCCTGTTCTCGCCCTCGAAGTCGACGGGAATGGCGTGCCGCGGGTTGAACAGCACGCGGTCGTACTGGGCCACCGGATAGTTCGAGTCGCTGGCCACCTGTGCACTGATGGCCACGATGCGGCCGGTCAGCGTGGGGATCTCCATCTTGTCAGGGAGGTGGATGCCGACCTTGGTGACCTTCTTGTCCTCGTCCTTGCGGATGAGGACGCGCTTGCCCACAGGCTCGACGATCTCGAGCTTGCCGGTGCCGCTGTGAGCCGGGCGTGCCATAAGGGGACCGATGATAGCCCCGCGCGACACGCCCACGCTGTACAACACTGGCATGCTGGAGAGCCTGAAGCGTCTGGTGCGCGACATCCCCGACTTCCCCAAGCCTGGAATTGTCTTCAAGGACATCACGCCACTCCTCGCCGACCGGTCCGCACTTGCCCTCGCCGTCGAGTGCATGGCGCACCCGTGGCGTGCCGCCGGAATCGATGTCGTCGTTGGCCCGGAGAGCCGCGGCTTCATCTTTGGGACCGCGCTCGCCACGGCCCTCAACGCAGGCTTCGTGCCGGTGCGCAAGCCAGGCAAGCTGCCGTCCGCCACCCGATCCGTCACGTACGACCTCGAGTACGGCACCGACACGCTTCAGGTCCACGCTGATGCGGTGAGCCGCGGCACACGCGTGCTGCTCGTGGACGACCTGCTTGCCACGGGCGGGACCCTCGCCGCGAGCGCATCGCTCGTGCGCGACATGGGAGCCGAGTGCGTCGGCGCGAGCGTCTTCATTGAGCTAACGGGACTCTCAGGGCGAGAGCGGCTCGTGCCCCTGCGCATCACGAGCGTGCTCAACTACTGAGTGCGCGCCGAGGCCAACTCCCGGGCACCCGCCACTGGGGGCAGAGGGCTGCCCATGTGGCGCCAATGGCGCCCGGATGCACTCAGTTCGTCGGCGCGGGGTTGCTCGCGGGCGGCTCGCAGAACACGGGCGTGCCCGCGGCAAACATCACCACCAGGAAGACCGCGACCACCGCGACGACAATGCCGACCAGCTTTCCAGTGTTGCTTCCGCGTGCCATCATGTTCCTTTCGAGGGCGCGAGCATACTGCCGGACTCGGAGTTTCCCTAGAATGGGCGCATGTCGACCATTTCACCCGCCACCGCAGCGTCAGCCTCGAGCTCGACCGATCCGCTCGCCCTCATCGACGTCGATCACGTCCGCTTCTACGTGGGCAACGCCAAGCAGGCCGCGTTCTTCTACGCCAGCGCCTTCGGGTTCGAGGTGGCGCAGATCTCCGACCTCACGACAGGCTCGCGGGAGAGCGCCTCGTACCTGCTGACGCAGGGCAACATCCGCATCCTGCTCGAGACGCCGCTCAACAAGAGCCACCCGGCGGCCGACGAGGTCCGCAGGTACGGCGACGGCGTGAAGGACATCGCGCTCACGGTCTTTGACGCGGAGAAGGCGTGGTGGGGCACCGAAGCCGACGGTTTTGCCGCGCGGGTAGAGAACGAGCGGGCGTGGAAGGTCAGCATCGACACCCTGCGCGCCGCCAACTGGAACCTTGACCAGAAGAACCCGCACGCTGCCGAGGTGGTCAGCCACGACCCCGCCGTGTTGCTGGCGGATTACACCCAACTACAAGCGCAGGCGCAGGCGCTGCGGGATGAGTTGAAAGACATTTTGGCGAAATCACTCGCCAGCGCTTGAGGGACGTGCGGATGCTGCTATCAAATTTAGATTTATTGGCGACTGCCCCCGGCGGCGTGGCGCGTTTGCGCGAGCTGATGTTGACGCTGGCCGTGCAAGGCAAGCTGGTGCCGCAAGACCCGGCGGACGAGCCGGCCAGCGTGCTGCTGAAGCGGATTCGGGCTGAGAAAGACCGGCTGATTGCGGAGGGCAAGATCAAGCGGGATAAGCCGTTGGCGGTGATTGCGGAGGAGGAAAAGCCGTTTGAAGTGCCGGCGGGGTGGGAGTGGGTACGGCTGAATGCGTTGCTTCAAAAAATTGGTGCAGGTAGCACGCCACGTGGTGGCAAAGAGGTTTACACGCAGACAGGCATCAAATTTCTGAGGTCACAGAATGTTTGGGATGATGGTTTGCGCCTTGCTGGCGTGGCATTCATAAAGCCCGAAACACACGCAAGGATGGCAGGCACTGTCGTTGCGCCAAATGATTTGCTGTTCAATATCACCGGCGCATCCATTGGACGGTGCGCCGT
>QXGG01339535.1_pt1 | contig 19717 bp, 16 predicted proteins | sample 1982491 | NCBI WGS metagenome assembly QXGG01 (sample SAMN09924614, study PRJNA488089) | Wastewater metagenome, whole genome shotgun sequencing project. | isolation source: South African research farm wastewater | place: South Africa: Irene, Agricultural Research Council, Animal Production... | reverse complement strand
GCGTGGGCGAGCACGTCGTGTTGCTCGATGAAGAGCGGCTGGTGACAGGCGACGAACTTGGCATCGCCCTCGCCGGTGAGGTAGGCCGAGCGGATCGGCTGTGGGCCGAAGCGCAGGTGCGACACCGTCATCGCGCCTGACTTCTTCGAGTCATAGACGAAGTAGCCCTGGGCAAACAGGTCCGTCTCGTCGCCGATGATCTTGATCGAATTCTTGTTGGCCGACACCGTGCCGTCCGAGCCCAGGCCGTAGAACACCGCGGCGAAGGCGCTGGCCGCCGCGTCGGTGCGGAAGGCGGCATCCCAGGGCAGCGACAGGCCGGTGACGTCGTCCTCGATGCCGATCGTGCACCGGCGGCGCGGCGCGGCCTGCTGCAGCTCGGCAAGGATCGCGCACACCATAGCCGGGTTGAATTCCTTGGAGCCCAGGCCGTAGCGCCCGCCGGTCACCTTGGGCATGGCGGCAAAGCGCGGGGCCTCACCGGCCTGGTCCTCGGCCAGCGCCACCATCACGTCCTTGAACAGCGGCTCGCCGTCGGCGCCGGGTTCCTTGCAGCGGTCGAGCACCGCCAAGCTGCGCACGCTCTGCGGCAGCGCGGCGAGCAGGGCGGCCGGGGCGAAGGGGCGGAACAGGCGTACCTTCAGCAGGCCGACCTTTTCGCCGCGGGCGGTGAGGTGGGCCACCGTCTCTTCCACCGTGTCCGCACCCGAACCCATGATCACGATCACGCGCTCGGCATCGGGCGCGCCGACATAGTCGAAGAGGTGATAGCGGCGCCCGGTGAGCGCGGCGAATTCGTCCATCGCCTGCTGCACCACGCCGGGGAAGGCGTCGAACCAGGGGTTCTGCGCCTCGCGCGCCTGAAAGAACACGTCCGGGTTCTGAGAGGTGCCGCGGATCACCGGGTGCTCGGGCGACAGCGCGCGCGCGCGCTGGGCGGCGATGCGGTCATCGGGCAGCAGCGCGTGCAGGACGTCGTCGGGGATGAAATCGATCTTGGCGACCTCGTGCGAGGTGCGGAAACCGTCGAAAAAGTGCAGCACCGGCACCCGCCCGGCCAGCGTCGCCGCGGTGGCGATGGCGGCGAAGTCGTGCGCCTCCTGCACCGAGTTCGAGGCCAGCAGCGCGAAGCCGGTGGCGCGGGTGGACATCACGTCGGAGTGGTCGCCGAAGATCGACAGCGCGTGGGTGGCGAGCGCGCGCGCCGCGACATGGAACACCGTCGGCGTGAGCTCGCCGGCGATCTTGTACATGTTCGGGATCATCAGCAGCAGGCCCTGCGAGGCGGTGAAGGTGGTCGCCAGCGCGCCGGCCTGCAGCGCACCATGGACGGCGCCGGCGGCGCCGCCTTCGGACTGCATCTCCACCACCCGCGGCACGCTGCCCCAGAGGTTGGTCTTGCCGTGGGCGGCCCATTCGTCGGCCAGCTCGCCCATGTTGGACGAGGGCGTGATGGGGTAGATCGCGATCACTTCGGACGAGCGGAAGGCGACGGAGGCGGCGGCTTCGTTGCCGTCGATGGTGATCCTGGTAGTCATGGCCTGATCTCTCTGCGGGCTTGCGTCGGCGCCCCCTCACTGCGGGGCGTGGGAGTCACCTTACGAATATCTTGCGCCGCAGCATTTGACTTTTGTCATGAAATGAAAACATGAAAAAAATCGATGTGTGATCGTCGCCCTGTGCCGGCTTGGGCGCCGCCTCCCGGCGCAGTCCGCGCGTCGCCGCCCAGCGCCGCCTGTGTCACGCGGCCGAGCGCGCGTCCTCACTGCGCCCGATGTCGTCCTCGTCGGTCCCGACCGGCTGCAGCCGTGCCGCGGTGCGCTCCGAGGCCACCATGATCAGCTTCAGCGTTGCGCGCGTGGCGCCGACGAAGAGCTTGCGCATCGTGAGCTCGTCGAGGGTCTCGAAGTCGATCTCGGTGAACAGGATGCAGGGCGCCGATTGCCCCTTGAAGCGGTACACAGAGTCGATCAGCAACTCGCCGGGGGAGTGCTCCGGTTCGCTGAGCAGGTCGTAGCGGCCGGTGAAGGCGCGCAGGCGGTGGGGGCCGAGCTGCTCGAGCGCGGTGAAGCGCGAATGCTCGCGACCGCGGAAGGTGAGCAGCACGATCATGTCGCGGCGGAAGCCCAGGCCGAGCGCGCGCGTGATCGCGCGCTTGGTGGCCTCGAGCAGGCTGGCGTCGTCGTGCCAGGTCATCAGCTCGGGTTCGCTGTCGGCCACCGGGCTCCCGGCGCGGATCGGGGCGGGGAGCGGCAGGCGCGCGTTGAGCAGCGCGAGCACGTCGGCCGGGGTGCGGTAATTGGTGTCGGCGGTGAGCCCCACCCAGCCCGGCAGCGCCACCGGCGCGCGGTCGTAGAGGTTTTGCAGCGGGTCCTCCAGCCACCACGCGCGTCCGCCGGGTCTGAGCAGCGCGAGCAGGGCGTCGCGCCAGGCTTCCATGAAGTCCTGGCCCTCGTCGATGATCAACTCGTCGAACTGCCAGTCGGCGCTGACGTGGCTGGCGACGAGCGCGGCGAAGTCGGTCTCCATGCGGCGGAAGGCGCCGGGCATCCCGAAGGCCGGCTTGCGTCCGGCGTCGCGCAGGCGGCGGTCGCAGAGCTGATGGAACGTGGCGACCTCGCCACCGGCCGGCGCGATGCGCGCGAAGTGGTCGGCGAGCGGGCGGTTGTAGCAGACGTAGAGCGGGCGCCGGCCGGCGGCGAGCGCGTCGGTGTAGGCGGCGAGCGCGAGCTGGGTCTTGCCGCTGCCGGCGGTGGCGGTCACGCGCAGGCGGTGCGGGCTGATGTCGATGCGGCGCGCCCATTCGGTGAGGCCCCCCGACAGCCGGGTGGTGAGCGCATCCACCTGGCCCAGATGCGACTGCACGTCCGGCACCAGCTCCAGGATGTCGGCGAAGAAGCGGTGCAGGGCCTGCAGGCGGGCGGGTTCTGCGGGTGGGTCGCCGGCCTGGGGTGCGGTCAGCGCCTGGACGATGGCGACGAAGGCGTCGCGCCGGCGGGCGTCCACGATGCGCTCGGGGTCCAGACCGGCGCTGCCGGGCTGGCGCACGCTGTAGTCGGGGCAGAAGAGCAGGATGTCGAGCAGGGGCTCGGCACCGGCCAGGAGCGGACGCAGTCGGCAGCGCAGCGCGTCGGCATTGCGTGCAAGCGCATGGTGGATGTGCTGTGCGTGCCTGCGCCCCGGACGCATCAGGCCGGCGGCGGTCTCTTCCAGAAAGCCTGCCTGATGTTCGATCAGCAGCACCCGTCCGCCGGGCCCGACCACGGCGAAGGCGATCTCGCCGAACACCATGTGGGTGCCCTCGGCGCGCGTCCAGTGCAGCCCGTGGTAGACGGTCCATGCCTGCGGCAGCGCCCTGGCGAGCATTGCGAGTGTGGCGCGCTCGCGTCCGCGCGCGCCGGCGGCAGGGAGCTGTTGCCAGCCTTCGGGGTGGGTTCGGGCCATCGGACGTTCCGTGTGCGAGGTGCAGAGCGGTGGGGGCTGCGTTCGAGGCCTCAGTTTAGCAAGCGACCAGCGGGGCGCCGGCGCCTGCCGCATTGCTCGCGTCACGTTCCTGCAGGGCGGACTCCGGACTCGCGCGCATGCGGATTTTTGCCGTCTGAGCCCGGGCAGACTGGACGTCCGTCCCCGTTCCGGTGCAATGTTCTCCGGTGCCATTCACCGCCCCGGATTACCCATGCGCTGCCCTCGTTCACCCCTTTCAATCATCGCTGCGGCAGCCGCTGCCAGCCCCATGCTCGGCATCGGTGCAGCCCATGCGTCCGATATCTTCTTCAGCGAGATTCCGGTCGTGCTCACCGCGTCGCGCATGGCGCAGTCGCCGCTCGATGCGCCGGTGGCGGTCACCGTGATCGATCGCGAGCTGATCCGCGCCTCCGGCTTCACCGAGATCCATGACCTGCTGCGGCTGGTGCCGGGTTTTCTGGTTGCCGACCGGCCTGAAGGCCCGCCTGTGGTTGCGAGACACGGGCTCGGTGATGCCTACGACCGCCGCATCAAGGTCATGATCGACGGGCGGACCGTCAATCGTCCACTCTGGGGTGACACGGCCTGGCTCGATCTGCCGGTGCGGATCGATGACATCGAGCGCGTCGAGGTCGTGCGGGGGGCCAATGGCGCGGCCTATGGGGTCAATGCCTTCGACGGCGTGGTCAACATCATCACCCGCTCGCCCGCCACCGAGGACGGCGCGGCGGTGATCACGCGTGTGGGTCGCAAGGGTTTTCAGGATCACGGCTTCCGGGTCAGCGGCCGCGCCGAGGGCGCACTCGATTGGCGCCTGTCCGGCTCGCACCGCCAGGCACAGAACTTCCGTGCGCGCGCTGACGACAAGATCGGTGATCCGGTCCCGAAGGAGGACGTGCGCAACACGCTATTCAACTTCAGCGCCACGGCGCAGATGAGCGCGCGCGACGAACTCGACGTCCACGCCGCGATCAACGAGGGGGTCGCCGAGCGTGGCAATCTCGAGGACTGGCAGGAGCCGCTGCGCGACGAGGAAACCCGCTCGCGTTACCTGCATCTGGCCTGGCGCCACAAGCTCGGCGCCGACTCCGAACTCAGCGTGAACCTCAGTCACCAGGACGAACGCTTCCGCGCGGGCTGGCTGACCGCGGGTGAGCTGGTGGTCCCGATCGACATGAGTACCGACGGTCGTCGCGACGAGCTTGAGCTGCAATACACGACGCGTCCGGCCCAGGCCTGGCGCCTGTTGCTCGGTGCCGGTGTGCGGCGCGAGACGGTCCAGTCGCTGCGCTACTTCAACACCGACGCGACCCGCTCGGGCACCAGCAGCCAGCTGTTTGGCTCCGTGAGCTGGAATCCGCTCGCTGCGCTCAAGCTCGATGCTGGCGGAACCCTCGAGGATCATCACTACAGTGGTGCGACCTTCTCCCCCAGGGTGGCGATGAACTACGCGCTGACGCCCGAGTCTGCGGTGCGCGCGTCGGCGGGGGTGTCGTACCGGGCGCCCTCCTTTCTCGAGTCGAGCGCCTACGAGACGATCCGCGTCGACGACACCGTGCGCTGGGTCGGCGTTCGGCAGACCACACCGGTCGAGCCGGAGCGCGTGCGCCATTTCGAGTTGGGTTACCTGGCGCAATCCCGTGAATCGGGTCTGAGCCTCGACCTGCGCGCTTTCCACGAGCGCTATCTTCGTTACCTCGACAATCGAAGCTGCATCATCGGTGAGCCGGGCTGCCCGGCCCCCGAAGCCTTTGACCCCTTCCCGCATGCGCCGAACCGGCCTCCGAAGCAGTTCCGCTTCGTCAATTCGGCCGCGCTTACCCGCCACGGCGCCGAGTTCAGCGTCGACTGGCGCCGGCCCGGCTGGGGTCGGGTCGTGGTGTCGCAGGCTTTCATCGACATCGATGCCGATGCCGAGGCGTCCGATGGCGATTTCGATCTGAGCGCGCCGACGACGATCTCCTCGGCGTTCCTGATCAAGGACCTGCCGCAGCGCTGGCGTGCCAGTCTGGGCTACTACCGCCATGACGAGATGTACTGGCTGAACGATGGCGACCATGTGCCGGTAGTCAATCGCTTCGACCTGCGCCTTGCGCGCAGCTTCGGCCCGCCAGGCGCCGACAGCGAGTTCGCGGTCGTGGCGCAGAGCGTCAGGGGCCGCTACCCCGAGTTCTACGCCCGCAAGTTCCGTCACGAGCCGCAGCTCTTCGCCACGCTGCGCCTGTCCTGGTGACGCGCGCAATGCAGCCCATGCGGCAGGGCGCCGGGCGGGTGCGCCCGCGCCAAGGCCCTCGGCTAAAATCGCCACCATGCCGCTGACCCTCGCCGCCCCCGTCCATAGCGAACTGATCATCAAGAAGAGCCGCTTCATCGCCTGCGTGCGGCCGATGGCCGACCGCGCCGCGGCGCAGAAGGTGGTGGCCGAGCTGTGGGCCCGGCATCCCGGCGCGCGCCACGTGTGCTGGGCGCTGCTCGCCGGCGGGCAGTCGGCGGCGGTGGATGACGGCGAACCGAGCGGTACCGCCGGGCGGCCGATGCTGGACGTGCTGCGCCATCAGGATCTGGAAGGCGTGCTCGCCACCGTGGTGCGCTACTTCGGCGGCGTCAAGCTCGGCGCGGGCGGGCTGGTGCGCGCCTACACCGACGCGGTGGCGCAGGCGCTGCTGCAGGCCGAGAAGGTGCCGATCCTGCGCCTTTCAACACTGCGCTGTGCCGTGCCCTACGCGCTGGAAGGCCTGTTGCGGCGTGAACTGGACGCCGCCGGCGCCAGCCTGCTGAGCGTGACCCACGGCGAGGCGGTGGAGCTGTGCTTCAGCTTGCCGGCGGACGCCGCGGCCATGCTGCAGGCCCGGCTGGGCGAAGCGGGGCAGGGCCGGATCGTCTGGCGGGAATCGGAAGAGGACGCGTAGCGCGCCGCTCCCGTCGAGGCGGCGCTGGGTGCCTCGCGCCGCCTGCGCGTCGCTCAGCAGCCGACCGCGGCCAGCGCCTGCACGGGCCCGACGCGGCGGATGGCCTCGATCTGCTCGCGTTGGCGGGTGTAGAGCGTGCCGCCGAAGCACACCGCGCTGATCGAGATGCCGTCGAAGCATTCCTGGCTGCGCGGCAGCATCAGCAGCCAGCCGTCGTGGATCAGCAGGTTGCACGGTGGCAGCAGGCCATCGGCCCCGGCTTCGAGCTCGAGCGCGGCGCAGGCGCGACGAAAGCCCTCGAGCAGGCTGTCGGCCGCCACCGCGACCGGCACGCCCTCGCCGCAGTGCACGCGCACGAAGCCGTGTCGCATCGGCAAGGCCGGATGGCGCGCCACGCCGTGTTCGGGCAGATCGCCCGGCAGGCCGGGGGCGAACAGCCGCAGGCTGGCGTTGCCCTCGGTATCGGGCATCCACTGCACGTGCTTGTGGCGCTGGCTGGCGCCGGCCGCGGTGCCGCCGTTGTAGAGGCCGATGCCCCCGGCTTCGTACATGATCTCGGCCAGCGCCGCAAAGTCGCTGTGTGCGAGCGGCGTCAGCTGCTCCTCGAACGCGCGCCGCGCCAGCACCAGGTGGCGCGCGCACAGCGGGAACTTGTTGAGGATGACGAGGTGCTCGGTGCCGATCGGGCCGACGGTGAGCTCGGGATCGGGGTTGAGGAAGGGGTTGAAGTTCGGGTCGCGCGGCCCGCCCGGGATCGCAACCGGGGTGGTGGCTGTGCTGGCCCGGGCGGCATCCTTCACCGCCAGCGAGGACACCCAGCGCACGATGAAGCGCAGGCCGGCGTCCTCCATTTCGGTCTGCTCGGCCGCCACCGGCTGCAGGGCCCCCGATGCGAGCGCGGCTGCGCTGCGTGTGTCGATCGCTTCGATCCAGGTCTGTCTCATGTCTCCGTCCTCTGCGTGATGTGCTTTTGTGCGAATGGGAACCGTGGAGTGTAGGCGGAATCAGCGCGCGGCGACGCGCTCGGGCAGGGTGGCGACGATCCACCCGCGCGCTTCCAGCGCGGCGCGCAGCTGGCGGGCGCTGTCGACCGCGCCGGGGCTGTCGCCATGCACGCAGAGGCTGTCCATCGCCGCCGGCAGGTGCCTGCCGCTCTGGCTCACCACGCCGCCGGCGTCCAGCATGCGCAACACGTGGGTGGCGCACTCATCGCGGTCGTGGATCAGCGCGCCGGGTTGAGCGCGCGGTACCAGCGTGCCCTTGTCCGTGTAGGCGCGGTCGGCAAAGACCTCGCCCGCCACCGTGAGCCCGGCGCGCTCGCCGGCGAAGTAGAGCTCGGACAGCACCGGGGCGAGCAGGATCAGCTGCGGGTCGATCGCCTTGACGGCGCGTGCCACCGCATCGGCGAGCGTGGCCTCCTCGCAGGCCTGGTTGCTGAGCGCGCCGTGCGGCTTGACGTGGGTGACGCGACCGCCTTCGGCCGCGGCCATGCCGGCGAGCGCGCCGACCTGGTAGATCACCATCGCCTCGAGCTCGGCGGGCGCCATCTTCATCGGCCGCCGGCCGAAGCCCTGCAGGTCGGGGTAGGCGGGGTGGGCACCCAGGCTCACGCCGGCGGCGAGCGCGGTGCGCACGGTGTGGCGCATCACCACCGGGTCACCGGCGTGAAAGCCGCAGGCGATGCTGGCCGAGCGCACCACTTGCAGCAGGGCCTCGTCCTCGCCCATCTTCCAGGCGCCGAAGGATTCGCCGAGGTCGGCGTTGAGGTTGATGGTCTTGTTCATGGGCGGGTCGCGTGGGCTGGGTCGTCAGTAGAGCGGGCGATAGTCGGTACCGAGCGCGTGCACCACGCCGTCGACCAGATTGCCGGTGTAGAGCGCGGCAAGGTCGATGCCGGCGGCCGGCAGCGCTCGGATGGCGGCGATCAGCGCGCGGGTTTCGGTTTCGGCGGCGCGTGCGATCTGGGCGCCCTCGGCGGCGGTCACCGCTGTAAAGCGCAGGCTCTGTCCGGGGCGCAGTGCGGCCAGGCGGCCGAGATCGGCGCTGATCACGGTGGCGATCTTGGGGTAGCCGCCGGCGGTCTGGGCGTCGGCGAGCAGCACGATCGGCTGGCCAGCGCCGGGGACCTGGATCGAGCCGGGCACGGTGGCGTCCGACACGATCTCGGTGGCGCCGGCGTGCTCGAGCCGTGCGCCTTCGAGGCGGATGCCCATGCGGTCGGCTTCGGCGCTGACGTGGTAGTCGCCGCCGACCAGGGCGGCCAGGGCCGCAGGGCTGAAATGGTCGGCCTGTGGGCCGGGCACCAGCCGGATCGGGCGCTCATCCGGGGTCGGTGGCGGGTCCAGCACAAGGTCGCTTTCCCCGGCGTCGGCCTCGTCCAGCGCCAGACGCGTGCCGGCGCTGAGCGCGCGGCCATCGACGCCGCCCAGACCGGCGCGCATGTAGGTCGCGGCGCTGCCCATCACCTGCGCCATCGTCAGTCCGGCCACCGCGACCACGGCGATGCGGCCGCGACCCATCTTGCGGATGCGCAGGGAGTCACCCCCGGCGAGCGTCAGCGAGCGCCAGGGCGCGAGCGGGCGCCGGCCCTCGGCGCCGACCACCTCCATCACCGCATCGCCGGCAATCGCCAGCCTGACCGCGCCGCCGTGGGCGAGCACATGCAGGCCACCGTCGAAGCATTCGATCACTGGCGCGTCCTCGGCCCGGCCGGCGAGCGCGTTGGCGATGCGCATCAGGCGGCGGTCGAGCACGCCCGCCCAGGGTACGCCGATGCGGCGATGGCCGCGCCGTCCGCCGTCCTGGATCGACGCGAAGGCGCCGGGGGAGACGATCTCGAGTTCGGCCTGCGTGCTCATGCGGCGTTCTCCGTGGGGGTCGGGGCGCCGTCCCGCCACCGCATCGGGTCGATGTCGCCGCGGGCGAGCTCGGCCTCGATGGCGCGGCATTCGTCCGCACTCACTGGGGTGAAGCGCACCCTGTCGCCGGCGGCGAGCAGCGCGGGTGCAGCGCGGCGGGCGTCGAACAGCGGCACCGGGCAGCGCCCGAGCAGGTGCCAGCCGCCGGGGCTCTCCCAGGGGTAGATCGCGGTGAGCGCGGTGGCGATCGCCACGCTGCCGGCGGGCACGCGCACCCGCGGCTGGGCGCGGCGCGGCAGGCGCAGGCGCTCGGGCAGCTCGCCCATGAAGGGGAAACCGGGCAAAAAGCCCAGCATGTACACCCTGTATTCGGTGCCGCTGTGCAGGGCGATGACTTCGTCCGCGTCGAGGTCGAGCGTGGCGGCCACCTCGGCGAGGTCGGGCGCGGCCTCGTAGCACACCGGCAGGCGCCAGTGGCGGCCGTCTGCCGCGGTGCCGTGCCCGGTGGCGTCGATCAGCGGCGCGAGCGCAGCGAGCAGGCGGTCGCGGTCGGTGACGAGCGGATCGAAGAACACCGTCAGCGAACGGAAGGTGGGCATGGTCTCGATCACCCCCGGCAGCGCCCCCGTCTGCTGCAGGCGCACGATGGCGGCGTCGAGCGCATTGACCGCGGCGAGCAGTGCGGGGTCGATGACGTTGCCGAACTCGATGGTGAGCGCGGCGTCGCCGGCGTCGAGAATGCGAAACTTCATCGTGGGCCTTCCCTGTTCAGAGCGGTGCGCAGCGACCAGCAGGGCACGCGGCTCACCGGCTGGCGCCAGGCGCGCTCTGCGCGGCCGCCCCCGCGCCCGGTGTGCGGTGTGCCTCACTGACGATCCAGTCATGCACGGTGGCCACGCGCGGATCGGCGAGCGCGCCGGCGGAGTAGATCAGGCAGTAGCGCTTGCCGGTCTGCACCGATTGCGTGAAGGGGGCGACCAGGCGGCCGCTGTCGAGCTCGTCGGTGATCAGCGTGCGGCGTGCGATCGCCACGCCCATGCCGGCGATCGCGCACTGCATGGTGATGTGGTTGCGGTTGAACATGTAGCCGCGCCGCACCTCGACCTGCGGCGCGTCGATCGCGCGCAGGTAGCGCTCCCATTCGGCGTAGGGCGGGCTGCCGCGCCAGGCGGTCATGTCGTGCAGCAGCGGGTAGTGGACGAGGTCGTCGGGCGTGCGCAGGGGCGGGCGGTCTTCGAACAGGCGCGGCGAGCACACCGGAAAGATCTCCTCTTCCAGCAGCACCGTGCTCTGGAAGCCGGGGTAGGTGCCGTCGTTGAGGTCGATCGCGAGGTCGAACTCGCCGTCGCGCAGCGAATAGGTGCTGTCCTCGGCCATCACCTGCAGCTCGATCTGCGGAAAGCGTTCCATCAGGCGCGGCAGGCGTGGCACCAGCCAGGTGGCGAGGAAGGAGGGCAGGGTGCGCACCCGCACCACGCCGCTCAGCGCGCCGCCGCGCAGGCGACCGATCGCCAGATCGACCGCGGCATAGGCCGGATCGACCGCGGCGAGCAGGCGATTGCCCGCGTCGGTGAGCTCGAGCCGGCGCGGCAGGCGGCGGAACAGGCGCTGGCCCAGCCAGTCCTCGAGCAGCTTGATCTGCTGGCTGACCGCGCCGGTGGTGATGTGCAGCTCCTCCCCGGCGCGGGTGAAGGACAGGTGGCGCGCGGCGGCGAGGAAGACGCGCAGCCGGGTATGGACCTGAGAAGGGGCTGCCGCATTCATGGTTTAGGTGTTCTAAATCTGCAGTGAAAAACAATCGATTGAGCCGCTGATGTCGCCGATCGACAATGGCCTGATGTGGCAATGCGTATTTTCGCGATTAGGCTGATTAAATCAACGCCAGGTTCGAACAGGAGCAGCCCATGTCCATCAGCGTCCTCGATCTGTTCAAGATCGGTATCGGTCCGTCCAGCTCGCACACCGTCGGGCCGATGCGCGCCGCGCACGATTTCGCCGCCACGCTGGCGCAGCAGGGCCTGCTCGAGCGCGTGCGCCGGATCGAGGTCAAGCTCTACGGTTCGCTGTCGGCGACCGGTGTCGGCCACGGCACCGATCGGGCGGTGATCGCCGGGCTGATGGGCGCGCGCCCGGATGAGGTCGATCCCGACTTCCTCGTCGACGCGGTCGACCGGGTGCGCCTGGACGGTGAGCTCAAGCTCGCCGGCACGCATACGCTGGCCTTCGACTGGGCGCGCGACATGCGCCTGTTGCCGGTGAGCCTGCCCTACCACCCCAATGCGATGCGCCTGATCGCCCATGGCGACGCCGGCGTGGTGTTCGAGAACACCTACTACTCGGTCGGCGGCGGCTTCGTGGTCGATGAAGCGCAGGCGCAGGCGGGCACGTCGGCTGAAGCCGAGCTGGTCCTGCCCTATCCCTTCGACACCGCAGCCCAGCTGCTCGAACAGTGCCGTCGCCATGGCCTGCGCATCAGCGAACTGATGCTCGCCAACGAGTCGGCCTGGCGCAGCGAGGCCGAGACGCGCGCCGCGCTGCAGCGCATCTGGGGCGTGATGCGGGCCTGCGTCGAGCGCGGCATCACCCAGGAAGGCATCCTGCCCGGCGGGCTCAACGTGCGCCGTCGCGCCGCTGCGCTGTTCCGCAAGCTCAGCGCGCGTTCCGGCGGCCGCAACCTGATCAGCAATACCCTGAACGCGCTCGACTGGGTCAACCTGTATGCGCTCGCGGTCAATGAGGAGAACGCCGGCGGTGGCCGCGTGGTGACTGCGCCGACCAACGGCGCCGCCGGCATCATCCCCGCCGTGCTGCATTACTACATGGACTTCATGCCGGGTGCCGGCGAGCGCGATGTGGACAACTTCCTCCTCACCGCCGCCGCGGTCGGCGTGCTGTGCAAGAAGAACGCCTCGATCTCCGGTGCCGAGGTCGGCTGCCAGGGCGAGGTGGGTTCGGCGTGCGCGATGGCCGCGGCCGGGTTGACCGAGGTGCTCGGCGGCACCCCCGAGCAGGTCGAGAACGCGGCCGAGATCGGTCTCGAGCACAACCTCGGTCTGACCTGCGATCCGGTCGGCGGCCTGGTCCAGGTGCCGTGCATCGAGCGCAACGCGATGGCCTCGATCAAGGCCATCAACGCCGCCCAGCTCGCCCTGCGCGGTGACGGCGCGCACGCGATCTCGCTCGACCGGGCGATCCGCACCATGCGCGACACCGGCCGCGACATGCTCGACAAGTACAAGGAAACCTCCCGCGGCGGGCTTGCCGTCAGCTTCCCCGAGTGCTGAGCGCATCGCTCCCCACGCGGCGCGAAGGCGCGCGCGCCGGGTTGACCGCACCGTCGCTTCGCGTCTGCCGGCGCGCCCTCACAATTCGTCCAGCCGCGCCAGCCAGTGTGCCGCTTGCGCCAGCGTGGCGGCGCGCTCGGCTTCATCCATCTTCGCCCACGCCTTGTAGGGCATCGCCATGCGCGGGTTGCGCGCGAAGCGGGCCTCGTGGCGGAGCAGGAAGTCCCAGTACAGGCTGTTGAGCGGGCAGGCCGGTTTGCCGCTGGCGCCATGGCGGCGCTTGGGGTCGTAGGCGCAACCCTTGCAGTAGTCCGACTGCTTGCCGACGTAGCTCGCTGCGCCGGCGTAAGGCTTGCTCGCGATCACGCCGCCGTCGGCGAACTGGCTCATGCCGCGGGTGTTGGGCATCTCCACCCACTCGAAGGCGTCGATGTAGATGCCCAGGTACCAGGCATCGACCGCGTCCGGGTCGCAGCCCGCCAGCAGGGCAAAGTTGCCGGTGATCATCAGGCGCTGGATGTGGTGGGCGTAGGCGGTGTCGAGCGACTGGCCGATCGCGTGGCGCAGGCAGGCCATCTTCGTGTTTCCGGTCCAGTACCAGGCCGGCAGTGGGCGCTGCGCGTCGAGCGCGTTGGTCTGCGCGTAGCCCGGCATGCGCGCCCAGTACACGCCGCGCACGAATTCGCGCCAGCCCAGGATCTGGCGCACGAAGCCCTCGCAGCTCGCCAGCGCGACCTTGCCCGCCTGCCAGGCGGCGACTGCGGCGTCGATCACCTCGCGCGGATGCAGCAGCTTGACGTTGAACGCGAACGACAGCCCGGAGTGGAACAGCGTGCTCGAGCGCGTGCTCATCGCGTCCTGGTAGGGGCCGAAGTGGGGCAGGGCGTGGTCGATGAAGTGCGTCAGCCCGGCACGCGCCTCGCGTCGGCTGAGCGGCCAGCGCACGCGCTCGGCATGGGGGGCGCCGATGGTCTGCACGCCGGCGGCGGCGATTTCGTCCCACAGCCCGGAGAGGTCGTGACCGGCCCAGGGCCAGGCCGGCGCGGGCGGGTCGCCTGGCCACTTCTCGCGGTTCTGCGCGTCGAAGTTCCATACCCCGCCCGCCGGGGCGTCGTCGGCACCGACCAGGATGCGGTGGCGGCGGCGCATGTCGCGGTAGAAGAACTCCATGCGCGGCACCTTGGCGGCGAAGCGCTGCGCCAACTCGGCACGATCGGCGAGGAAGTGCTCGCTGCTCACCACCGCATGCGGCAGCCCGAGGGCGTCCGCAGCCGCGTCGAGCAGGCGCTCCACCCGCCATTCGTCGGCCTCCATGCGCTCGAAGCGGGTCGCGCCGCATTCGGCCGCCACCTGCGCCAGGTTGGCGGCGAAGCTCTGGCGGTTGTCGGCGTCGCCGATCTTCAGGTAGCGCACGCGGTGGCCGGCCGCCTGCAGCGCGGCGGCGAAGGCGCGCATCGCGGCGAAGATCGCCAGCACCTTCTGCGCGTGGTGGCGCACATGGTCGGTCTCGCTGCGCACCTCCATCATCACGTGGAGCACGTCGGCGCGTGGGATGCGGAACCAGGAATGGGCGGCGTTGAGCTGATCGCCGAGGAGGAGGCGGAGGGTGGTCATCGTGGGGAGGGGGAGATTGAGGCGCCGCCTATGGAGCGCTGGGCGGCCATGTGGGTTCCGCAATGCGGATGTGTTTCGAGCCGGGCAATCAAGCTCGGCCGGGCGTATGATTCGCCTCCGATGTGCGCCGTTTGCCGCGCCGCAGCATGACTCGAAGGACAATGGGCATTGAAGGTTCGAGAGATCCCGCACCCGGCTCGCGTCGTACCGCTCGCGTTCCTGATCACGATTCTGATCGGGACGGCGCTGCTCATGCTGCCCATCTCCCGCGCAGACGCTGTGAGCGCGCCCTGGATCGTGGCGCTATTCACATCGGTGTCGGCGGTCTGTGTGACCGGGCTGGCGACGGTCGATACGGGCACCTATTGGTCTGCGTTCGGGCAGTGGGTGATCATGGCGCTGTTCCAGATCGGTGGCTTCGGCATGATGACGGCCGCCACGCTGCTCGGGCTGATGGTCAATCGCTCCTTCCGCTTGCGCACGCGATTGACGGCGCAGGCCGAAACACACGCCGTCGGTATCGGCGACGTCACCAGCGTGGCCAAGCTCGTGCTGTTCGTGACCTTCATCGTCGAGCTCATCGTGGCGCTGGCCTTGCTGCTGCGTTTGCGTATCGGCTACGAATTGCACTGGGCCGATGCAGCGTGGAGCGGCCTCTTCCACGCCGTGTCTGCCTTCAACAACGCGGGGTTCTCGATCCACGCCGACGGCCTGATACGCTACGCGACCGACAGCGCAATCCTCGCCCCCATCATGTTCGCGATTGTTGTCGGTGGCTTGGGTTTTCCTGTCCTGCATGACCTGCGCAGGAAGTTCACAACCCCCCGCCGCTGGTCTGTGCATACCAAGCTGACACTCCTGGGTACGGCCGTGCTGCTTGTCGCGGGGACGATTCTGATGCTTGCCTTCGAGTGGTCGAATCCGAAGACGCTCGGCGCGATGCCCACCGGAGACAAGCTTCTTTCGGCGATCTTTGCCTCGGTCTCGGCACGCACCGCGGGCTTCAATTCCATCGACATCGGTGGGCTGACGCACGAAAGCCTTGGACTGCACTATTTCCTGATGTTCATCGGAGGGGGCAGTGCCGGTACGGCAGGCGGTGTCAAGGTGGGCACCGCAATGATCCTGTTGTTGCTGGTCATCGCGGAGATCCGGGGGCGTATGGATACCGAGGCCTTCGGTCGGCGTATCAGCCATTCAGCCCAGCGCCAGGCCATCACCGTGCTCGTCCTCAGCAGCGCGGTGGTCGTGCTGGGGACGGTGTTCATCCTGCACACCACGGAGATCGCGACCGACAGGGTCATCTTCGAGGTGGTCTCGGCTTTCGCAACGGTGGGCCTGTCTACCGGTATCACTGCCGAACTGCCCGAATCCGCCCAGTTCATGCTGGTCCTGCTCATGTATGTCGGCCGGGTCGGAACGATCACCCTGGCGGCATCGCTTGCGCTGGGCGAGCATCGCATGCCGTTCCGCTATCCAGAGGAGCATCCCGTTGTTGGCTAGGCTATTTACAGAGCAGTTCGCCTTCTCGAAGGGTGACAGTGTGGTCGTGATCGGCCTTGGGCGCTTTGGTGGCGCCGTGGCCGGCTCCCTGATGCAACTCGGGCACGACGTGATGGGGATCGACCGCGATGCCGAGCCGGTGCATGCGTGGGCGGATCTGCTGACGCACGCCGTCCAGGCCGATTCGACCAACGCGATGACCATGCGCCAGCTGGGCGTGGCCGACTTCGCGCACGCCATCGTGGGCATAGGCGGTGATCTGGCCGCGAGCCTGATGACCGTGATGGCGCTGAGCGAACTGGAGATCCCCGACATCTGGGTCAAGGCGATGACGCCCGAGCACGGCAAGATCGCCGCGCGCATCGGCGCTCATCACGTGGTCTACCCCGAGGCCGACATGGGGGAGCGGGTCGCGCACCTCATCAGCGGTCGAATGATGGACTACATCGAATTCGACGACGGTTTTGCCATCGCGAAGATCCAGGCGCCACCCGCCACGCACGCGCTTTCGCTCGCCGAGTCCCTGGTTCGCGAGCGCTTCGGCGTCACCGTCGTCGGCATCAAGCGCGCACATGAGGATTTCCAGCATGGCAAGCCGAGCAGTGTCGTGCTGCCCGGCGACCTGCTGATCGTCTCCGGGCCCACCAAGAAGGTGGAAGCCTTTGCAGCGAGTGGTCGCAGAGCTTAGCCAGCGCACCCGTTGATCGCGGCTGGCCCGCAGTTCGCGGTCCATTTCCGCTTGTCCTCCCCGAAAACGCCGCCACAAGATCGTGCTGCATCGGCACGAGCCGGTGGCGCGCTGCGCATGCTCTTCCCGGCGCCGGGCGGCGGCCGCGCCGACCATGCCAGCCGCGCCGGAATCCGTTACCCTGCGCGCTGTTTCCCAGCCCCGGCGCACTGCCGCCCCGAACCCATGGCCCAGCCCACGCTCAAGCAACGCAAGACCTTCGCCCTCATCCGCATCTTCGGCGGCATGGTGGCAGCCCTCTACCTCAGTTTCGTCGTGGTCAGCAACGTGCTGGCCGGCGTGCCCTTCGAGGGCAACCTGGTGTTCACTGCGCTGGTCGCGCTCGCCGGCTACGGCTATGCGGCCTGGTACCTGCGCGACCTGTCGGCGGTGGCGCGCGAGGAGCGCGGTGAGCGCTGACGTGATACAAGATCTGCTCATGACAAGCATCGCCTGATCGAAGTAACCGGTAAGCGAGCGGCGTTCCTGTCTGCTTCGAGATGGCGAAGAGGTCGGATCGCAGCGGATGGGCCGCGAACGCCTGCAGGCATGGCTGCAGGAAGAACATGCATTCCTCTGCGCCAAGGAAGGCTCCAAGACGATCAAACGCCGGATCAAGACGCGCGCCCGCATTACCGACCTGGCCGAGCTCGACACGATGATCCAGGACCTGCAAAAAGTCAGGGGCGAGTTGAAGTACGCGCACAGCTTCGAGCTGGACGTGGAGCTGCAGTGAAGCGCTGAGAAAGGCTGTATAGTGAAGTTACCCAAAGTTATCAAAAAACGATAACAGCTATATATTTCGATAAGAAATGGACCCGCGACGTAATCCCTATGCCCCCGGCGCTGGGACGCCACCGCCCGAACTGGCCGGGCGTGACGACATCATCGAGCGCGCCTCGATTGCTCTCGATCGCATCACGCACGGGCGCGCTGCACGCAGCCTGATCATGTATGGCCTGCGCGGTGTGGGTAAAACCGTGCTGCTGCAGCGCATTGCCACTCAGGCGGAAGCAGAGGGCATGACCACCGTCGTCATCGAGTCTCCCGAGGGGCGTTCGTTGCCGTCGGTGCTCGGCCCGGCATTGCGCGCCGGCCTTATCCGGATGAGCCGTACCGAGGCTGCAAAAGCCGCAGCCAAGCGCGCGTGGGGTGCGCTCGCCAGCTTCGTGAAGGCAGCCAAGCTCAAGTACGAAGACATCGAATTCAACATCGATCTCGACAGCGAAGCCGGCGTGGCCGACAGCGGCGATCTCGAGGCTGATCTCACCGACTTGGTCGTCTGCGTTGGCGAGTGCGCCGCCGACTACAAGACCGCCGCGGTGCTGGTCATCGACGAGCTGCAATACATCCCCGAGACGCAACTTGCCGCGCTGATCACCGCGCTGCACCGGGCCAACCAGAAGCAACTGCCCGTCACCCTGGTGGCGGCAGGCCTGCCGCAATTGCTTGGCCAGATGGGCCGCGCCAAATCGTATGCCGAGCGACTCTTCGAATTCGTGCCGATCGGCCCGCTCGACCCCCTCGCTGCCAGCCAGGCCTTGTGCGTCCCTGCCGAGCAGGAGGGCGTGAGCTACACGGACGAGGCGATCACGGAGATCACCAGCCGCACCGAGGGCTATCCCTACTTCCTCCAGGAATGGGGCAAACACGCGTGGTCGGCAGCCGACGAGTCCCCGATCGACATCGACGACGCACGACGCGCCACCGAGATTGCACTCGCCGAACTCGACGCGAGCTTTTTCAGGGTGCGTTACGACCGTCTGACCCCATCGGAAAAACGCTACATGCGCGCCATGGCCGAGCTCGGCCCCGGCCCTCATCGATCCAGCGACATCGCCGAAATGCTGGGCCGCAGCGTCAACACCGTCGCCCCGGTACGCGCAAAGCTTATCGAGAAGGGAATGATCTTCAGCCCGGCACACGGAGACACCGCCTTCACCGTGCCGCTCTTCGACGGCTTCATGAAGCGCACCATGCCGGCACTGGAGCCGGCGCAGCGGGGTTGATGCGTGAAATTGCCCGTGTTCCGGCCTTGACGCACACACGCGAGCCCGACGCCGCATGACCTCGAAATCCTCCACCCGGAGCCCGCAGCCGCCCAAGAAGGGCCAGACCATGCTGCGCGGGCTCGACATCCTCGAAGCCGTCGCCAACGGCGCGCGCACGGTTGCCGAGATCGCCGCGGTGACCGGCTTCAGCCTCAGCACCACCCATCGCCTGGCCTCGTCCCTGGGCGATCGCCACTACCTCAAGTTCGAGCCACGCAAGGGCTACAGCCTCGGGCAGAAGCTGATCGAGCTGGGTTTTGTCGCCTACCGCGAGGCCGACCTCCGCAAGCTCGCTCGCCCGCACCTGGAGGAGCTGGCGAGCCGGACCTACGACACCATCCACCTCGCCGCGCTGGTGCATGACGAGGTCACCTACCTCGACAAGATCTCGGGCCGGCGCCCCGTCGAGATCAGCTCGCGCATCGGCGGGCGCAAGCCGGTGTGTTCGACCGGCGTGGGCAAGGCGCTGATCCTCGACCGCAGCGAGGATTTCTGGCGGCACTGTTATCGCAAGGAATACGGCAGCGCGGCCGACCCCGCCATCCTGGCCGAATGGCTGACCCAGATGCGGACCTACGTGAGCCTCGACTACGCCGAGGACTGCGGCGAGAACGACGGCGCGATCCGTTGCGTCGCTGCCCCGATCCGGGACGGCAGCCAGCGCATCATCGCGGCGGTCAGCGTGTCATCGGCGCGCGAGTACATGGACCGGCCGCGCATGCGGGGCCTGGTCGGCGAGGTCCGCAACGTCGCGCGCGCCATCAGCACCGAGCTCGGCGCACCCAGCACCGGCTGAGCGCGCGCTCAGATCATCTTGCCCGGGTTGAGGATGCCCTTGGGGTCGAGGGTCTGCTTCAGTGCCCGCATCAGCGCCAGCTCGGCTTCGCTGCGCGAGTAGTGCAGCCAGTCGCGCTTGAGCGTGCCGATGCCGTGCTCGGCCGAGATCGAGCCGCCATAGGTGCGCACCACCGAATACACCGCCTCTTCGATGCGCATCAGGCTGTCGTGATCGGCCGGCACCTTGCACACCACCACGTGCAGGTTGCCGTCGCCGACGTGGCCGAAGAACAGCGCCTTCAGCGCCGGCCAGTCGTGGTCGAGCCTGGCGCGGATGCGCTCGGCGCATTCGCCGATCTGCGCGATCGGCACCGAGACGTCGAAGTTGAGCGTCGGCGCGTAGTCGCGCAGCACCTCGGCGACGCCGTCGCGGATCGCCCAGAAGGACTCGGCCTCGGCCACCGACTGCGCCACCGCGCCGTCGAGAATCCAGCCCGCCTCGATCGCTTGCTCCAGCATGGCCTCGAAG
>QXGG01131326.1_pt1 | contig 19719 bp, 17 predicted proteins | sample 1982491 | NCBI WGS metagenome assembly QXGG01 (sample SAMN09924614, study PRJNA488089) | Wastewater metagenome, whole genome shotgun sequencing project. | isolation source: South African research farm wastewater | place: South Africa: Irene, Agricultural Research Council, Animal Production... | reverse complement strand
GATAAGTGCGGGGACGGAGGCGGGCGAAGGCGCTGATGCTGTCTATCTTTGCTACAGGACGCTGCTGAGTTCCAGAATCTCCAGTTCCAGCCCCTCATAGAGCTCCTTCTCGCACTCGGCCCCGTATGCGGCCACGGAGTCGGCCATGTCGCTCAGCGACACGCTTATGCGTATGCGCGCCGGCTCTTTCTTTGGCTCCTTTTTCCGGGCCTCGGAGGAGACGGAGAGGCAGAGCGCGGCAAGGCAGAGCAGCAGCGGCAGGAGGCGGCGTGTGCGGGAATATATATGCATATCAGAAATATTTCCTCTCCTCGCGGTTGAGGGCAAGGAAGATGAAGAGCAATATGGTGAAACCCCACATCGACGAGCCGCCGTAGCTGACCAGCGGCAGGGGTATGCCTATGACGGGCATAAGGCCTATGGTCATACCTATATTTATAATAAGGTGCATGAAGAAGCAGGAGGCCACGCAGTAGCCGTAAACCCTGATAAAGCGCGAACGGCACTGTTCGGCGTCGTGGATTATGCGGAATATCAGGAAGACGTAGAGCAGCACGACGGCTACGCTGCCCGCAAAGCCCCATTCCTCGCCTATGGTGCAGAAGATGAAGTCGGTGCTCTGCTCAGGAACGAAGCCGAAGGTGGACTGGGTGCCGTTGAGATAGCCCTTGCCGAAGAGGCCTCCGGAGCCTATGGCAATCTTGGACTGATGCACGTTGTAGCCCCAGCCGGACGGGTCCTCGGTCATTCCGAGCAGGACTTCGATGCGCTTGCGCTGGTGCTCCTGCAGCACGTTGTTGAAGACCAGGTCCACGCTGAAGGAGGCGATCATGCAGGCCGCTATCACTCCCGCGCTGGCCATGCGGAAGGAATCCCTGCGAAGGAAGCCGAAGATGAGGTAGCATATTATCTGGACGGCCATCAGCGGCAGCAGGAAATAGAGAGGCTTGGGCCAGAAGATTATCCACACAATCATCAGGGCGATGAGCGGGATGTTGATGGCGAGCCAGAGCCACTTGCGGCCCCTGAGGAAGTCGTTGGCGAAGCTGGCGACGATGAAAACGGTCAGCAGGGTCGGGACTATGCCGAAGCGCAGGGTGATTATGAAGAGGGTTATGATGCTGCCCAGCAGGGCCAGCCACCAGCCGGATATGCCTTCGCGGTAGAGCACGAAGATGAAGCCGACATAGACGAGCATCGAGCCGGTTTCGTTCTCGGCGACTATGGCCGCCATAGGCAGCAGGAGGACGGCGCCGGCTATCATATAGTCCCTGAAGCTGCGGAAATGGAGGTCCATCTTGCTGATCACGTTGGCGAGCATCAGGGAACTGGTTATTTTGGAGAACTCGGCGGGCTGTATCTTGACCGAGCCTATCTCTATCCAGGAGTTGGAGCCCTTGGTGTCGTTGGAGATGAAGATCACCAGCACCAGGAGGAAGAACATCAGCACGTAGGCGGGCAGGGAGGCGTTCTCGTAGATGCGCGAGGGAACGGCGAAGAGTATGACCGCAGCCATCAGCACGGCCGTGCCTATCCACACCAGCTGCTTGCAGGCGCGGCTGCCCCACACGAGCACTTCCGGGTACTCGTAGTGCACGGTGGAGTAGATGTTCAGGAAGCCGATGAAAACCAGTACAAGCCAGCAGCCTGCCAGCCACCAGTCCACGGTTCCGCCCACTCCTCTCTGACTTGTTCTCCTTTCTATCATTTCCTTATTCTCACTCTGTCCATAAGATTGCCTTCGAGCATACGTTTCTCGAGATATTTCCTTTCTTCGGATATCTCTCCGTTGAGATAGCTCTCGACCAGCAGGGAGGCGATAGGCGCGGCCCAGGTCGCCCCGAAGCCGCCGTTCTCTATGTAGGCCACCACGGCAATCTTCGGATTGTCCATAGGCGCGAAGCACATGAATACGGAGTTGTCGGCCCCGTGCGGGTTCTGCGCCGTTCCGGTCTTGCCGCATATCTCCAGGCCCGGCACCGCGGCTATGCTGGCCGTTCCTCCCGAACCGAAACCGCTGTTCACAGCCCTGTACATACCCTTTACCACCTTAGGGAAATGGGTGGTATCGACGAGGGTGTAGTTGCGTTCGTGGTATTTCGGGTCTATGCTGATGTCTTCGGAGTCCTTGACTATGTGAGGGGTTATGTACCAGCCGCGGTTGGCGACCGTGGCGCAGAAGTTCGCCAGGTGCAGCGGGGTGCAGCCTATCTCTCCCTGGCCTATGGATATGGAGATTATGGTGTTGGCCTTCCAGTGGCCCCTGCCGTAGATTCTGTTGTAATATTCCGGAGTAGGGATGTTGCCTTTGAGCTCGGCCGGGAAGTCGCTGCCCAGAGGTCTGCCGAAGCCGAAGCTATAGACATAGTCGTCCCAGGCCTTCATAGACTCATCCATACTGGAGTATTTCCTGTTCTCCAGCAGGGCCTTGAGCACATAGCAGTAGTAGGCGTTGCAGGACATCATTATGGATTCCTCCAGGTTCAGAGGCGAGCGGTGGGCGTGGCAGCCCAGCTTGTGGTTGCCGAAGTGGTAGCCCATACTGCAGGGATAGCAGCTTTCCGGAGTGATCACCCCCTCCTGGAGGCCTATCAGCCCGTTGACGACCTTGAAGCAGGAGCCGGGAGGATAGGAGGCCTGCACCGCACGGTTGAACATAGGCTTGTAGGGGTTGGCGGCTATCTCCTTGTAGTGGCTGCCTATGTCGGCAAGCTGATCCACGTCTATGCCCGGGCTGGAGACCAGGGCGAGTATCTCTCCCGTGGCGGGCTCGATGGCCACCAGGGAGCCCACCTTGTTCTGCATCAGCGTCTGGCCGTAGTGCTGGAGCTCCGCGTCGATGGTGGTGGTGATGTCCTTGCCCGGAATGGCTTCGACATCCTCCTCGCCGTTCTTGTAGGGGCCTTCTATCTGGTTGCGGGAATTGCGCAGGTATATGTGCTCCCCCTTGACGCCCCTGAGCTCCTTTTCGCGGGCCGCCTCAAGCCCGGTGCGGCCGGCATAGTCGCCGGGCCTGTATTCGCCCGGATGGCGGCTGATGTAGTCGGCGTCCACTTCGGAGACGTAGCCGAGCAGGTTGCCTCCGGCGTTGTAGGGATATTCGCGTATGGTCCTGGCCTGCCCCCAGAAGCCCTCGAAGCCGCCCTTTGCCTGCAGTTCGGCGAAGGCGGTGTATTTTTCCGGACTCAGCTGGCGCAGCAGCACCACGGACTGGTAGCCTATGCGGCGCATATTGCGTCTGTATTCCTTGAAGCGCTCGCGTATGTAGAGACTGTCCACCCCGAAGTTGCGGCAGAGCGCGAGCGTGTCGAACTCTCCTATGGTCTTGGGCGTCACCATCAGATCGTAGCAGAGCTTGTTGCCTACCAGCACCTTTCCGTTGCGGTCGCGTATGACTCCCCTGTTCGGGTATATGGGCACCCGGACCGTGGACTGGTTGCTGGCCGCGTCGCGGGAACTCTTGTCGGACACCTGTATGCAGAAGAGTTGCACGACAAGGGCGGCCGCCGCTATGCAAAGGCCGATAAGCAACTTGTCTTTACGCTCCAGTGACATCGCCTACCTCTTCTCTTTCGGATTCAACACATTGAAACTGAGCAGGCCGACCAGCAGGGACGGCGGGAAGGAGACGACGAAGCGGAGCAGGTTGAACCAGAAACTGCGGGTGCCGGCATTGTCGGCGAAGAGATATATCGCCAGAAAGAGGGATATGACTATGCCCAGCGCGCCGGCTATGCGGAAGAAGCCGTTTTTGTATATGCTTATGCTCTCCCCTCTCTCGACAGTGTCGCTTCCGAAAATAGAGGCGAGCAGCATCCTGCGGACCAGGGCGACCGGAACTGCGGCAAGGGCGTTGAGGCCGATGAGCCCGTCACCCAGCAGATCGACGAAGGCGCCCGCCGCGAAGGCGATGAGCATAGCCCATACCGTAGGAAGGGTGGCAGGCAGGCAGAAAATTATGGTCGGCAGCAGGGTGAGCACGAGCAGGGGGCTGATATACAAGTAATTGCATATCACCAACTGCAGGATGAGCAGTAGCAGCCACAGCATTATGTTGTTGCCTTGCACTTTCATTGCCCTTCTTCGTTAAGCAGATTTTCTATTTCCGCGCGGTCGTTGTTGGAGACTATGGTCACGTAGCGCAGGCGGCGTATGTCTTCGAAGAGGCGGACCTTTATGACCAGGGTGGCGCCGTTGACGAGCTTGCTCTCTCCGGTGAGTCCGAGCGGGATGTCGGCCGGGAAGATGGAGGAGAAGCCGCTGGTGAAGACCGTGTCACCGGGCATCATCCCCTCGTAGGGAGGAATCTCGCTGAGCACGGCTCCCGTGGAGCTGATTCCGTCCCAGCGCATCTGGCCCACCGCCCCGTTGCGTCCTACCCTGGCGCTGACCACGGTGCTGCTGTTGCAGAAACTGAGCACGTGGGCATAGTGTTCGCTGACGGCGTCTATTATGCCTACCACACCCTTCTCGCTGACCACGCCGGAACCGGCTATGACATTGTCGATGCCGCCCCTGTCCAGCAGCAGCACGTTGTGCTGGCTGTTGCTGCTGTGACGCACGATGCGGGCCGGGATGGAGTGGAAGGAGCCGACGATGCTGAGATCTTCGGGCATATAGAGACTGCTGTCCAGACGGGCGAGCTGCTGGCGGAGACGGAAGTTCTCCACGGCCAGGGAGTCGTTCACCCGGCGCAGGCCGAAGTAGCCCCTGACTTTCTCCCAGCTGCCCCAGACGCAGGCGTTGAAGCTGTCCGCACCCCTGGAAATCCAGTTGTTCTGAACCTCGGAAGCGTTACGCAGCATAGCCAATGCAGCTACCTCCAATGCGATGAAGATAGCTGCAGTAAACAGATAGCCGGATATGCCCTTGCGCTCCGCCATCCTATCTCATCAGGAAGGAGTAGTTGGCGGTGTTCTTGAGTGCTATGCAGGTGCCCCTTGCCACGGCGCGGAGAGGGTCCTCGGCCACGTGGAAAGGAATGTTCACCTTCTCGGTGAGCCTCTTGTCCAGACCGCGGAGCAGGGCGCCGCCTCCGGCGAGGTAGATTCCGTTCTCGACTATGTCGGAGTAGAGCTCAGGAGGAGTCTGCTCGAGGGCCTGTATGATGGCGTTTTCGATCTTTACTATGGTCTTGTCAAGGCACTGGGCTATCTCCTGATAGCCGACCACCGCGTTGACAGGATGGGCGGTGATGAGGTTAGGTCCCTTCACCTCGTATGGCTCCGGTTCCTCATCCAGGTCCTGGATGACCGCTCCGACGGCAATCTTGATCTTCTCGGCGGTAATCTCGCCCACCTTGATGTTGTACTGCTGGCGGAGGTACTCCTGTATGTCCTTGGTGAATACGTCACCGGCGGTGCGTATGCTGTCCTGGACCACGATGCCTCCCAGGGAGATCACCGCGATTTCGGTCGTGCCGCCTCCTATGTCCACGACCATATTTCCCTTAGGCGCCTCGACGTCGAGGCCTATTCCGAGGGCGGAAGCCATAGGCTCGAAGATGAGATAGACCTCGCGGCCTCCGGCGTGCTCGGTGGAGTCACGCACGGCACGTATCTCGACTTCGGTACTGCCCGAAGGTATGCCCACGACTATCTTGAGGTTCGGGTTGAACAGCGAATGGCGCTTGCTGTTCACCTGCTTGATGAAGCCCTTTATCATCATCTCGGCGGCGTTGAAGTCGGCGATGACGCCGTCACGCAGAGGACGTACGGTCTTGATTCCAGGACTGGTCCTCTCGTGCATCATCTTGGCCTTTGAACCGAGGGCCATGCACTTTCCGCTGGCATTTTCGATGGCAACGATGCTCGGTTCGTCAAGCACAATCTGGTCATTCTGGAATATGATTGTGTTGGCCGTTCCGAGGTCCATTGCAAGTTCTTGAGTCAAAAATGAAAGTCCCATATTTATCTTTTGTACAATCGCGGTAAAGGTACGAATTTTTTTCGCAAAAAAATCAATATCTTCGTATAGTCATATCAACTGAAACGATGAAGATTTTTCTGATAACGACGGCCGGGGGCAGCGGAACGCGTATGGGAGCCGGCAAACCGAAGCAGTTTCTGGAACTGGGAGGGAAAAGCGTACTGCAGCTGACTCTGGAACGCCTGAAGGAGGGCATACCCGACGCGGAGCTGATCACGGTCCTACCGCAGGACCAGATATGCGTCTGGAAACAAATGTGTTACGATTCCCGTTTCAGTTGCAGACAAACCCTGGTCGCAGGGGGAATCACCCGTTTTCATTCGGTGAAGAATGCCCTGGCGAAGGTTCCGGACGGGGCCATCGTGGCCGTGCACGACGGGGTGCGCCCGCTCATCAGCCCCGCTTTCGTGAGGCGCCTGCTCGACGAGGCCCTGGAGTTCGGCTCGGCCGTGCCGCTGATGCCTTGCGTGGAGACCATGAAGCTTATGGACCCGAAAACCCTGACTCCCTGCGGGGGCTATGCGGACCGCAGCCGTCTCTTCGGCATACAGACCCCTCAGTTCTTCCGTTCGGAAATGCTGAAGGCCGCCTACAGGCAGCCTTTCGATACGGCTTTCACCGATGATTCGTCTGTGGCCGAAGCCGCTGGAGCGAGTCTTCACTACTGCCCCGGCGAGCGCTTCAACATAAAGCTCACCACGCCTGACGATATGCTTCTGGCGGAGGCCCTGCTGAAGCTCGGTCAGAAAGTCTAGTCGTTCTCCGTCTTGTCCCTCTGCTGCACGCCGACCTGACGCTCGATTTCGTTGTCGAGCGAAATCTGGGTCTCGGTGGACTGGACGTATGGAATCTTCTGAATCGTGTTCAGGAGGATGTCCATAAGGTGGTCATTGTCATAGCAGTAGAGCTTGACAAGCAGGGAGTAGCGGCCCGTCACGAAGTGACATTCGACTATCTCCGGTATGGCTCTGAAGGCGGCGATCACCTCAGGATACTTGTTGGCCTCGGAAAGGGTGACGCTTATGTAGGCGCAGACATTCAGGCCGAGGGCCTGGGGTTTGACAAGCAGACGGGAGCCGGTGATGACCCCGTTGAGCTCGAGTTTCTTCACCCTCTGATGAATGGCGGCTCCGGATACGCCGCACTCGCGGGCTATCTCCAGGAACGGCATCCTCGCGTTCTTGATCAGGAAGCCCAATATCTTCCTGTCTATTTCATCCAAATGATAACTCTGCATATTCTTGACGTCTTATTGCTCTGTTGATTTCACCCCGCTTCAGCGCCGCGGGCTCCTGCGTCCCCTTCTGGCTGCGGTCGGCTGGCCTTCGCTGACTATCCTGCGGCAATCCTCTTCGCTGAGGGCGGCGGCGTCGCAACCCTTTGGCAGCTTGTAGTTGCGTCCGTCGCATTTGATGTACGGGCCGTAGCTTCCGTTGAGCAGCTGCAGATTCCCCCACTCGGCAATCAGCTGCTTTTCGGCGCCTTTCTGCCCGGCTGCCCCTATGAGGGCTATGCAGCTGTCGAGGTCTATGGTCTCGGCGCTCTTCCCCTTCGGCAGCGAGATGTTCCTGTCTCCGTATTTGATATATGGTCCGTAGCGTCCCTTTGTCGCTATTATGTCTATGCCTTCGTAGCTGCCCACCGTTCTCGGCAGGGAGAAGAGGCGCAGTGCCTCCTCGAGGGTGATGCTTTCTATGAGCTGTCCGGCCGACATGCTGGCGAAGACCCTGTCTTCTCCTTCGCCTTTCTGTATATATGGTCCGAACTTTCCGAGTCTGGCGATCAGAGGCCGGCCGTCGGCAGGGTCGTTGCCGAGCACTCTCTCGACGCGGGAATAGCCGCTGGCGTTCAGGGCGCTGTCGATTTCGGTCTTGAAAGGGCGGTAGAACTCGCCTATGACGTCGTTCCAGCGGGCCTGGCCGGCCGCGATGTGGTCGAATTCCTGCTCTACCGAGGCGGTGAAGCCGTAGTCGAGTATGTTGGCGAAGTTCTCCACCAGGTAGTCGGTCACCCTCATTCCTATCTCCTGAGGGATGAGCTTGCCCTTCTCCGCACCCACGCATTCGTTCTTGCGGCTTACGCTTATGCGGCTGCCGGACGCCGGAGAGGAGAGGGTGAGGTTCTGGACAGGAATCTTCTCCCCTTCCTTGCCTCCCTTGGTGATGTAGCTCTTGGTGAGGGTGGATATGGTCGGGGCGTAGGTAGAAGGACGGCCTATGCCCAGTTCCTCAAGTTTCTTTACCAGGGTGGCTTCCGAATAGCGCGGCTGTGGCTGGGTGAACTTGCACTCGGCGCTTATGCTCTCGCGGAGCATCCTGTCGCCCTCGTGCACTGCCGGGAGTATGACTTCGTCCTCGTCGGCCTGCTCGTCGTCGCGGCCCTCCATATAGACTTTGAGGAAGCCGTCGAACAGCACCTGCTGGGCCTGGACGTTGAATATGGCGTCGTTGCGGTCGTTGGATATGGATATGGAGGTGCGGCTGACCTTTGCGTCGGCCATCTGCGAGGCGACGGTGCGCTTCCATATCAGTTCGTAGAGCTTCTGCTCCTCCGGACTGCCCTGTATGCCGCTGCGCTCTATGTAGGTAGGGCGTATGGCCTCGTGGGCCTCCTGGGCTCCCCTTGCGGTGGTGTGGTACTGGCGCACACGGGAGTAATCCGCTCCGTAATTGTCTGTTATATATGCCTTTGCCGTGTTGATTGCAAGACTGGACAGATTGGTCGAGTCGGTACGCATATAGGTGATGAGTCCGCTCTCGTAGAGCTTCTGGGCCACTGCCATTGTGCGGCTCACCGACATGTGGAGCTTCCTGGACGCCTCCTGCTGGAGGGTGGAGGTGGTGAACGGGGCGGACGGGGTGCGTACTCCGTCTTTCTTCTCCACGGCACTTACCCTGAATTCGGCGTCGATGCAGCTCTCCAGGAAGGCGCGGGCCTCTTCGATGGTTTTGAAGCGGCGGTCGAGAAGGGCTCTGACCAGCACTCCCTCCGGGGCATTCCCTGGATGGAAGAGGGCTTCGACGCGGTAATATGGCTCCGGCCTGAAGGCGATGATCTCGCGCTCGCGGTCAACTACCAGTCTCAGGGCCACGGACTGTACGCGGCCGGCGGAGAGACGGGGCTGAATCTTCCTCCACAGCAGCGGCGAGAGCTCGTAGCCGACCAGGCGGTCGAGCACCCTGCGGGCCTGCTGGGCATAGACCAGGTCCATATCTATGGAACGCGGGGTTTCAATCGCGTGGAGTATCGCGTTCCTGGTGATTTCGTGAAAGACTATCCTGCGGGTGCGGGCAGGGTCGAGTCCGAGCACCTCGGAAAGGTGCCAGGAGATGGCCTCTCCCTCGCGGTCTTCATCGGATGCGAGCCATACGATGTCCGCTCCGGCGGCCGCCCTCTTCAAATCCTCTACCACCCTGCGCTTGGCTGCAGGTATTTCATATTCAGGCTCGAAGCCGTGTGCTATATCTATGCTTTCATCCTTGTCGGGAAGGTCGCGGACGTGGCCGAAACTGGATTTCACAGTGTAGCCGTCGCCAAGAAATTTCTGAATGGTCCCCGCTTTCGCAGGAGACTCGACTATAACAAGGTTTCCCGCCATATCTTACAATTTTTCATTTGTCGGTGCAAAGTAAGGAACAATCGGCGGAAAAATCCAAATTTTGTTCCTAATTTTGTAGTTCTGCTATTAAGCATAACGCTGGAAAAATGAAAGAAAGTACTCAGACCAAGCTGTCGAAATTGCTGTGGGGTGTTGTTCTCGCCCCGATTCTGATTCTGATATGTTCGCTGGGCCTGGTATCGGCCTGCGCCGATATCCCTTCCTTCGAAGAACTGGAACATCCGGAAAACAAGCTCGCCACCCAGGTGATTGCCGACGGCGGGGAGCTGCTTACCACCTACCACCTGCAGAACCGCTCATACGCGAGCTATGAAGAGCTCGGTCCCTACCTGGTTGACGCTGCGGTGGCCACCGAGGACGTGCGCTTCTACAGGCACTCCGGCATCGACTTCAAGAGTCTCGGGCGTGTGGCTGTGAAGACCCTGATGCTGCACAACTCCAGCCAGGGCGGCGGCAGCACCATCACCCAGCAGCTCGCCAAGACGCTCTATCCGCGCGAGGACATGAGTTCCTACGGCAAGCTGCGCAAGACCTTCAAGCTCGTGGGAATAAAGCTCAAGGAGTGGATCACCGCCGTGAAGCTGGAACGCAACTACACCAAGGATGAGATTGTCACGATGTACCTCAACTCCGTGGAGTACGGCAGCAGTTCCTTCGGAGTGAAGGCGGCCGCGCGCACCTTCTACGGCAAGAACCCCGAAGAGCTGAACGTGGAGGAGGCCGCCATGCTGGTGGGAATGGTGAACGCCCCTACCCGCTACAACCCTGTGCGCAACCCGGAGAAGGCGCTCGGACGCCGCAACTTCGTGCTCAAACAGATGTACAAGGCCGACAGGCTTCACAATCCCGACGGCAGTCTCTGCACCCGCGCCCAGCTGGATTCGCTGCAGGCCATTCCGGTGGACTGCCCGGATTACAAGCTGCAGGACCACAATGCCGGCTATGCCCTCTATTTCAGGGATATGCTCCGCCGCACGATGAATGCGAAGAAGCCGCAGCGCTCCAATTATATATATGAAGAGATGTACAGGTCCGATTCCCTGCGCTGGGAGAACGACGACCTCTACGGCTGGCTGGAAAAGTACCGCAAGGCGGACGGCAGCAAGTACAATCTCGACAAGGACGGCCTGCGCATATATACGACCATAGACCTGAAAATGCAGAAGTACGCCGAAGAGGCGGTGGCCGAGCATCTGGGCAAGGACCTGCAGAAGAGTTTCTGGCGCGACCTCAGGAGCAAGACGAACCGGCCTTTCGCCAATGACGTGGACAAGGAGACGGTGGACAAGCTTATGAGGCAGGCCCGTCTGAGCAGCGACCGCTACCGTGCGATGAAGCGGGACGGCGCCTCCGACAGGGAGATAAGCAAGAGCTTCGACACCAAGGTGAAGATGAGGATTTTCACCTGGGACAGCCCGGGATACATCGACACCCTGATGACCCCGAACGACTCGATACGCTGGTACAAGTCGCACCTGCGCGCCGGCTTCGTGGCCATAGAGCCGGTCAGCGGCTATGTGAGGGCCTATGTGGGCGGTCCGAATTACCGCTATTTCAAATATGACAACGTGAGCCAGAGCTCCCATCAGGTGGGTTCCACGATCAAGCCTTTCCTCTACACCCTCGCGATGCAGAACGGAATGAACCCGTGCACCAGGGTCTTCAACGTGCCTCAGACCTTCATCGACGAATACACGGGCGACACCTGGACTCCGAGAAGTACGGACAAGGACGAGTGGATAGGCAAGGAGGTGACGCTGAAGTGGGGTCTCACCAAGTCCAGCAACAACATCTCGGCCTACCTGATGAAGCAGTACGGCCCTCACGCGATGGCTAACCTGATGCGCGAGGCCGGATTCAAGAACCATATTGACGAAGTGCCCGCCCTCTGCGTCGGTTCGGCCGACTTCACGGTGATGGAAATGGTCGCCGGCTACTGCATCTTCCCTTCGGGAGGCATCTACGCCGAGCCGCTTATGGTCACCCGCATCGAGGACAATATGGGCAACGTGATCACCAATTTCTCGAACCGCAAGCGCGTGGCCATAGACCAGCAGACGGCCTATCTCATGGTGAACCTGATGCAGGGCGTCGTGAACGAGGGCACCGCCGCCAGACTGCGCGGAAAATATGCCCTGAAGGGCCCTATTTCCGGAAAGACGGGCACGACGAACGACCACGCGGACGGCTGGTTCATTGGATATACGCCTAAAATCTGCGCAGGCGGCTGGGTAGGCGGAGAGAATCCGCAGATACACTTCCAGTCGCTGGCACTGGGCGGCGGCTCGAATATGGCCCTGCCTATATGGGGTATATGGATGAAGAAGATAATGGAGGACGGCACGCTGGGCATAAGCGAGAACGACAGTTACGCCGTGCCGGCAGGGGTGCAGACGGAATATAACTGCGACGGCTCGGATGCGGATGCGGAAGATGGCGTGCAGGACGAAGGCGACAGCAATTTCTTTGAATGATGATAAAAAAGATAGCAGTGATTTATGGCAGCGACTCTTCCGAGTGGGAAGTTTCCTGCCGCAGCGGCGTCTTCACGGCGTCGCAGATAGACAAAGGGAAATTCGACGTATATGAGATATTCGCCCGCTTCGGCTCCTGGAGCCTGGTCGCATACAGCGAGGACGGCGGGGAAAGGGTGGAACTGGAGGAAAACAGGCGCCCGCAGGTCTGCAAGGACGATTTTTCCGTCTCGATTGACGGCCGCAAGGTGAAATTCGACTACGCCTACGTGATGCAGCACGGCACCCCGGGCGAGAATGGGCTTATGCAGGGATATCTGGAGATGCTGGGCATTCCGCAGAGCAGCTGCAGCGCCTTTGTGTCGGCGATGACCTTCGACAAGTTCTCCTGCAAGAATTACCTCAAGGACGTGGATTTCGTGCGTTGCGCGAAGGATATGTTCATACGCCGCAACGAGCTGGACGCCTCTCTCCCATCCCGTATCGTGGAGAAACTCGGCCTGCCCGTTTTCGTGAAACCTACCGACAGCGGTTCCAGCTTCGGAGTTACCAAGGTGAAGGATATCAGCGGCTTCGACGAGGCCTTCCGCCTGGCCTTCTCCGAGGGCAAGACCGTGCTGGTGGAGGAGGCGGTGCCCGGCCGCGAGCTGCAGTGCGCGGTCTATAGGGGAAGCGACGGCGCTCTCCGCGCCCTGCCCGTAATCGAGATAGTCTCGGAGAATGAGTTTTTCGACTATGACGCCAAGTACAACGGCAAGAGTCAGGAAATCTGCCCGGCGCGCATCAGCGAGGCGGAACGCGAACTCATCCAGGAGGCCTCCCGCAAGATTTACTCCCGCCTGGACTGCTCCGGCGTGGTACGCATAGATTTCATTCTGAACGGGGATGAGCTTTTCTTCCTCGAAATCAACACCATTCCCGGCATGACCGCCGCCTCGCTGGTCCCGAAGATGATACGCACCGCAGGACTCAGCATCAGCGGTTTCCTGAGCGAGGTCATTGCCGCCACTTCCGCCAAATAGCGGATTTCCCCCGTGCTGCTGAAGGATTTCATAGTTTCATCGAGACACGCCCTTTCGGAATTGTATCCCGAAGGGGAGGCGCGCTCGCTGGTGGACGGTCTCTGCGGCAAGATTCTCGGGGTGACTCCCCAGACCCATATCCTGCAGCCCGGCTTCTGCATAGATCCCGCCCTGCTGCCCCTGCTGGAGGACGGTCTCTCCCGTCTTCTCCGCTGTGAGCCGCTTCAGTACGTGCTCGGAGAGGCCTGGTTCCTGGGCCGCCGCTTCAAAGTGACTCCGGCCGTGCTCATCCCACGCCCCGAAACGGAGGAGATGGTGGATATGGCTCTCCGGAAAGCTGGGAATCTCAGCCGGGACGCCGGCAGACCCCTGAGGGTTCTGGACCTGTGTACCGGTTCCGGATGCATTGCCTGGAGCATGGCGCTGGGCCTCCCGCAATCCGAGGTGACCGGGCTCGACATCTCTCCCGAGGCGCTCTCTGTCGCCTCTTCCCAGTTTGACGGAGACGATGGGCATCCCCGCTTCGTCCTTTCGGACGTTCTGGACCCGGACTGCCTGAAGGACGGGGGCCGTTTCGACATATTCCTCAGCAATCCGCCATACGTGCGGGAAAGCGAGAAGGCACTGATGAGCCGCAACGTTCTCGACTGGGAACCCGGACTGGCGCTTTTCGTGCCTGACGGAGACCCCCTCCGCTTCTACCGCGCAGAGGCGGCCCTGGCCGCCCGCCTGCTCTCCCCGGGAGGTTTCGGACTTGTGGAAATCAATGAGGCATACGGCCGGGAGGTCGCCGGACTGTTCCGGGATGCGGGCTTCCGGGACCCGGAGGTCCTGAAGGATCTTTCCGGCCGCGACCGTTTCGTTCTGTTCTCAGCAGAAAGATGAAATTTCTTGCGTGTACTTTTCGGTACACGCAAGTTTCTTTTTCTCTTTGCCCCAAAACATTGAGAAAATGAAAAAGTCTTGTCTTTATCTGCTGATTCTGGGCGCAATCGCCTGGACAGCCTGTGAAAATGTGGACACGGATCCCAAAGAGGATTCCAGGGTGAACGTACGGCTTGACGACCTGGCCAGGCTGCTGGCGGGAGCCGGCATAGGCGAGGAGCAGCTGGGAGAGGTGCACGATGCGGTGTCCTCCTCCAGCGCAAACGGCTACGACGAGGAATACACGATGAGGGACCTGTTCAGGAACCCGGGCTACGGAGTGGGGGACAATCCGACAAAGGCATACGGGAAGGAATATGACAGACCGCTGCGTGTGCTCCTGCGCGAAAGCCTGGAGGCCTCGGCGACAAAATCCGGAATCGCGGCTGGTCCGGGAGCGGCTGCCGTGGACGGAGCGGACGTGGACTCATACCTCGAGGCCCTGGAAAAATCCGACCTGCAGATCTACTGGCCCTACTACGAAAACTGGGATGGCAAGAGCGAACCCATCATCAGCTTCGCGCCCGATGACGACTCGGAGGTAAATGTGGGATACCGCTATGATGCGGCGAGCGGGCAGCTCGAAGAAGTGCTGGTGGATGAGGAGCTGGCTATGGAAAGGCCGGTGTGGGTGGTGAACCGCAACGACGACAGCTCCCTTACCACCCTCGAAATGCTGCGCAAGGAAGACCCGTCCTGGGGAGAGGGCGGTGGCGAAATCATAGTGAAACCGAAGGAGGCCGGTTCCACCAAGGCGCTCTCCGGACACAAGATGCTGGTACTCAAGGACTTCAGGATGAAGAAGAATTTTGACAGCTGGTTCGCCGGCGGCAGCGAATTCAACGTGCAGGTGGGTTCGGTGGACGGATTCTACGCATCGACCGAGGCGGAACTGAAACTCTACCAGCCAAGCGTCACCCAGTTCTCCATAGTGATACGCAGATGCAAAAAGGACAGGCCTGTGGACTTCAACGCGGTGCTGATTTCCGACTGGACCGAACAGATCGAGAACTGTGCCCTGCTGGTTACCGAGGACGACGGAGGGGAGCAGACGAACTGGAAGTGCAGCATCGTGGGACGCATAAAGTCGAAGAGCTACGGATTCGAAATCGACCTGCCCTACAGGCAAAAGGACGATATCGTGTGGAGAGGCCAGCTCAGCCGCGCCTACATGGAGGCGCACGACGGCGACGCGGGGCACTTCGGAGATATAGACCTAAGCTTCGAACTTGTTGACTATTGACGAATTTTTTCCTACATTTGCAACTTGTGTTGTGCGCAATCGCAAGTATTGTAAATTTAGGAAGAAAGATGAGAAAATTCCTCTACGCGGCACTGTTGCTGAGTCTCGTTTTCGGAACCCAGTCGTGCTCCTACCGGAAACTGGCCTACCTCCAGGATATGGAGGAGCTGAAAACCTATGACGTCACGGAAGCTCCGGACGTAAGAATACGCAAGAATGACAAGATAAAGATACTCGTGAGCTGTACCAACGCGCCTCTGGCGGCACCCTTCAATCTGACGGGAGGCGCCACGGACGTGAATATAGTCACGGGCAGCATAGGCAGCGCAGCCGTGAAGGAGGAAGGCGTGGAGTATCTGGTCGATAACGAAGGGTGCATACTCTTCCCCGTACTGGGCAGCCTGCGCGTAGAAGGAATGACCCTCAAGCAGCTCAAGGAGGAGATCAGCAATCTGATTATCGAAAAGAAGTACATCAATGACCCTATAGTTACGGCCGAGTTCACCAATTTCCAGATCACGATTCTGGGCGAGGTCGGCTCCAAGGGCAATTACATTGTCAAGGACAACAGGATCACCATCCTGCAGGCCATAGCGATGGCCGGAGACCTCACCACCTACGCACAGAACGACAATATCTGGGTGATACGTACAGAGGGCGGCGAAAGGCAGGTCTATCCTATCGACCTGAGGAGCAAGTCCTGCTTCGACTCGCCCGGCTTCTGGCTGCAGCAGGATGACGTGGTCTATGTGAAGCCGCGCAAGGCCAAGCTCGACGGCGGCAGCCAGCTGGCCCTCACCATAACCTCCACCGTACTTTCAGGACTTTCTGCACTGGGCTCCATCCTTTACTGGACCGGCGCCTTCGGAAACAGATAATCAGAGACCATGGCAAAACAGAATTCCAAAAAGAACAATTCGGTCAACCTGCTCGACCTTTTCTTCTATCTGCTCAGCTACTGGTACTGGTTCGTGCTGGGCATACTGGTCTGCGGAGGCATAGCTGCCTACAAATATGCGACCTCGACCTTCATATACCGTGCAGACGCGACCGTAATCATCAAGGACCCTTCGACCAACAAGTCCTCGGCCCGTCTGGACACCTACAACAACCTGATCAACAAGACCTCGGTTTCGAATGAGATCCTGGAATTCAAGTCCAGGAAGCTTATGAGCGAGGTGGTCAGGAGACTGAATGCCGACGTGAGCTACAAGCTGGGAGTGAAGCTCCGCAAGATAGAGCTCTACCGCAGCGGCTCCCCTGTGAACGTGATATTCCCTGAGAGCTGCAAGGAGCAGTCGGTCGGGACTTTCACCGTGACTCCGCAAAATGCCAGACAGGTGAGCGTGAAGATGGGTGAGAAGGTCAAGCTTGTGAATCTTGGGGACAGTCTCGATTGTCCTTGCGGCAAGCTGGTCATCGTTCCCAGCGCCATCTACGGCGAGGAGTGGTACGGACGCAGCATAGAGGTCAGCAAGAGCACTCCGACCGCGATGGCCGCACAGCTGCTGTCCCGCCTCCAGATCCGCCAGACCGAAGAGGAGAGCACGATTCTTCGCTTTTCCCTTCAGGACCTGTCCAGGGAGAGGGCCAGGGATGTGCTGAATATGCTCTTTGTGGTCTATAACGAGGAGGCGATTGCCGACAAGAATCAGGTGGCAGTGAACACTGCCGAGTTCCTTGCGGACAGGATAAGCGTCATTGAGCAGGAATTGCTCGACGTGGAGAGGGAACTGGATGCGTTCAAGACCCGCAACGTGATGATGAGCGCAGAAGAGGCGGCTTCCCGCTATCTGAGCGAGACCCAGGCCTCCACGGCTGTCATAGCCGAACTGGAGACACGGCTCAGACTCGCCAATTACATAAGGGACTACCTCAACGATGCCGACAAGGCCGAGGATATGATTCCGAGCAACATAGGCCTCGACGATATGCGCATCGAAAGCCAGATATCCCAATATAACCTGACAAAGATGAACCGCGACCGCCTGATGGCGGACAGCAGCAGCGAGTCTCCGGTTGTGCAGAGTCTGGATATGTCGCTCAAGTCGATGAGGGAGAGCATACTCCGTTCCATAGACAATCTCGTGATGAGTCTGGAGGTGAAGAAGGCGGATGCCGAGGCCAAGGAGACGGAGGCACGCAGCAAGTTCATCCAGATGCCGTCCACGGCGAGGGAGATGATAAGCATAGAGCGTCAGCAGAAGATCAAGGAAAGTCTCTACGTGTTCCTGCTGAACCGCCGCGAGGAGAATGCCCTCACCCAGGCGATGGTGGACAACAATGCCAAGGTCGTGGATGAGGCCGACGGTCCGGCCACCCATATAGCCCCGAGCAAGGCCAAGTGGCTGCTGCTGGGAGTGCTTATGGGCATTGCCATTCCTCTCGTGCTGCTTATCGCCAGACTCTTCCTCGACACCAGGGTGTGGACACGCAAGGAGATAGAGGAGAATGTGAGCGCGCCTTTCGCTGGCGAGATACCGGAATACAAGACCAAACGCAAGGCAAAGCGCCGCCGCAAGAACAAGAAAGACACTCTCGGCGACGTACTGGTATATGACCGCAAGTCCAAGGGAATCATGACCGAGTCCATGCGTATGCTTTCCACGAACCTGGATTTCATACGCCCTGCCGAGGCCAAGGGACACGTGGTCACCCTTTCTTCCTTCGTGACCGGTTCCGGCAAGACCTTTGTGGCAGTGAACCTGGCGGCCTGCGCTGCCGACGGAAAGAAGCGCGTGCTGCTCATCGACGGTGACCTCCGCAAGCGTACCCTCTCCAGGCTCTTCGGCCTGCAGCACAAGACCATGGGCCTGTCCAACTACCTCTACGACTCATCCGTCAGCACGGAGGACATCATACACGCGGAAGTGTGTCCCGGCGTGGCACTGATTCCTGCCGGAATGGTTCCGCCTAACCCTGTGGAGCTGCTGCGCAGACCGCGCCTGGATTCCCTTTTCGCAGAACTCAGGGAGGCATACGACCTGATACTCATAGACAACGTGCCTTGTGACGTGGTTGCGGACTCTATGGTGATAGACAGGGTAGTCGATACCACTCTCTTCGTCATACGCGCCGGCAAGATCGACCGCAGGATGCTTGACAATCTTGAGGATATGGTCGATGAAGGCAAGTTCCACAATCTCTGCGTACTGCTTAACGGCTCCGTTATCCGCAGGACATACGGCTTCGGCGGCAGCTACGGCTATGGCTATGGTTACGGATACGGCTATGGTTATGGCTACGGTTACGGCTACGGCTACGGAGAGAATAACAAGGAGGAAAACTGATGACCATTGCTGTTGACTTCGACGGAACCATTGTCGAACATCGCTACCCGAACATTGGCAAGGAGCGTCCCTTCGCCTTCGACGTGCTGAAAAAACTGCAGAAGGAAGGGCACAAGCTGATACTCTGGACAGCCCGTGAAGGCCGGCTTCTGGAGGATGCTGTCAAGTTCTGCCACGATAACGGGCTTGATTTCTACGCGGTGAACAGCGACGGACCGGCCATTACCGATTTCGCAAACGCCGGCATCACCCGCAAGCTGCGCGTGGATCTTTTCATAGACGACCGCAATCTGGGCGGCCTGCCCGACTGGCCGACCATATACCGTATGGTGAAAGGCAGAATGAACTGGCCCGAGCTGTTCGGCCATGATGATAACTCAGAGGAGGAAGAGGGCTTTTTCAGGCGTCTGACACGTCGTTGCAAGAGCGCACGCTCCCGGGTAAGGGGCGGGGGAAGATAAGACCCTGAAGTCGGAAACACTCAATCGAAGAAAGCGCTGGAAGCGTGGAATTCCACGGCGCCCGTATCGGCAGCGATGCGGGCTATGTTGCTTCTGCGCACTCCGCAGCCGGGCATCACTATTATCCTTCCCGCAGCCCTTTCCACCAGTTCGGCTATGAAGAAGCGTCCCTTGAAGGCGTCGGATTCGTGGCCGGAGGTCAGCAGCCTGTCACAGCCCAGGGCGAGTACGTCCTCAAAGGCGGCGAGGGGATCGGCGCAGACGTCGAAGGCGCGGTGGAAGGTGACGGACATACCGGACGCGGCATCGCAGAGGCGTCTCATCAGAGGCATATCCACATCTCCCCGGCTGTCCAGGGCTCCGATGACGACGGCCGCGGCACCAGCTTCGCGACAGAGTTCTATATCCCTGAGCATAGTGTCCGCCTCGGCGGCACTGAAGACGAAATCGCCTCCACGGGGGCGCACAAGGACGTTCACCGGAACCTTGGCGACGGAAATGGCGGCTTTCAGCAGTTCGGCGGAAGGGGTGACTCCCCCGACAGCAAGCTTTTCGCAAAGCTCTATGCGGCGGGCGCCGGCTTCCTGGGCGCGGCGTATCTGCTCTACGTCAGTACAGCAAGATTCGAGAAAATATTCCATACTCATAGCCCAGCAAAGTTAGCTCAAGTTTTTCTGAAACTTTGTTATTTTTGCATATAACGATAAAACTATGCCTAATCTCAAGACCACATTGACTGCAGTTCTTCTCTGCTGTGT
>QXGG01197701.1_pt1 | contig 19765 bp, 12 predicted proteins | sample 1982491 | NCBI WGS metagenome assembly QXGG01 (sample SAMN09924614, study PRJNA488089) | Wastewater metagenome, whole genome shotgun sequencing project. | isolation source: South African research farm wastewater | place: South Africa: Irene, Agricultural Research Council, Animal Production... | reverse complement strand
GCGCCCAGGCGCGCAAGCAGCTCGGCGGTCGACAGATCCTCGCCATCGCTGACCAGGAAGGTCTGGTTCGCGGCAGCCGGATGATCGATGCAGCGCACGATCAGATCCACCAGGTTGTCCAGCCCCACCAGGCTGCGGCGGTTGCCCGTCACCGCGCCCAGGGGAAGGGGCAGGCCGCGCGCCAGCGCACGCATCATCGCTGCGAAGTTGCCCCCAACACCCGGGCCATACACCAGCGGCGGGCGGATGATGACCCACGCCATCCCGCTGTCGCGGCCGATCTCCGCCAGTCCGCGTTCGGCGGCGAGTTTCGATTCGGCATAGGGGTCGCGGGCCGAAGGTGGCGTGTTTGCCTGCAGCGGCGTCTGCGTCTCTTCGCCCATGACCTTGAGCGTGCTGATGAAAATGAAGCGCTTGACGCCTGCCGCGGCGGCCTGGCGAGCGAGCGCGAGGCTGCCTTGCGTGTTGACACGCAGGTGCGCTGCGCGCGCCGCATCCGGTGCTTCCCGCATCCTGTGCACCCGCGCGGCGGTATGGATCACCACCTCGGTACCGGCCAGCAGCGCCCGCCAGTCGGCGTCCGGGCCGAGTTCGGGGCCGGCCACCCAGTGCGGGTGGGTGCCGACCGCCCCGCGTACGCTGCCGGTGACCGCGCGCTTCTCGCGCACCAGGCGCGCAAGCAGGGCCGCGCCGATGAAGCCGTTCGCGCCGGTGACCAGCACCTTGCCGTGGCACGCACCTGCGAAGTCCGGTTTCATGCGCTCGCGCCCCCCTCGTGCGGGCCGAAGGGGTTGAGGGCGCGCAGCCAGCACGCGAGGAAAAACAGCAGCTGGTCGCGCGGACGGCGGCGGCAGCTTCTCGCATGCAGCGAAAGCCCGAGCAGGCCGCGCCGACCCCGCGCCAGCCAGGCCGCCACCGCCGGGTGACGGTCCGCGCCGACCAGGCGCGCAATCAGGGCCGCCTGCGTGAACGCCCGCCCATCGGCGGCCATGCGCGCCCGCCGCAGCAGGGCGCCAAGCCCCGTATTGACCCCGACCTGGTTGGACGCGTGCTGGCGGTAGTGCATGCACGGGCTGGGGTCGATGACCCAGCGAAAACCCTGCGCACGTGCAAACGCATAGATGAACCAGTCATGCAGATAGACCTTGCGCATGTCCTCTTCGCGGGCGGCCAGGAAGGTCTGCAAGGCGACGACCAGTTCCCGTGCGAGCACATAGGTGCAACCCGGTCCCGCCGCCTCGAATACGAAGTCCAGCGCCTTTTGCGGCTGGCACTTGTCGACGAGTCGCGTACGGCCGTCTTCCCAGAACGCGATCACATTGGCCGAATAGGCGCTCGCCCGTCCGTCGGCCAGTCGGCGCACGGCACGCGCGAGCTTGTCCGGCAGCCAGCGATCGTCCTGGTCGGCGAGGGCGACGAAGTCGAATCCGCTGACATCGACGTCACGTATCAGGCGGAAAAAATTGGCGGCCGCGCCGCCAAAGCGACCGGGCGCCAGCACCACGACGCGCGGCGCCTCACCGGCACAGGCCTGCAGCCAGGCCTCGGTGCCGTCGTCCGAGCGATCCGCGCTGGCGAACACCGTCACGTCGACCCCTTCCTGTCCGAGGATCGACGCCATCTGCTCAGGCAGCCAGCGCACGCCATTGTAGGCCGCCAGCAAAACGGCCACGCGCGGCCGCGCGGCCGCGCTCTCGCCCAGTGCCTTGTCACTCATCCCGGTTCGCTTCAGTGTCCAGCCGTCCGTTGCTATCGCGTCTCAGCGGGCGCGCCGGCGGCCAGCCACCCATTCACCTCGCCGATGCTCTGCGCCCGATCCATCCCCACCAGCGCCCTCAGCCGCACCCGCGACAGCAGATACACGTAGCGCGCCTCGGCCAGGTCGCGCAGCGTGACCTGCAGCTGCTGCTCGGCATTGAGCACATCCACCATCGTCCGGCTGCCGGCTTCGAACGAGCGCTTGCTGGAGGTGACCAGCTGCGCTGCCGAGCGCACCGCCTGCTCCAGCGCCTTGACCCGCTGCACGCCCTCGGTCACGCCACGGTGTTCGCGGTGCACCCGCACGGCCAGATCGCGACGGGTGGCTTCGAGGTTTTCTTCGGCGCGCACCTGCTCGGCAATGGCCTGGCGCACGGTGGAGTTTATGTACCCACCCGCAAAAAGTGGAATATTGACCTGCACGCCGATCAGGTGATTCGTGTAGCTCGAGCGCGGCGAGGTGACGTTTTCGCTGCCGCTCTTGGAGATCTGCGCGATGGCGTCGACGGTGGGGTAGTGTCCGCCGCGGGCCTTGGCGATTTCGGCTTTGGCGGCGTCGAGGCGGGCCTGCATCGCTCGCACTTCGGGGCTGCTTTCTTCGGCGAGGCGGATCCATTCGGCCACGTCGGCGGGCTCGGGCGGCAGCAGCGGCATGCGCTGGGTGTCGACCCTGGCCAGGCCGTCGACCGGCTGGTTGATCAGGATTTCGAGCTGGCGGCGGGTGAAGTCCACATTCTGGCGGGCGCTCAGCTCTTCGGCGGTGTTCATGTCGAGCCGGGCCTGAGCCTCGTCGATGTCGGTGCGGGTGCCAAAGCCCGCTTGCAGCGATTTTTGCGCGGCGTCGAGCTGGGTGGTGGTGACCGCCTTCTGCTTGAGCACCAGTTCCAGCGCATCCTGTGCCAGCAGGACTTCCAGATAGGCCCCGGTGACGCGCGAGCCCAGGTCCTGCAGTTCGCGCTCGAGCGTGGCTTCGGCATCCTCGACCACGAAGCCGGCCTGGCGCAGCCCGGCAAACAGCGGCATCCGGAACAGCGGCTGACGCAGTTGCAGGGTCTGGTTGTAGCTGAAGTATTGCTCGTTGAACTCGATGTCCTGACCGAGGACGGTCTCCTGGGTGCGGTCGATGTCGTTCTTGTTGCGGCCGAGGTTGATCGCGATGTTGGGCAGCAGCTGGGCACGCGCCTGCGGCAGGCGCTCGACCGCCGAGTCGCGTGCGGCACGCGCGGCGCGGATGCGGGCATCCTCGGCCAGCGCCGCCTGGTAGGCCTGCATCAGGTCCAGGCTCCAGGCCGGGGCGCTGGGGGTGCCGAGCACGCCGACGACGACGGCGGCCAGCAAGAGGCGGGAGGCACGCATGCTCATTCCTCCTTCATGGAAGCGGCGAGGCGCTTGGTGAGCGGATTGAGCAGATAGGTCAGCATCGAGCGCTCGCCGGTCTTGATGATCACTTCGGCCGGCATGCCCGGCTGCAGGCGCCGCTTGCCCAGCACCGCCATGCCTTCGGGCGTGACCCTGACGCGGGCGAGATAGTAGGCGATCTGTCCGCCGCCGACCTGCTCGGTGAGCAGGTCGCTCGACACCGACACGATCTCGCCTTCCACCACCAGCTGCGGCGAGTGCGAGAAGGCGTTGAAGCGCACATCGGTCTTCAGGCCCGCGCGCACCTTGTCGATCAGGTGCGGTTCGATCTTCGCCTCCAGCAGCAGCGGTTCGTCTTCCGGCACGATGTCCATCAGCTTCTGCCCGGGCTGGATCACCCCGCCCACGGTCTGCACCGCGAGGCCGATGGCCTGGCCCGAGGCCGGCGAGCGGATCTCGGTGCGCTCCAGATCGGCGCGCACCGCGAGCAGCTTTTCCGCGTCGGACTGGACTTCGCGCAGCACGTTGCCGAGCTCGGTTTCGACCTCCTTGCGGTATTCCTGCTTGCGCGACAGGGCCTGCTGGCGCAGCTCGGCGATCGCACGCTGCGCGCGCACCGAATTGCCCATCAGCTCGGCGATGGCGGCGTTCGATTCGGCCACCTGGCGCTGCAGTTCGAGCTGGCGATTGCGTGGCGCATAGCCTTCGGCGACCAGGCCGCGGGTGTGCTCGAGCTCCTCCGCCACCAGCGCGAGCTGGTTGCGGCGCGGCTCGAGCATGCTCTGGTAGGTCTGCAGCAGCGCCTCCTGACCACGAATGCTCTCCTCGATCCCCCGCAGCGAGGCGAGCAGGGACGCGCGCCGCGACTGGAACAGCTGGCGCTGGGTGTCCATCTGGTTCTTGATCAGCGGATCGGAGGCGGCCTCGACCAGATCGGGATGAAAGCTCACGCTCTTGGCGTCGGCCTGTTCGGCTTCGAGGCGTCCCTGCATCGCGCGCAGGCCCAGATAGCGCTGGCGCACCGACTCGTAATTGGCGCGTGCGGTGGCGGCGTCGAGTTCGATCAAGACCTGGCCTTCCTGCACCAGCTCGCCTTCGCCCACCAGCACGCGCTTGATGATGCCGCCGGACAGGTGCTGCACCGTCTTGCGCTTGGTGTCCACCATCACCGTGCCCTGCGCGGGCACCCCTTCATCGAGCGGCGCGAGCGCAGCCCAGAGCAGAAAGCCGCCGAAACCCAGGCCGAGGGCCCACAGGCCGACGCGGGCCGCGCGGCCGGTGTCGGCCGGGGGCGCGCCATGGGTGGGTGCCGTGGCCGGGAGCGTGTTGAAATCGGGAGTCGCCATGTTTGTGTCCAGCAGAAAACGGTTTGAAAACGGTCAGCGCAGCGGGCGCCGCAGGATCAGGCGGGAACGGGCGCCGGCGGTGAGGTCGGCGGCGCCGGCGCGCGTGCCGCCGCCTGGAGCGCGGCCAGCACCGCATCGCGCGGCCCCTGCGCCTGCACCTGCCCGTCGCGCAGCACCAGCAGTTGATCGGCAACGGCGACCGCGCCCGGGCGGTGGGTGATCAGGAACACCGCGCGCCCCTTGGCCTTCAGCTCGCGCACCGCATTCATCAGCGCGAGCTCGCCGACGTCGTCGAGGTTGGCGTTGGGCTCGTCCAGCACGATCAGGGCCGGGTCGCCATAAAGGGCGCGGGCCAGGCCCACGCGCTGGCGCTGGCCACCGGACAGCAGGCTGCCGGCCTCGCCCATCGGCGTGTCGTAGCCCTTGGGAAAGCGCAGGATCATGTCGTGCAGCCCGGCGCTGCGCGCGGCGGCGATGACCTTGTCGGAGTCGATCTCGGCGAAGCGGGCGATGTTCTCGGCGATGGTGCCGTCGAAGAGCTCGATGTCCTGCGGCAAATAGCCCAGGTACGGCCCCAGCTCGGCGCGGCTCCAGCCCGCCAGCGGCTGGCCGTCGAGCAGCACCTCGCCCTCGAGGTCGGGCCAGATGCCCATCAGCACCCGCGCCAGGGTGGATTTACCCGAGCCGGACGGGCCGAGCACCACCGTCACCGTCCCCGGCGCGGCCTCCAGGCTCACGCCCTTGAGAATGGGCTCGGCACGGCCGGGCGCACGCGCGACCACGTCGCGCAGCACCATGGCCCCGGTCGGCGGCACGCGGCTCAGCGCCGGGTCGCGTTCGGGGTGGGCCTGCAGCAGGGTCTCCAGGCGCAGGAAGGCGCTGCGCGCACCGATGAAGCCGCGCCAGGTGTTGACCATCTGGTCGATCGGGGCCAGCGCCCGCGTCATCAGCACGTTGGCGGCGATCATGCCGCCAGCGGTGAGCTGACCGTCGATGACGAGCAGGGCACCGGCGCCGAGCGCGAAGGATTGCTGGCAGTAGCGCACCCATTTGCTGATCGCGGTGATGCGGTGGGTGAGCCCCTGGGCCGCGCCCTGGCGGCTCATGTATTCGGCGTGGCGTTGCGCCCAGCGCTGGCGCAGGCCGGCCAGCATGCCCATGGATTCGACCACCTCGGCGTTGCGCAGCTTGCCCTGCATGTACAGGTTGACCTCGAGCGCGGCCTTGGAGGCTTCTTCGGCCGGAGCAATCGTGCGGCGGTGACCGAACCAGGCCAGCGCCGCCTGCACCAGCGCAAAACCGATCGACACCCAGCCCAGGAAGGGGTGCAGGAAAAACAGCACGGCAATGTAGATCGGCGCCCAGGGCGCATCGAAGAAGGCGAAGATGCCGTTGCCGGTGATGAACTGGCGCACCTCGGTCAGGTCGTTGAAGGCGCGCTGGGCAGGGGCACCCGACTGGCTGAGGTTGGCCTCGAAGCTGGCGTTGAACACGCGCGTGCTGAGCACCGCATCCAGCCGCACGCCGGCGCGCACCAGCAGGCGCGAGCGTGACCATTCGGCAAAGGCCATCACCGCAAAGAAGAACAGGGTGATCAGCGACACCACGAGCAGGGTCAGCTCGCTGCGGCTCACCAGCACGCGGTCATAGACCTGCAGCATGTAGAGCGTGGGTGCCAGCATGAGCACGTTGGCGACCATGCTGAAGATGCCCACGATGAGGAATTCGCGCCGGAAGGCGTACAAGGTGGCGGCAAGCTCGCTGCGCGCGAAGAAACCGGTGGAGGCCATGGTTGTTCCGATCAGATCAGTCGTGGGGCAGCGTTCAGCGGGCGCCGACGGCCGGCGCGGCGGTCATCGGTGCGCCCGGGCGCGCGCCCGGCGTTTGTTGCGCCGCCTGCTGCGCGGCTTCGTTCAGGGCGGCCAGCACCTGGTCGCGCGGGCCAAAGCCCTGCTGGACGCCGTCGCGCAGCACCAGCATCTTGTCGGCCACGGCCAGCACGCTGGTGCGGTGGGTCATCACGACGAAGGTGGTGCCGCGCGCCTTCAACTGGGCGATCGCCTGCGTCAGCGCGGCGTCGCCGGCGTCGTCGAGGCTGGAGTTGGGCTCGTCCAGCACCACGAACACCGGGTTGTCATAGAGCGCGCGGGCCAGGGCCACGCGCTGGCGCTGACCGCCGGACAGGATCGCGCCGTCGCGCCCCACCGGGCTGTCGTAGCCCTGCGGCAGCGCCAGGATGAATTCGTGCAGGCCGACCAGGCGGGCGGCGTCCTGCACCTTGTCCATGTCCACCTCGCCAAAGCGCGCGATGTTCTCGGCGAGCGTGCCCTCGAGCAGTTCGACGCCCTGGGGCAGGTAACCGATGTGCGGGCCCAGCTCCAGCTTGTCCCACGCGAACACATCGGCGCCGTCGAGGCGGACCTTGCCGCTGATGCAGGGCCACAGCCCCACCAGCACGCGCGCCAGCGTGGTCTTGCCGGCGGCCGAGGGCCCCACCACCGCCAGCACCTCGCCTGGCTGCAGGCCAAAGGCCACCCCGCGCAGGATGGGCGCGTTGCTGCCGGGCGCGCCGGCGACGATGTTCTCGACCGCGAGCAGGCCGCGCGGTGCGGGCAGCGGCATCGCCTGAGGCCGCTCCGGCACCTGCGCCAGCAGGTTGTCGAGCCGGCGCCAGGCGTCACGCACATTCACCACTGCGCGCCACTGGCTCACCATCTGCACTAGCGGCGCCAGCATGCGTCCGCCCAGCACCGAGGCGACGATCATCATCCCCGGGCCGCCGGCGAGCGCGTTTTCCAGGATCAGCCAGCCGCCCAGCCCCAGCAGCAGCGAGGCCATGGTGGTCTGCACGAACTTGCTGCCGGCCTGGAAGGCGCCCGCCTTGTCCGAGGCCTGGGCCTGCTGGCTGAGGAAGGCGTGCTGCTTTTCCATCCAGCGGCGGTGGATGTGGTGCAGCATCCCCATCGCCTCGATCACCTCCGCGTTGCGCAGCGAGCCGTCGGCGTACTGCTGCGCGGCGATCGCCGAGCGGTTGGCTTCGGTCAGCGGCGGGTTGGTGCTGCGTTCGTTGAGCCAGGCCAGCAGCACCTGGACCACCGCACCGCCAATCGCCGCCCAGCCCAGCCAGGGGCTGGCCATGAACAGGATGGCCATGAACACCAGCGACACCGGCGACTCCATCACCGCACCCAGCACCGGGTGATGCAGGAAGTCGCGCACGGTGCGGAAATCGTTCATCGGCTGCACCGTGGGCGGCCCCAGGCGGCGCAGGTTGGATTCGTACATCGCCTGGAAGACGCGGGGCGCCAGGCGGCGGTCGAGCTGCACGCCGGCCTCGCGCATGGTTTCGGAGCGCGCCCAGTCCAGCACCTCCATGACCACGTAGGCCAGCACCACGATCAGCGTCAGCATGGCCAAGGTGAGGTGGCTGCGGCTGTTCACCACCCGCTCATACACCTCGAACATGTAGACGGTCGGCGCCAGCACCAGCAAGGCGCCGATGAGGGCGAAGCGGAAGGCGCGCCAGTACTGCGGCTTGAAAGCGAGCACGGCCTCGTGCAGCTCGGACGGTTTCTTGTTGGGGTTCATGCGGTCTCTTCAACCATCAGGTATTCGGGAATTTCGTCGGGGGTGGCCGGTGCCGCGTCGGCCTCATCGGCTTCGGCAAACCAGAACGACAGCTCGAAGCCGCCATCGGCCTGCTGCGACAGCACGATCTCGCGCAGCTTCTGTTCGTGAAACGCAGTCTCGTCCTGCGGGCTGAGCGCGAGCTGAAAGCGCATGCGCCCGTCGAGCGTGTACATCGACACCTGCCCCGCCTTCAGGCTCAGCGTGTGGCGGTCGAAATACACCGGGCAGTTATCGGCAAAGCGCAGCAGCGGCAACGGACGCTCGCCCAGGCGGGTGAGGTGGAACGGGCTTTGCGGGTGCTGATACACCAGCCGGCTGGCGCGGCACACCGAGTAGATCGCGTTGCACACCATCTGCGAGCCGATGTCCGGAAACTGCTCGCGCAGGCCCTTGTAGGTCATGTGATGCAGGGCGACCCGGTTCCAGCAGCGCGTGTCGCGCACCACCGGCGCCAGCGCGTTGCACAGGCGCGCGAACGCCACCTGCAGCTCGAGCAGGCGGGTGCGTTGTTCGGGAGAAGGGGCGAGCCGGAGGCGGAGGGTGCGCATGTGGGGCGCGATTGTACAGCATGTCCTATATGAATTTTCGAGTTCAAGGCTTTTTCCACTGCATTGGCTCGCAGTCGCCCGAGTTCGTTACGGCGCAACGCCAGCCGGGGTGGAAGCACGAGCGATACTTGCCCGTGCCCAATGCTTGACAAGGCCGTTGAGGCTCCCTGTGCTCGAAAAGCTCTGCACCTATGCCCGGCGGTGGAGCAGGGTCACCTCGTCCGACTAGCCAGCATGGAAGCGATCACATTCCTGAAGTGGGCTGGATTGCAATCCCGTGCCGTTGCGGCACTGGCGGCACCGCGGCACTCGGACCATAGCTTGGGGTCGTTGTGCAGGCGCACGCAGGCATCTGCGAAAGCAGTCGGAGAGTCACCGATAAGAAGCTCGCTTTGCCACCCCAGCTGTTCTGCGATCAAGGGGGTTGCGACCATAGGCAAGCCATTGGCGGCTGCCTCGTGCGCCTTGTGGGGGATGCCTGCGGCAAATCGGGTCGGCACGATGAATACCCGCGCCCGCGAATAAAATGGCTCGACGTCGTCGACGCCGCCGTGGATGACCACGTTGTCTGCAGCGAGCGCATGAACGGCCGAAGCTTCGCACCTGCCGACAATGTCAAGGTGCGCCGGACCGCGGGCACAAATGAGCGGCCACACTTCACGCACGAACCAGATCAGACTGTCTGCGTTCGGCGTTTCATTTGCAAGCATCGCACCGACAAAAAGATACCCCGCTCGATCGTCGAAATCCGGAGTTTTGGTCTGCGGCTTCAAAGAGTGCCCGAGGACGTAGATATCCTGATTGGCATATTTCTTGAAGTGCTCAGCTTCGACTGGCGATACGGTTACGATGCCATTCGCGCGCCTGGCCAGATCCAACTCGCCTTCGATCATTTTCGCTTGCGCATCCGGCGGGATCGGACGGCCAAAGACCTCTGCCTGTGCGATTTCACGCAATGAGAACATCGCCTCTGCGTCGTAAATCAACGACAACGACTCGAACCAATCGGGGTGGCGGTCAACGAGCGTATTGATCGCGAGCATGTTGTGGGGGCGGCTCACGATGACGAAGTCGTAGAATCCGAGTCGTTGCGCAAGAAAATTTTCCAGCCCAGCCACGCCATGTCCCGCAGCGATCTCTACCGTTTCGGGCAGAATGGCTCGGCCGGTCTCCCATGACTCGAAGGGAAACTGGAGGGGGTAGTGGGTTACAAAGGCCCCTTGTTCCACCAGGCCGTGAATAAACTCCAGTGCGCGCGGGAAGCCGCCACCCAAGTCCTGGCGCGGCAAGCGGTCGTCGACGAAAAGGACGCGCGGCATCGAAGGCTGCATCCGTTGTCGCGCATGGACGATGTTCTGCATCGCAGCCACTGGGCGCGCCTGCAGGAACGCTCGATGTTTTTGGACAAAAATGGCCCGATGCTTGGTTTGTAGGTCAATTGCCCAGGCGGACGATGGTCCGGCGCTTGCAAATTCGAAGTGGCGGACACGAACTTTTGGGTCGTAGATCACGCGCCAGCCTTGCTCCCACAGTCGAACGCAATAGTCGCTCTCTTCGTAATAGGCCGGCGCGTAATCCGTGTCGAAACAACCCAGGCTCATGAACAGAGATGTCCGGGTCAGGAGAAATGCACCCGAACAATAGTCCACGTCGCGTACATGGCTATAGACCGAATCATTCGGGTTATCCTCACGTCCATAGCCCAGGCAGCCACCGTCTTGCCAGATCATGCTACCCGCTTCCTGTAACGCACCGTTCCAGAGCAGGATCATGCCGCCCACCGCTCCTGCATCAGGTGTGCGCTCAAGTCGCTGCAGCGCCGCCTGCAGCGACCCCGGCAAAAGCACTGCGTCATTATTGAGCAGCAGCAGAAACTCTCCTTGCGCCAGGGGTGCGCCTTGATTACACGCCAGCAGAAAACCCTTGTTGTCCGCGTTACGCACGATGCGTGCGCCATCGATGCAGTCCAGCAGCCGACCGGTCTCGTCGCTTGATGCGTTGTCGATGATTAGCACCTCGAAGGCGACATCCCTTTCGTTCGTCAGCGATTTGAGGCACTGGAAAGTCAGACCTGCCTGATTGAACAGCACCAGCAGAATGCTGACACGCGGACTCGACGAAGTGGGCAAGGACAAGCGCTGGCCGCTGTCCAAAAACGCGCTCAACTCCGCCAGGCTTTCGGCGCGGACCTGATCCTTGTCCATTTTCGGAAACTGCTCGGTCTTTCTCGCCCCGATCAAGCCCCCTCCCCAGCACCGCTGCAAAAATCGTCCGAATGCGGACTGCAGAAGGGTGTTACGCAGCGAGATGCGTTGAGCCGTTGATACCGGAAGTGCGTGATAAGCCGAACGACAGAACCTGAAAAAAGCGCGGCGTAATTTAAGGCCAAGGCTCAGTTCGACGGCTTCGCGGGCGGAGTGGCGGGGCGGTGTGCTGGACATGGTCGAATCAATTTTTCGTGACTGGATGCGGCGAGATTGAGCCGAGAGGCAGCCCTGCCGTTCGATAAGGAAGCTCTGATCAATTCGGATCGTGATCTGATTTTTTACCATATCAACGATCGCTGCTCTGAAGCAGTTTATCTGCGCTTCGCTGGCCTTGGTGCGCAAAAAGGAAAAGTTCAGCAGCCCGAAAAGCGGCAGGAAAGGCAGAAAGATCGGTCATCAGGGTCGGCAAAAACGATTGCCTCGGGCGGGTGTCACCGAAAAGTCAGAAGATTAGAGGTCTCTTGGCTGAAATGCTGGCACTTGTTGTCAAAGAAAATTAAACTGTATCCACGTAATAAGCGACACCCTCGAAGTTATAAACACCCGCAAGGCTCGCTTTCACGTTATTCATCTCTGCTTCACTGGCTGTGTAAAAATGAGTGCCAGTCAGTGTATTAAAAAATCGGTATAAAGCTGTTGTTCCAGCGTCTTGCTGAGCGTGGGCCTGATAGGCTACACCTTCGTAGTTGAAACTCGGCAAGCTGGCCAAGACGGCGTTCTTCTCTGCGATACTTCCCGTGTAGAAGTGTGTTCCGGTTGCCGTATTGTAAAAACGAAAAACATCCAGTGAGTGATCAGAAAAAGATGGGTTCCTTGCAAAGGCTACGCCTTCATAGTTGAATCCGTCCATGTTTCGAACAACACTATCCGCCTCTGTGGCAGAAGCTGTATAGAAGTGCGTATTTGATACGGTGTTGTAAAATCTGAAAACCGCTTTGCTGTTCTGTGCTGCATCGATTTGTGCAAACGTTAAGCTTTGATCCGTAAATTGCAGTATCTCGACATTTTGTAGGCTATCCGAGCCATCCCGATAGGCCACTTTGTCCGACACTGTGGTGGCGCCACTCGATCTGGAAATGGTGTATTCGGTGCTCCTGCCATCGAACACGGCTGTATCAATCCCGCTGCCGCCATCAATGTAGTCATTTCCACCGTTGCCTTTAATTGAATCGCGCCCTGAATAGCCGAGCAAGCCATCCGCAAACGCTGAGCCACCTAGTGAGTCATTTTCCGAAAGTATCAACTGTTGCAAGCTCAGTTGATCGTTGGAGTTGACATACTTGGCAACCTCTACCGCAGGCACTGATGCGCCCGTAACTGTATAGGCCAGAGAATAGGCAACGTACTGGCTATAACCCGTTACGGTACCACCCGTGACATCTTCGCCACTATACGTAAAACCGTACCCGGAATAAGTGGCAGTCTTGCCGCGATAGTCTGTAATACTGACCGTGGTTGAGTTGGCTGTCGTGACGTTTCCATACCATGTGTACGCGTAACGCATGTCCCCCTGCTGATATAAAGTCAGCGTACTCATTGTTGGTCCTCTTTTATTTTAAAACCCAATGAAACGGTGATCAGTCAGGCTTGACGTTGGGCTGTTGGTCAGCGGTCGTCTTCATGTGCTGCGCAAGGCCTTCCAGCAAAGCGGCAGCCGGCTGGGCGCCCTGCATCAAGTCGGCAAGGACCATCGCAAAAGCATTCACAAACGCATTCACCACCATGGTGCCGTCCTCGGTCTGGCGCGCTGCTTGGCTGATTGCGCTGTGGAGCGCTGGCAAAAAGACGTCATTCGCCAGGGTTTCAGGGTTCGTTTTTGATAAGGAATTTTTTGCAGACATAAATTAAAAAGCCTCGATGATGTGGGTTGACCCAGAAAACAGCGCCGACCGTACAGTGCTACGTCGAGAAGCTGCAGCGGCAGACCGACGACGGTCGCGTCGTCAAGTCGATCGGCGTGCGTGGTCGCTGGCGGCATCACTCGCCCAGCGCGCGCTGCGTGACTGAGCTCGGGCCGTCATTGTGGTAGAATTCGCGACTTTTGCATACCTGATGCGACACACCTTGGACCTCCTGCGCACGTTTCTGGTCAGGGACCTGAGCAACCGCTACCGCGGCTCCACGCTCGGTCTGGTCTGGTACGTGCTCAACCCGATATTCATGCTTGGTGTCTTTACCACGGTGTTCTCGGGTGTGTTTCGCATGCGCTGGTCAGGTCAGGGTGACAGCACGTTGCTGTTCGCGCTCAACGTGTTCGCAGGCTTGCTCGTCAACTCGTTTTTTTCCGAGGCTTGGCAGCGGGGCGCGCAGGCTATTTTGTCGCAGCCCGCGCTGGTCAAGAGGGTGGTCTTTCCGCTCCTGCTGCTGCCGCTCGTTACCAGCATCTCTTCCCTAACCCACTGCTTGCTGGGCCTGCTCATCCTTGGTGGATTCGCGATGGTGTTCGTCGACGCATCCATGCATTTGGGTTACGCCCTGTTGGCCTTGCCACCCATGCTGCTGTTGGCGATCGGGGTCTCATGGATGCTGGCTGCGCTCACCGTCTATCTTCGCGACCTGACTCAGGTCGTCGCCCTGGCCCTGACGGCCATGATGTTCTTGTCGCCGGTCTTCTATCCGCTGTCACAGGTCCCGGATGGCTTGCGCTCGTGGATCCTGCTCAACCCCATCACCATTCCGGCCGAAGCCCTGCGGGCGAGTCTGCTCGGTGGCCCTGTGCCAGCCCTCGAATGGCTAGGCTTTTACTGGCTCGTGGCCGTGCTGGTTCTGGTGTGTGGCGCCCTGATGTTCCGCTTCCTGTCGCGGGGGTTTGCCGATGTGCTCTAAACCCGCTGCGCTCGAGGTCGTCAGCCTGAGCAAGGACTTCCCTTTTTACCCCAATCCGGCGCGCCGACTGCTCGAGCTCGTGCTGCCCCGCGCCGACACCAAGGTCAAGTCCGTTCTGAAGGAGGTCAGCTTCACCTTGGCGCGAGGTGAGACGCTGGCGATCATCGGTCGTAACGGCGCAGGCAAATCCACCCTTCTGCAGCTGATCTGCAAGACGCTGACGCCTACGGCCGGGTATGTGCACGCGCACGGCAAGGTGGCTGCCCTGCTCGAGTTGGGGGCTGGCTTCAACCCCGATTTCACTGGCCGTGAAAACATCTATCTCAATGCGGCCTTGCATGGCCTGAGCCGCGCGCAGGTGGACGACAGGATAGACAGCATCCTTGCGTTTGCAGACATCGGTGACTACATCGATCAGCCCGTCCGCACCTACTCGAGCGGCATGTACGTGCGCCTGGCCTTCAGCGCCATTGCCCACGTCGACGCCGATATCCTGATCATCGATGAAGCGCTGGCCGTGGGCGACGCGTTTTTTGTGCAGAAATGCATGCGCTTTTTGCGTGAGTTCCAAAAGCACGGCAGCATCCTTTTTGTCAGCCACGACAACTCCGCAGTCATGGCACTCTGCGACCGGGCGCTCTGGCTAGAAGGTGGGCGCGTTCGCATGCTCGACAGCGCCAAGCAGGTCTGTGAAGCTTATCTGGCCGCGCAGTTCGACGGCCATGAGTCCGAAGTCAAGCTCGACGCTTTCGGTGCTGGCGGTGCAGAAATCAACAAGGTCGCGCTCCTGGACGATCAGGGTGTCGAAGTCTCCGCTCTCAGCGGGGGCGAGCGCCTCACGCTCATGGTTAGCTGTCACATTCATCACGCCATCGTGAGCCCGATCGTCGGTTTCTACATCAAGGACAGGCTCGGTCAGGCCTTGTTCGGCGACAACACCTGGCAGCGCTACCGCAACCAGCCCATCAGCCTGCAGCCCGGTCAAACCCTCGTGGCTGAATTCAGTTTTCGGATGCCGCGCCTGCAAGCAGGTGCCTACACTGTGGCCGTCGCAGTGGCCGAGGGCACCCAGGAAACCCACACACAGCACCACTGGATTCACGATGCACTGGTCTTCAATGTCCGGCAGCCGGATAGCGGCACCGGCCTTGTTGGCATTCCGATGGAACAGATCAAGCTGGAAGTCCGCTGAAGACATGAAAACTGCCGCCGAGCGTTACGACTACGCGTTTGACCCCGAGGGTGACTCCACCGCGGCCCACATTGTCCGGCTGGTGGGCGAGGGCAAAACCGTGCTCGAGCTCGGGCCAGGCCCCGGAGCCATCACCCGTGTGCTGCGCCAGCACGCCGGCTGCACCGTCACCGCCATCGAGCTCAGCGACGAGGCCGCGCGTAAAGCGGCTCAGTGGTGCAAACGTATCGAGGTAGGCAGTCTGGATGCGCCCGACTGGGATGCGCCGCTGGCGGGCGAGCTGTTCGACGTCGTCGTCATGGCCGACGTGCTCGAGCATCTGAAGGATCCTGTGCGCACCCTGACGCAGGCGGCTCGCCACTTGGGACCAGATGGCTACTGCGTCATCTCACTGCCGAATATCGCCCACAATGGGGTGGTCGCAGCCCTCCTGCAGCAGAGCTTTCCTTACCGCGAGACGGGACTGCTAGACAGCACGCACATCCGCTTCTTCGCACGCGAAAGCCTGGGCAATCTGCTCGCACAGGCGGGGCTGCTGCTGGGGCAGTACCACGAGATCCTGGGTGCCCCGCAACACACGGAATTCGCCCCCCAGTGGTTCCGGCTCAACGAAACCCAGCGCCAAGCGCTCGAGCAAAATCCTGCGGGTAATATCTACCAGTTCGTTTTTGCTGCCTGGCCAGATACGCCTCAAAACCAGGCCCGCTTGGCGGCTACGGCCGCAGCCGAGGCAGAGACCACGCTGGCCAACGTGGCCGATTACCGCCAACTGCTGCATCACCTTCACGAAACGGTGCTCTACCTTCAATGGAAGCGCGCGCAGGCGGAAGACCAGTTGCAGGCAATCAGCGTTCTGCCGTGGAGGCTCTTGGGCAAAGCCGCCCGGGCCTGGCAATGGCTTGGGCGGCGGCTTCGGCGCTTGCGAACCGAGCGCGTCACGCCCGTTGCCGTCGCAGCGGCCTTCCCGGACTGGGGCCAGCTCGACCCCGCTGATCACATTCGTCTCTCGCTCGAGCAGTACCACCTTCCCCGTCTGCCGCTCATCACTGTCCTCGTCGATCTGAGCTCGGCTGCGCTCGACTCGCCGGCCGTGCGAGCCACCATCACGAGCCTCCAGGCGCAGGCTTACAGCAATTACCAGATCCTGTTCGCCGGCCCTCACCCGCTCGACGCCCTGATGGCCAGCCTGAATGGCGACCGACCCTGGGACACGCGCTGGCGGCGGCTGCCCGACATCGATGCCGGCGGCGGCATCGGTCCCGCTGACTGGATGGATTTCGTCGAAGGCGAATACGTACTGCAGCTCCAGCCGGGCGACCAGCTGCACGCCGCGGCCCTGCACGATCTGTGCCGCACCTTGGTCCAGGCACCGGTCGTGTCGGCGCTGACCTTCAACCACCAGTCCAGCGCCGGCATCGCCCAGCTGCCGGGCTGGAGCCACGAGTTCCACATGGCCGCCAACGTGGTGGGGCGCGCGGTCGTGCTGCGTACCGACGACGTCCGCAACGCGGCGGCCAAGTCGCTCAAGCTCACCACCCCCTATGGCCGCATGCTGGCCGTTTGGGCGCACCGGGGCGAGGCGGCCTGCAGCCATATCCCCCACACCCTGCTGCATCACGGCCCGGACGATTGGCAGCAGCACGATCTGTCGCAGCACGCCGCAAGTGCGCTGACACGGCAGCGCTACCCGGATGCGATCATCGAAACGCAGCCCGACGGGCGCCTGGGTCTGCGGCTTCCCGTCCCCACTCCGGCGCCGCTCGTCAGCATTCTCATCCCCACCCGTAACGCCGCCGACCTGGTTCGCATCTGCATCGACAGTCTGCTGGCGAAAACACGCTATCCGAACTACGAAATTCTTCTCATCGACAACGGCAGTGACGCCCCTGACGCGCTGGCCCTGTTTGCCGACTACGCCCGCCACGACCGGATCCGCGTCGTCCGCGACGACCGCCCCTTCAATTTCAGCGCGCTCAACAACCAGGCCGCACGGCTGGCAAAAGGTGAATACCTGCTGCTGCTCAACAACGATACCGAGGTCATCACCGAGGACTGGCTGTGTCGCATGGTTGGCTTTGCCGCCCAGCCCGGCAACGGCGCCATCGGTGCACGCCTGTGGTACCCCAACAACACCCTCCAGCACGGCGGCGTCGTCATCAGGAGCGGCAGCCCATGCCATGCCTTCACCGGCCTGCCGCGGGGCAACCCCGGCCCCTTGCACCGCGCCTGCACCACTCAGCGCTATCTGGCGGTCACTGCGGCCTGTCTGCTGGTCAGGGCCAGCCACTACTGGCAGGTGGGCGGCCTGGATGAGGCTTATGCGGTGGCTTTCAACGATGTCGACTTCTGTCTGCGCCTGCACGCGAGCGGCTTGCGCAACATCTGGGTGGCCGAGGCCGAGCTCTACCACCATGAATCGCCCAGTCGTGGCCACGATGCCGCAGTCACGAAGCGGGCGCGGTCGCGCGCCGAATTCGACCTGCTGGAGAGTCGCTGGCTTCGCCTGTTGCAACATGACCCGTATGGGGCTTGATCCCGCAAACTTGGTGCGGAGGCGTGAAAAGCGCGGCCTTCAGCCCCCTCCTCTGGCTCGGAAAAGCTCGATGGACCGCGTTCTTGTGTTGTTTTTTTACAAATACGCTGCCCAGTTCAGGCGAGTATCGCCAAGAATGCTTATGGACAGTGAGCTTTCGTTTCGCTAGACTCGCCAATGGCACTGTCTGCTGGCGACGGTTTTCGTTGCTTGCAAGCCGCACTCAATCTCACAGGGGACCTCCACATGGCTCGTTACAACCCGAAGTTCTTCGACACGACCTACTACCTGACTCAAAATGCCGACGTTGCGGCGAACTGGGTCGGCGAGGCTGAAGACCACTTTTTCTCCTATGGTGCTGCCGAAGGCCGCAAGCCGGCCGCCTGGTTCGATGCACAATACATTCGCGCCAAATATGCTGATCTGGCGAACATGAACGCAGAGCAGCTCTTCGCGCATTACAACCAGTACGGCTTCAAAGAAGGGCGTGTCACGGCGGCTGCTTACCAGAACTTCGATGCCGCCAAGTATCTGGCTGACAATGCTGACCTTGATGCAGCCGGCATCACCGCTGCAGCCGCTCTGAACCACTACCTGACTTATGGGCAGGTGGAAGGCCGTGCCGCTTTCAACGCCGACGGCACCGCCATCAGCACGACCACCAATCAAGGTCAGACCTTCACGCTCACTGCAGGTGCGGACCAGGCTGATACTACCGGCTCGTCGAAGAACGGCGGCCTGATCGCCTCGGACTTCAAGTTCACCTCTGCTAACGAGGCGGTGACTGCTGTCGCGGGTACGCTGTTCGGTGGCGACGTCTTGGCTGACGGTTCGACGACTGATGCCGACGTCCTGAATGCGACGCTTACCAGCGGTTTTGCAGTGAATCCGTCGATTGCCAATATCGAAACGCTTAATCTTGATGTCAAGAACGCTGGCTCTGGTCTGGATCTCACCTCGGTGAGTGGCGCCAAGGTCATTAACGTCAATACCAATACGGCGATCGATGCAGTACTCGATAATGTCAGTACTGCCACGGCGCCGGCCATTAGCCTGAAGGGCAGCGGCGTCCTGACCGTCACGACCACCACGCTCGCCGGCACCACTGCTGGCGGTAATGCTGAGTCGCTGTCGGTGAAGCTCGACGGTGCCAACACCTCCGGTACTGGTAATGCCATTCAGCGCGCTGAGCTGACGCTGGATACCGCTGCTGCAGGCGCGCTCGAAACTCTGAATCTGGAAAGTGCCGGCGCTGCTAAAAACACGTTGGTACTGGCCTTGGATACGGTCGGCACTGTGCCGACTGGCATCACGAAGACTGTGCTGACTGGTGCAGCCGATCTGGATCTGTTCGTTGCCAACGCGTTGATCTCTGGCCAAACCCTGGACGCTTCGGCTCATACCGGCGCGCTGAATCTTTCGGTCGACCGTAATGGTGCTGTGGCGGCGGCGACCAACCTTACCAACGTCACTGGTGTGGACACCTATACTTTCCGCGACAGCACGGCTGGCGGAGATGCTCTGGTTGCCTCTGGCCTGGTCGACAAGGCCAACGTTGTGCTGACCTACGGCACTACTGGCGCCAGCAGCCTGGCGGTCAAAGGCGCTGGTTCCAGCACGACCAACGAGCTGAACCTGACCTTGGATCACGCGACTGACGCAACTAACGTTGCCGTGGCTGCGAGCCTGACCATCGCTGATGTTGAAACCATTAACATCAAGTCTGAAGGTGGTACCGCCGCTGGCAACTCCGTCGCCGCGCTGACCGTCGATGCTGGTGCTAAGGTAACCGTTGATGGCGCCACCAAGCTCGCACTGCAGTTGGCGGCCACGTCACTGGTCAGCAGTGTCGAGCTGAAAGGTGCAGGTGCTCATACGTTCGATTTCGCAGGCACTTTTCCGGGCGCTGTCGTCGCCTATGGTGATGGCAAGAGTCTGACGGTCGACGGCTCCACCGCGACTGGCAAACTGACCATTGATGGCTCCCAGTTCGAAGGCAATGCAGCCACTGCAGCCAAAGAGACGCTGACCATCAAAGGCGGTACGACTGACGACACCATCACAGCTTCGGCTGGCGCTCTTGCCTACAACGTCATCGATGCTGGTGCAGGCAAGGACACGGTGAACGTTCTGGATGCTGCTGTTAAGAGCACCGTAACGCTGGGCGACGGCGAAGACACGCTTAATCTGGCTGCTGCCAGCCGCAATGTTTTTGTGGCCGACTTCAAGCTCGGTGCCGGCGGTGACAAGTTGTCGGTTGATACGAACGCTGCAATGACTCTGGGCGGCGTTGGTGCAGTATCGGC
>QXGG01024293.1_pt1 | contig 19770 bp, 15 predicted proteins | sample 1982491 | NCBI WGS metagenome assembly QXGG01 (sample SAMN09924614, study PRJNA488089) | Wastewater metagenome, whole genome shotgun sequencing project. | isolation source: South African research farm wastewater | place: South Africa: Irene, Agricultural Research Council, Animal Production... | reverse complement strand
CGGCTGCGCACGCGCGCCGACGTGGCGGCGATCAACGTGCTCTACCGCGCCCGGCGCATGGTGCCGGTGGATGCGCAGGCGGTGTGGAAGGCGCGCGCCAGCCGCAGCATCACCTATGCGCTCGCCGAGGACCGCGCCAGCGGCGAGGTGATCGGCGTGGCGATGGGCCTGGACCACGTCGAGGCCTTTGCGGACCCGCAGCACGGCGCCAGCCTGTGGGCGCTGGCGGTGGCGCCGCAGGCCGCGCACCCGGGCGTGGGCGAGGCGCTGGTGCGTTACCTGGCCGAGCACTACCAGGCGCGCGGGCGCGAGTGGATGGACGTGTCGGTGTTGCACGACAACGAGCAGGCGATCGCGCTCTACGACAAGCTCGGCTTCCATCGCCTTCCAGCGTTTGCGGTCAAGCGCCGCAACGCGATCAACGAGCCGCTGTTCACCGGCGGCGCCGAGGCGCTGCAGGACCTCAACCCCTACGCGCGGCTGCTGGTCGACGAGGCGATCCGGCGCGGCATCCACGCCGAAGTCATCGACGCCGAGAACGGCTATTTCCGCCTCACCCTGGGCGGGCGCAGCATCGTGTGCCGCGAGTCCTTGTCGGAACTGACCAGCGCGGTGGCGATGAGCCGCTGCCAGGACAAGCGCGTGACCCTGAAGCTGCTCGCCGGCGAGGGGCTGTCGGTGCCGCGCCAGGTGCCGGTCGGTGATGAGGCCGACGACGAGACCGGCTGGCAGGCGCTGCTCGCCGAGGTCGGCGCGGTGGTGGTCAAGCCGGTCGAGGGCGAGCAGGGCAAGGGCATCAGCGTCGATCTGCGCAGCGCGGAGGACGTGCGCGCCGCGATCGACCGCGCGCGCCAGTTCTGCGATCGCGTCATCGTCGAGCAGTTCTGCAAGGGCGAGGACCTGCGCATCGTCGTCATCGACCACCAGGTCGTGGCCGCGGCGGTGCGGCGTCCGCCCGCGGTGGTGGGCGATGGCCGCAGCACGGTGCGTGCGCTGATCGAGCGCCAGAGCCGGCGGCGTGCGGCGGCCACCGGCGGCGAGTCGCGTATCCCGCTCGACGCCGAGACCGGGCGCTGTGTCGCCGCGCAGGGCGTCACGCTCGACGCCGTGCTGCCGGCCGAGCAACGCCTGCAGGTGCGCAACACCGCCAACCTGCACACCGGCGGCACCATCCACGACGTCACCGCCGAGCTGCACCCGGCGCTGCGCGAGGCCGCCGAAAAGGCCGCGCGCACGCTCGACATCCCGGTGACCGGGCTGGACTTCCTCGTCCCCGCGGTCGATGGCCCCGAGTACGTGATCATCGAGGCCAACGAGCGCCCGGGCCTCGCCAACCACGAGCCCCAGCCCACCGCCGAGCGCTTCATCGACCTGCTGTTCCCGCGCTCGCGGCCGATGGCGAGTTGAGGGCGCCGGTGCGGCCGGTTTCGTGGGCGCCGCTGCCCCCGCACGGAGTTCGATCACCGTTGGTCACGGCCCCCCGGAGCCGGCGTTGCAGGAGCCATCCTCGCAAACGTCGCGGCATTGAAGGCTGATCAACCGAGCCCTGCCGCGCTGGCGCCCAATTTACCGATCAGAGAGGAGAGAACAGCATGAATAGTCCGAGCCCTGTCGCGACATTGCCGTCGATCGACTATGCCTATCTGGAGGAGACGATGCTGCAGCTGCTCGCCATCCCCAGCCCGGTCGGCCTGACCGACGCCGCGGTGCGCTACACCGCGGGGCGCCTCGAGGCGCTCGGCATCCCCTATGAGATCACCCGTCGCGGTGCCATCCGCGCCACGCTCAAGGGCCAGGCCGCGCAGCCGGCGCGCGCGGTGGTGGCCCACCTCGACACGCTGGGGGCGATGGTCAAGGCGCTGAAGCCCAACGGCCGGCTCGAGATCGTACCCATCGGCCACTGGTCGGCGCGCTTCGCCGAGGGCGGGCGGCTCACCATCTTCACCGACCATGGCCAGGCGCGCGGCACCTGCCTGCCGCTCAAGACCTCGGGCCACGCCTTCGGCGGCGAGATCGACACCCAGCCGGTGGGCTGGGAGCACGTCGAGGTGCGGGTGGACCTGCCCACCGAGGACCGCGCCGGGCTGGAGGCGGCGGGGATCGAGGTGGGTGACTGGATCGCCTTCGACCCCCAGCCCGAGATCCAGCCCGGGGGCTACATCAACTCGCGCTACCTCGACGACAAGGCCGCGGTGGCGGCGTTGCTCACCGCTTGCAAGGCGATCCGCGACCACGGCCTGGTGCTACCGGTGGACGTGCATCCGCTGCTCACCATCACCGAGGAGATCGGCTCCGGCGCCTCGGCCGCGCTGCACGGCGAGATCGCCGAGATGGTCAGCCTGGACATCTCGATCGCCGCGCCCGGGCAGAACACCTCGGAGCATGCGGCGACGATCTGCATGCAGGATATGTCGGGCCCCTTCGACTACCACCTCACCCACAAGCTGATCGCGCTCGCCAAGGCGCACGGCATCGCCCACCGCCGCGACATCTTCCGCTACTACCGCTCGGACTCGGCTGCCGCGGTGGAGGCGGGCAACGACATCCGCACCGCGCTGATCGGCTTCGGCGCCGACGCCTCGCACGCCCAGGAGCGCACCCACCGCGACGCGCTCGAGGCGCTCACCAAGCTCGTCATCGCCTACATGACCAGCGAGCCGGTGGCGCGTCGCGACTGCCGCTCGATGGGCTCGATCGAGGGCTTTACCGAGCAGCTCTGCCCGGGCGACATGACGGTGCCGAACACGCCACTGCCCGAGCCCGGTTCCTTCCTCTCGAGGCTCGACTGAGGGAGCGTCTTGGGCATGCAGATCACCGTATATATGTTGTATCTTATATAGGACTTTTGTCACCCGGCGTTGACTTGCCCGTTCCCTCGGCTGCATTCTCCGCCGGTTATGCGCCGCCGAGACGGCGAGCGCCTGTCAACACCTAGCCAGAGAGCCCGAAACATGACCGAACGAGTGAAGTGCCAGCGCCTCGAAGTGGCCGCGAACCTGAAGCGTTTCATTGAAGAAGAGGCCCTGCCGGGCAGCGGAGTGGATGCCGCCGCCTTCTGGTCGGGCTTCGATGCGCTGGTACATGAGCTCGCGCCCAAGAACGCCGCGCTGCTGGCCGAGCGCGACCGCATCCAGGCCGAGGTCGACGCCTGGCACCGCGCCAACCCCGGCCCGATCGCCGACATGGCCGCCTACAAGGCCTTCCTGTCCTCGATCGGCTACCTGCTGCCGGTGCCGACCGACGCCAAGGCCAGCACCGCCAACGTCGACGACGAGCTCGCCGTGCAGGCCGGTCCGCAGCTCGTGGTGCCGGTGATGAACGCGCGCTATGCGCTCAACGCCGCCAATGCGCGCTGGGGCTCGCTGTACGACGCGCTCTACGGCACCGACGCCATCCCGCAGAAGGACGGCGCCGAGCTCACCAAGGGCTACAACCCGGTGCGCGGCGCCAAGGTCATCGCGTTTGGCCGCAACGTGCTCGACCAGGCCGCGCCGCTCGCCGGCGCCTCGCACGCCGACGCCGCGGGCTACGCGGTCGAGGGTGGCAAGCTGGTGGTGAAACTGCAGAACGGCGTCAGCACCGGCCTGCAGCAGCCCGAGAAGTTCGTCGGTTTCCAGGGCGATGCCGCCGCGCCGTCGGCCGTGCTGCTGAAGAACAACGGTCTGCACATCGAGGTCCAGATCGACCGCAACGGCGCGATCGGCAAGTCCGACGCCGCCGGCGTGAACGACCTGCTGATGGAAGCGGCGCTGTCGACGATCATGGACTGCGAGGACTCGGTCGCTGCAGTCGACGCCGACGACAAGGTCGTGGCCTACCGCAACTGGCTGGGCCTGATGGCCGGCACGCTGGAAGACACCTTCGACAAGGGCGGCAAGCCGATGACCCGCCGCCTGAACGCCGACCGCGAGTACGTCGGCGCCGACGGCAAGCCGGTCAAGCTGCATGGTCGCGCAATCCTCTTCGTGCGCAACGTCGGCCACCTGATGACCAACCCCGCGATCCTGTGGGGCGAGGGCAAGGAAATCCCCGAAGGCATCATGGACGCCGTGGTCACCACGCTGATCGCCAAGCGCGACCTCGAGCGCCGTGGCAACTCGCGCAAGGGCTCGATCTACATCGTCAAGCCCAAGATGCACGGCCCGGCCGAGGTCGGCTTCGCCAACGAGCTGTTCACCCGCGTCGAGCAACTGCTCGGCCTGCCGGCCAACACCGTCAAGCTCGGCATCATGGACGAGGAGCGCCGCACCAGCGTCAACCTGCGCGCCTGCATCGCCGCCGCGCCGGCGCGCGTGGCCTTCATCAACACCGGCTTCCTCGACCGCACCGGCGACGAGATGCACACCGCCATGGAAGCCGGCCCGGTGATGCGCAAGGGCGACATCAAGAACAGCAAGTGGATCGCCGCCTACGAGCGCCGCAACGTGCTGATCGGGCTGGCCGCCGGCCTGCGCGGCCGCGCTCAGATCGGCAAGGGCATGTGGGCCATGCCCGACCTGATGGCCGCGATGCTCGAGCAGAAGATCGCCCACCCCAAGGCGGGCGCCAACACCGCCTGGGTGCCGTCGCCCACCGCGGCCACGCTGCACGCGCTGCACTACCACCAGGTCAATGTGGCCGCGGTGCAGCAGGACATCGAGAAGCTCGACCTCAACGCCGAGTCCGAGGCGCTGCTCGACGACCTGCTCACCATCCCGGTGGTGGCGAAGGCCGAGTGGAGCGAGACCGAGCGCCAGCACGAACTCGACAACAACTGCCAGGGCATCCTCGGCTACGTGGTGCGCTGGGTGGAGCAGGGTGTGGGTTGTTCCAAGGTGCCCGACATCAACGACATCGGCCTGATGGAGGACCGCGCGACGCTGCGCATCTCCAGCCAGCACATCGCCAACTGGCTGCGCCATGGCGTGGTGCCCGCCGCGCAGGTCGAGGCTACGCTCAAGCGCATGGCCGCGGTGGTGGATGGCCAGAACGCGGGCGACCCGCTGTACCGCCCGATGGCGCCGAACTTCGACGACTCGGTGGCCTACGCGGCCGCCCGTGCGCTGATCTTCGAAGGCTGCGCCCAGCCCAGCGGCTACACCGAGCCGCTGCTGCACCGTTACCGCCAGGCGTTCAAGGCCAAGTTCGGCGCCTGATCGCTGCTAGCTGCGCGTAAAAAAAGGCCGTGCCTGTGAGCGATCACCGGCACGGCTTTTTGTTGCCCGCTGGCAGGGCTCACCACGATGGGGCTCCGACGCCAGCCCTGAAAACAACGAAGGCGCCAGAGCGGCGCCTTCGTTGTTAGGTGAGGCCACGTCCGTGCAGGACGGGGCCGGCACAGCATGTCACCAGAGCTGCCACCACGGCCTGTCGTCTTCCGGCCCGCCGCGGAAATAGACGCTGTCGGGGAAGTTCGTCCGCATCACGCGCTCGGCGTCGTCGCGCAACTGGGTCAGGCCCATCGCGTCGTAGCTCTTGACCAGCAGGAACAGGGCCTCTTCGGTGGCCGGCGCCTGCGGGAAGTTGCTGACTGCCGTCTGCGCGCGATTGGCCGCGGCGACATACGCGCCGCGGTTGTAGTAGTAGCGCGCCACGTGTACTTCGTGCGAGGCGAGCGAATTCACCAGGTACTGCATGCGCGCGCGCGAATCGTCGGCGTAGCGGCTCTCGGGGAAGCGCTCGGTGAGTTCGCGGAAGCTGTCGAAGGCCTCGCGTGCGCCCTTGGGGTCGCGCTCGGACAGGTCCTGGCGCGACAGGCCGGCGAGCAGGCCGAGGTCTTCGTTGAAGTTGACCAGGCCCTTGAGGTAGTAGGCGTAATCGACGTTCTGGTGGTTGGGGTGGAGCTTGATGAAGCGATCCGCCGCCGCGAGCGCCAGCGCCTGTTCGCCCTGCTTGTAATAGGCGTAGGCGACCTCGAGCTGGGCTTGCTGGGCGAAGCGACCGTACGGATAGCGTGCCTCGAGCTTCTCGAAGAGCTGGATTGCGCGGTCGTAGCCGCCCTCGGACATCGAGGCCTTGGCTTCGGAATAGAGCGTCTGGGCGTTCCAGCCTGCCGTCTCGTCGATCTGCTCGGGTAGCAGACCGCAGCCGCCGAGCAGCAGTGCGCCAATGAGGGCGGCTTTTGCCGTTAAACTTCCGGGGGTGAACCTGGCCATCGAAGACACTCGCGTGAATGAACGCGCCGATTATATCCCAGCCGCCCTCCCTGCCGATGATGCCGACTCGTGCGATGTCGTGACGATTCCGGCCGCGCTGGGCGGTTTGCGCCTCGACCAGGCGCTGGCAAAACTCTTCCCTGAACACTCGCGCAGCCGCCTGCAGGGCTGGCTCAGGGACGGCTACATCCGTGTCGACGGCGCTTCGCCCGATGCGCGCAAGAAGGTGTGTGGCGGCGAAGCGATCGAGATCGACGCGCCGCCGCCGCCGGAGATCGCCGCCGAGTTGCCGGAAGACATCCCGCTCGACGTGGTGTTCGAGGACGAGCACCTGCTGGTCATCAACAAGCCGGTGGGGCTGGTGGTCCATCCGGGCAACGGCAACTGGAGCGGTACGCTGCTCAACGCCTTGCTGCATCGTGATCCCACGCTCGCTGCCGTGCCGCGCGCCGGCATCGTCCATCGCCTGGACAAGGACACCAGCGGCCTGATGGTGGTAGCAAGGACGCTCGCCGCGCAGACCGACCTCGTCCGCCAGTTGCAGGCGCGCAGCGTGAAGCGCCATTACTGGGCGCTGGTGCAGGGCGAGCTCGGCACGGGCGGCACGGTGGACGCGCCGATCGGCCGCCATCCCACGCAGCGGATCAAGATGGCGGTCGTGGGCAATGGGCGGCCGGCGCTCACGCACTATCTGGTGGTGGAGCGCTTCGCGCGCTGCACGCTCGTCGAGTGCAGGCTGGAGACCGGGCGCACGCACCAGATCCGCGTGCATATGGCGCATGTCGGGCATCCGCTCGTGGGCGATGCGGTCTATGGTCAGCGCCGCACCGGCAATGGCGCACTCGATGGCTTTCCGCGGCAGGCTCTGCATGCTTTCCGCCTCGGATTGCTGCACCCGCAGACGGGCGTCGCGATGGAATGGACCGTGCCGATGGCTGCGGACTTTGCGGCGCTGCTTGATGAGTTGCGCAGGCAGAAGGCGGGGGAGCGGCGATGACGGGGAAAGGCTTGGTCGAGATCGCGCCGGGTTTGTTGCGGCCCGACTGGGATCTGCCCGCCGGTGTCGGCGCGCTGCTGACGACGCGCGCAGGTGGCCGGAGCGTGGGGCCGTTCGCGAGTCTCAATCTCGGCAGCCATGTCGGTGACGACCCGCTTGCAGTCGCCGCCAACCGTGCGCACCTGCGCAGTTTTCTGCCGGCAGATCCGCTGTGGTTGAGCCAGGTGCACGGCGCCGCCGTGGCCGACGCCGACGTGGCCGAGGGCGTGCCGGAGGCCGACGCCGCGCTCGCGCGCAGCAGCCGGCGGGTTTGTGCGGTGCTGACGGCCGATTGTCTGCCGGTGCTGTTCTGCGATGACGACGCTTCGGTGGTTGCGGCCGCGCACGCCGGCTGGCGCGGGCTGGCGGCGGGGGTGCTGGAAAACACCGTGCGCGAGATGGGCGTGCCGCCGCATCGGCTCCGTGCCTGGCTGGGGCCCGCAATCGGGGCTGAGGCGTTCGAGGTGGGTGATGAAGTGAGGGCGGCGTTCGTCGCCGACGACGCGGGGGCGGCCGCCGCGTTTGTAGCCCGCCCGCTGGCGGGGAAATGGCTTGCCGACCTGTTCATGCTTGCCCGCCGGCGACTGCTCGCGGCGGGGGTGACGCGGATTTCGGGAGGCGGGGTGTGCACGGTGGCGGCGCCGCAGCGCTTTTACTCTTACCGGCGTGATGGCGTCACCGGTCGCTTTGCGTCGATGGTGTGGCTGGACAAGCGCTGAGCAGCCTCGAGATTCCGGCTGACGGGGCTGCGCCGCTGCTGGCGCATCCGCGTCGCATGCAGGGGCGCGGGCCTGCGGCTATTGATCGGCGCCTGTTTCAGCTCTATCGTTGCGGTCGAGCGCTTCTTTTTCAAGGCGTCGCCGTCGGCGCGCAGGGGTGCCGAACAGCCAAAGGAAAAGGGCAAGCGGTGCAAGGCCCCAGAACACGAAAGTCAGCGCCGCGGCGACGAGGGTGTCTTCCGCAGCGGCAACGAGGATGACGACGTAGAGCCAGGCGATCGGGATCAAGTACATGCGCTGATTCTAGCGTGCCACGGCGATCGCGGCGGCGCATGCAACAATACAAATGAACGCGCAGCCGCGGCTGCCAGAACATGAAGGCTCAGGAGGTTTCGATGTCGGATTCAGCGGGCAAGCAGGTGCCGCCGGGGATGCAGGCGCTTTTCGCCACCGGGCAGGCCATGGCGCAGGGCTTCTTCGATGCGTTGACGCGCCAGCATGCGGCAATGCAGGACTCGTCCGGCGTGGCGGCGCCCAAGCTGCCGCTGCCGGAGTCGGACGTGATGGCCGCGATGCAGAAGGAGTACGCCGAGAAGCATGCGGCGCTGTGGTCTTCGATGCTTGGGCGCAAGCCGGGCGAACCGGGCGATGCGGTCGTGCAACCGGAGCCGGGCGACAAGCGCTTCGTCGCGCCGGAGTGGTCCGAGAGCCCGGTATTCGACTACATGCGCCAGGCTTATCTGATCAACGCCGACCTGCTGCGCAAGGTGGCCGACGCGATGCCGATCGCCGATGGTCGTGCCAAGTCGCGCATCCAGTTCCTGACCCGGCAGTACATTGACGCCCTGTCGCCGAGCAACTTCGCGGCGACCAACCCCGAGTTCATCAAGAGCGCGATCGAGACCAAGGGCGAGAGCATCGCCCGCGGCGTGCAGAACCTGCTCGGTGATCTCGAGAAGGGCCGGATCTCGATGACCGACGATTCGGCTTTCGAGATCGGCCGCAACCTGGCGCTGACGCCGGGCTCGGTGGTATTCGAGAACGAGCTGATGCAGCTCATCCAGTACGCGCCGCTGACCGAGAAGGTCGCGCAGACGCCGCTGCTGATCGTGCCGCCGTGCATCAACAAGTTCTACATCATGGACCTGCAGCCGGAGAATTCGCTGGTCCGCTTCGCCATCGAGCAAGGCCTGACGGTGTTCCTGGTGTCGTGGAAGAACCCGCGCCCCGACACGGGCGGGCACTACACCTGGGACGACTACCTCGACAAGGGGCCGCTCGCGGCGCTGGAGGTGGTGCGCTCGATCACCCGCGTCAAGAAGCCGAACGTGCTGGGTTTCTGCGTCGGCGGCACCATCCTGACCTCCGCGCTCGCGGTCGCGCGGGCGCGCGGCGAAGACCCGGTGGCGAGCCTCACGCTGATGACCACGCTGCTCGATTTCTCCGACGCGGGCGAGCTCGGCTGCCTGGTGGACGAGGCGAGCGTCACCGCGCGCGAGGCGGCGATCGGCAAGGGCGGTGTGCTCAAGGGCCAGGAGTTGGCCAATGTGTTCTCCTTCCTGCGCGCCAACGACCTCGTCTGGCAGTACGTGGTGGGCAACTACCTCAAGGGCAACAAGCCGGTCGCGTTCGACCTGCTGTACTGGAACTCGGATTCCACCAACCTGCCGGGACCGTTCCTGACCTGGTACCTGCGCAACATGTACCTCGAGAACAACCTGCGCGTGCCGGGCAAGCTGAAGATGCTCGGCCAGAAGGTGGATCTCGGCAAGGTCGATGTGCCTGCCTACCTGATGGCCGCGCGCGAGGACCACATCGTGCCGTGGAAGAGCGCCTACCTGGCGCGCAACCTGCTTGGTGGCGACACCCGCTTCGTGCTCGGCGCCAGCGGCCACATCGCCGGCGCGATCAATCCGGCGTCGAAGAACCGTCGCAGCTACTGGACCGCCGAGGCGCGTCCCGCGGATCCCGACGAGTGGCTGGACGGCGCAACCGAGCACAAGGGCAGTTGGTGGCTCGACTGGGCCGCGTGGTTGCGTCAGCATGGCGGCAAGGAAGTCGCGGCGCGCGGGCGTCTGGGGAGCACGAAGTACGAGCCGATCGAGCCGGCTCCGGGGCGCTACGTCAAGGAGCGCTCCTGACAGGGTCGATCGGCAGTTTTTCTTTCGCAACGGCAGCGAGTGGGGCGGTGGCTGTCGTGGTGTTCGAATACCGTCCAGCAGACAAGTACCCGCATAGGGAGAGGAGAGAACAATGGCAAGAGTTGCACTGGTAACGGGTGGTATGGGTGGTCTGGGCGAGGCGATCTGCATCAAGCTGGCCGCGCTCGGCTACAAGGTGGTCACGACGCATTCCCCGGGCAACACCAAGGCGCACGACTGGCTGCAGACCATGAACAACATGGGCTACGGCTTCAAGGCCGTGCCCTGCGACGTGGCTGATTTCGACTCGTGCAAGGCGTGCGTCGAGCAGGTGATCAAGGAAGTCGGTCCGGTCGACGTGCTGGTCAATAACGCCGGCATCACGCGCGACATGACCTTCAAGAAGATGACCAAGGCCGACTGGGATGCGGTCATCAGCACCAACCTCGACTCGGCCTTCAACATGACCAAGCAGGTCATGGACGGCATGGTCGAGCGCAAGTGGGGCCGCGTCATCAACGTGTCGTCGGTCAACGGCCAGAAGGGTGCTTTCGGTCAGACCAACTACGCCGCCGCCAAGGCCGGCATGCACGGCTTCACCAAGGCGCTGGCGCTCGAAGTGGCGCGCAACGGCGTGACCGTCAACACCATCTCGCCGGGCTACATCGGCACCAAGATGGTGATGGCGATCCCGCAGGAAATCCTCGACTCGAAGATCCTGCCGCAGATTCCGGTGTCCCGCCTGGGCAAGCCGGAAGAGATCGCCGGCCTCGTGGCCTACCTGTCGTCGGACGAGGCCGCCTTCGTGACCGGGGCGAACATCTCGATCAACGGTGGCCAGCACATGTTCTGATCCGGTACCAGCCGGACCACGGAACCGAAAAACGCGCCCGGGAGGGCGCGTTTTTTATCCGCACTGCAATATTTTCTGGGGTATTGCATCGCAACATGTTCCGTCAACAGTGGATATAATGGGCTGGTGAGGTGGCTGATGCGCTGCCGCATGTAGTGCCGAAGAGGATGCGGGCAAGGGTGCCTGCCAGTGGCTTCGGTTTCCAAAATTGCCCCAGAAGGATTTGAAGATGTCCCAGAAAATCGCTCTCGTTACCGGCGCCATGGGTGGTCTCGGCACGGCGATCTGCCAGTCCCTCGCCAAGGACGGCTTCAAGGTCGTGGCCAACTGCCTGCCGAACTTCGAGCAGAAGGATGGTTGGCTGTCCGCCCAACGCGACCTGGGTTTCGATTTCGTTGCCGCCGAAGGTGATGTGTCGAACTACGAATCGTGTGCCGCCATGGTCGCGAAGGTCGAAGCCGAGCTCGGCCCGATCGACGTCCTGGTGAACAACGCCGGCATCACCCGCGACAAGTTCTTCCCCAAGATGGAGAAGGGCCAGTGGGATGCGGTGATCAACACCAACCTGAACAGCCTGTTCAACGTCACCCACCACGTCTCCGCCAAGATGGCCGAGCGCGGCTGGGGTCGCATCATCAACATCTCGTCGGTCAACGGCGTCAAGGGCCAGGCCGGCCAGACCAACTACTCGACCGCCAAGGCGGGCGTGCTGGGCTTCACCAAGGCGCTGGCCGCCGAACTCGCCACCAAGGGCGTGACGGTCAATGCGATCGCCCCGGGCTACATCGGTACCGACATGGTCATGGCCATCCGCGAGGACATCCGCCAGGGCATCATCGACACCGTGCCGATGAAGCGCCTCGGCCGTCCGGACGAGATCGGCGACCTGTGCGCCTACCTCGCTTCCGACAAGGCTGCCTACATCACCGGCGCCACCATCAACATCAACGGCGGCCTGCACATGTGCTGATGTTGCATCGTGCCATGCGCGAAATCACGAAACCCCGTCGAAGGACGGGGTTTCGTTTTCGCGGCGCGATATAATTTTTCTGTAAAGAGCGAAGACACCGCCGCCGAGGAGATGGAGAAATGCCCGAACAGCAGCGCCTGATCAAGAAGTACCCGAACCGCCGTCTGTATGACACGCGGACGAGTTCGTACATCACCCTGGCGGACGTCAAGGAGCTGGTGCTCAATAACGAGCTTTTCCAGGTCGTCGACGCCAAGACCAGCGAGGATCTGACGCGCAGCATCCTGCTGCAGATCATCCTGGAGGAAGAGGCCGGTGGTGCGCCGATGTTCACCAGCGACCTGCTGTCGCACATGATCCGTTTCTACGGCAACGCGATGCAGGGCATGATGGGCAAGTACCTCGAGAGCAACATCAAGGCCTTCACCGAGATGCAGGCCAAACTGCAGGATCAGGCGCGTTCCATTTACGGCGAGAACAGCCCGGTCGGGCAGGATCTATGGGCGCAGTTCCTGAACTTCCAGGGGCCGGCGCTGCAGAGCATGATGGGCGCCTACGTCGATCAGTCGAAGAAGATGTTCGAGCAGATGCAGAGTCAGCTCGAGAGCCAGACCCGCAACATGTTCACCGGCTTCCAGTTCCCCAACTACACCAAGCCCGAGGACGGCCAGCCGCTTGTGCCCGCCGGCAAGGACGAAGGCAAGAAGTGACCGGCTGAGCGCGGACCGTCCGCGCGCGTCCGTTTCGACCCGACAGGTTTCCCACGCATGACCACTTTCAAGACTCCGGACCTGCCGCGCGTCGGCTTCGTTTCCCTCGGCTGCCCCAAGGCGACCGTCGACTCCGAGCACATCCTGACCCGGCTGCGCGCCGAGGGCTACACGATCTCGGGCAGCTACGACGACGCCGATCTGGTGGTCGTCAATACCTGCGGCTTCATCGACGCCGCGGTCGAGGAGTCGCTCGACGCGATCGGCGAGGCGCTCGCCGAGAACGGCAAGGTGATCGTCACCGGCTGCCTCGGCGCCAAGGACGATGTGATCCTCGCCGCGCACCCGCAGGTGCTCGCCGTCACTGGCCCGCACGCCACCGACGAGGTCATGCACGCAGTGCATCGGCACCTGCCCAAGCCGCACGACCCGTTCACCGACCTCGTGCCGCCGCAGGGCATCCGCCTGACGCCGCAGCACTACGCCTATCTCAAGATCTCCGAAGGCTGCAACCATCGCTGCAGCTTCTGCATCATCCCGTCGATGCGCGGCGACCTCGTCAGCCGACCGATCCACGAGGTCATGCGCGAGGCCGAGGCGCTCGCCGACGCCGGTGTGAAGGAGATCCTGGTCATCTCGCAGGACACCTCGGCCTACGGTGTTGACGTCAAGTACCGCACCGGCTTCTGGGGCGGGCGGCCGGTCAAGACCCGCCTGCTCGATCTCGCCAAGGCGCTCGGCGAACTCGGCATCTGGATCCGGATGCACTACGTGTATCCCTATCCCAGCGTGGATGACCTGATCCCGCTGATGGCCGAAGGCAAGATCCTGCCTTACCTCGATGTGCCCTTCCAGCACGCCAGCCCGCGCATCCTGAAGGCCATGAAGCGCCCGGCCAACGCCGAGAACGTGCTCGAGCGCGTGCGCAAGTGGCGCAGCATCTGCCCGGACCTGACCATCCGCTCGACCTTCATCACCGGCTTCCCCGGCGAGACCGAGGAAGATTTCGAGCTGCTGCTCAACTTCCTCGAAGAGGCGCAACTCGACCGCGTCGGTGCCTTCGCCTACTCGCCGGTCGAGGGCGCGACCGCCAACGAGCTGCCCGGCGCGGTGCCGGACGAGGTGCGCGAGGAACGCCGTGTGCGCCTGATGGATTTCCAGGAAGACATCTCCACCCAGCGCCTCGAGGCCAAGATCGACCGCGAGATGACCGTGCTGGTCGATGAGGTCGATGAAGAGGGCGCGCTCGCACGTTCGCCGGGCGATGCGCCCGAGGTCGACGGCCTCGTCATCATCCCCGACGGCGAAGGCCTGGCCCCGGGCGACTTCGTGCGGGTGCGCATCACCGACTGCGATGTGCACGACCTCTACGCCGAACGCATCGAGTAAGCACGCTGCCGGCCTGCCGGGGACGGTGCTGCGATGAGCGGCGCCGGCGTCCTCGGAGCGGTCGGTCTGGCCTGCGCGAAGTCTGCCAGTGACGGGCCGGTGATCGGCCTCGCGCTTGGCAGTGGCGCGGCGCGCGGTTGGGCGCACCTGGGGGTGCTGCAGGAACTCGCGCGCGAAGGCGTGACGCCACAGATCATCACAGGTTGTTCCATCGGCGCCTTCGTCGGCGCTGCAGCGGCGTCGGGCGACCTCGAAAAGCTGGTGCGCTGGGCCGAGACCCTCAAGTGGCAGGACGTCGTGTCGCTGCTCGATGTGTCGCTGCGCGGCGGCCTGATCAAGGGCCAGAAGCTGATCGACTTCTTCGAGCGCAACTTCGTCGATCGCGACTTCACCGAACTCGACCAGCGCTTCGCCTGTGTCGCCACCGAACTGTCCACCGGGCGCGAGATCTGGCTGCACGAAGGCAGCGTCTCCGCCGCGGTGCGGGCCTCGATCGCGCTTCCCGGGCTGATGACGCCGGTGCTGCACGAGGACCGCATGCTGGTCGATGGCGGGCTGGTCAATCCGGTGCCGGTGTCGCTGTGCCGGGCGATGGGGGCCGATGTGGTGATCGCGGTCGACCTAGGTTCGGACATGGTGGGGCGCGCCATCCGGCGCTCGGCGGTGGAGCCGGCGCCGGTCGAGGAAACCGAAGCGGGATGGACCGAGCGTCTGCTCGCACGCTTCGGCTTCAGCGCCGAGGAGACCGGCCTGGTGCCGACCGCGGTTGCAGACAGCGCTGACAACCTGCCTTCGCTGGTGTCGGTGATCAGCTCCAGCATCAACATCATGCAGGTGCGTATCGCACGCAGTCGCCTCGCCGGCGAGCCGGCCGACCTGCTGATCTCGCCGCGCGTCTCGCAGCTCGGGCTGATGGACTACCACCGCGCCGACGAGGCGATCGCCGAGGGCGTGGCTGCGGTTGCGCGCGTGCGGCCGCTGCTGCGCGAACTGCTCGGCACCGCCAATGAGTGAGGATGCGATGACCGACCCACTGATCGATGCCCTGCGCGGGATTGTCGGCGTGCCCCATGTGCTCGACTCCGCGCCCGACATGGCGCCCTTCCTGAGCGACTGGCGCGGTCGCTATCACGGCGCTGCGCGCGCGGTGGTGCGCCCGCACGATACCGCCGAGCTCGCCGCGGTGGTTGGCACCTGCGCGGCGGCCGGGGTACCGATGGTGCCGCAGGGCGGCAACACCGGCCTCTGCGGTGGCGCGACGCCGCTCGCCGACGGCGCCGCCGTGGTGATCAGCCTGGCACGCCTGAACCGCATCCGTGCCATCGACGCCGACAACGACACGCTCACGGTCGAGGCCGGATGCACGCTCGCCGCAGTCCAGGAGGCGGCGGCCGCGGTGGGGCGCCTGTTCCCGCTCGCGCTCGCCTCCGAGGGCAGTTGCATGATCGGCGGCAATCTGTCGACCAATGCGGGCGGGGTGCAGGTGCTGCGCTACGGCAACACCCGCGAGCTTGTCCTCGGCCTCGAAGTGGTGCTGCCCGACGGTCGCGTATGGGACGGCCTGCGCGGCCTGCGCAAGGACAACACCGGCTATGACCTCAAGCAGCTCTTCATCGGCGCCGAGGGTACGCTCGGCATCGTCACCGCGGCCGTGCTCAAGCTCTTTCCGGCGATCCGCAGCCGCGCCACCGCCTGGGTTGCAGTGCCCGATCCTGCAGCCGCAGTGCGCCTGCTCGGGCGCTTGCGCGCGGACTGTGGCGAGCGCGTGAGTGCGTTCGAGATCGTCGGTCGCAAGGCGCTCGAGCTGGTGCTGCAACACATCCCGGGCGCCCGCGACCCGCTCGGCGGCGCCCCCGCCTGGACGGTGCTGGTGGAGCTGTCCGATCCTGCCGTCGATGCGCCGCTCGCGGCGCAGCTCGAGGCGGCGTTGGCGGCGGCCTGTGAAGCGGGCCTGGCGAGCGACGCGGCGGTCGCGGTGAGCGACGCGCAGGCGCAGGCCCTGTGGGCGCTGCGCGAGAACATCTCCGAGGCACAGCGTATCGAGGGCATCAGCATCAAGCACGACGTGTCGGTGCCGGTCAGCCGCATCCCCGAGTTCCTCGAGCGCGCGGGCAGGGCGCTCGCGCAACGCTGGCCCGACGTGCGCGTCGTCGCCTTCGGGCACATCGGCGACGGCAACCTGCATTACAACCTCTCCAGGCCTTCAGGCGCCGACAACCCCGCATTCATCGCGGCCACGCCCGAGGTCAATCGCATCGTGCATGATCTGGTGGCCGAACTGGGTGGGTCGATCTCCGCAGAGCACGGCTTGGGACAGCTCAAGCGTGAGGAGATCGCGCGCTACAAATCGCCGGTCGAGATCGATCTCATGCGGAGCATCAAGCGCGCCCTCGATCCGCTGGGGCTGATGAACTCGGGTAAGCTTCTGCCTGGTGACGGGGCGGTGGGCGACGCAGCCGTGCGCCGAGTGGTGGTGAGTTGATGGGCGCACTGGATCCCCTTGTCGCTCGCAAGATTTTCGTGGAAAAGCGTTTACAAGGTCGAGGTCACAACCTATAATGCGCGCTCTTCGGTGCCGGGGGTATAGCTCAGCTGGGAGAGCGCTTGCATGGCATGCAAGAGGTCAGCGGTTCGATCCCGCTTACCTCCACCAACCAGAAGAATTGCAGTTTGCAGTCCCCATCGTCTAGAGGCCTAGGACACCGCCCTTTCACGGCGATAACCGGGGTTCGAATCCCCGTGGGGACGCCAGATACCGCGTCGCAGTGTTTGGCTGGGACGCAAAGCCGGCAGATGCCGGTGCAGGTCAAGTGCGGAGTGGTAGTTCAGTCGGTTAGAATACCGGCCTGTCACGCCGGGGGTCGCGGGTTCGAGTCCCGTCCACTCCGCCAGTTTTTCTCAGGGGAGACCCTGAAATGCTTCAGAGGTGACAATCTGAAGCAGTTGCGGTGAGCTTGAACGGAAGCTATAATCGCCGACTCGTTGTGGGGGTATAGCTCAGCTGGGAGAGCGCTTGCATGGCATGCAAGAGGTCAGCGGTTCGATCCCGCTTACCTCCACCAACAGATTTTGAGCAGTAGATAGGCTTGCAGTCCCCATCGTCTAGAGGCCTAGGACACCGCCCTTTCACGGCGATAACCGGGGTTCGAATCCCCGTGGGGACGCCAAGATAAGTGGTCTGGCGTCATGGTCAGGCCGCAAACCCTGTAGCAGTGCAGGGATGATCAGCGCGGAGTGGTAGTTCAGTCGGTTAGAATACCGGCCTGTCACGCCGGGGGTCGCGGGTTCGAGTCCCGTCCACTCCGCCACCAAAAAGCCCTTAGTCGTGTAAAAGCGACCAAGGGCTTTTTCTTTGCCACGTCCGTTCGAGTGTGCGCTGCGCGCAGAAAAAATCCGCGTGCCTGTGCGCCGGGTTTCACGCGGATCGGCGTCGCGCTGCTTTCAGGCCGCCAGCCTGGCCTTCATCGATTCCGACGGCAGGATCCCATAAGTGGATTTGTACAACTCGGAGAAGCGCCCGAGGTGGGTGAAGCCGTATTCCAGCGCGACCGCGGTGACGTTCGGCACCGGGCGTGTGGGGTCGGTCAGGGTCGCATGCACATGTTCCAGCTTCTTCTGGCGGATGTACTGCTTCGGCGTCATCTTCGCGTTCTTCTCGAACAACAGGTACAGCGAACGCAGGCTGAGATGCGAGTAGTGTGACAGCTGCTCCGCAGTGATGTCGTGCTTGATGTGCTCGTCGATGTAACGAGCGATGCGCTCGAAACACACCGAGTGCACGCAGGGGCCTGCCATGTCCACGTTGTGCTTGAGCATGGTGATCAGCTTCGTGGTGACGACGCGGTTGTAGTGCTGCAGCATCTGCGGGCTTGCCAGACCGGATTCGGCCTCTTCGCACAGCAGGTTCAGCAGCAGGATCAGGTTGCTGAGGTCGTCGAAGCGGTAGGGGATCTGGTTGAACTTGATGCAGTCGCTGGACATGAACCAGCGATGTTCCGTACAGGCCTCATGGACCATGGCCGACGGGATCTTGACGATGAATTTCTCGCAATCGGACGAGTAGGTCAGGTCCAGGGGTTCGTTGGGGTTGATCAGCAAGAAGTGACCGGCCGAGAGGTCGAGCGTCGTCTCGGGCAAGGTATAGCGGCAGGTGCCGCGCAGGATGAACTGCGCATGGTAGATGTCCGCCAGGCCCTCCGAGAGGACGCGCGCCTCCGTCCCGTAGGACAGTCGGCACAGGTCGACGCTGCCTGCCTTGCGATGATTGAGCGACGCGGTGCCGCTGCTGGACCGGGCCAAGCGCAAGCTGTGCCCTCCGACGTTCCGTTTGACGTAATCGGACACCTCGAAGGGGTTTACGCCCGCAAAAATGCTGCTTTTTGCGTCCAGGAAATTAAGCGGCATGACTCATCCTCGTCTGGTTGGTCAGCTTTACCCATCGCAGAAAGCTTGTCTCCTCCGCGGTTAGGGCGCTGTGCGTCAAGATGCAAAGCCTTTCTCTGTATTTCCAGCGTTATTTTGCCGGCGCGTCGAGAAATTCAAGAATCTCGATTTTAGGCTTGGCTAGAAGTTTTGTCTATGTTTGTAATCGATTCAGCGAATGCCCTTCTGATCCGTAGCCCGCGGCTTCGTTCCGCGGCTGCCAGAACGGGGCCGCAGACGGCAAAAAAAGGCCGCGCCACATTGCTGCGGCACGGCCAAGGGTTCGCCCGGAGGGCGATGGGGAGGGATTCTTGAGGCTCAGCCGAGATCACCGCCGCCGACCGGGATCACCGAGCCGGTGATGTAGGCAGAGTCGTCGGAGGCAAGGAACAGGATCGGATCAGCCTGTTCGTCGAGCGTGCCGTAGCGCTTCATCAGGCTGCTGTCGATCGACTGCGTGTAGATCTGCTTGTACCAGATCTTTTCCTGCTCGGACTGCTCGGCGGTGTTGCGCGGGACGATGCGCGGCGGGGCTTCGGTGGCGCCCGGCGCGGTGGCGTTCACGCGGATGCCGCGCTGCGCGGTTTCCATCGCGAGGCAGGCGGTCAGCGCATTGACGCCGCCCTTGGCCGCACCGTAAGGCACGCGATTGAGGCCGCGCGTGGCGATCGAGGACACGTTGACGATCGAGCCCTTGCCGTTCTCGAGCATGTAGGGCAGTGCGGCGCGGCAGCACCACAAGGTCGGGAACAGCGAGCGCCGCACCTCGGCTTCGATCTCGCTCTCGCCGTAGTGCTCGAAGGGCTTGGTCCAGATCGTGCCGCCGACGTTGTTGATGAGGATGTCGATGCGGCCGAACTTCTTGACCGCCTCGTCCATCACGCGCTGGCAATCGGCGAACTTCTCGAGGTCGGCGGTCAGGCTCAGGACCTCGGTCTTCTTCTTCAGCGACTCGGCGACCTCATGCACGATCTCGGCGCGATCGACGAGGACCAGCACGCCCTTTTCCTTGGCCATCTTTTCGGCGACGCGTTTGCCGATGCCCTGTGCGGCACCGGTGATGACGGCCACCTTGTTCTTGAATCGGTTCGACATGGTTTTTCCTGGCGGGGTTGAGGGGCTCAGACGCTGGCGGCGAACTTCTCGTAGTGGAAGCTGTTGGGCTGGACCTGGCGTTCGCGCAGGTCGTGGGCGACGGCTTCGACCATGGGCGGGGGGCCGCACAGGTAGATGTCGACCGCGCCGTCGTTCAGATGCGCCGGCTCGATGTGGGCGGTGACGTAGCCCTTCTTCGGCCAGGTGCTGTCGTCGGCGACCACGCACACGTCGTAGGTGAAGTTGGGCAGCGCGGCCTTGAAGGCGTCCAGGCGCTCGAGCTCGACCACGTCGGCGTCGG
>QXGG01385604.1_pt1 | contig 19776 bp, 17 predicted proteins | sample 1982491 | NCBI WGS metagenome assembly QXGG01 (sample SAMN09924614, study PRJNA488089) | Wastewater metagenome, whole genome shotgun sequencing project. | isolation source: South African research farm wastewater | place: South Africa: Irene, Agricultural Research Council, Animal Production... | reverse complement strand
GTTGTATCCCCTAAAATCGAAATTACTAATCTTGCCTAGCAACTTAACATTAGGGAAGTTCTGATTTTGATTTCTTTGTCCTACGACATCGAAGTTGAAATCAATATCGCCAAAGTCGGGATTGCCAGTTAGTACATCGAGATCGAATTTTTCTGCTCGCAGTCGTCCACTATAGTTTAGGCCCTTATCTTGGTCAGAAGAAAATTTAATATCTGTTCGTACAGTACCCGCTTTGGAGCGTAATATCCCGTAGGTTACAAAATCGTTGAAATAACCAGAGAGCTCACCATTAAATGCTATTGTTTCTAAACGTTCAAGGATAGGAGGCACTCCTGTAAATTCACTACTAAAATTACGTATTAAAAAAGCCATACCTTCTTGATCTATTGAAAGCCGCGATAGCTTGGTAAATAGATAGGCCTCCTTGGGGTTTGATAAGCCATCAATATTAGCATTACCTTGTATATAAAGGTGTTCGTCAGCATTCACGTTGATGTTTGTAAAGCTGAGTTGATTGATAGTACCTTTGAGTGCAAGTCCAAAATCAACTCGCTCCTTGAAGTTTTTAAAGCCAGGAACAAATGCACTCAAGTCGCCAAGTGAGATGTGAGAAGGAAGAGTTTGTAGAGAAAACTCGACTTGGTCTGCAAATTCATCAAATGAAGTAACTCCTGCATATCTCAAATTCATCGTGTCGATTTCAAGCTTGGATTGAGGTAAATTTACCTCGAAGTTTTGAAGTTGCATCTGCTCGCGATTTCCTACAACTTTCAAAGAGAGTTTTTTAAGCTCTATACCAGACGATTCGGTTACGCTTAAGCGTTTGATTGAAGCATTTATAGAGTCGTTTTGTAGAGCTTTAAGAGAAATATTAGCAATGATGTTATTAAATTGAAGATGTGAAGTATTGAATTTTCCCTGGGTCGTTGGCGCATCAAGTACATCGTAAGAGAGTTTTCCTCTTCTGACCAAAAGTGAATTTACCCTCAGGTTTATACGAGTTGGCTCATCTGACTGCGGCTTCGAAAAAGCATCAATAATAAACTGCATGTTGAGTCTATCGTCAGCGGATTGTTTGTTGAGCTTGAGATCGAAACCAAAGAGTTGAACACTATTTATCGAAATCTTCCCTTTGAGGAGTTCCCAAATATCAAATCGAGCTGAAAGCCGTGCTACTTTTAATAAATCTTGCTGATCTTGGTCTTGAATATTCAGATCTTCAATGATTATCCGATTGAGCATACCCATGTTAATTTTGCCGATAGAGAGTTCCGTCTGGAGCTTTGACCTCAATTCGCTGACCACAACTTCAGTGAGCTGATTTTGAACTACAGGGATATTGAGTAGCCCAATCAGCAGTATATAGATTAAGAGTATTCCTCCTAATATCCAACGAACAAGATTTTTTAGGGTTTTGATAAAACAGAAGGTTTAAAGTATTCAGAACAAAAATATAAAATTTAATATTACGAATACTACTTTTATGCTTACTTTTGTGCAAGATATAAGATAGTTTAGATATTATGAGTACAATTATATTAGGTATCGAATCTTCTTGTGATGATACTTCCGCAGCCGTAATCAAAGATGGCTTTTTATTATCCAATGTTGTAGCCAATCAAGCTGTTCACGAATCGTATGGTGGAGTAGTACCCGAATTGGCTTCTAGAGCTCATCAACAAAACATAGTTCCTGTGGTTCACGAAGCTCTAAAAAGAGCAGGAGTGTCCAAAGAAGAATTAAGCGCCGTAGCTTTTACCCGTGGTCCTGGACTAATGGGTTCCTTGCTTGTGGGTGTCTCTTTTGCTAAGGGGTTTGCTCGTTCGCTTGGTGTTCCTATGATTGATGTAAACCACTTGGTAGGTCATGTTTTGGCACATTTTATTAAGGCTGAAGGTGATGAAAATAAGCACCCTAGTCTGCCTTTTTTGTGTTTACTCGTTTCAGGAGGTAACTCTCAAATTATATTGGTCAAGTCGCATAGTCAGATGGAAATCATTGGGCAGACTATTGACGATGCTGCCGGTGAAGCTATAGATAAATGTTCAAAAGTTATGGGTTTGGGTTATCCTGGAGGCCCGATAATCGATAAATTGGCCCGTCAAGGCAATCCCGAAGCTTTTAAGTTTAATAAACCTCATATTCAGGGGTATGATTATAGCTTTAGTGGGCTAAAAACCTCTTTTCTCTATTCTCTTAAAGACTGGATTAAAGAAGATCTGAACTTTATCGAGAATAATATTAACGATTTGGCTGCCTCACTCGAAAAAACAGTCGTTGATATTTTGATGGATAAACTCAAGAAAGCCGCAAAAGCATACGGTATTAAAGATGTTGCTGTCGCAGGAGGAGTTTCGGCCAATACAGGATTGCGTAATGCTTTTTTAGATCATGCTAAACGCTTTGGTTGGAATGTCTTCATTCCTAAGTTTGCTTACACTACAGATAATGCAGCGATGATTGCTATGTCGGGGTATTTGAAATACCAAGACAATGATTTTGCTACCATTGATATGCCAGCCTATTCTCGAGTTTCTTTGAAATAGACTAGTCAAAATGTTTTATATTTAACCTTCAAAGAGTTTCTGCTAGGTTGCTTAACTGGTGCGAGTAGCTCGTTTGATGCTTGGGACTTACTAAGAGCACTAAAACGAGTAGCTCGTTTTTTGTAGTCAAGTTGAGGCTATTTACAAGAGAGCTTCTTATCTTTGGGTTAAGATTAAACGTTAAGAAGTATGAGAGTAGTAGCAGAAATAATTACGATTGGTGATGAACTCCTTATCGGACAGGTTATTGATACCAATTCCGCTTGGATGGGTCAGCAGCTCAGTAAACTGGGGATTAATGTGGGGCGAATTGTCTCAGTGAGTGATCAAGCCTCGGAGATTACTCAAGCCATCGATTCGGCTCTTTCTCGAGCTGACATAGTGTTGCTCACTGGAGGTTTAGGACCAACTAAAGATGATATAACAAAGCTAACCCTTTGTTCTTATTTTAAGACCGAATTGATTTATGACCACTCGGTCTACGAGAATATGAGACGAGGTCTTTCTGAGCGTGTGATGTTGAGTAAATTAAACGAGACTCAAGCCTACGTGCCCAAGGGGTGTAAGGTTATCCAGAACAGGGTAGGTAGTGCACCGATCACTTGGTTTGATGTGAATCAAAAAGTGCTTGTTTCGCTTCCTGGGGTACCCGACGAAATGAAGGCTGCAATGCAATATGATGTATTGCCCCGATTGCAAAAACAGTTTGAAACCGATACCATAATCCATAGAACTTATTTGGTTAAGAACTATCCCGAATCATTGCTTGCGGAAACGCTCGAAGACTGGGAGTCAGCATTGCCTCAAGGCATAAGCCTGGCTTATTTGCCTAAGCCCGGAATGGTTCGCTTGCGTATTACAGCACAAGGTGAAGAGTCAACGAAATTACAAACTCAAGTTTCTTTGGAAGAAAAGAAGCTTTTAAAACTCTTAAAATCGGATATTTCACTAGAAAGTGAAGGTTCTTTGGAAGAACAACTTGGATATTGGCTAAAAAGACTTAAATTTACAGTTGCTACAGCCGAAAGTTGTACTGGAGGTAGAATGGCAGCAAAAATTGCCTCAATACCCGGATGCTCGGACTACTTTAACGGTTCTATCGTAGCTTATCAAAATAGTGTGAAGATTGCGCAATTAGGCGTAGATAAGGAAATACTTAATAATCATGGTGCTGTAAGTCAGGAGACTGCTTTGGCTATGGTAGATGGGATTTGCAAGGTTATGGGTACCGATTGTGGTATTGCTACAACAGGTATAGCCGGACCTACAGGTGCAGTCCCTAATAAACCAGTCGGAACAGTTTGGATAGCAGTCAAATGCGGATTAGTAACAAGAACTTCAATGTTGTGCCGAGATAGTGGCAGAGAAATGAACATTGAGAGGGCTTGTAACAAAGGTTTATTTATGCTTTTGGAACTACTCCAAGAATGTAAATAGTCTTATGCACCAGTGAATTATTTTAAAAAAGCCTTGTTTTATAACAAGAAAAGTACTTTCTTTGCACTCTGTTTGAAATAAGTAGAGAGAAAAAATTAAAAATAAGATAGAAATGTCGAAGATTTGTCAAATTACCGGAAAGAAAGCCATGGTTGGCAACAACGTCTCACACTCAAAAAGAAGAACTAAGAGAACTTTTGACGTGAACTTGTTTAGCAAAAAGTTCTACTATGTAGAGCAAGATTGTTGGATCAGCTTAAGCATTAGTGCTGCTGGTTTACGTACAGTTAATAAGGTTGGATTAGAAGCTGCTCTACGTCAAGCTGTAGAAAAAGGCTTTTGCAACTGGAATGATATTAAAGTAATCGGATAAACAGGAGAACTGAGTAATGGGAAAAAAATCAAAAGGTAATAGAGTGCAAGTTATCCTAGAATGCACAGAGCACAAAGATAGTGGAATGCCAGGTACCTCTCGCTACATCACTACAAAGAACAGAAAAAATACAACTGAAAGAGTAGAGTTGAAAAAATACAACCCTATCTTGAAGAAAGTAACAGTACATAAAGAAATTAAATAATATAACTCATGGCAAAGAAACCTGTTGCGCGTACACATGAAGGTCAAGACCGCGCATATATAAAAGCTATCAAAATGGTTAAGTCTCCTAAAACTGGAGCTTACATGTTTGATGAAAAGATTCTTCACAAAGATCAACTTAATGATTTCTTTAAAAAATAAGGAATTATATTAGATACTTAAAAAGCGTCCATATTTCACATTGAAGTATGGACGCTTTTATTTAGTTGATGCTATTGCTTTTCTGGGTATTGAATTTCGTTGCCGTGATCGTAACTGGCAAAGCGTTTATCCTCTTTTGAGTTTACAGGGTCGGTTTGTTCCCATGGCCATCCTCCAAACTGGGTTTCTTCATAGTCTTTAAAGGCTTGGATAATTTCCTCTCTACTGTTCATCACGTAAGGTCCGTGAGCCGATATGGGTTCATTAATTGGCTCGCCTTCGAGCAAAAGTAGCTGGATAGGTCTGCCACTCGTGTTTTTGATTTCAATATCTTCGTCTCCTTTGAGTTGAGCATAGTGACCCTCTTTGAGTATTGTCCCTTCGATATCTACTTTTGCACCATTTTTAGAATAAGCGTATAGCATTCGGCTGATGGTTGACGATACAGCATTTAGAGTTAATGAGGCAGACTGCTCTAATTCGATAAGTAAGATTCTTACATTATTCTTGCGATCGTGCGCCCAAGAGTGTGGGGTAGAATCGAGTGAGATAACTCCGTCAAACTCGCCAGCTAAGATCTTGACTAGAGCCTTACCGTGTCCGTTGTTTATTTCCACCAAGGGGATGTCTTCGCTCCAAAGCATTTTGTAGCTTGGTTCAACCATCTTGCTCTTTCGTGGCAGATTGAGCCAAATTTGAAATAGTTCGAGATGATTTTCCTTGTCTTCATGGATTAGCGGAAACATCTCAGAGTGCTGGATACCTTTGCCTGCTGTCATCCATTGCACATCACCTTGTCCATATCTTCCTTTAGAGCCTTTTGAATCGAAGTGGTCGGCATAACCGCTGGTTACTACTGTTATTGTTTCGAAGCCTCGGTGTGGGTGAACAGGAAATCCTGGTATTTTATCGCCATAATACATACGCCAATCTGCCTCTAAGTCAAAATCTCCATTAAGGTTTCTGCTCGGCAGGTATTCTATGGGGCTCATGTCAGGCTTTCCTTTAGGAAACAAGTCGTTATGATGGAAGCAAATAATATAAGGATTTAAAACATCTAAACGGAAACTCATGGGTTCAATTCTGATAATCTTCATCTTTTATTAGTTTTAAAGTATACTTGTTTAAATAACAATATAAATGGATATTTAGTTGCTATAAGTAGTATGATGGTTGCTTATTCAAGGCGTATAAATGTCAGTCAAATCCTATTTAATTATTATCTTTGTATACTCAAAAGAGGTATGTACTAAACTAATTCGCGAAATATGGGATTTTTTAATTTTTTCTCCAGAGAAAAGAAGGAGACTTTAGATAAAGGTCTAGAGAAAACAAAAGAGAGTGTTTTTAGCAAAATAGCTCGTGTTGTTGCTGGAAAATCGAAAGTCGATGATATCGTTCTCGATGATTTAGAAGAAATATTAATTACTTCTGATGTTGGAGTTGATACTACTCTGAAAATTATAGAGCGTATTGAATCGCGTGCAGCTAAGGATAAATACGTTAACACAAAAGAGTTAAATACCATTCTTCGTGATGAGATTTCAAGTCTGCTTCTTGAAAACACAGCTTCTAGTGCTGGTTTTGAGTTAGAGGAGAAAGCTCGCCCCTATGTGATTATGGTAGTGGGGGTTAATGGTGTGGGTAAAACTACGACAATAGGCAAAATTGCCAATCAATATAAAGCTGCAGGTAAATCTGTTTACCTAGGTGCCGCAGATACATTCCGTGCTGCTGCCGTTGAGCAACTTGAGATTTGGGGACAGCGCGTAGGTGTTCCTGTCATAAAACAAAAAATGGGTGCTGACCCAGCTTCTGTTGCTTTTGATACATTAAGCTCAGCTGTGGCAAATAATGCCGATGTTGTTATTATTGATACAGCAGGTCGTCTTCACAATAAAGTCAACTTAATGAATGAGTTGTCGAAGATCAAGAATGTGATGAAGAAAGTATTACCCGATGCTCCTCACGAAGTATTACTTGTTTTGGATGGCTCTACGGGTCAAAATGCTTTTGAGCAGGCTAAACAATTTACGCTTGCTACTGAGGTCAATGCACTGGCTATAACAAAACTCGATGGAACAGCAAAAGGTGGGGTAGTGATCGGTATATCCGATCAATTTCAGATCCCAGTTAAATATATAGGTTTAGGAGAAGGTATTGAAGACCTACAGGTCTTTGATAAAAAAGAGTTTGTAGATTCGCTATTTGGAAGCAAAGAATGAGAAAAACAATAGACATTATTACATTAGGATGTTCTAAGAATCTTGTCGATTCAGAACAACTAAAACGTCAGCTTGAGGCTGCAGGATACAGCGTAACCCACGATTCAGAGAGCCCGAAAGGTGAAATTGCAGTAATTAATACTTGCGGTTTTATTGGTGATGCAAAAGAGGAGTCAATTAATATGATTCTTGAGTTTGCGCAAGCTAAGGAAGAGGGTGATTTAGAGAAATTATACGTTATGGGTTGCTTATCTGAGCGTTACCTCAAAGAACTGGCTCTTGAAATACCACAAGTCGATAAGTTTTACGGTAAGTTTGATTGGAAAACTTTAATGGCCGACTTAGGACAAAACTACGATCCCAAATTGCACTTGGAACGTAGCTTAACTACCCCCGATCATTATGCATACCTTAAGATATCAGAAGGTTGTGATCGTACCTGTTCGTATTGTGCAATTCCTATTATTACAGGAAAACATGTTTCTCGCCCTATCGAAGAAATCTTAGAAGAGGTTGAGCTACTGGTTAGTCAGGGTGTAAAAGAGTTCCAAGTGATAGCTCAAGAGTTGACCTACTATGGTGTCGATTTGTATAAACAACAACGTCTGCCTGAGCTTATTGAGCGTATGGCTGCTATTCCTGGTGTAGAGTGGATTCGTTTGCACTATGCTTATCCAGCCCATTTCCCATTTGACCTTTTGCGTGTAATGCGTGAAAATGATAATGTGTGTAAATACATGGATATAGCACTTCAACATATATCGGACTCTATGCTAACTTTGATGCGTCGTAATGTGTCTAAGGCCGAAACCTTAGAGCTGATTCGTCGTATGCGAGCTGAGGTTCCGGGCATCCACATTCGTACTACTTTGATGGTGGGTCATGCAGGTGAGACTGAGGCTGACTTCGAAGAGTTAAAAGAGTTTGTAAAGACAGCTAAATTCGAACGTATGGGAGCTTTTGCTTACTCTGAGGAGGAAGGCACTTATGCTGCTCAGAATTACGAAGATTTAGTTCCTCTCGAACTCAAACATGCTCGTCTTGATGAGTTGATGGACCTACAACAATCTGTATCTGCTGAAGTAGCACATGCAAAAGTAGGAACAATCCAACGCGTTATTATTGATCGCCTTGAAGGAGAATATTATATTGGTAGAACTCAATTTGACTCTCCAGAAGTAGATCCTGAGGTATTGATTAAGAATGAAGAAAATATAAATCTAGTAGTAGGTGACTTCTATACTGCAAAGATTATTGATGCAGACGATTTTGATTTATACGCTACTATTATTTAAACAAAGATATTGTGGAGATTCCATTCATAAAACAACTTGCTTTAAAGCAAAATATTAATTTAGCAGAGGTTTCAATTTATGTTGAAACCTTTGTTTTAGGCTTTTCTGCCGAATTACAAGCTAGTGGTAGAGCTAGCTTCGATCCTTTTGGTGTTTTTGAAGTTACCAAAGAGCTTGAATATATTAAAGAAGAAGACGGCTGCAAATTGTTGATTCCTCCTCGACTTCGAGCTTCTTTCTGTTCCTCGGCTATCTTGGGTGTGCTATCAACTGATGAGGATCCGCTGGCTAGTCCTCTTTACGACTTATTTAATGAACGACACGAGTGGGAGCCTGAGGGCGTGACTTTATTTATAGCTCAAATCAAGTCTGTAGTTAAGTCGGCTTTGCTCAAAGAAAAGAAGTGTTTCATTCCAGGTTTTGGTAGTTTTGAGGGTGAACTCGGAGGAGAAATTAATTTTATTTTCTCCGATTCGTTTGAGGAGTTAATCAATAAGCCTTTTTCTCATTTTAAACCTGTTGAGCTTAGTTGTTCCGAAAGAGATCTCAAATCTGCCGATAATTCTTCTTCTGCGCCATCTATAAATGAGCCTAAAGAAGAGGCGAAACTTGAACTACCCGATAATTCGAAAGTGGTGGAAGAGCCTGTTCAGCCTAAAGAAGAAGAGGTTGTTGTTAGCCAAATTCAAAAATTGGAAAACTCGTCTGAGCCTGTTTCTTTGGAAGGTTCTAATTCTTTTGAAAAGATTCAACTTAAATTAGAAGACTATGATAAACGAATTCTTCTAATCGAAAAGCAGCTTACAGATAAAAATAAATTAGTTAGGCTCTTGAAATGGACAACCGCATTGCTATCGATTATTATTATTGTATTTCTGATTTTAGCATTTTTTTATCACGCACCTTCTACTAATAATGAAGTTGTTGTCGTTGAGCCAAAGGAGAGTGAACAGGTTGATTTAGTGACTTCGAATGAGAAAACATTCGCTGAATTAGAGGAAGAGTATCTGCAACAAATTAACACAGAGTCAGATTTGCCAACTGACTCTGCAAACTCCGTTATATCAGACTCTTTAGTTGTTGCTAAAGACTCAATTTTGCCTTCGAACTCTTTAGAGCCTGCTGTGGCTGATTTTAAGAATCATACGCTAAAATCAGGTGAGACACTTCGTTCGCTTGCTCTTTTATATTATAACGATAAAGAAAAATGGACCGTAATAGTTCAGGCGAATTCTGACATTATAACAGATCCCAACCATATTCCAATTGGTACTACACTTCGTATACCTAATTAGTGATTTACCACATACCGTAGGGGTTGGATTTGCGCTGTACTTCGACTCGAAAGCTAAATCCTTTGGATGATTTGAGTTCAAAAGCTCCTCTAAAATCGTTCTTCTCCCAAGGCAGTGCCGAAGGAATCCTACGCTTGTAGCCATCTGCATCATAATCTCCTTGTGTGTTGATTCTCCAATTATCATTAAGTCTGAAGCTGGCTGTATTAAGTGGCGCATCAACACCTGAGTACATGGATGTACCGTGATATCTCCAGGAGTTATTAAACCCGAAGTTACTGGCATCAGCTTTGCCGTAGATCACTTTACTAAAATCGAAATTGAGTCGTTCTAGCCAATTGATGTAAGGGTCGGTTGACTTGTTTAAGAGTTTAAATTCAGGAAACACGGCAGGGGAGGCTAGGGCTTCGGTCAGATCTAATATAAATCCGCCATATTCCTTATAAGTTGCCATTTGCTCTCTTTCTGTCTCGATCTGAATGCTCTGCTCCTCTTGCTGAGCTTTGGCCGTACCGAGTGTCGAAAATATAATGATGAGTATAAAAGTGAACTTTTTCATAACCAAACAAGTTATCAGTCTATAAGCAAATATACTTAAGTTTGCGCTTGCTGTCAACTGTTTGCCTAAAAAGGATACCGATTTAACAAAAATCAGCAACTGCACGTTAAGTTCTGTTTTTATTCGTAAATTTGAACTTTAGTATTATACAACCTTTTAATATACTCCTCATGATGAAAACGGATATTGAAATTGCGCGTAGCATTACTCTTCAGGACATTAAGCAAGTTGCTAAAAATGCTGGAATTCCTGAAGATCAGATCGAAAACTATGGGCATTATATCGCCAAACTCCCCATCAATTTAATTGATGATAAAAAAGTAAAACAAAATAACTTGATTCTCGTTACTGCCATTACAGCTACTAAGACTGGAATTGGTAAAACTACGGTGTCAATTGGTTTGGCTCTAGGCCTTGAGAAACTTGGCAAGAAAGCTTTTGTTGCGCTTAGAGAGCCATCACTTGGCCCTTGCTTTGGAATGAAAGGTGGAGCTGCTGGTGGTGGTTATGCTCAGGTTTTACCTATGGAGAAGATTAATCTTCATTTCACGGGTGATTTCCACGCTATAACTTCTGCTCATAATATGATATCGGCTCTACTTGATAATTATTTGTACCAAAATCAAGACTCTGGCTTCGGACTTAAAGAAAATCTATGGCGTAGAGTGTTAGACGTGAACGACCGCTCACTACGTAATATTGTGGTTGGACTTGGTGCTAAAACTAATGGTATTACTCAAGAGGCTGGTTTTGACATTACGGCTGCTTCAGAGATAATGGCGATCCTCTGCTTAGCAACAGACGAAGAAGATTTACGTCGCCGTATCGAAAATATATTGCTTGGTTTCACCTACGATAATAAACCTTTCACGGTTAAAGATTTGGGTGTTGCTGGTGCGATAACAGTTTTATTGCGTGAAGCTCTATTCCCTAACTTAGTTCAGACAACAGAGCATACACCTGCACTTATTCACGGAGGTCCTTTTGCTAATATTGCTCACGGTTGTAACTCAATCCTTGCTACAAAGATGGCGATGACTTTTGGTGATTACACTATTACTGAGGCTGGCTTTGGTGCTGATCTAGGTGCTGAAAAGTTTTATGACATAAAATGTCGTAAGGCAGGTCTAGAGCCAAAGTTAACTGTAATTGTTGCTACTGCTCAAGGTTTGAAGATGCACGGCGGTATTGCACTCGATAAGATTAAAGAGCCAAGTATTGAAGGTCTTAAAAAAGGTTTTGCTAATATCGATAAGCATATTCGTAATCTACAGTCCTTTGGTCAAACCGTAGTGGTGGCATTTAATCGATTTGCTAGTGATACGGATGAAGAAGTTGCTGTAATCAAAGCACACTGTGAGGCTAAAGGCATTGGTTTTGCTATTAATAATGCTTTTGCCCTAGGAGGTGAAGGTGCAGTTGAACTTGCTCAGTTAGTAGTAGATACAATTGCCAATAACCCTTCCAAACCCCTTCAATTTGCATACGAAGAAAATGATAGTGTTGAGACAAAAGTTGAAAAACTAGCAAAGAATCTTTATGGAGCGAAATCGGTTCAATTTACGGGCAAAGCTAAAAAGATGATTAAGCTGATAAACGAGCTTGGTGTTTCGCATTACCCTGTTTGTATTGCTAAAACACAATACTCATTCTCTGCTGATCCTACTGCCTATGGTGCAGCCGATGGCTTTGAGTTTGAAATTAGTGATTTAGTAATTAATAATGGTGCCGAAATGTTGGTTGCTGTTGCTGGTAGCATGATGCGTATGCCAGGATTACCAAAATCTCCTCAGGCACTTCGAATTGACATAGTTGATGGAAATATTGAAGGTTTAAGCTAAACCTTATGATAAATATATAGGTCTAGGTCGCTTGACCTAAACGACCTATTCGTCCAAAAGATCCTAGTTGTACATCTGTACGACTAGGATCTTTCTTAATTTTAGCCCGTTCATAAATCATTCTACTACTGCTATATTTTTTTTAACTCTGTAGCTTTTAATATCTTTACAAATCGCAGTAGTAAAATCAGCAAAACATAAATTACATGGCAAATCTTAAAGGTGATCTAACGCGTGGCGGTATAACGAAAACCCTACTTTATTTTACGCTCCCCATGATGCTGGGTTCATTCCTGCAACAATGTTATAATATTGCAGATACATTAATTGTAGGTCAATACATTGGATCGGGCGCATTAGCAGCAGTGGGATCGGCTTATACATTGATGATTTTTCTTATCTCCATTTTGTTGGGCTTATCTTTGGGTAGTGGCACCGTCTTCTCTTTATTATTTGGAGAGGGCAATTTACCTGCTCTTAGGCGTAGTATTTTTGTTTCTTTGGTATTGATAGGAGGAGTAACATTAATTCTTAATCTGGCTGTTTTTACTTGGATTGACCCCATTCTGAGGCTTTTGCAGATTCCTGCAGATATATACGATATGATGCGTAGCTATCTGTGGATCATATTTTATGGAATAGTTTTTACCTTCATCTATAATTTTTATGCAGCTCTTCTTCGTGCTGTAGGTGACTCAGTCTCTCCTCTTTGGTTTTTAGCTGTGTCAGTAGTAATCAATATTATACTTGACCTTTACTTTATCTTATCACTAGGTTGGGGCATTGAGGGTGCTGCATGGGCAACTGTTATAGCTCAGGGTATTTCTGCAGTAGGTTTGCTCATCTTTACTTACTTGAAGCGTCCCGAACTTCGTCTGACTAAGGCCGATTTGTGCTTTGATTGGGTTACCCTAAAAGAGATTACTTCGTATTCTTCTCTAACTTGCGTTCAACAATCTGTCATGAATTTTGGAATTTTAATGATCCAAGGATTGGTTAATAGTTTTGGTACGGCTGTGATGGCAGCTTTTGCTGCAGCTATTAAAATTGATGCTTTTGCTTATATGCCAGTTCAAGAATTTGGTAACGCATTCTCTACATTCATAGCTCAGAATTTCGGGGCTGAAAAGTTTGATCGGATAAAAAGAGGGGTTAAAATTGCTGTAATTACTACTGTTGTTTTTTCACTTGTTGTGTCAGTACTGGTGTTTTATTTTGCAGAATCTTTAATGCTGATTTTTGTGCGTCCTGAGGAGACTGAAATTTTGGCAATAGGGATAGAATATCTGCGTATTGAAGGAGCATTCTATATTGGTATAGGTGTCTTGTTCTTGCTTTATGGTTATTATCGTGCTATACGTAACCCAGGTATGTCTGTGGTCTTGACTGTGTTGTCTCTTGGGGTGCGCGTGGCGTTGTCTTATTGGTTAGCATCTATACCTTCGATAGGGGTTGTTGGCATTTGGTGGTCTATTCCAATAGGTTGGTTTGTCGCGGATATTGTAGGGATAATCTACTACCGTATGAAGCGACTGCCTAGCAATTAGCAGTAAAATTAGTCATTAATTTAACTTATCAGTGTATAATAGTTTTCTTAGGAAAGTATTATGCACTGATTTTTTTATGCCTTTATTTTAATTAATCATGTTCTACTGCTTCTAACCCTTCAACACAAGTTATTGATGGTACGGGTAAATGGTTAATGCCAGGTTTAATAGATGCACATTGGCATGCTTATATGTCGTGTAATACGCTTATGAATATTCTAGCTACTGATATTTCGTTTACCCACCATGTAGCTGGAAGAGAAGCTAACAACACGCTGATGCGTGGTTTCACCACACTTCGTGATGCTGGTGGGCCTGTTTATGGATTAAAAGAAGCTATTGATGCTCACGTAATCAATGGTCCTAGAATTTACCCTAGTGGTGCTATGATTTCTCAAACTGCGGGGCATGGTGACTTTAGAACTGTTCACGATCATGCACAAACAGGTTGTGGTTGTGGAGCACTTGCTTTTACAGAAGAAATTGGTGCCTCACGCATTGTTGATGGTGTTGATGCTGTGATGATGGTAACCCGTGAGAATTTAAGACAAGGTTCATCACAAATTAAACTTCTTGTAGGGGGTGGTGCAGCTTCTTTGTATGATCCGTTGGATGTTACAGAGTTTTTTGAAGAAGAGATTCAAGCAGCAGTTCGTGCTGCAGAAGATTGGGGAACTTACGTAATGGTGCATGTTTATAACCCTAAGGGTATTACTCGCGCTGTTAAAGCTGGTGTAAAGAGTATTGAGCATGGTCATCTTATTGACGAAGAAACTATGAAACTACTTGCTGATAGTGGTACTTGGTTATGTTTACAACCTTTTACGGTTGAAGACAATACCTATCCTTCACCGATTCAGCAAGCCAAACATATCGAAATTTGTAACGGTACAGATAGAGCATATAACTTGGCGAAAAAATACAATGTAAATCTAGCTTGGGGAACTGACCTATTATTTAACCCAGCCAATACTAAAAACCAAAATCACGGAATTATAAAGCTTCAGAAATGGTTTACTAACTTCGAAATTTTGAAGATGGTTACTCACGATAATGCACAAATTGTAGCTCTTTCGGGTTTGAGAAATCCTTATCCAAAGAAACTAGGTGTAATTGAGGCTGGAGCTTATGCCGATTTATTACTGGTTAATGGCAATCCTATGGAAAACTTGGAACTCTTACAGGATCCAGAAAATAGTTTTGCTGTGATAATGAAAGATGGTATAATATATAAAAATACGCTATAACTCAGGTTTTAGTCTTGAGGAGGTAATTTGGTTTCCTCTATTTCCTGTGAGTTTTAAAAGTTTAGTATACATAATAGTATAGAATATGTTTAAGAGAATAGTTGTGTTTGGTATGGCCTTAGTGGCTCTTTTAAATTCGAGTAATTCGTTTGCTCAAAAGAGTGAGGTCAGACTTAGTTTGCAGCAAGCAATGCAACTCATGCACAATGATAATAACAGTTTGAAAATAGCCAGCGAACAGCTTAAGTGGGCTAAAACCGAGCGTCAACGACTCAATGCGTTTTGGTACCCACAGATTTCTGCTGCAGGTGCTTATATGCATACTTCCAATAAAATAGAAGTTAAAGAGTCATTATCCCAGTTTACCGATCCTGCGGTTGAGCATATTCATGCATTAGATCCAGGAGAGAAGATCATAACCTCTGTTCTTGATCGTATTGGTAAGGCTTCATTTAGTGTTCCATTGATTCCAAGAAATACTACGAGTATAGATGCGGTTGCAACATTACCGATATTTACGGGAGGTAAGCGTATCTACGCTAGTAAGATAGGTAAGCTTATGATTGATATGGCTCAGACGAATAAAGAGCGAGTTGGTGCAGATCAACAAGTTTTATTGGTCGAAACTTATTATAGTTTGAGACTAGGGCAGGAAATTGTTGCTGTACGTCAGGAGACTTACTATGCTATGGAGCGACACTATCAAGATGCTTTAAAGCTAGAGGCTAATGGTCTTATAAATAAGGCTGAAAGACTTTATTTCCAAGTTAATAGAGACGAGGCTAAGCGAGAGTTACAGGCTGCAGTAAAGGATTTATCCGTTGCGCAAAGTGCTTTTAAAACTCTGGTTAAAATGGAACCCTCAGAAAGTGTTCGACCCATATCAACACTTTTTATAAACGAGAGTTTACCCGCTATTGACTACTTCAAGAACCTGATTAATAACCATAACTATTTAGTTAATGGAATCCGAATTCAGCATGCTATCCAAAACAAAGAGCTTCAAATCGCAAGATCGGGTTATCTACCCAATATTGAGGTTTTTGGCAAGCAGACACTCTATAGTGATGGAGTTCCCAAAAATCTGTTGCCACGTACAATGGTAGGAGTGGGATTTGCTTGGAATTTATTTGATGGTCTTGATCGTGAAAAAAAGATTAGTCAAGCAAAAATAAATCGTTATATCCTGGATATTCAGAAGGATAAGCTAGTTGAAGACTTGGGCTTAGCAGTTGATAAGTTTTATAATCAAACTCAAGTTGCACTCGATAATGTTACTGCTCTTCACACTACAATTGAAATGAGTCAAGAGCTTGTAAGAACACGCCAGAGAGCTTTCTCTGAAGGTATGGCAACTTCGCTCGAGGTCATCGATGCTGAGTTGATTTTGTCTAAAGTTCGAATTGCAGCACTTCTAGCTTACTTTGAATTTGATTCTGGACTAATTAATTTATTGGCAGTCTGTGGTATTCCTGAAGCTTTTCAAGATTACCGTCTGTCAGGAAAAGGTGAAACTAATTTATAAAACATACTCTAACGCAGATAATATTAAGATATGAGCAATAGTAAAAAATCTCTAGCCGTGGCATTTCTTGTGGTGCTGGTTGTAGTCGTTATCGTATCGACTATAGGCATCCTAGCTCTAGGCAATAAACCCGAAATTTTGCAGGGACAGATTGAATCTACAGAAGTTAGGATTTCAGGAAAGATACCAGGACGTATTGATAAGTTCCTTGTGGAGGAGGGGCAAAACGTTCTTAAAGGTGATACTTTAGTTGTTATAAATAGCCCCGAACTTTGGGCGAAGTTTGCTCAGATCAATGCACTGAGCGATGTAGCGGTTTATGAAAATCAAAAAGTACAAGAGGGTACTCGTAAACAAATAATTGCAACAGTTAATCAATTATGGAATAAAACTAAGTCTGATTTAGACTTAGCAAAAGTGACCTACGATAGAATAAACACGTTATACAAAGATAGCGTTGTACCTGCTCAGCGTAAGGATGAGGTAGAGGCTATTTATCGTGCTGCGCAAGCTGCAGAAAGAGCTGCATACCAAGAGTATCAAATGGCTGTTGACGGTGCTCGAAAACAAGATCGTGAAAGTTCAAAATCTATGGTTTCTGCAGCCAAAAGCACTATAGACGAAATGGCGTTCTTACTTGAAGATACTAAACTAGTAGCTACCGAATCCGGTCAAATTTCTGTTATTTACCCCAAGAGAGGTGAGCTGGTTGGTCCAGGTACTCCAATAATGTCTTTAGTGGTTTTAGAAGACTCGCATGCTGTATTAAACATCCGAGAAGACCTAATGCCTCATTTTAAGATGGGTGGGCAATTTAAGGGAGATGTCCCTGCGCTAGCTCTAAAAGATATTGTTTTTGAAATTTATTATGTAAGCCCATTGGGTAGTTATGCTACTTGGAAGTCGACCAAGCAAGTTGGTTCTTACGATATGAGAACTTTTGAAATCAAGGCTAAGCCTATTAATCCAATGCCTGAACTTCGTCCAGGAATGTCAGTTTTGGTTGATTTATCAAAATAAGAAGTAGATATTAATATGAATAAATCTATCAAACATACGGCTTTTTATGCTACGCTAAAGCGAGAGCTTACACGCATGGTATCCCGAAGACTCTATTTCGGGGTGTGCATCGTATTGCCTTTGTTTTGTATAGTGTTTATGAGTACAATCTTTGGTACTGGTGGTATGGAAAACATTCCTATCGGTATTGTCGATTTAGATCAGACTGCTACCTCCAGAGAGATTACCCGAACATTGGGGACTGTCTCGACCTGTGATGTGCAAGAACTTTTTTCTGATGCTAAAGCTGCTCGTGAGGCTGTTCTAAAGCGAGAGATTTATGCCTATGTTGTAATACCAAATAATTTTGAGTCTGATCTGATTGGAGGTCGAAATGCAAGTATTCCATATTATATTCATTATGCCCTCTTAAGTGTCGGTATCGAGGTTGAGGCAGCTTTGGAGACAGTATTTGCCGAGATAGCTTTAGCTCCTGTTGTGGCCTATGGTTCAGTATTTGGGACAGAAACCAGTGAGATTGAAAGTTTTTTATTGCCTGTCAACTTTGAAGCTCATCCACTTTTTAATGCTTCGCTTGATTACTCTACCTATCTGACGAATCCCTTTTTCTTTGTCTTATTTCAGGTGTTAATCTTGCTGACTACATCTTATGTAATAGGTAGTGAAATCAAATTTAAGACTTGGCAGAGTTGGCTAGACGCAGCTAATGGGAATATATTTATAGCAGTTGCTGCTAAGCTTTTACCCTACACTATCATCTATATTATTATGGGGATATTTGGGAACTTTGTAATCTTTGACTTGCTGCATATACCGATGAATACAGGATTTTTGTCTATTAACACGGCTACGATTCTATTTGTTATCGCTAGTCAGGCTTTGGCCGTTTTTGTATTCTCTTTATTTCCTGCCTTGAGTATAATGATTAGTATTCTTTCGATGATGGGTTCACTTGGTGCAACGCTTGGAGGAGTAACCTTCCCTATGCCATACATGCACCCTTCAATTGATTACTTATCTCATTTATTTCCGATTAGGCATTTTGTTAATGTTATTCAAAATATATTATATGGTGATTATGGCTTCCCCTATGTATGGGAAGATACAGTAATACTAATTGTTTTTTTAATCCCTGCACTACTTATTTTACCTCATTTAAAGCGTGCAATCTTAAGTCGAAAGTATGAAGACATTGAATAATAGAAATAATTATCTAAAGATCATAGCCGACTATATCGCCCGTGAGTTTAAAACGATTGGTACGAGTTATTCGATTCTGCTAGTTATGATTGGTGGTGTGTTTGTATATGGTTTGTTATACAACTATATGTACCAGCCTAACCTGATTCGTAAGGCTCCAGTAGTTGTTGCTGATCTCTCACAATCGTCGCTTAGCCGAGAATATGTAAGGCTTTTGAGTGCTTCATCTCAGGTAGAAGTTTACAGCCATGCCAATAATATTCTTGAGGCCAAAGAGTTGATGAAAACAAGAGAGGTAGTAGGTATTGTTTATATACCTAGAGACTTTGAACGCAGGGTAGGCCGTGGAGATCAGTCTGTATTTTTAGCAATGGTCAATACAAGTGCGTTCTTAAACTTCGCAGCAATACAAGAAGCTACTTCAGGTGCCATGGTTGAGCTTGACGGTCGACATCGTTCCGATATGATTACGTTTCTGCCCTTACCTACGCTCTATGCCATGTCTCAGGCTCAGCCTATAAATGTGGTGGGGACGGCCTTATTTAATCATACGGAAGGGTATGGTAGCTATTTGATTCCTGTGGTGCTAATACTTATCATTTTCCAAACTCTAATGATGGTTATTGGTATGATTAGTGGAGGGGAGCGTTATAAGAAGACCATTCTATATTATAAAAAGAATGGGCTGGGTTTTGGTAATATGATGGCTATTGTATTGAGTAAGACCTTTGTGTATAGTGTTTTGTATGCAATATTTGCCTACTTTTTAATAGGGCTTTTGCCTCAGATATTTAGTATTCCCAATATCGGAGATACGATGGATATCATTACGCTTCTTATTCCGTTTTTTATGGCGTCTTGCTTTTTTGGATTTACTTGTTCGCTAGTATATGCTGATTCGGAAAGCCCAATTTTGATGATTGCTTTTTTCTCTGTGGGGTTAGTTTTTCTCTCTGGAATATCTTATCCACTCGAGTTAATACCTTGGTATTGGAAAGTATTCCATTATATAATTCCTGCTCCACCTGCTGTGCTTGGCTATGTAAAAGTCAACTCCATGGGGGCCTCTATTGCTGATATTAAGACAGAATACATCACGTTGTGGATCCAATGTTTGGTCTACTTTTTAACCGCGTGCTTTGTATATCGATATAATATAAAAAAAGAAAGTGCTGCTATTAAAGAAGCAGCCAATTTTTAACTTAAACTTGTCTCGTCCTAATATAGCGTTACACAATACATGTAATGTTATGGAAGAGTCTAAAGATCAGTATGTAAAACGTACTCAAAAGGATTATAG
>QXGG01245569.1_pt1 | contig 19777 bp, 24 predicted proteins | sample 1982491 | NCBI WGS metagenome assembly QXGG01 (sample SAMN09924614, study PRJNA488089) | Wastewater metagenome, whole genome shotgun sequencing project. | isolation source: South African research farm wastewater | place: South Africa: Irene, Agricultural Research Council, Animal Production... | reverse complement strand
GTCGGCAGGGCGAAGGGCAGGTCCACCAGAGCGTCGATCAGCTTCTTGCCCGGGAAGGAATAGCGCACCAGCGCCCACGCCAGCATCAGCCCGAACACGGCGTTGATCGCGGCGGCGAGCAGCGACATGCCGAAGGACAGCTTGTACGAGGCGACGACCCGCGGCGCGGTGACCACGTCCCAGAACTCGGCCAGGCTGAGTTCGGCCGTCTTCAGGAACACCGCGGCGAGCGGGATCAGCACGAGCAGGGACAGGTAGGCGAGGGTGTAGCCGAGCGTGGGGCCGAAGCCGGGCAGCACGCGGAAGGTCTTGGCGGCGGACATCAGTCTTGTCCCACGACGTTGACCCCGCCACCCGCTTGAGGGGCCCAGTGCGCGGCGGTGGCGAGCGGATGACGGATCGCCACGCGAGTGGTGCTGGCCATGTCGGACTCCTTTCATTGGGGATGAGACGGAGTCTAGTGAGTTGTTGCAGGGCAAAAAAATAATAAAAACCGCGTTGCTTATTCGATTTTCTGCTATTGCTGACGCCTGATCCGTCAGGCCGCCCAGCGCCAGGCGCCGAATGGAGCGGCTGCGCGCGGCCCGACGTCCTCCTGTGGCGGATGCTGCAGTACCCTATTCTCCAGCGTGACCGCCTCCGACATCCGCATCGCTTGTCGAGGCGGGATTGCGATCGTTTTCGCCCCAGGCCCGGCAGCAAGCTGCCTACAATGCGGGCCTTGCCCCGGAGCCGGTCCTGGCCCGGGTAGCCGGGGCCGATACAAGGAGAGCGTGGTGACGGATTTTTTCGGCAATTTCCTGCTCGCGCTGCTGCTGGTTGCGCTGGTCCGTTTTCTCTATGCCGTGTGCGCCCTGCTCGTGCGTACCCGCGACGGCGGGAACATCGCCTTCGCGATCGCCTTGCCCGCGGTGCTGCTCTTTATCGTGGTGCGCAATCCGGTGCCGGTGAGCAGCTGGGCGGGGCTGGCCTCCGGCGCATTCCTCGGCGCGGCGCTGCTGATTGCGCATGCGTCGTGGAAACGGCGTCGATCCTGAGCAGGCGGCCCCGCAGCAGCCTGATGCCTAATCTGCAGGTCTGAATACCTCAGCACAATTTCTTCGTTCGATTTCGACGCCGCATCAGCGAGCATCCGCCCCATCGACTCGTTACGGAGAATTCAGATGAGCGCTATCGTTCGCGTCCTTGGCGCCCTCGTGGCGGCCCCGGCGTTTCTCTCACCCATCACGGTTCAGGCTGACGCGGGCGACCGGCAGGTGCGTGTGTGGGCGGCAACCTGTGCGGCCTGCCACGGTACGGACGGTCACGCGCAGGCCGGTATGACGAGCTTGGCCGGACGCGATGCCGACGATCTCTACACCCTGCTGAACGAGTTCAAGCGCGGCGTGCGCCCGGCGACGGTCATGCACCAGCACGCCAAGGGCTATTCCGACGATGAACTGAAGCGGCTCGCCCAGTGGTTTGCCGCCCAACCGAAGCGCTGAGGGGAATGCTCATGAACACGATCGATCGCCGTCGATTCATCAAGGCCGCTGCCAGTGTGGCGGCTGCGCTGGGCACGGGCCTCGGTGCGGGTGCCTGTGCGACCCCCGTGGGTCGCGCCTCGCTCGGACGCGTCGTCGTCATCGGCGGCGGCTTCGGCGGCGCCACGGCCGCCAAATACCTGAAGAAGTGGGAGCCGCGTCTCGACGTCACGCTGGTGGAACGCAACCAGAATTTTGTCTCGTGCCCGATCAGCAACCTGGTGCTTGCCGGCGTCAAGCAGATCGAGGACATCACCATCGCCTACGACGGCCTGGCCAAGTACGGCGTGCGCCGGGTGCGCGACGAGGCGGTGGCGATCGATGTCGACAAGCGCGAGGTGCGACTCGCGCAGGGCGATCCGCTGCCCTGGGACCGGCTCATCGTCGCGCCCGGCATCGATTTCCTGTACGACCAGATTCCCGGTCTCGACAACGCCGCGGCGCAGCAGCAGGTCCTCCATTCCTGGAAGGCGGGGGCGCAGACCGTGGCGCTACGCAAGCGCCTGGAAGAGCTGCCCGACGGCGGCGTGTTCGCGATTTCGATTCCTAAGGCGCCCTACCGCTGCCCGCCGGGGCCGTACGAGCGCGCCAGCGTCGTCGCGCATTACTTCAAGCAGCACAAACCGCGCGCCAAGGTGTTGATCCTCGACGGCAACCCCGACATCACCTCGAAGAAGGCACTGTTCCTGCAGGCCTGGGAGGAACGCTACAAGGGCATCATCGAGTACCGCCCCAACAGCGTGCTGCAGGACTTCAATGTGCGCGGCAATGTGGCGAAACTCGAGTTCGAGAACGTGCGCGCGGATCTCTTCAACGTCATCCCGCCGCAGCGCAGCGGGCGCATCGCCGCGCCGTTTGCCAGTGTCGGCGGTCGTTGGGCAGGCGTCGATTTCCGTACCTTCGAATCCACCGTGGTGCCCGGTGTGCATGTGATCGGCGACGCCACGGCGGCGGCGCCCGGCATGCCCAAGTCCGGCTTCATGGCCAACAACCACGCCAAGGTGGCGGCGGATGCGGTGATCGCCAGCCTCACCGGGCTCGAGCCGAACCCGTTGCCGATCATCGCCAATACCTGCTACAGCTTCGTCTCCGATCGCGACGTGGTGCACGTGGCCTCGGTGCACAAGTTCGATACCCAGGAGAACACGCTGCTGCCGGTCAAGGGCGCGGGTGGCCTGTCCGCAGTGGCCAACGATCTCGAAGGCAAGTACGCGCTGGCGTGGGCCCGCAACATCTGGGCCGATGCGCTGGCCTGATCCGGGGCCGGACCCAGGGAGAGCGGAGACATGGGACACCCCAGTCTGGTCGTGACGCGGCTTGAACACGTGCTTGAGGACCCCGTGCCACCCGGCGTGCTCATGCAGGGTCATGCCTATGGCCTGCCGACGCAGCGCGCGGCGCTCACAGCTGCCGAGCGACAGAGCGAGGCAGCCCTCACCCGCTTGCGTGCCGAGGCCGTGGGCGTACGGCGGGTCGAGAATGCGGCGCAGTTCGAGATCAGCCTGGCTGACGGCCGCGCGGTGCACGCAGACTTCGTGGTGCTTGCGCTCGGACACCTGGGGGCGCAGCGGCTGAGCTTTGCCGAGCCCCTGCTCGAATCCGGGCGTTACATCTCCAACCCCTGGGATTACGCCGCGATGGATCACATTCCCGCCGGCCAGCCGGTGCTCGTCGTGGGCACCGGGCATACGGCGGTCGATGCCGTCTTTCGCCTGACCAGTCGCAATGATGAGCGCAAGGTGATCCTGCTGTCCCGGCGCGGCCTGCTGCCGAAAGGGCACCGGACCATGCCGAAGGCGCCCGCGACGACGGCATTCCCGGGCTATCTCCAAGGGTTGCCAGCGACGACCGTCGCTCACCTGCGAGCCGTCCGGCGCCAGATCCGCCTTCGGCAGCAGGAGGGACAGAACTGGCGGGATGTGATCAACGCGTTGCGCCCCCACACTGCCGAGCTCTGGGCCAGGCTGCCGTATGGCGAGCGACGGCGCTTCCTCTCGCGTGTCGCGCCGTGGTGGGACATTCACCGCCATCGTCTGGCGCCCACGGCATACCGGCGTCTGCACGGCCTGCTCGAGTCGGGGCGGGCCGAGGTCATTGCCGGGCAGGTGGTCAGCATGGAAGCGCATGGCCAGGCCGTCAGGGTGAAGCTGAGGCCGCGCGCTGGCGGCGCCCTGCGCGAACTCGAGGTGGCCGCCGTGGCCAACTGCACCGGGCCCGACTACGACATCACGCGTCTCACCACGTCACGTTTGATCGTGCAGCAGCGGGAAGAGGGCTACCTGCGGCCCGATCCGCTGCGTATCGGGATCGATGTGGATGAGCACTATCAGGTGATCGGCAGGGACGGCCGCCCGGTATCGGGCCTGCACTATGTCGGCCCCATGCTGCGTGCGCGCTACTGGGAGGCAATCGCTGTTCCGGAGCTGCGTCGGCACACGCAGAATCTCGCCCACCATCTGCTGAAATGCTCAGCGTGAAGGCTGGCATGAGGATGGGGTGGGTGTGTGGCGAGGATGGTTGGCGAAGGCGGCACGATTGAGCGATTTTTCGCTGAGTAGGTGTTGCGCGATGAGCGCCTCCCCCATTCAGCCCGTGTGCCGCCAGCGGGCGTACAACCAGCGCGCCGCGTAGTCGAGCGCGAACCCCAGCGCGCCGATGATCAGGATGGCCGCCATCAGGTCCGGGTAGGCCAGCCGGTCACGGGCATCGAGGATGAAGTAGCCCAGTCCCGCGGAGACGCCGAGCATTTCCGCCGGCACCAGGATGATCCAGATGATGCCGATCGCCAGCCGCACGCCGCTCAGGATGTGGGCGACGATGCCTGGTAGCACGACGCGGAAGATGGTCTCGACGCGTGTCGCCGAAAGGCTGCGCGCGAGCATCAGCCAGTTGCGGTCGAGCTGTGAGACGCCCGCCGCGGTGTTGAGCAGGATCGGCCACACGGCAGCAAAGGCGAGCAGGAAATACACCGGCGCGTCACCCACGCCCAGCACCATCACCGCGACCGGCATCCACGACAGTGGCGAGATCATGCGCAGGAACTGGAACAGCGGTGTGGTCGTCTGCGCGAACACGCGCGACACACCGGTGAGGATGCCTAGCGGCACGCCGACTGCGAGCGCGACGACGAGGCCGACTGCGACCCGCTGCAGACTGACGCCGATGTGATCCCACATCAAGGGATCGACCACCAGCTGGGCCAGGGCCTGCAGGGCTTCGGCGGGGGCGAAGTGGGCCAGTATCGGCGTTTCGGCAGCCAGCAGCAGCGTGGTCGCCGCCCACAGGGCGGCAGCCAGGCCCAGACCGAGGATGGGGAGGGTGAGCGTTGCGGGCATGGGCGTCAAACCACGATGGTTTCCTGCCGCAGCAGGTTGGCCGGCAGGCCGAAGGCCTGCGGACCGCCCACGGCGTCGATTGAGGCGCGCACGAAGCTGTCATCGACCAGGTCGCGCGCCACGAAGGTCGGGTCCAGCTTGGCGAGGAAGCTCGCGTCGCCCTCGACCTTGGTGGTGAGCAGGCTGCGCACCAGCTCTTCGGTGTAGGACGGGAAGGGGTAGGGCTGGAAGTCGATGCGGCGCTGGTGCCAGCCCTTGTTGCGGGCCACGCCGCTGTCCTCGTAGGCCTTGTAGTCGGAGGCGGACAACACCTTCGCCAGCACCTCGACCGAGTGCGGCGTGTAGCGGTTGTCGCCACTGGCGGCAAGCAGCTTGGCCGCGTCGAGCTGGTTGCTGCGCGTCCACAGCTGGGCCTTGACGATCGCGTTGGTGACGCGTTGGGCCCACTGCGGGCGCTCGGCGATGTCGTGTTCGGACAGGAAGGTCACGCAGCAGGCGTGGTCCTTCCAGACGTCGCCGGAGAAGCGCAGCACCTTGCCCACCTTGTTGATCTCGGCCGCGGCGTTGAACGGGTCGGCGACGATGAAGCCGGCGATGCCCTTTCCGGCCAGTGCCGACACCATCTCTGCCGGCGGCAGCACGATCAGGTTGACCTCGTTGGTCGCGATCGAGCTGCCGCGCGGGCGGGTCACCGCGGTCAGGCCGTTGGCCACCAACAACTTCTGCAACAGAATGTTGTGGATCGAGTACCAGAACGGGATCGCCACCGTCTTGCCGCCGAGGTCGGTCACCGTGTTGATGTCGTGGGCGACGGTCAGCGCAGAGCCGTTCATATGGTTTCAGGCCACCACCTTGGCCGGGAACTGGGTGCCGTAGCGCACCCACAGGGTCGTCGGCGACAGCAGGTGGATGACATTCACCTGGCCGGAGACGAAGGCCTCGACGATTTGGGCCCAGCTGCGGAACAGGCGCGGCGCTTCGGTGCGAAGGCCTTCGGTCTCGAACAGTTTGCGTGCATGCGCGACCAGCAGTGGTGTGGCATCGGTGATCGGCAGGTAGCCGATCTTCACTGGCACGTCGTCACCCTTGGCGGCCTGTGCCATGGCGTCGCCCGCACGCAGCATGGGCACCGCCAGGCCGGCGCCGGTCAGGGCCGACAGACGCAGGAAGTCGCGGCGGGTCATGCCGCAGCCGCAGTCGGACGACAGGCAGATGTGCGGACGGGTTGCGGGTTTGTAGTCCATGGTTTGGGGTTCCTGTTCAGGCATTGTTTGGCACGGGCACCAGTGCGGAAGTGGCGATAGCGCCTTCGGTCGTCTCGCGCAGGGTGGCCAGGATCTGCATCCGCAGTGCGGTGACCGCCGCGGGGTGGTCCTCGCGCGGATGGGGGATGTCGACCGCCCACTCGCGGTGGATGTGGCCGGGCTTGCCTGCCATCAGCAGGATGCGATCGGCAACGAGGATGGCTTCGTCGATGTCGTGGGTGACGAGCAGCACGGCCGCATGCCAGCGGTGCACCACGTCCACCAGCAGACGCTGCATCTCGGCACGGGTGATCGCATCCAGCGCCGAGAAAGGCTCGTCGGCGAACAGCAGCTCGGGCTCGCGGGCCAGTGCGCGGGCCAATGCGACACGCTGGGCCTGTCCACCCGACAGCTCGGCGGGCCAGGCCTGCTCGCGTCCGGCCAGCCCAACCGCGGCCAGCGCCTCCTGCACGCGTGCCTTGCGGGCAGTAGCCTCGATGGCCGGCTGGTGCTTGAAGTCCAGTCCGAAGCTGGCGTTGTCGAACACGTTGAGCCACGGCAGCAGGCTGGCCTGCTGGAACACCAGCGCACTGCGCGGATGCGGTTGCTGCAGCGGTTGGTCGAGAAAGAAAACGTTCCCAGCACTCGCCGTTTCCAGCCCGGCGAGCACGCGCAGCAGGGTCGATTTGCCGCAGCCGCTGCCACCGAGCAGGCAGACGATCTCGCGCCGGCCGATGCCGAGCGAGACGTCCGCGAAGGTGTGGCCGGCTTTCGCATAGGCGAAGGACAGGCGCTCGGCGGTGAGCACCTGTTCGGTCACGGGATCCTTGCCTAGCGCGGCGGCAAGCGGTTGCGGCGCGTTCATGCCGCGCAGGCTCCGGCCTGCTTGGCGAGTTCGCCTTGCAACTGCGTCAGGCTGGGGGTGATGACTGGAATGAAAGCGCCTTCCACCCAGCGGCGCGCGAAGTCGCGATTCTGGTCGCGCAGATAGGCACGTCCGCCGCTGGCGTCGAGTTCCAGGCTCAGCGCCGTCTGCACGACCTCCGCAAGCCGGATGCGGATGCGGAACAGCGCGGCCGGCTCGGCGACGAAGCGCCCGCTCGCCAAGCCGTCGCGCACGGCGCCCACGAGCTGTTCCAGTTCGGCCGAGACTTCGCTGACGCGGGGTAACAGGATGCGATGTGCGCCCTGGGCGTGCGCGGCGGCCGTGCGCAGCGCAACGCGCGCAAGGCCGATCGACATGCCCAGTTGCAGCGACAGAAAGGCCGGGCGCACGCCGGGGCAGAAGCGGCGTGCATCCTCGTGCAGCACATGTTCGGGGCCGATGTCGGCGGCGCGCACATCGATGGCAGCGGTGTTGCTGCCGCGCAGCGCCACCAAGTCGAGGTCTGCGCTGCGCGTCACGCCTTGCTCGCTGTCGGTGAGCGCGACGACCATCGGTGATGCTCCGTCGCTGCGTTCGACTGCGGCCGCGACGATGAAGCCGGCTTTGCGCAGGTTCGTCACCCACGGCAGTCGGCCATCGAGCTGCCAGCGCGCACCTTGCGGGGTCGCGCGCAGCTGCAGCGATTCGATGCCCGAGAGGAATTTCATCGCGTTCGACAGCCCGGTGGCCCCGGCGAATTCGCCCGCCAGCAGGGCCGGCAGCCAGCGCTCGCGCAGTTGCGTGTTGGGCGACTGCAGCAGGTATTCGATGAAGGTGCGCTGGCCCCAGAACACGAAGGCTGCGGTCAGAGAGCGCTCGGCAATGGCGGCAATCGCCTCGACGCTTTCGAAGGTGTCGCCGCCGTCCCCGCCCAGAGACCGGGGCACGCCGATGCGAAACAGCCCGCGCCGGCCCAATTCCGGGACGAGCTGGTCGGCGTCGGTCGCGCCAAGGTTGTAGGCCTCGGCGTTGATAGAGAACCAGCTCAGGTCGACGACGACCGCATCGATGCGTGCGTTCATGGCTGCAGCACTCCCGGCCGGAACTCCTGCAACTGCGGGTTGATCTCGCTAGCGGCGAGGTTGTTCGCGAAGTTGCACAGTGTCGCCAGGCTGATGCCGAGCACGACTTCGAGCGCCTGGGCCTGCGTGAAGCCTGCGTCGAGGAAGGCCTTCAGCTCGCCCTCGCCGACGTTGCCGCGGCTGACGATCACCGCGCGGGTGAAGGCGATGAGCGCGTCGTAGCGCGGATTGCCGGTGACGCCACGCTGCTGCAGCGCGACCACCGTAGCGCGGTCGAAGCCGGCCTTCTTCAGCGCGATGGCCGAGTGGCCGCTCACGCAGAACTCGCAGCCATGCACGCTGGCGGCGGTGATCTGTACCACCTCGCGCTCGGCCAGGCTCAGGCTGGCGCGGCCATTGATCTCGCCGACGGTGAAATAGGTCTCCACCGCCGCGGGCGCGTTGGCCAGAACGCCGATCAGGTTGGGTACGAAGCCGTTGTTGCCGAGCGCGCGCTCGATGAACGGGCGGCTGGCTTCGGGGGCGGTTTCGAGGGTTTGCAGGGGCAGGCGGGACATGAGATTCGATCCGGTTTGGGAAACGGGCGCGATTGTGCCGAGCCCGCGCGACGGACCGAACCAAGAAGATCTGCTTTGTTTATCACCCGGACCTGCATATCGATATGGCCAGCAGATAGGACGAGTCCGGGCCCGGGGACACTGAGGTCGGGGTGGCCGTCGCTCCGTCCGGTGCAGCGGTCGAGCCTCGCGCAGCTACAGCCCGAACAACCTCGCCGCGTTGCCGTACAGTACCTTGTCCAGCGCCGACTCGCGTACGTCCAGCGCGAGGAAATCGTCGATCGACTGGCGGATCGGACGGAACGGGTAGGACGAGCCGAACAGGAACTGATCGGCCATGAAGCCATTCGCCGCCTCCACGTAGGGCTTGCTGCCGGCGATGAACAGGTACATGTCGGGCACGAGGTGGATGTTCTCGTAGCGGAAGGCGAGGCCGATCGCCTGCGCCACGTTCGGCCACCAGCCGTGGTAGCAGACGATGGGCAGTTGCGGGAAGGCGCGTGCGACGTTCGCCAGCGGCGCCGGGTCGTTGAAGCGTGGGTCGGGCGTGGTCGGCCCCGTCATCAGGAACACCGGTACGCCGAGCTGCGCGCATACCTCGTAGATCGGGAAGTAGGCCGAATCGTCGACGTGGCGAGCCGGACTGCCGAAGCCCGGCTCGATGTCGATGCCCGCCAGGCCGAGCTCCCGGATCGCGCGCTCGGCCTCGTCCACCGCGGCGCGGCCCTGGATCACCGGGTCCACGCCGGCGATGCCGAGCAGCTCGTCGTGGCCGTGAGTGATGCGGTGGATCAGCTCGATCGGCAGGTGCTGCGAGGGTGTGTGGCGGCCGACGACGACCGCCTTGTTCAGTCCGGCATCGCGCACTTCGGCGAGGAAGCCTTCCTGCGTGTGCGAGCGAGTGAAATGCGCGTCGCTGCCGCGCGTGCCGACGCGCCGGTTGAGCCAGCGCGCCGTCTCGTACTCGGGCGTGCCGGGCGTGGCGCCGAAGAAGTCGTGCAGGAAGCCCGGCCGGCAGCGCATGTCGATGACTTTCATGCCGCCTCCTTCACCGCCGCCGGCTTCTTCACCGTGCTGGCGTCGAACGGGCCACCGGTGATGACCTGATCCTGGATCGTGACCGGCGCCTTGCCCGGCAGCAGCGGGAACACCAGCTCGGCGAAGCGCCAGGCTTCTTCCAGATGCGGATAGCCCGACAGCACGAAAGTATCGACGCCGAGATCGGCATATTCCTTCAGCCGGGTCGCGACCGTCTGCGGGTCGCCCACCAGTGCGGTGCCCGCACCACCGCGCACCAGGCCCACGCCCGCCCACAGGTTGGGGCTGACCTCGAGCTTGTCGCGGCGGCCGCCGTGAAGCGCGGCCATGCGGCGCTGGCCCTCGGAGTCCATCGTCGCGAAGCGCGCCTGCACCTGGGCGATGGTGTCGTCGTCGAGGCGGCTGATGAGCTTGTCCGCCTCGCCCCATGCCTCCTCGTTGGTCTCGCGCACGATCATGTGTAGGCGCACACCGAAGCGGACCTTGCGCCCACGGCTGGCGGCCCGGACGCGTACGTCGGCGATCTTCTCGGCCACCGCGGCAGGCGGTTCGCCCCAGGTCAGGTAGGCGTCGACCTGCTCGGCTGCGAGGTCGTGGGCGGCGTTCGACGAGCCGCCGAAATACAGCGGCGGGTATGGTTTCTGCACCGCCGGGAACAGCAGTTGCGCACCCTTCACCTTGTGATGCTCGCCTTCGTAATCGACCGTCTCACCCTGCAGCAGGCGGCGCCAGATGCTCAGGAACTCGTTCGCCTCGTCATAGCGCGCGTCGTGGTCGAGGAAGATGCCGTCGCCGGCCAGCTCGGCCGAGTCGCCGCCTGCGACCACGTTGAGCAGCAGCCGGCCCTTCGTCGCCTGGTCCAGCGTCGCCGCCATGCGCGCGGCGGCCGTCGGCTTGGTCAGCGCGGTACGCAGCGCCACCAGCAGCTTCAGTTTCCGGGTGACCGGCGCCACGCTGCCCGCGACCACCCAGGGGTCGAGGCAGCCGCTGCCGGTCGGGATCAGGATGCCGTCGTAGCCGAGGTTGTCGGCGGTGACTGCGATCTGCTGCATGTATTCAATCGTGACCGGGCGGCCGGAGTTGGACTTGCCGAGATAGCGGGTATCGCCCGAGGTGGGCAGGAACCAGAAGATTTCCAGGCTCATGAATATTCTCCTCAGACCAGCGCGTCAGCTACTTCGCGCTCGGCGGATGCGGACGCTTTCGCTTTCGCCTGCGCTTCGAGTTCGCGCACCCGCGGCAGGACCTTCTCGCCGAAATAGGCGACCTCTTCCTGGAAGTGCAGGAAGCCGCTCAGCACCAGGTCCACGCCGGCGGCCTTGAGCGCGACGATGCGTTCGGCGATCTGCTGCGGGGTGCCGATCAGGTTGGTCTTGAAGCCGTCGTTGTACTGCACCAGATCCTGGAAGGTGGATTTCGCCCAGTTGCCCTCGCCTTCCGGACTCGCCTTGCCGGCCTGCTTCACCGCATCGCCAAAGGCCTTGACCGCATCCAGATCGGCCTTGTCGATGATCTCCTGCAGCACCGCCTTGGCCTCTTCCTCGGTGTCGCGGGCGATGATGAAGGCATTGACGCCGATCTTCACCTGATGACCGTTGGCCGACACCTTGGCGCGAATGTCGTCCACCTGGGCTTTGATCCCCTCGACGGTGTTGCCGTTGGTGAAATACCAGTCGGACACGCGCGCCGCCATGTCGCGCGCCGCGCGCGAGCTGCCGCCCTGGAAGATCTCGGGGTGCGGCTGTTGCAGCGGCTTGGGCTTCAGGGTGTAGTCGTGGAAGCGGTAGAAATCGCCCTTGTAGGTGAAGTTGTCCTGGGTCCAGATGCCCTTCAGCACCTCGATGAACTCCTGCGAGCGGCGATAACGCTCGTCATGCTCCAGCCAGGGCTCGCCGATACCGTGGAATTCGCCGCGGAACCAGCCCGACACCACATTGACCGCCACGCGGCCGCCGGTGAGCTGGTCGATGGTGGCGATCTGCTTGGCCAGCACCGCCGGATGCCACGGACCGGGCAGCACGGCAGCGATGACGCGCAGCTTCTCGGTCGCCGCCAGCAGCGCATGACTGATCGCCACCGACTCGTGCTGGTATTCGGCGCCATAGCCTGCGGTGAAGCGGATCTGCGACAGCGCGTATTCGAACCCCGCCTTCTCGGCGATCTGCGCCAGCTTGCGGTTGTAGTCGATGTCCCAGCTCGTGCGCTGCTCGATCTTGCTGACGACCAGCCCCCCGCTAACGTTGGGCACCCAGTAGGCGAATTTGATGTTGTCGCGGCTCATCTTCATGTGTTCCTTGCGCTTGTCTTGACGGTCAGGCTGCGGCGCGCGGGTTCTTATGCACGCTCGAGACGACGGGCGCGCGCGGGCGCAGGAAGGGGCGCGCGCGCTCTGCGGCGAGGTCGATGCGCGCCTGCAGCGCCGGGCTGGTGATCTGGTAGCCCTGGATCTCGGCCTCGCTGCCATACACCCCGATCGGCAGGGTGTGGGCCTGGAAGAAGCTGAACAGCGGGCGGAACTGGTGTTCGAGCACCAGCGCGTGGCGGTCGCTGCCGCCGGTCGCCGCCAGCAGCACCGGCACGTCGATCAGGGCGTTGTGGTCGACGAAGTCGAAGAGGTGCTTGAACAGGCCGGTGAAGGAAGCGCGATACACCGGGCTGGCGACGACGAGGAAGTCAGCGGATTCGATCGCGGCGATGTCCGACTTGACGTCCTCGGGCAGTTGCGAGGGGTAGAGCGCACCGGCCAGCTTGGGGCCGACAGTGCCGAGTTCGATCAGGCGCACGTCGATCCGGGCGTGCTCGCTCAGGGCGTCGATCAGCGCTTCGACCACGGTCAGGGTGCGGGAGGGACGTTGCAGGCCCCCGGAGACGGCCACGACTTTGATGGGTTTGCTCATGCTTTCACCTTTGTGAGTTGTGTGGGGCGTGCCGGAGGTGGCACTCAAAGGTTCTTTAGCAGGAGCTGTGCCAGAAATAAAAGTAAGTAAAAACATCGGCTTATGAATGGGTCGGCAGTTCTGCTGCTGCAGGCGCAGCACTTCGGTCCACCAGGCTGTTGGCTAGGCAGCAGCCTGGTGGACCGAATGCATCACACCGCGAACGACAGCGACCCGAAGTCGACCGGCTCGACCGGTCGCGGGCGCGCAGCGAGTTCGCCGCTTAGGTCCAGATAGTCGAGCGGCTCGCCGTGCAGCAGCGTCAGTGCCCGGGCCTGCACGTGGCTCAGCTCGACCGCGCTGCGGTCGCGTGGTCGGGGCAGGCCGACCGCGATCTCGCCCGCGATCCGCCCCGGGTTGGCCGACATCACGAAGATGCGGTCGCTCAGGTACGCGGCCTCGTCGATGTCGTGCGTGACCAGCAGCAAGGTCGTGCCGTGGCGCGCGGCGAGGGAAAGCAGCAGGTCCTGCAGGCGCATGCGTGTGAAGGCATCGACGGCGCTGAACGGCTCGTCGAGCAGCAGCAGGGCAGGCTGGGCGAACAGCCCGCGGGCGATCGCCGCGCGTTGCGCCATCCCGCCGGACAACTGCTTCGGGTAGGTGTCGCCGAACTCCGCCAGGCCGACCTCGGCGAGCAGGGCCTCGACCCGAGGGTGGCGACCGCCGCCGCGCCCGGCGTCGAAGCCGACATTGTCGGCCACGGTCAGCCACGGCAGCAGGCGCGGCTCCTGGAAGACGAAGCCGACCTCGGGCGAATGCAGGTGCGGCGCGGCACCGTTGATCCGGACGAGGCCGCGGTAGTCTTGATCCAGCCCGGCGACGATGCGCAGCAGCGTGCTCTTGCCGCAGCCGCTGGGGCCGAGCAGGCTGACGATCTCGCCCGCCCGGATGTCGAAGCGGACGCCGTCGATGACGGGGCGCGACTGGAAGCGTTTTTCGTTGATTTTCAGTGCGAGAAGGGATTCGGACATCGTGGTGCCTCCTCAGGGACGCTTGTTGTCATACACGTCGCGCCACGCCAGCAGCCGGCGTTCGGCACCCTGCAGCACGCTGTCGCTGAGCTTGCCGAGCAGGGCGAGCACGATGATCGCCACGACCACCAGGTCGGCGCGCGCCATCTCGCGGCCGTCGGTCAGCAGGTAGCCCAGGCCGCGCGTTGCGGCGATCAGTTCGGCCGCGACCAGAAACATCCAGGCCAGCGACAGCCCAGTGCGCAGGCCAGTGAGCAGATTGGGCAGTGCGGCCGGCAGGAAGATGCGCACGATCAGCCGCCAGCCCTTCAGCCCGAAGATGCCGCCGACTTCCACCAGCTTGCGGTCGACGTTGTGGATGCCGGCCACCAGGTTGAGGTAGACGGGGAAGAATGCGCCGAGGGCGATCAGCGTGATCTTCGGCGCTTCGTCGATGCCCAGCCAGAGCAGCAGCAGGGGCACCCAGGCGAGCGACGGGATCGCGCGCAGCGCCTGGAAGCTCGGGTCGAGGTAGGCCTCCAGCTCGCGTGACAAGCCCACCGCGGCGCCGACCAGAAGCGCGAGCGCGGCGCCGATGGCAAACCCGGCCAGCACGCGCAGGCTGCTGACGCCGATGTGGCGCCAGAGCTCGCCGCTGGCCGCCAAGTCGGCCAGGGTGCCGGCCAGCTCGGACGGGGGTGGCAGCAGGTGGGCGCTGGCCCAGCCCAGGTGCACCACGATCTCCCAGATCACCACCAGCGCGAGCGGGACGACCCATCCCTTGAGCGGGCCGGCCAGGCTTCGCCCCTGCGGGCCTCGCGCCCTGTCCGCGTCAGGCACCGCATTGAGCCCGGCATTGAGCCCCAGCTCCAGTTCGGCGCCCAGTGTCGAAGACTTGCTCATGGCTGCCCGCTCACTTGATGACCGCACGGGCGTGTGTCGGCTCGACCAGCGCGTCGATCACGGTGGCCACGTCCGTGCCTGTGCGCACCAGCTCTTCCTCGACCAGGATCGGCGCCGCAGCCTTCAGCGCCTCGACATGCTGGGTGCCGGGCACCGGCGTGCTGAAGTCGTTACGCGACAGCTGCAGCCGGGCGACCTCGATCGGCAGCTTGGCCTCTTCCGAGATCAGCTTCGCGGTTTCGTCCGGGTTGGCGACGATCCACAGGCGCGCCTTTTCATACGCCGCGATGACGCGCTTCACGTAGTCAGGATGCTGGGTCGCGAAGCGCTCGGTGGTGTTGAGGAAGCCATAGGTGTTGAAGGCGACGTTGCGGTACAGCAGGCGCGATCCGGCCTGCACTTCGCTGCCCGCCATCAGCGGATCGAGCCCGGACCATGCGTCGACGCGACCTTGCTCCAGCGCCGTGCGGCCATCGGCATGCTGCAGCGCAAGGATCTCGACGTCGCTCTTCGACAGCCCTTCCTGGTGCAGGCTGCGCAGCAGGAACAGGAAGGGGTCGGTGCCCTTGGTTGCGGCCACCTTCTTGCCCTTGAGGTCCTTGACCGACTGGATCGGCGAATCCTTGGGCACGACCAGCGCCGTCCATTCGGGGCGCGAATACACATACACGCTCTTGATCGGATTGCCGTTGGCCTTCGACAGCACCGCGGCCAGGCCGGCGGTGGAGCCGAAATCGACGCTGCCGCTGTTGAGGAATTCGAGCGCGCGGTTGCTGCCCTGGCTCAGCACCCACTTCACCGGCACGCCGTCGGCTTTCAGGTCTTCCTCCAGCCAGCCGAACTTCTTCAGCACCAGGCTGGGCGGGGAGTAGTAGGCATAGTCGAGGCGGACCTCGGCGGGTTTGTCTGCAGCGTGGGTAATGCCGGTGGCGAGCAGCACGCCGGCGGCGGTGAGGGTGAGGCGTTTGAGTGTTTTGAGCATGATGAGTCCGGTTGGGCTTGTTGAGTCAGGGCCTCATCAATGCAGCGATCGTGCCAGGATCGCTTGTCTTTTAATTACAAAGGCTTAGTCCGCCGGCGAAGGGCAGGGGCTGCTGGATTCGCAGCAGATCCGCGCGGCGCTGCTGCGAATCCAGCAGCCGGCCTGCAGAGGGTCTTGCGCTCGCCCGCAACGCAAACGGGGCCGCATGGCTGCGGCCCCGCGGGCGGGTCGGCCCTCCGTTGATCAGATGCGCTTGTTCAGCTTCAGCGCCAGCCGGTCGCCGCCGAACTGGATCGCCGTCACCAGCAGCACCAGCAACACGATCACCGTCAGCATCACGCCGGTGTCGAAACGCTGATAGCCGTATCGGTAGGCGAGGTCGCCCAGTCCGCCGGCGCCGATCGCGCCGGCCACCGCCGAGGCGTTGATCATGCTCACCAGCGTGATCGTGAAGCCGGCGACGATGCCCGGCCGCGCCTCGGGCAGCAGCACATGCCAGATGATGTGCCAGCGCCTGCAGCCCATCGCCTGCGCTGCTTCGATCAGGCCGCGATCCACCTCGCGCAGGCTGACCTCGGCGATGCGGGCGAAGAAGGGGACCGCCGCGGCGGTGAGCGGCACGATCGCCGCCCACACGCCGTAGCTGGTGCCCACGATCAGGCGGGTGATCGGGATCAGCGCCACCATCAGGATCAGGAACGGGATCGAGCGGATGACGTTCACCACGCTGCCCAGCAAGGTGTTGGCCCAGCGCGCCGCGAAGATGCCTTCGCGCGAGGTTGCAACCAGGATCAGCGCCAGCGGGATGCCGAGCACCAGCGTGATCAGCGACGAGACGCCGATCATCACGAAGGTTTCCCAGGCGCCGGCGAGCAGTCGATCAATGAGCAAGGGCGACATAACCCAGTCCTCCCACCTTGTCGGCCAGGCCGCGTGCGCGGCGGATGATGATTTCTGCCGGCTCGCTCGAATCCACGCTCAGCAGCAGGTGGCCCTGCGCGCGGCCCTGGATGCGGTCGATGCCGCCATGCACCAGCCGCGTGCCGGCGCCCAGCACGCTGGCGATCGACAGCAGGTCGGGGTCGCGGCGGCTGACACCGGTGAAGTGCAGGTCGAGCAGCAGCGCGCGGGCGTCCACGCTGCGCTCGGCATGGATGCGGCCCTTCAGGTCGTCGGGAAGATCGTGATGCACCGTGCCGAGCAGGCTGCGCGTGACCTCGTGTTGCGGGTCGCCGAACACCTGCCACACCGGGCCTTGCTCCACCACGCGGCCGCGCTCGAGCACCACCACGCGATGGCAGATCTCGTGGATCACTTCCATCTCGTGGGTGATCAGCACGATGGTGAGGCCCAGGCGCTGGTTGATGTCCTTCAGCAGCGCGAGGATGGCCTGCGTGCTCTCCGGGTCGAGCGCCGACGTGGCCTCGTCGCACAGCAGGATCTCCGGTTGATGCACCAGGGCACGGGCGATGCCGACGCGCTGCTTCTGCCCGCCGGAGAGCTGCGCCGGATACCTGTCGCGCTTCTCGGTCAGGCCGACCAGTTCCAGCAACTCGCTCACGCGGCGCTCGATGTCGGCGGGTTTGGCGCCGGCGACCCTCAGGGGCAGGGCCACGTTCTGCCACACCGTCTTCGCCGACATCAGGTTGAAGTGCTGGAAGATCATGCCGACGCGTCGGCGCAGGCCGACGAGCTGGTTTTCGTCGAGCGCGGCGATGTCGCGCCCGTCGATCACCACCTTGCCGCTGCTCGGATCTTCGAGCCGGTTCAGGGTGCGGATCAGCGAGGACTTGCCGGCGCCGCTGCGGCCGATGATGCCGAAGATCTCGCAGCGCTGGATGTCGAGGTCGATGTCCGCCAGGGCGGTGACCGCGCCGCGGCCGGTGTCATAGGTCTTGCCGATCGCCTCCAGCCGGATGTGGGCGATCGATTGCTCGATGCGCGTTGCAAGCCGGTCCATGATCAGTGCTCCCAGGCTGCGGTGTAGAACTTGCCCGAGTGCTTGTCGAGTGCGGCGCGCACCGCAGGCGAAGTCTGGTAGATGTGCACGAACTTCTTCAGGCGCGCGTCATCCTTGCCTTCCGGGCGGGTGACGAACTGCAGCGCATACACCTTCTGATCCTGGCCGTCGAAGATCAGTGCCTTGGCCGGGTCGATCGTGCCGGCCAGCTTCAGGTAATGCGGCATTCCCTGCGCCAGGTCGAAGTCATCGAGCGCGCGCGCCAGTTGCACCGCCTCGAGCTCGACGATCTTGAGCTTCTTCGGGTTGTCGATGATGTCGGCCTGCGTCGTCTTGTAGCCGGTGCCCGGCTTGAGCTTGATCAGCCCGGCCTTCTCCAGCAGCTGCAGGCCGCGCGCGCCATTGACCGCGTCGCCGGCGATTGCCACCTTGGCGCCCACCGGGATGTCGGCCAGCGCGTTGTGCTTCTTCGAGTACAGACCGACGTTGTTGATGATGCCGATCGCGGCTGGCACCAGGTTGTAGCCGCCTTCCTTGTTGGCGTTTTCGAGGAAGGGGATGTGCTGGAAGTAGTTGGCGTCGATGTCGCCCTTGGCCACGGTGAGGTTGGGCGTATTCCAGTCGGTGAACTCGACCAGCTCGACCTTCACGCCCTGTGCCGCGGCTTCCTGCACGGCCACTTCCAGCGCCGGCACGAAGGCGGCGGTGGTGCCGAGCTTGAGGGGCTTGTCGGTGCTGGCCTGGGCGAGGCCGATCGTGGACGTCGCCAGGGCGGCGACGGCGAAGGTCTTCAGCCACTGGGTGGCGGTCTGGTGGAAGGTTTTGTTCTTGCTCATGGCGGGCTCCTGATAGGGGGTCGGTAAAAGGACTGATTGTGTGCAGATCAACCTGAAACCGATTTAGCAAGAGCGATGCCAGGTAAAAAATATAATTAAAACAGTGTCTTGATGTTTATCGGCGTGGTGCTGACTGTTTGGATTTCAGCGTCTTTGTGGTTGCAGTGCACCATCGGCAGCAGCAGATGGCCTAACAGCAACATTTGCGCGACTCCTCGAACGCGCAGGCTAAGGCGGTACACTTCTTTATGCGCTTTTGCTGCACCCACTTGAACCCGAATCGATGACCGCCAACGCCTTCCACGACATTTCCAAAATCGAAGACAGCCTCTGGGAAGCCGCCGACCAGCTGCGCGCCAACTCCAAGCTGACCAGCTTCATTGAGCCGATCGCGGGACAACTGAAGGCGCCCTGTTTCGCGGACCAACGGCTCCTCAATGGCCGCGACCTGCTGCTGCCCCGCCTGATGGGCGGCGAGATCACCGTATGACGCTCGAAAACCAGCACACCGACCTGAAGTCCCTGCGCACTGTCACTGGCCGCACGGCGGACTGGGACGCGCTGGCCAAGGACTGCGTGTGTTTCGCCAACGGGGCCGGCGGGCGCTTGCTGATCGGCATCGAGGATGGCGAGGCCTTGCCGCCCGCCAGGCAGACGGTGCCGCCCGAACTGATCGACCGCCTGCGCAAGCGCATCGGTGAGCTGACGGTGAATGTGCAGGCGCTGCCCGCCCTGCGGCGCGCGGCCAACGGCGGCGAATACGTCGAGTTGCTGATCGACCGTTCGCCCAACGTGGCGTCGACGCGGGACGGGCGCTATTTCTTACGCGTGGGCGACACCTGCCAGCCGGTGGTCGGCGACGACGTGCTGCGCCTGGCGAACGAGCGCCCCGGGCGGCCATGGGAGGCGATGGACAGCGGCGTGCCGCGCAGCACGGTCGACCCGCAGAAGCTTGCTGCCTTCGTGCGGGGCATCCGCGCCTCCGACCGGGTGAAGAACTCGGTGAAGGAGAAAGGCGAGCAGGAACTGCTGACCCACTACGGCCTCGCCGGCGACGCGCTCAAGGGCGGCACGCTGACGCGCCTCGGCGTGCTGCTGGTGGGTACCACCGCCGACCGGCGAGCACTGGGTACCGCGCCGCTGGTGCAGGCGATCAAGTACGACGAGCAAGGGCAGAAGATCAACAAATGGGTGTGGGACGACTGCACGCTGTCGCCGATCGAGCTGCCGGACGCGATCTGGCGCGAGCTTCCGGATTTCCGTGAAAGCTACGAGGTGGCCGAGGGCCTGTACCGCCGCAGCGTGCCGGCCTACGACGAGAAGGTGGTGCGCGAACTGCTAGTAGATCGTTCCATTAATATGCTTACGAATCACGCGAGTTCCAGATCGAACTTCTTCCAGCGGAAGACGACTGGGGCTGCGTTCATTTCATCGATGCCTTTCAAGATGCGCACCTTGAGCTCGGGGATCGAGGCGACTCGGATATGGCGAAGGAAGGTTCGGGCCATTTTCGAGAAGGCGCACTCGATCAGGTTGAGCCAAGAACCATGTTTGGGCGTATGAACG
>QXGG01316247.1_pt1 | contig 19785 bp, 24 predicted proteins | sample 1982491 | NCBI WGS metagenome assembly QXGG01 (sample SAMN09924614, study PRJNA488089) | Wastewater metagenome, whole genome shotgun sequencing project. | isolation source: South African research farm wastewater | place: South Africa: Irene, Agricultural Research Council, Animal Production... | reverse complement strand
TTAGTTTACATAATACACATTATGCGACACAAACTATCTTACCCCCTCAAACACCTCAACCTCATTTGAGTCCCCGGGCCGCACCTCTCGCACGGTAAACGAAGAATCGCTCGTCGGTGCTTTTTCACCTTTAATCACTACCGACCCCCCCGATTCGATCACGATTTCTGGCAGATTCGAGCTGGAATTCAGATCAATTGGGCTGTTTAAATTTCTGTTTTTAAATGAGATCTCTTCAAGCTCAAACCAAAACGCGAGGTCTTTATTGTTGCCTTCTTGGGCATAGTTTTTAGCCGTCATGTCAGCGCCATTCACCAGGGTCGGGTCGGCACCCGCCTGCAGCAGCTTTCTGGCCGCCTCGGTGTGGTTAAACCGTGCGGCCATCATTAAAGGCGTTGTGCCGTTGGGGCTGCCCGCATCGATAAAGGCATGGTGCTCGAGCAAAAGCTCAATCACATCGACATGGCCCGAGGTTGCGGCGTAATGCAGTGGCGACCAGCCCGCCCGATTAACCTCGGCGCCAAGCTCAATAAGTCGCTGGGCGACGGCCTTTTGGCCTTTGAGCGAGGCCAGCATTAAGGCGTTTTCGCCCAGCTGGTTTTCAAAATTGATGATTTCCTTGGTTCGCCACTCGGGCTGATCCAGCATGATCAAGGCCATTTGCGGGCCGTCATCCCGAATGGCAATCATGAGCAGGTCATTGCCCAGAGAATCACGGGTGCTTGGGCCCAAACCGAGCTTATCCATGCGTGCAATAAAGCTAAAGTCGTTGGCCTTGACTGCAAGGTGAAACGCCTGGATCTGGCGTTCATCAACAACTTGTTGCGCCAATACGGAACTCGCCGCGCTGAAATGCACACACACCGCAGTGATAAAAGCGCGCGCAAGCCGGCGCATTAGTGCGCCCTATTCATGACGAGCTGTCCGCTGATAAAGCGCTCGAAGTTTGCCGTGGTAACGCGTGCTACTTCCTCTACAGAAATGCCTTTCAACTCCGCAATTTTCTGCGCCACGAAAACCACATAAGAAGGCTCGTTGACCTTGCCACGATATGGCGCTGGCGCCAGAAACGGCGAATCGGTCTCGATCATTAGATGTTCAAGCGGAATTTCGGCGGCGACTTGCTGCACTTGTCTAGCGTTTTTAAAAGTCACAATGCCCGAAAGCGAAATTAAAAAGTTCATGTCAATTGACGCGCGGGCGACCTCTACCGACTCGGTAAAGCAGTGCATCACCCCGCCCACCTGTTCAGCGCCCTCTTCTTTCAGAATTCGAAGTGTGTCTTCTGGCGCTTCACGGGTGTGAATAATCAAGGGCTTGTTTGCAAGTTTTGCTGCACGAATATGCGTGCGAAAACGCTGACGCTGCCACTCCAAGTCGCCAGTCTTTCCATCGCCTTCACGAATGTAGTAATCCAGCCCAGTCTCCCCAATCGCAACCACCTTCGGATCGCGTGCAAGCTCTACGAGCCGCTCGACCGTGGGCTCTTCAATGCCAAGGTTATCGGGGTGCACACCTACCGAGGCCACAAGGAAGTTGTAATCTCGCGTCATGTTCACCACTTTTTCGCATTCTTCGAGTGTGGTGCAGATATTTAAGGCTTTCACAACACCGGCAGCGCGCATGCGCTCAAGCACCTCGGCTGTGCGCTCAACCAGGCCGGGATAATTCAAGTGGCAGTGCGAATCAACGAAAGTAAGTGACATGCTCAGGAAACTCTCGCTACCGAAGGCTCGAGCTTATTAGCCGCTGCGTTCTTCATAAATTTTCGGTCAAAGGTCAAGAAATGCTCGCACAAGCCCGATTGTGCCCAGTGCAAGGCATCCGAAAAATCAAACCCATTTCGATACAGCAAAATTGACTGAGCGACAGCCGCGGAGCGATCCACGCGAATATTTTCAACACAAAGCAAATCTTCCAAAAAGGCAGCAATCTCTCTGGTCGGCATGTCATAGACTGCTCGAAGCACCCACTCCAGTTCCTGAACCACGGTTACTGGAACAAAGAGTTCCTGGCCCGAGCGAAACAAAGCCTTCGCCTTTCGACGCTGGATCTCGGCCGAGCCTTGAGACGATTGCTCGCTTACCGCAATTCGCACGAGAACATTTGTGTCGATGGCAATCACCCTAGAAACCCGCTTTCAAAAATGACTTCTTGGCGGCGACTAACCCTTGCATATCTTCAATTTCCACGGGCTCGCCCCGATGTTGAAAACGGTCGAACAGAACGCTCGCTGGTTTTTTTCTTTGGGCCGTGGCCGACTGAATCAAAATGCCGCTTCCATCGGGCGACAAGCAAACCTCGACTTTGTCTCCAGGCGCCAATGCGACCTGCTCGCACAGCTGCGCAGGCAAAACCACCTGTCGTTTCGCGGAAAGTGTCATGGTGGACATTGGCAAGCCCTCCTCATCGCGTTGAAGCTTACCGGAGCCCTGCCCAATGTTCAACCGCGTTCAACCGGCGCTTGGGGTCAGGCACCCGCCTGAGGTGCCTGCCTATGATATATTCTGTAAAAATCATTTTTTAATTATTACAGAAAATGTTAAACCCGCTCAGACAAGGTTTTTCGCAACGCGTCATCGCTGCCGATCGCTGCCAAGTGATCCTGCTGCGCCTGCTCGCCCTGAACTATGGCAATCGTCTGGTGCTAAAGGGGGGAATGGCCATGCGCGCGCTTTTTGGCAGCCTGCGACTGACCAAAGATGTCGACTTTGAGCGAGACCCATCACTTTCCAACGCAAGCCTTGAAAAATCCCTTCCCCAAACCCTTGCCGCGGCTGCGCTGGAATCGGGACTAAAGGGCGCAAAAGCCGGCATCTCAAAGCACACGCGAACCACCATTCGGGCCTCGCTTCACGCCACCGAACCGCAGTCAAAGCAAGAGATTCATTTTGAGGTGGAAATCTCAGGGCGTGGGCTTCCGCCCCCAAATCACATTTGCCGGCTCACGGTCATTCCGCCAAGCGATTATTTCATTGCGCCATTTAGCATTAATGCGTTTGATAGCCATGCCATGGCTGCAGCAAAAGTGGCCGCACTGCATTCTGAGAATCGCAGCGTGCCGCGAGATATCTTTGATCTTAATGACCTGATCGCACGTCAAGCGGACCCTTGTGACCTGATGGCCAATGCGGATTCAGAGTGGCTAAAAAGCCTGCAGCGAAAGGCGATCGACAAGGCTTCCATAGTAGGCTGGGATCGTGCAAATGAAGAACTCTTTCCTTATCTGCCGCCTGCCGTTGCACAGTCGCTTGCGCGTGATCAGTGGGGTGAGCTTTGCCTAGAAGTTGCCACGCAGGTCGATGCATGGGTTGAACAAACACTTAAGATTGCCGCCAAAAATTCGGCGCAAAAACAGTCGGGCAAAAAACCGTGAACGCCCAGCCGCTGCCCTGGAAACTGGCTGCCCATCGCCTGCTCATGCAAGGCGATGCGCCCCATGTGCTGACCACCGCTGATCTTGCAGCGTTTGCGCGAACCGCAGCGGGTGACAATCTTCCTGCGGCAACGCTCACGCGCTGGGTTCGCAGCCTGGCTCAGGCCGGTGCAATCGAGCCTGTCATACGCGGTGTTTACTTGAATCGGCTTGCAGGCCCTTCAGTTCACCCCGCACAGGCGGCCCAATACATTCGGCGCAGTGCAATTGTGAGTCTTGCATTCGTGCTGGAACAATGCGGTGCGTTGAATAATTTTGGCGATACGGTCACCTGTGTCGTGCCGCTGATTAAAGGGCTTTCTGCGCCGAAGGTTGGCGAGCGTAGCACGCTTGCTTCGCCCTTTCGTTTCTATGCCTTGCCGCAGAGATTTTTTCATTTACAAGGTGTTGAACTTGCAGATGTTCAAGACCTGAATTATCAGTATCCAAGGGCCACACCAGAGCGCGCGTTATTAGAGTGGGTTTATCTGGGAAGCTCTGCAAAAAGTCGACTGCCCCTACCCCCGCTGGATATTGCGCTTGATCGACTTAATGCACAAAAACTTGAGCGATTGGCAAAAGCCATGAAGATTGAACCGAAATGGCAGGCCTGGAAAAAAGCCTGGCAACAGCATGCGCAAGCTGAAGATGTTTTGGAAAACGCTTCAAGTGGCCTCGGGTTTTAAGGTGTCAGGCTTTAGCCCTGACACCTCAAGCCAACGCCCTTCTCAACCGATCAAAAATGGACTCATAAAAGAGCTTCGGGTTGAGCGGGTGTTCCGCAACCCCGCGAAGCTTTTGAATTTCTGCAAGCGCCTGGCTCCAGGCTTGGGCCGATCGAATTCGGTACGACTGATCTTTTAAAGCCTTTTCATGCGCGGCAAATGCGCGCGGCTTTAGCCCTGCGTGCACCCGCGCAGCATCGGTCATCCAGTGCATCAGCAGCTCCAGGGCATCAGCTGGCGGCGATTTTCCCGCCACTTCGGCCCAGCGAATCGGGTCTACCTCGCCTTGAGCCAGCAAGGGCAAGAGCCACTGGGCGGCCTCGCTTTGCTCGATTTGTCGCTGCGCCAGGGTCTGCGCATCGATCTCCAAATCGATCCTTCGGCAACGCGACAGCACCGTTGGCGGCAACCCCCGCAGGGTGTCAGACACCAAAATGAAGGCCAGCGACTCGGGCGGCTCCTCCAGGGTTTTGAGCAGCGCATTAGCCGCCTCGTAATTCATGCGGTTGGCGGGGCTGATCAGCACCACGCGAAGCCCGCCGCGGTGGGAGCCGACATTGGCAAAACTGGCCAGTGAGCGGATTTGTTCGATTTTGATCGGTGGATCGCCACGCAGCGAAGCTGCTCGCGATGACGGTTCTAGTTCGTCATTGCGAGGACCCGAAGGGTCCGTGGCAATCTCACCCTCATCCGCCTCGGGCCGCACCCACCGAAAATCAGGGTGCTGGCGCGCCGCCATCCAGCCACAAGACTGGCACTGCCCGCAGGCCGAGCCATCGGCCAAGGGCGATTGGCACAGCCAGGCGCTTGCCAGCTCCAGCGCAAACTCGGTCTTGGCCATGCCCTTGGGGCCCAAAAGCAACAGGGCGCTCGGTCGCCTGTTTAGACCCTGAGCAAGCTGGTTCCACCAGGAATCGAACCATAAAAATTGTCTATTAATCAATAGCTTGAAATATCTTATTAAAACTAAGAGTTAATCTGTGAAACACTACTGAAGGTGTCTGACACTTTGCCTGACAAAGGGTTGAAAGCCTTTATCCCCCGAACCTCGAACTCCTGATCGCCATTGAACAATACAAAACCTTGATGGGTCTTTCCCACCTCAAGGGCCCGAAACCGCTCTATCCCTTTTAGGAACTCAGGCGTAAATGTCGATGATGACTTGATCTCAATTGGAACAAGCCCGCCCTTATCACGCAACAAGAGATCCACCTCGTTTCCATGAGTATCGCGATAGAAGAACATCTCTGCCCGCTCTCCGCGGTTCAGAATTCCCTTGTAAATATCGGCAATCACCATGTTTTCATAAAGCTGGCCTCGCAAGGGGTCACGCGCCAACTGCTCGGGGTCACGAATTCCCAAAAGATAGGCCGCCAAGCCCACATCGGTGAAATAGATTTTTGAGCTTTTGATCACCCGCTTCTGGACATTTTCAAAAAACGGTGAGAGCTCAAACACAAGGTAAGAAGCCTTTAAAACCGAGAGCCAGTTGCGAAGCGCGGCGGTGGATACGCCCACATCGTTCGAAAGCGACGCGAAATTCACGATTTGGCCTACGCGACCGGCCAAAAGTACGAGAAACTTCTGAAACAGCGACAGGTTTTGCACCTGCAGCAGTGACCGCACATCGCGCTCTACATAGGTTTGTAAGTAGCCTGAAAAGAAACGGGCAGCATCGAGTTTTTCCTCATGCAGGCGGGGATAAAAGCCGCGAAGTATTAAATCGAAAACAGCAGGCAAAGCGCCGTACTGGCGAACTTCATGCAAGGAAAACGGCCACAGCTGCAAGACCGCAGTTCTTCCAGCGAGTGACTGCGAAATCGCCTGATGCAGGGCTGGCTGATGGCTTCCAGTAAGCACGAAACGTCCTTTTTCGGGATTACGATCCACCGCGCCCTGAAGATACGAAAGCAAGGCAGGAAACCGCTGCACTTCATCAAATATCGCACCTGAAGGGTACTGTGCGAGAAAACCTCGCGGATCAGCCTCGGCGGCGAGCCTTACATCGGGGTCTTCGAGTGAAACCCATGGCCTATGGGGAACCTGCATGCGTGCAAGCGTTGTTTTCCCTGACTGCCTCGGGCCAAGTAAAGTGACTACTGGGTACTCGGTGAGCGCAAGTTGCAGCTCTTGGGCCAGGTCGCGCTTAATCATTTTGGGCTGGAAGAGATGTAAATTTGTGAAGATCGTAACTTATTTATCTGTTTTTCACAAAAATAGCCCGCAGGTGTCAGGCACGGTGCCTGACACCAACCCCCTACAGCCCCTGAATGTCTTTCCTCAAGATCTCTCGAATCGCCTCGATGCTCTGCTGAGCATCAATGGCCAAGGTCTGATCTTCAGCGAATAGCCGTCGCTGGTTCACGTACACATCCCGCACCCGATCAAAGTACGCCACCCCCTGCTCCTCGAACCGGTCGCTCACACTGCCCCGTCCGCCACGCCGCTGGGCCGCGAGTTCGGAAGGAATATCGAACAAATACACCCGATCGGGGCTAAGCCCTCCCGTGGCCATGTCGTTGAGCGCATCAATCCAGCCCAGGTTCACGCCCCCGCCCCCGCCCTGATAGGCCCGGGTGGAATCGATAAACCGATCACACACCACCCACTGCCCCTGCTCAAGGGCGGGTCGGATTCGTTGCTCGACATGATCTTTTCGCGCGGCCATGACCAGCAACACCTCGGTCTCGACACTCATGGGCTCGTGCAAGAGCAGTGCTCGAATCTTTTCGGCCAGCGGCGTGCCGCCGGGTTCGCGTGTGAGCAAGACCTCCACCTGCTTGTGCTCGCGAATCTGCTCGCAGATAAAGTCCAGATGCGTGCTTTTACCCGCGCCATCAATGCCTTCCAAAACAATGAATTTTCCGGCCACTACTTTTTGCCTTCCCCGAGTTTGCGAATAAAACGATTTACCGCCGAATTATGCTCGGCAAGCGTTTCAGAAAACTCAGAAGATCCGTCGCCACGCGCTACAAAAAAGATCGCACGGCTATCGGCTGGGTTCATGACCGCCTTGATGGCGGCAAGCCCCGGATTGGAAATGGGCGTCGGCGGCAGATTCTTGCGGGTGTAGGTGTTATAGGGCGTGTCTTTTTTCAGATGGGCCTTGGTAATGTCGCCTTGAAAGGCTTCGCCCAAGCCGTAGATCACTGTGGGGTCCGCCTGAAGCCGCATGCCCAAGCGCAAACGGTTGGTGAACACGGCAGCAACGCGCTCACGATCTCCCGGATATTGAGTCTCTTTTTCCACAATCGAGGCGAGCGTTAGCGCCTGATAGGGCGATTGCAGCGGAAGGCCGGCCGCACGCTGGGACCACGCTTGTTCTAGATAACGCTGTTGAAGCCGTACCGCCCGCTGCAAGATCTGCGACACAGAAGCCTTGCGCGGCACGATGTAAAGGTCCGGGTAGAGCCAGCCTTCGATCTGATCGGTAGGCGAGCCTAGGGCTTGGGCCAGGCCATGCGGCGTGCGGTGCTGGCTAATGTCATAAGAGAGCTCTTGCTCCTTTGCCGCGGCGGCCAGGGTTTGGCGAACCGTCCAGCCTTCCAGAATTCGAAACTCAATATAGGTCGGGTCTTTGCCAGCCAAGCGAAGAATCAGCTCTCGCTTGGTGGTTCCCGGCTCAAATACATAAACGCCAGCGCGTAAATTTCTTTGCACCCCGAGCCAACGGGCGTGCGCCAAAAACATGCCTTGGTGAATATCTAAACCGCCTTCGCGCAGCATGCCCGCCACTTGTCGCGCCGAAATGCCATAGGGCACGACAAGCTCCAGGCCTTCTTCCCGCCCTTTTTGCCCGCCCAGAATGGGTCGATCGGCTTCAAAAATAAACCAACCAAAGCCAAGCACCGCACACAGCAATACCGTGACAAGCCCTAAGCTCATTGCCCGCAGTACGCCAATTCGTTTTGCCATGCCGCTATATTAACGAGCCATGACCCAGCCGCTTCAAACCCACTTCGCCCTAAGGCGCTACGCGCCCCTCCCCCTGTTTGCGGGCTTTAGCGCCTGTGGCGACGATGTGCAGACATTTTTGCAAGGCCAGCTCACCAACGATGTAAAAGCCCTTAGCCCCACCCATTGGCAGCGCACCGGCTATTGCACGCCCAAAGGCCGGCTCATGGCCAATTTTTTGCAATGGCAAATGGGGCCGCAAACGATTGGCCACTTAATGCCCTTGGAATTGCTAGAGCCAATAAGCAAACGCCTGCGCATGTTTGTGCTGCGATCGAAAGTGGTGTTTGAGCGATTGGATAATCCGCTTCTGGCGATTGGCTTGTGGGGCGAGCCGCAAGGCAGCTTTGGCCAAGGCCAACAGTGCATCAACTTATCGGGCACCGAACAAGGCCCCTGGCTGCTTGCAGAAACGACATGCCCGGTGTTGGGCCCGCGTTGCTGGCTTATTGCAGAGGCGAGCCAGTTAAAAAACATTTTAGAAACGCTGAGCGCATGCGAAAAAATGCCTGAAGCGGCGTGGCTTTTTTCAGAAATTCAAACGGGCCAAGCCTGGATTTGGAAATCCACGCAAGAAGCCTTTGTGCCGCAAATGATCAACTTTGAAATCACAGGGGGCGTGAGTTTTACCAAGGGATGCTATCCCGGCCAGGAGGTGGTGGCTCGAAGCCAATACCTGGGCAAGCTCAAACGCAGAAGCTTTCGTGCAGATTTGGAGGGCGAAATTTCGCAAGCCCAAGCCTTGGCCCTATGTGGCCAGGATATTTGGGCCCAAGGGTTTGAAAGCGAACCCTGTGGAAAGGTCGCCGCAGCGGCGCCACGATTCAATGCGCAAGGACATGTTGAAACCGGTGCAGCCTTGCTGGTGGAATGCACGCTTGAAGCCTGGCAGGGCGGCAATCTGCATTTGGGCAGCTTGCAAGGGCCTGCGTTAACCGCGAAAGCGTTGCCCTACGGGTTTTAGGTATCTAAGTGTCAGGCACCGTTAATCGGACCCGGTGCGTTTGCGGCCAAGCTTAAACGCTGAAATACGTTTAAAGGTACCCATGCCTTGGGCTAGCAATCGATCATGGCTGTCGCGCAACTCGCCGCGACAAAACGCCATGGTCGACGAATAGTGATCACACCAGCCAAAGGCATGCAGCTCTCCGTGGGCGGGCCGCAGGAAACTGGTTTTCATTTCAATGGTCACAACGCCCAAGCCTTCCGGGTCATTCGATTTTGCGGCAAGCGCCATCACCACATCGAGCAGGGTCATCACAACGCCGCCATGGGCCACTTCCAGGCCGTTTTCCAAATGGGGCTTAAGCGCAAGCATGATCTCGGCCTGGCCTTTTTCGTATTTGACCAACTGCACGCCAAGGTGCTCAACAAAAGGAGTAAAACTAGGTTTTAGCGGGTTATCCATGCTCGCTACGATACCAAGACTTACACTTTCGGCTTTATGAACGCCCCGCTTGCCCCCCTATCGCACCACCCCGCCCCAGGCACGGCTCCCCGCGTGGCCTGGCTTGACGAGGTGTTGCAAGACAAGTGGCACCCTGGTTTTTCTGCGCTGGAAAGCGATGCGCAAGAACCGTTTATTCGACAATGCGACCCGCTGCCCATGGAGCCGATCAAACCGGTGTCAGACACCCAATGGTTGGCGGTTTCCACAAAAGCGTGTGAATTACTCGGTGTGAACGCAAATTCAATCACCGCCGATCCTGCATGGCTTGCGGTGATGTCGGGCAATGCAGCGCCTGCACATTTTCAACCCTATGCTGCCGTATATGCGGGCCATCAGTTTGGCGTGTTTGTGCCCCGGCTTGGCGATGGCCGCGCATTGAATCTTGGCGCTTTGAACGGCTGGGAAATGCAATTAAAAGGCGCAGGCCCCACGCCGTATGCGCGCTTTGCCGATGGTCGTGCTGTGTTGCGCTCTTCGATTCGTGAGTTTTTATGTTCAGAAGCCATGCATGCGCTGGGCATTCCCACTACGCGGGCCTTATCGCTCACCATTTCTTCATTGCCCGTCATGCGCGAAACCTTAGAGACAGCTGCGGTGGTGTGCCGGGTGGCGCCGAGTTTTGTGCGCTTTGGAACCTTTGAGTATTTTGCAAGCCGTGGACGGGTGGATTTGTTGGAAGTGCTTGTGAACCATGTCAATGAGTTATTGTGGATTGCCACGCCGCCTTCGGCGGCTCGCAATGACGGGATAGGCAACCGGACTCGCAATGACATGTCCGTCACCGCGAGGGCTCCGAAGGAGCCCGTGGCGGCCCACGCACTTCAACTGCTCCACGAGGTCTCCCACCGCACGGCCCGCCTCATGGCCCAATGGATGGGCGCAGGCTTTATGCATGGCGTTATGAACACCGACAACTTTTCAATCCTTGGCTTAACCCTTGACTACGGCCCCTTTGGCTTTATGGATGCCTTCGAGGCGAATCATATTTGCAACCATTCAGATTATTCCGGCCGCTATGCTTACGCAGCGCAGCCGCAGGTGGGGCTGTGGAATGTCGCAAAGTTGATCAATGCGCTTCACCCGCTGGTGCCAGACACCGAACAGCTGCAAGCGGTTGTAGAAACTTACAAAACAACTTACGCCGCAAGCATGCAGGAAATCTTGCGCAAAAAATTTGGCTTGCAAGCACTTGACGATGAAACTTACACCTCGGTGACCGACGATTTCTACACGCTTTTGCAATCCCAGCACATTGATTACACCCTGGCCTTTCGTGCACTGGCCAACGCTAACGATCAGGCATTTCTTGATCTGTGTGTAGACCGAGAAGCTGCAAAGCCTTGGCTGGCCCGCTATCGCCAGGCAGCCCAACACGCCGCGCAGGCCCAGGGCATTTCACAGGCGAGCCGTGCGGCGGCGATGAACAAGGTCAATCCAAAGTTTGTCTTAAGGAACTGGGTGGCTGAAGAAGTGATTCGCGCCGTGCGCGACGATGCCAATACCAAGCCATTTGAAGAGGTGTTCACGGTGTTGCAAAGCCCGTTTGATGAACACCCCGAATTTTCTCGCTATGCGCAAACCCCGCCCGATTGGGCAAGCCATCTTGAAGTAAGCTGCTCCTCATGACACAAAAATCCGACGACGAATACAAGCAAAGTCTCTCCCCCATGGAATATGCGGTCACCCGCCGCAAGGCCACTGAGCCCCCCTTTACAGGCCGCTACTGGGATCATTTTGAAAAAGGTATTTACAACTGTATTTGTTGTGGCCAGCCTCTTTTCAAATCAGAAACCAAGTTCGATGCCGGCTGTGGCTGGCCCAGCTACTGGCAGGCGATTGCGCCCGAAGCCATTCGCGAGGAGCGTGATACGACCCACGGCATGATTCGCACCGAAATTTTATGCAGTCAGTGCAATGCCCATTTGGGCCATGTGTTTGACGATGGCCCCCAGCCCACGGGCCTGCGTTACTGCGTGAACTCGGCCTCGGTAAAATTCGAGCAATCATGAAACTGCTCGCCGACTGGCTGCCGATTATTCTTTTTTTCATTGTGTACAAAGCCGTGGATTTGTATTGGGCAACGGGTGTTGCCATTGCGGCAACCCTGGTGTTAATGGCCTATATGAAGTTGCGCCATCACCCTATTGAAACCATGCAATGGGTAAGCCTTGCCTTAATCGTGGTGTTTGGCGGGGCCACCATTGTTTTACAAAACGAGCTTTTTATTAAGCTCAAACCCACACTGCTTTACGGCTTGTTTGCGGCGGCAATTTTGATTCCGCAATGGTTTTTTAAAACCCTTCCGATTCAAAAGCTCATGGGCTCAAAAATTGAAATGCCCATGGCGGCATGGGCAAAACTGAATTCCGCTTGGGGGGTGTTTTTCACCTTCATGGCGCTACTGAACTTATGGGTCGCCGAGACCTTTTCCACAGACACCTGGGTGAACTTTAAGCTCTTTGGCAGCATTGGGCTCACCGTGGCGTTTATCATTGTGCAAGCCTTGTGGATGAACCGCTTTGCCACTGCCGAGTTGCCCGATGTGTTGAAAGACAAAGACCCGAAATGAGTTTTTTAGCCCCGACTGCCGCAGAAATTGAAGCCCGACTCAAGGCCGCGATCAATGCCGAATCGATCATGGTGCGCGATGACAGCGCCAAGCACCACGGCCACGAAGGGGCGAAAGCCGGCGGGGGGCACTTCCATGTGGTGATTGTATCGTCGGCCTTTGAGGGCAAAAACCGGCTCGCCCGCCACCGGCTTGTGTATGATCCCTTAAGCGATTGGATCCCGGCGCGCATCCACGCCCTTTCAATTGACGCGCGCACCCCTTCGGAGTCTTCATGAAATTGTTTGTTCGAGCAGCAACCCCCGCCGCCGCCCTGTGCCTGGCCGCATTTGCCTCTGCCGCCTGGGCGCAAAATATTGCCGTGGTCAATGGCAAGGCCATTCCCAAGTCACGCGCCGATGCCTTCGTGTCAGAGCTTGTGAAACAGGGCCAACAAGACACTCCCCAGCTTCAGGCGCTGGTTCGTCAAGAGCTGATCGACCGCGAAATCCTGGTGCAAGAAGCCGAGCGTCGCGGCCTTCCCGGCAAAGCAGACATTCAATTCCAACTCAGTAACGCCCGTCAGCAAGTGTTAATCAACGCCTTAGTGCAAGATCAGCTTGCGAAAGCACCGGTGACCGATGCTGATGTAAAAGGCGAATACGATCGTTTAAGCGCTGGCGATGCGGGCAAGGAATATCGGGCTCGCCATATTCTGGTCGACACCCAGGCAGAGGCCCAGGCCGTGATTGAGCAGCTCAAAAAAGGCGGCAAGTTTGAAGACATTGCCAAAAAGCAATCGAAAGACCCAGGCTCTGCGGCACAAGGCGGCGATCTCGATTGGGCCGATGCCAATTCGTTTGTGGAGCCCTTCTCGAAAGCCATGGCAGGGCTGGAAAAAGGCAAGTACACGCAGGCCCCCGTTCAAACCCAGTTTGGCTGGCATGTGATTCGTCTTGACGACACGCGCGCTTCAAAGCCGCCTGAGTTTGAGCAAGTCAAAGAGCAGATCGCTGAATCGCTTCGCCGCAAAAAGCTGCAAGACTTTCAACAGCAGCTCAAAGCAAAGGCCAAAGTGCAATAAGGCCTAGCGAATCTCCACCGTGGTGCCTGCGGGCACCAAGTCAAACAGCGACACAATGTCGCTGTTTTTCATTCGGATGCAGCCAATCGAGCCCGGCTCGCCCATTTTGACCGTATCTGGGCTGCCGTGAAGGTAAATGTAGCGGCCCATGGTGTCACACTCACCAAAACGATTTTTGCCAGGCTCAAGCCCACACAGCCAAAGAATGCGGGTCAAAATCCAGTCTCGGCCAGGAAATTTTTCGGCCAGCTCGGCAGACCATATCTCGCCGGTTTTGCGCCGGCCGACAAACACCGTGTTAAACGCCGCGCCTGTGCCGATCTTGGCGCGAATCACATGCCGGCCTTGCGGGGTTTGATAGCTGCCTTTTTTTTGACCAACCCCGTTTTTTGAGCTTGAAATCGCCACTTGCATGATCACTTTGCCCGGCGTTGGCACTGCCCATCGCAAACCAACATCGTCTAGGTCGTGCGGCAGCTCGAATAGGGTCAACAGCTGCGCAGTGGTTGAAATGTGAATATGAAAGCGATTCATAGGGTTTGGCGCTTGCGACGCTGGGCAAAAAAATCCTGCAGCAAGGCCGCCGACTCCTGCGCGCGAACACCACCGCGTATCGTGGCATGGTGATTCAGCTGGTCGTTGTCGTAAAGGTTCATGACACTTTGCGCCACCCCGGTTTTCGGATCGGCTGCACCGTAGATCACCTCTGAGACACGGGCATGAAAAATCGCGCCTGAGCACATGGCGCAAGGCTCCAGCGTGACATAGAGCTTGCAGTCGGTAAGCCGGTAATTTCCAAGGGTCTGGGCCGCCTGACGCAGCGCACGAATCTCGGCGTGGGCAGTTGGGTCGTGGGCTGCAATCGGGGCGTTATAGCCCTGCCCAATTACCTGGCCTTGCGGGCTCACGACAACAGCACCCACGGGCACTTCGCCTTCCTGGGCTGCCTGGCGCGCCAGATCAAGCGCCATGCCCATGAACACATCATCGGGTTGCATGGGCGTGTGCTCCAGGGTAATACCCCAGATTAGGCAGCGCTAGCCTTTTTCAAAATCGCGTAGAGTTGGTCCTTTAAAAGCAGCTTCTCTTTTTTCAGGGTCTCGATTTCTTCGTGGGTTCCTGGAGAAATATGGCTCTCCATGTTTTTAATTTGTTGGTCAAGCTCGTTGTGCTTGTCAAACAGTCGGGTGAAATGATGGTCGGTGGTTTTCAGCTTGGTGATCAGATCGCGGTATTCAGGAAACATAGGCTCAAATCCTTGTTGGGTTGCGTTTACCGTCATTTTACCCAACCCAGCTTAAATTGGCTTTTCGCCTTGAGCGCGCTGGCGTTGCCGTTGACCGCCCAGGCCATTGATTTGCTTCCCGAAGACGGCATTGCGCCACCGGTAGGCCTGAGTGCGATTCAGATTCGGTATGTTGGAAATCGCTATGAAGGGTCTTATCAAAACGGCAATAATGCAGCACCCACGGCAAAGCTATCGGCCGATACATTTGCCGTACGCTACTCCACCACATTTACCCTTGCCAATCGGCCTTCGGTGTTTTATGTCGAGGCCCCTTACAGCGAAACGAAAACCGCGAATGTTGCTGCAAAGGATGCGGGCTGGGGCCTTGGAGATGCGACATTTGCCCTGGCCCACTGGCTACATGTCGACAGAAAAAACGAGCACTATGCGGGACTTGTGGGCTACCTCACAGCGCCCACAGGGCAATACGATCGGCAGTATACGAACACTGTGGGGATTAACACCAACCCCAGTCAAAACCGATGGTCGGCTGCGCTTCAGGCCGGCCACTTTATGCGCCTGGGTGCAGGCGTGGGTTGGCTACTTGCCTTTGACACAGTGTGGTTTGGCGAAAACGATGACTTTGAGACAGGCAATGCAAACGATGCCTCGCTTAAGCGTCGACCGCTTTACACCCTTCAAACCCACTTCAGCAAACGATTCGATAGTCACTTAATGCTGGGTCTAGGCTATTACTGGGTTAACGGGGGTGAGACCAAGCGGGGCAGCAACTACAACAACAATCAGGTCAACACCCACCGCTATCAGCTCACCACCACTTACGATCTTTCGGGCGGCTATCGTATTGGCGCGCAATATGGCGGTAACCTAAAAACCCGAAACGGGTTTGATGAAAAAGAACAGTTCAGCCTGCGCTTTTGGCGCTTTTTCTAGATGGCTTTATTCCCACTCAATGGTGGCTGGCGGCTTGCCCGAAATGTCATACACGACACGGTTAATGCCGCGCACTTCATTAATGATCCGGTTCGACACATGCGAAAGCAACGGGTGCGGCAAATGTGCCCAGTGGGCGGTCATAAAATCACTGGTCACCACGGCGCGCAGGGCCACCACCCACTCATAGGTTCTGCCATCGCCCATCACGCCAACACTTTTTACCGGCAGGAACACTGCAAAGGCTTGGCTGGTTAGGTCGTACCAGCTCTTGCCCACATCGGCCGACTCGCACAGGCCAGCGGCAACATCTTGCGCCGTGGTCTTGGTGTCACGCAGTGTGCGAATAAAAATGTCATCGGCGCGTTGCAAGAGCGGCACATATTCAGGGTGAATCTCGCCCAAGATGCGCACGCCAAGGCCCGGCCCTGGAAAGGGGTGCCGATACACCATCTCGGGCGGCAGGCCCAATGCAACACCCAGTTTGCGCACTTCATCTTTAAAAAGCTCACGCAGGGGCTCTAACAATTTCAAATGCAGGCTCTCTGGCAGGCCACCCACATTGTGGTGCGATTTGATGGTGGTGGCCTTCTTGGTTTTCGCGCCTGCAGACTCAATGACATCGGGGTAGATCGTGCCCTGGGCCAGCCACTTGGCGTTGGCAAGCTTTGCTGACTCTTGCTGAAACACATGCACAAATTCCCGGCCAATGATCTTTCGTTTTTGCTCCGGATCTGACACACCCTTGAGCTCGCTCATAAACCGCTCTTTGGCGTTCACATGAATCACTTTCACGCCCATGTGCTTGGCAAAGGTCTCCATGACCTGCTCGGCTTCTTGCCAGCGCAACAGACCATGATCTACAAACACACAGGTCAGCTGATTTCCAATCGCCTTATGAATCAGGGCCGCAGCCACTGAAGAATCTACGCCGCCGGATAAGCCCAGAATCACCTGATCACTGCCCACTTGCGCGCGTATCGAGGCCACCGCCTCTTGCACATAGTCGGGCATGTTCCAATCGGGCTTGGCCTTACAGATTTCCAAAACAAAACGATTGAGGATCTGACTGCCCTTTTTGGTGTGGGTCACCTCGGGGTGAAACTGCACACCGTAAAAGCCCTTGTCTTCGTTGGCCATGCCCGCAATGGGGCATGAATCCGTTGACGCCATGAGCTTAAAGCCCGCGGGCATATCCACCACCTTATCGCCATGGCTCATCCAGACATCGAGCAAACCATAACCTTCTGGCGTACGCTCGTCTTCAATGTCTTTCAGTAAATCAGTGTGGCCACGGGCACGCACCTGGGCATAGCCAAATTCACGCACCTTGCCATTTTCTACTTTGCCACCTAATTGTTCGGCCATGGTCTGCATGCCATAGCAAATGCCCAGCACCGGCACACCACGCGTAAATACAGCATCCGGCGCGCGCAGGGTTTCATCGTCGGTAACGGACATGGGGCCGCCGGAAAGAATAATGCCCTTGAGTGAATCAGCCGCGCCATCAACACCGTAGGACCTTACAAAGTCATCGGACACATCGCAGGGGTGAATCTCGCAAAACACTCCAGCTTCGCGCACACGACGAGCAATCAGCTGCGTGACTTGCGAGCCGAAGTCAAGAATCAGAATTTTGGAATGCATTAGTCGACGTGGTAGTTCGGCGCTTCTTTGGTGATCTGTACATCGTGCACGTGAGATTCACGAATGCCCGCGCTGGTAATTTCTACAAACTGGGATTTCTCGTGAAACTCACCGATCGATGCACAGCCGCAGTAGCCCATGCTGGAGCGCACGCCACCGGCCAACTGAAACAGAATCTGCTTCACGCTGCCTTTGTAAGGCACACGGCCCTCAATGCCTTCGGGCACGAATTTGTCGGGGTTGGGATTATCGCCCTCTTGGAAATAGCGATCTGCCGAGCCCGCCTGCATGGCACCCACCGAGCCCATGCCGCGGTAACTCTTATAGGAGCGGCCCTGAAACAAAATAATTTCACCGGGCGCTTCATCGGTGCCCGCAAACATACCGCCCATCATCACGGCGTGCGCACCGGCTGCCAAGGCTTTGGCCACATCGCCTGAATAACGAATGCCGCCATCGGCAATCAAGGGAACGCCCGTTTTTTTCAACGCCGCTGCCACATTGGCAATGGCCGTAATTTGCGGAACGCCCACACCTGCAACAACGCGTGTGGTGCAAATCGAACCCGGCCCAATGCCCACCTTCACGCCATCTGCGCCATGCTTCACCAGCGCTTTCGCGGCTTCATCCGTTGCAATATTTCCGCCAATCACCTGTACCTGCGGATAATTTTTCTTGACCCACTTCACACGGTCTAAAACACCCTTGGAGTGGCCATGCGCCGTATCCACCACGATCACATCGACCCCGGCCTTGACCAGCAGCTCCACACGCTCTTCGGTGCCCGCACCCACGCCCACCGCAGCGCCCACACGAAGCTTGCCTTGCGAGTCACGACACGCCAGAGGGTGTTCAATGCCTTTAAAAATATCTTTCACCGTAATCAAGCCACGCAGCTCAAAGGCTTTATTCACGACCAGCACGCGCTCAATGCGGTGCTTGTGCATGAGCTTTTTGGCTTCATCAACGCTGGCGCCTTCTTTTACTGTGACCAAGCGCTCTTTCGGGGTCATGATGTTCGACACCGGCTGATCCAGCTTGGTCTCAAAGCGACGGTCGCGGTTAGTGACAATGCCCACGACCTTGCCGTTTTTTACCACCGGCACGCCGGAGATTTTTTTCTCCGCGCTTAAACGCATCAGATCACGAACCGACATTTCGGGCGGCACCGTGATGGGGTCTTTCACCACCCCAGCTTCAAATCGTTTGACCTTGAACACCTCTTGCGCCTGCTGCTCTGGGGTCAGGTTTTTGTGAATAATGCCAACGCCACCCTCTTCGGCCAGCGCAATCGCTAAGCGGGCCTCGGTCACTGTATCCATGGCGGCCGAGACTACGGGCAGGTTTAAGTCGATATCACGCGTGAGTTTGGTCGAGAGCGATGTGTCTCGGGGAAGTACTTGCGAATAGTCCGGCACCAGCAGGACATCGTCAAATGTCAGGGCTTTTTGCAGCAGGCGCATAGGCGCTCCAGAAATCCAAAGCGGGATTATACCGGGCGGCTCTTACGATTTGCCCTTGAGTTTAGCCCTCAAGCGCCTGGCCTCCTTGGGGTCGGCCCGCAGGGGCCGCAAGATCTCAACCCGGTCACCGTCTTCGAGCTGGCTTTGCGGGCCGCGTGCCTGCCCGAACACCGCAAAGCCCGCCGCCTGATCCCAAGCCCGCAACAGCTCGCCATGGCCTTCCAGACAAGGCCTGAGATCTTTAAGCCGGCTGCCCGCGGCAAGCGAAAACTTCTGACGAAGCACCCGGTCTGGAAAGGCCGCACAGGCTTCAACGGTGATGCAAGCGCCCTGGGTCACGCCGCTTAATCGGAATAGATCGCCTCGGCCCGAGTGACAAAGGCTTCGACGAAGGTCGAGGTAATGTGCACAAACACAGGACCCACCACCTTTTCAAGCAGGCCACTTTTGAAGTGATATTCCAGTGTGAATTCGACCTTGCACGCATCGGCCGCCAATGGTGAAAACAGCCACAACCCCTCTAGCGACTTAAAGGGACCATCGAGCAGGCGCATTTCAATGCGCTCTCCGGGAATATTCACATTCTGAGTGCTAAACGATTGCTTAATGCCTTTAAAGTCGATCAAGAGCTCGGCCGACAGCGTGTTGCCGTTTTGCTCTAGAATGCGCCCTCCCGCGCACCAGGGCAAAAAAGCAGGGTAGTCTTCGCACTTATTCACCAGATCAAACATCTGATGTGTCGAGTAAGGCACTAAAACAGTTTTAGAAACTTCGGGCATCTCAGTATTTTATGTCGATCATCCAGAACAAGAAGGCATTTCACGATTACTTCATAGAGGAACGCTATGAGGCCGGGATTGTGCTGGAAGGCTGGGAGGTTAAAGCAATCCGGGCCGGGCGCGCCAATCTGAAAGAGGCCTATGTGATTATTCGACAGGGCGAATTGTTCCTGCTGGGTTGCCATATTTCAGCCCTGCCCCAGGCCTCGACCCATGTCACCCCCGACCCCGTGCGCACCCGCAAGCTATTGCTCAAGGCCGAAGAGATTCGCAAACTGATCGGCAAGGTTGAGCGGGCGGGCTACACCTTGGTGCCGGTGGATATGCACTATGTGCGCGGGCGAATCAAGCTTGAGGTGGGCCTGGCCAAGGGCAAAAAGCAGCACGACAAGCGGGCAACTGAGCGCGAAAAAGAGTGGGCCCGCGAGAAGCAGCGGATTTTAAAACAAACGAGATAGCTCGAGGCCTTCCTTCGGAGTTCGCCATTCGAAGGTGACCGGCCTACCGTCGGGGGCCGCTCGTCTCGCGGTCGGCGAAT
>QXGG01059064.1_pt1 | contig 19797 bp, 19 predicted proteins | sample 1982491 | NCBI WGS metagenome assembly QXGG01 (sample SAMN09924614, study PRJNA488089) | Wastewater metagenome, whole genome shotgun sequencing project. | isolation source: South African research farm wastewater | place: South Africa: Irene, Agricultural Research Council, Animal Production... | reverse complement strand
GGGGATCCCCCCTCCACCATCATGCTGCTTGATCATCCCGCCGGGAAAAGCCATCAGCAGAAGTGACTATGCTCACGCGGGCCTAGCTGGGGCAGTGCTCGGTCAGGCGCTCATGACTTGCCAGGGTGCGGCGGGTTGTGCATACAGCTCATGTTGCGCTCCATCAGGCCGGTTCTTGTTCACGCAACGGATAGGGCTGCACAAGAATGTCTGCAGGCAACCCCAGCCCAGCGACCAGACGGCGAATCATCCCGATGGACAGGGGGCGCGTCCTGTTCATGATGTCCGACACGCGACCACGCGGGCCGATGTACGGTTCCAAATCCTTGCGCGTCAGACCCCGCGAGTCCATGACGTACTCGATGAACTCAATCGGGTCGGGTGCCGCAATCGGAAAGTGCGCAGTCTCGTAGGCTTCCACCAGCAGGGTGAGCACCTCAAGGCGGTCGGCCTCTGCACTGCCTTCAGAGGCGTCCCACAGGCGTTCGATTTCGGTCAGGGCTTCGGCGTGCTCGGCTTCGGTGCGGATGGGCTTCAGTTCCACGGCAGGCTCCTAGATGGTTTCGGCGTCGATGCGGTCGTACTCGGCATGAGTGCCGACGAACCGAATGAACATCGTGGCGGACGTGTATCGCACCGCCACGACGAGCCGGTAATCATTGCCCTTGATGTTGAACACCACGCGATTGTTCGCCAGAAAGCTGGCGTTCCGGTGTGCCGCCTTGATCCCTGCGGGCGTGCTCCATGCGGCGCGGGTCGCCTCTGCATACCAGCCACGCAAAGGCGTTTCGGCTTGTGGGTGCTTCTCCCAAAATTCGCGCAGGGTTTTCAGCGCAATGATGTGCATGGCTTACTCTAGCACGCTACCTTTTTGGTATCAATTAATCACGCCACCACGCCGAGAGGCATATCAGCCCACTCAGCCAAGCTGCCGAACGATCTCCGCAAGTCATGCAAGCTGAGGCCGCAGGCCAGCGGCCGACAGAGCGGCGTCGTGTGCGTGATTTGGGCGCGTGATGCGGCCAGACGCTCCACGGCCGGAGAACACCCACGGCGAGAGCTCCCAGGCGCCAAGGTCATTTGCAATGCGCTTGCCGCGCACGATCCGATACGCCTTCGGCGGAGTCTGGTTGTGACGTTGCAGGTCACGCAGCAGGGATTCAACGAACGGCGTCAGCGGGATGACGCGCTCGCCCTCCACTTTGTCTTTGATGCGCAGGCTGCGCCAGCGGAAATCCACATCCTCCCACCTCAGGCTGGCAAGTTCTTCTCGGCGCGCGCCGGTCAGCAGCAAGGCTTGCAGTTACGCGGCCTGAACCGGGCTCTGCTTGCGCACCTCGGCAAACCACGCTGCCAATTGCTCGCGCTGCACGCTACCATCTCTCGCCTTCAGTTTCGGCACCGCCTTCGTGACCTTGCTTGTCGAGAAGATCGCAGGATCAAACAGGCCGGCATAGTCGTCGGACTCCGCGCACCAGTTGCCGAACGCTCGCAGTTTGCGGAAAGCGCCAGCGGCGGCGGTCGGCCGCTTCGCTCTCTCCTTCTTCAACTCGGCCTTCTCCTGGCAAAAGTCCGTTTCCTGGTCAATGAGCGTTTGCAGGCGGCGGGCTTCGGCTCGGGCGTCGTCAAGGCGACACGTACATCTCCGATGGTCAGACGCAGGTCCCTCCCGGTCGGCTTGCCTTGGAAGATGTACGCCTTCGCTCCAGCGGTCGCGCGCACGGCAAGGCCGGGAACTTCGGTATCCCACAAGAAGACTTGCGCGTTTTCGTGCATGTCGCTCACCCCCTGAAAACGCCTAAAGTCTGAGATTCCCAAGCTGATGACGAGGGTTCGACTCCCATCACCTGCTCCATGCGAATTCAAGCACTTACGCCAATCCTTCGGGGTTGGCGTTTTGCTTTCTGGCTTCGTTGCTCCTCTGTTGCTCCTTCAGAGGTCAACCGGTTCGCCTTCGAGCGCAAAGCACACCGGCTCATGCGCTGCGCCATCGCCCGGGCCGGGCCCAGAGTTTGTGCACTTGGTGACGTAGTAGTGCGTTAGGCTCACCGCTGACTTTGTACGCAGACCCCGGACTCAAACTCAGTGTGTATTGAGGATTTTGGGGCGGTAGACGCTCATGCCAAGGTGACCGGGACACACAGCTGATACCCCTCGAGACGCATGGCCCGGATGGTGGGGCCGTCAAAGCCCACCTGCTTGAGCAGCTGCCGCAGGCGCACGATTCGCACGCCCAGGGCCGCCGTCGAGTAGTTCTCAGCGTCTTGTTGCAGCGCCTCGATCAGTTGCCAATGCTCCAGCCGCCGCCCGGGGGCCAGGGCCAGGGTAGAGAGCAGGGTGGCTGCGCCGTGGCCGATGGCCACCTCGGCGCGGGGGCCGCTCAGCACCATGCGGCGCAGATCCAGCAAGGCGCTGGCTGCCGCCGTACCGGGCTCGGGCTGGGGGTCTGGGGCCTGCACGACCCGTCGGCGGGCGTGGGCCTGGATGATAGCGATCAGTTCGTCCGGGTGCGTGGGCTTGGGAATGAAGGCGTCGGCACCGGCCTCGTAGCAGGCCAGACGGTCCTCGATGCGGTCGCGCGAGCTGACGACGATGATGGTGAGGCCAGGATAAGCCGAACGGTAACGGCGCACCAGGCTGAAGCCGTCCTCACCGGGCAGGTTCAGGTCCACCAGCAGCACGTCGATCAGGGCATTGGCCTCTTCGTCGCTGAGGGCTTCGGCGCTGGTGACCCCCACGGCACGGTGGCCGTATTGCTGCAGCAACTCGACCGTGACCGCGCACAGGCTTTCGTTGTCTTCGACGACGGTGATGCAGAGCTTGGAGGACAAACCAGGGGCCCGGGTGGATAGATATTCCGCCAGTGTAGGTCGAGTGAAGCCGGCAATCCTACAAAACCCTACGCCGGGTCGGTGGCCTTGGGCACGGGGTCGGGTTCGGGCAGCAACAGGGTGAAGCAGACCTCACGCCCGCTGGCCTGGTAGAGCAGGTCGCCGCCCATGCGCCGCGCCAGCTGGCGCGACAGGTGCAGCCCCAGGCCCGAGCCGCTGAGGCGCTGCACCGCATCGCCGCGGTAGTACTTCTGGAACACGCGGTTGGCGTCCGGCAAGGGGCCCGGCAAGGCCGCGTTGCGCACGCTGACCCGTTGCACGGCGCCCTGAGGATGGGGCTCGCGCACGACGCTCACCTGAATCACCGAGCCCTGGGGTGAATACTTCAGGGCATTGTCGAGCAGGTTGTTGAAGATCACCGCGAGCATGCGCTTGTCGGCCAGCACAGGGGGCAAGGGGGCGGGTGCGTTCAGCTGGAACCGGCCTGCATCGGCTTGCGCATCCAGACGCAGGCCAAGTTCCACTGCCAGGACACCAGCTTGGCGGGCGGGGGGCGCGCCGTCCTCGATCTCGGCCGACTGGGCGCAGTGGTCGATCACCTGCCGCATCGAGGCCAGGGCCTGCTGGGCATGGCGCAACATGCTCGCACTGGCCGAGGGCGATCCGATCACCATGGCCAGGGTGGACAGGGGGGCCTTGAGCTCGTGCGTGAGCATGGCCATGAATTCCTGCTGGCGCTTTCGCTCGCCGCGCTCGAACTCCAGCGCCAGGGCACCGAGTTCTGCCCGGTGCCGATCGGCTGCCTGTTGCTGGCGGTGAGCATCCACCCGCCGCCAGACCGCCACCAGCAGCACGCCCACCGCGCACAGGGTGAACAGGGTCATCATCACCACGATGAAGGACAGGTCCTGCGCCCGGTGCATACCGACCGAGAACGAGGCCATCCAGGCGGTCCACAGGGCAAAGCCCAGCAGCCATCGCTCAGCCATGCGCCGGAACCGCCCCCAGCGCGTGTCAGGTGCTTCGAGCCCGCGCAGGCAGAAGGCACCGCTGGCCACCAGCCCCACGGGCACCGCGGCATACAGCAGAAATACGAACCCCCGGGCCAGCGCCAGTTGCCCGGCCAGCACAGGCAGGGCCCCCAGGGCGATCACGCCCAGAGACAGGTGCTGCACACGCAGCATCCGCTTCGGTGCATCCAGCAAGGTCAGCACCCGGGTGAAGAACCACAGGCTCACGGCCATGTTCAACAGCCGCAGCCCCTCCACCGCGGCTTCACCGGCGGTGCCGGCAAAGCCCGAGGACAGGTCCCACAACGGGCTGTTCAGCAGCACAATGGTGAGGTTGAGCACCTGCTTGGCGAACATGCTCGGGCCGATGCCTCGCCGGTCGCTCATCCACACGATCAGCCCCACCAGGATCAGCATGCTGTGCAGTCCGATGACCATGCCCAGCACCAAGTGGTCCGTCGCCTGCTGTTCGGCCAACTCGGTGGCGGACAGCAGCGTCACCTTCAGGTAGAGCGGGACGCTGGTTTCCAGTCGCAGCCAGACATCGCGGGGCTCGGGGCCGTGGGCCAACGGCAGGGTCTGGACGTCGAAGAGCGTGCTCGCCTTGCCGGCATCGAGCGGCGCCATCTGACCGCTGGCGTCGGTGCGCAAGGGGTCGTACAAGCGTAGCGACCGGTTCCACATTGGCACCACCCGAAGGTGCTGGGGCGCGGCGGCTTGCGCAGGGGACGACGGCGCGATCCGCAGACGAATCCACACCGCGGCGCTGGCCTGCATCCGCACCAGCGCGCCATGAAAGTGCTGCGCCGTCTGCTGCCTGACCTGCGCTAATGTCGATTGACCCGACGGGTCGTTCACCAGGGTCTGCTCGAGGATCCGGCCCAACGGGGCCGACTGGGCGGCCTGGGTCGCAGCCGCCAGCGGCCACGCCCACAGGGCGATGCACAGGGCGACCCAAGCCGCGAGCCAAGGGCGGGGACGACACAGGGGCGGGGGGAATGACATGGAGAGCAAGACGAGGGTCGTGCAGCGCACCGTGGCGCCAGGGCAGAGTGAGGCAAGTGATGGATGAGTCAGTTAAAAATGATTCTGACAGAAGCGTTTTGTAGTTTTTTGTAGTTTTTGCCGTTCATCGAGCCCTAGGGTGGCTGCCAGTGCAGTGTGTTCATTGCATTTCAAAGTCGTATATACCACCCCCAAGGAGTTTCCATGAGCACCCACCGCGCCGCCTCCAAGGCACTGGCCTCGTTCAAAGTCGACAACATCAAGTCCAACGCCCTGCTCATCGACGCCTTGGGCGGCGATGACCGCATCACTGGCGGCAGTGCGGCACAGACCATCTACGGTGGCAGCGGCAAAGACGTCATCCGGGGCGGTGGTGGCGACGACATCCTTTGGGGCGATGGCAGCAGCACCGATGCCGCCTTCGTGGCGGGCAAGGACACCTTCATCTTTGAGAAGACCTTGAGCGCCAACGGCGTCGACACCATCATGGACTTCGGCGTCGCGGGCCACCGGACCGACGGCGTGGCCCAGGCTGGTACCTACGTGGCCGACACCCTGGACCTGAGTCGCATCAAGTTCACCGGTCTGTCCACCGAGAGCGAATGCGGAGAGCGCGACCGCGATGACGACCGCGACGACGATCACGAGGGTCACCACGAGGGCCGCATCACCGCGGCCAATGTCAACGACTACGTCAGCGTCAAGGACGGCGACCTCTACATCGACACCGACGGCCTGGGCGAGGGCGAGGCCCAGGTGTGGGCCCACCTGGAGGGCGTGCAAGCCGGGGACCTGATCAAGCTGAAGTTCGACGACGTGAACCTGCAGATCGAGGCGACCTCCACGGGAGTGCTGGATTTCTCGGCGCTCGGGGCAAGGTCAAACGCGGGATTCCTGGCCTTTGCGGTGGCGATCTATGACGGCGACGCCACTCGTGATTTGGAGAATCCAGACAACTTCTTGATCAACGGAACGTCGTATGCGATCGAGGAGATCATTTCCCTGGACATCGTTGATGTCACTCCCAAGGGCCTGAGCAGTCCTGAGGTGCTCAGGGACACAGTCTGGTCTGCCAACGGCACGCAGGCTTTGGGGACCATTGATGCGTCTTCCTGGACTGTTGAGTCGTTGATGACCAGGGCCTACAGGTTCGAGGGTGGCGAGGACTTGAACTCGGATCAGGTCATAGACCATCAAGATTTTTTGCTCCATCAGCAAGCAAATCCAGATGTCGAATGGGTGGATTTTTCGGAACTTCTTGGCATCCTGCAGGAACAGTTTGGCGGCAAGGTGATCACCTACTTCAGCGGCTCGGCGTTTGCTGCGGGCGACGAGGTCGAGATCGTCGGTGTATACAACGGGCAAACAGCCGCCGACACCATTACTGCCGTTTGAATCGGCGCCTCAATGACACGCCCCGAACCCGGCGCGCCGGGCGGGGCGTTGCCGTTACCCGTTCATTGCCTCCCCCGATCTTGAAAGCCGCGCCATGAACCCGAGGCCGCCCCCCTCGGTGCTGTTCGCGGCCGTCTGGGACCTGGCGCCTTGCTTTCGGCGCGCCTGGAGCTTTGTGCTGGTAGCGGCCCTGCTCGTGCTAGCGCCCATGTTGTACATGCTGCAGGGTACGGCCGGTTGCTTATGAAATGGGCTGCCCACCGGTGCGCAGGTCGCCGCGCCGGGCACTGTGCACGCGATGTGTCTCCAGAGCCAACGGCGAACCCATGGCGGTAGTAGCCTCTGAGGCCAGTGCGTTGATCCAACGTTCAGCTCCAGCGCTCAGACCAGTTGGTTGACCTGTGTGCCCAGCGTGCCCGAGGTGTCCAGCGGCAGATTGGCTGGAACGGCTTGCAGCAATGCCATGGCGCCCGCACTCTGCACATCGAGCGCTCTCTTCAGCACTGCGACACCGGCCGGGCAATCGCACCTTCCTGTCATGACACCAAGCAACTCGGCACGAAATTCGTCAATCGTCGCAGCCAGCATGCGCTTGGATTTGATACTCGCCTTGCGCGTCGTGTTGAGCCGCGGCTGCTCGATGACGGGCTCGGTCAGAATCCACGCCTCAAGCTCGGTTTGCCACTTGCGGAGCAGGTTGAGGGGGCGGACCCCATAGCGCTTCTCTGCAGTCGCGCTCGGCCTGTGCCCCATGATTTGCTTTTGGGCGCCTGGCAGACGCGTGGAGGCTGCGCTGAGGGGCAAGACCGTTCCGCACCGCGGAACACATTCAGATCAGCCCGACTTTCTCGAGATTTAAATTAAATTAATAAAACCTGCAACAAGCAGGATTAATCGAAGGAGACCGCAATGAAGGCACGCCTCGCGTCGCTACTGGTGCCCCTGGCCGCGCTCGGCCTCGGCATCCAGGCCGCCCACGCCGCCGCCCCGGCCCCGCAGGACCGCCCCAACATCCTGCTCATCATGGCCGACGACCTCGGCTACACCGATCTCGGCAGCTTCGGCAGCGAGATCGCCACTCCCAACCTCGACACCCTGGCCGACACCGGGGTCAAGATGACCCAGTTCTACGCCTCGCCGTTCTGCTCGCCGACCCGCGCGATGCTGATGTCGGGCAGTGACAACCACCTCGTCGGCTTCGGCGACATGGCCGAGCTGATGCTGCCCGAGCAGCGCGGCAAACCTGGCTACGAGGGCTATCTCAACGAGCGCGTGGTGCCGATGGCGCAGGTGCTCAAGGACGCCGGCTACCGCACGCTGATGACCGGCAAGTGGCACCTCGGCGTGCCCGAGCAGTACAGCCCGGCCACGCGCGGCTTCGAGCAGTCCTACGCGCTGGTGCATGGCGGCTCCAGCCACTGGAGCGACCAGGCCGGCATCGTCGCGATCGATCCGGCCAAGCCGCCGAAGGCGATCTACCGCGAGAACGGCAAGGCGGTCGACGTGCCGCAGGACTTCTTCTCGTCGGACTTCTTCACCACCCGGCTGATCGAGTACATCGAGTCCGGCAAGGACTCGGGCAAACCCTTCTTCGCCTACCTCGCCTTTACCGCGCCGCACTGGCCGCTGCACGCCCACGACGCCGACATCGCCAAGTACGAGGCGCGCTACAAGGAAGGCTATGACGCGCTGCGCCGCGAACGCCTCGAGCGCATGAAGAAGCTCGGCCTGGTCGCCGCCGACACCCCGGTGTTCGAAGGCCATCCGTCGTGGCCGAAGTGGGACAGCCTGAGCGCTGCCGAGAAGGCCTCCGAAGCCAAGCGCATGGCGGTGTATGCGGCGATGGTCGACAACATGGACCAGAACATCGGCCGCATGCTCAACTACCTGAAGAAGACCGGCCAGCTCGACAACACCTTCATCTTCTTCCTGTCCGACAACGGCGCTGACGGCAACTCGGTGTACGACGTGGCGCGCACCCGCGAGTGGATCCACAAGGACATGGACAACAGCATCGCGCACATCGGCAAGTCGGGCTCCTACGCCGAGTACGGCCCGGGCTGGGCGCAGGTGGGTTCGACGCCGTTCCGGCTGTACAAGTCCTTCATGTACGAGGGCGGCATCGCGGTGCCGGCGATCGCCTGGGGTCCGGGCGTCAAGCGCGGCGCGGTCAAGGGCGCGATGGCGCACGTGACCGACATCGCGCCGACGCTGTTTGATCTGGCCGGCACCCGCCACCCGGGCACCGAGTACCAGGGCAAGCCGGTGCTGCCGCTGCGCGGCAAGTCGATGCTGCCCTACCTGCAGGGCAAGGCGGTCGCGGTGCGCGGCGCAGCCGACACCGTGGGTTGGGAACTGGGCGGGCGCAAGGCGCTGCGCAAGGGCGACTGGAAGCTCGTGTTCTCCAACGCGCCCTGGGGCAGCAATGACTGGGAGCTCTACAACGTCGCCGAAGACCGTACCGAGCGCCGCAACCTCGCTGCGAGCAACCCGCAGAAGCTGGGCGAGATGCTGGTGGCCTGGCGCGACTACGTACGCGAGACCGGCACGCTGGAGATCCCCGGCCTGGCCGACCGCCCCGGCTACAGCAATGGCGCCAAGTACTACGAGGACCTGAAGTACGAGGCCGCCCTCGAGCCGCGCGCCGCGCGCTGACGCCGACGATGCGCCTGCCCACCTGCCTGGCTGCCCTGTTCCTGACGGCGTCGGTGGCGCTCGCCACCCCGCCGCAGGCCGAAGCCCGCGTCGGGGCCGCCCCCGGCGCCCGTGCGGTCGCCGACCACGTCGCCGACCGCGAGTGCCTGGCCTGCCACGCCGACCAGGCGCGCGCATGGACGGGCTCCAAGCACCAGCTGGCGATGCAGCCGGCGACGCCCGACAGCGTGCGCGGCGATTTCGCCGACGCGCGCTTCACCGGCCAGGGCGAGGCAGCGCATTTCCTGCGCCGCGGCGACGCCTTCTTCGTCGCCACCCAGGGTGCGGACGGGCAGCACGCGGAATTCCCCGTCACCCACAGCTTCGGCATCCGGCCGCTGCAGCAGGTGTTGCTGCCGCAGCCGGGCGGTCGCCTGCAAGCCTTCACCATCGCCTGGGATACCGAGCGCCAGCGCTGGTTCTCGCTCTACCCCGAGGGCGCCAACCCGCCCGGCAGCAACCTGCACTGGAGCGGGCGCTACCAGAACTGGAACCTGATGTGCGGCGAGTGCCACACCACCGCCTACCGCAAGGGCTACGACGACGCCAGGGATGAATACCGCACGAGCTGGGCGCAGCCCAATGTCGGCTGCCAGGCCTGTCACGGCGGTGGCCGTGCCCACGTGGAAAGCGCACGCGCGCTCGCGGCCAGCGGCCAGGGCAGGCCCCAGCCGACCGCGAACCGCGCCCTCGCCGGCGCCCACGCCCAGGTTGACCAGTGCGCGGCCTGCCATGCGCGCCGCACCCGTCTGGTCGAGGACGCCGTCGCCGGTGCCCCGCTGCTCGACCAGTTCATGCCCGACAACCTGCGCGCGGACCTCTACCACGCCGACGGCCAGCAGCTCGAGGAGGTCTTCGAGTACGGCTCCTACCGCCAGAGCCGCATGTACCAGGCCGGCGTTGCCTGCACCGACTGCCACGACCCGCACAGCGGCAAGCCGCGCGCCGAGGGCAACGCGCTGTGCACCGCCTGCCACAACCCGTCGCCTGATCGCGCGCGTTTTCCTGGGCTGCTGACAAAGGACTACGACAGCCCGGCACACCATTTCCACACCGCGGGCCAGGCCGGCAGCCAGTGTGTGGACTGCCACATGCCGAGCCGCAACTACATGGTCGTCCATGGCCGCCGCGACCACGCGATCCGCATCCCGCGCCCCGACCTGAGCGCGAAGCTCGGCGTGCCCAACGCCTGCCAGGACTGCCATGCCGACCGCCCCGCCGACTGGGCCGCGCAGGCCATCACGCGCCACCTCGGGCCCCGTCAGCATCCACCGCATTACGGCGAGATCCTCGCTGCCGCACGCCGTGGCGCGCCCGCTGCGCTTGCGCCCCTCAACGCGCTCATCGGCAACCCGGCGCAGCCCGCCATCGTGCGCGCCACCGCGGTCGAGACGCTCGCGGCGCTCGGCAGCGTGCCGGCGACCGCCCTGCAGGACCCGGATCCGGTGGTGCGTGCCACCGCTGCCGCCGCGCTCGGCAACGCGCCCGAGGACGAGCGCCTCGCACGCCTGCCCGGCCTGCTCAGCGACCCGCTGCGCGCGGTGCGCATCGCCGCCGCGCGCGGACTCGCCGACATCGACGAGCGCCGCCTGAGCCCCGCGCAGCGCACCGAGCTGCACGCCGGGCTCGCCGCCTTCGCCGCCGCCCAGCAGGCCATGGCCGACATGCCGAGCGCGCAGCTCAACCTCGCCAGCCTCGCCGCCGCCCGCCACGACGCAGCCGGCGCCGAGCGCCACTACCGGCGCGCGCTGGCCCAGGACGCGCAGTTGCAGGCCGCACGGCTCGGTCTGGCCACCCTGCTCGCCGGCAGCGCGCGTGCGGATGAAGCCGAACGCGTGCTGCGCGAGGGTCTTTCGCGCTCGGCGCAACCCGGCGAGCTGCACTTCGCCCTCGGCCTGCTCGCAGGCCAGCGCAAGGAATGGGAAAAGGCCGCGCACGAACTGCGCGCCGCCGCCGCGCTGATGCCCGACCACCCCCGCGTGCGCCGCAACCTCGACGCGATCGAGCGCTACCTGCAGCAGCGGCGCTGAGCGAACGCGCCTTCAGTCGGCGGACGCGGCGTCGAAGGCCTGCCCAATCGCCGCGGCGGTGGCGATCAATTCGCCCAGGTGGGCGTCGACGACCTTGGCGCGCAGGTCGTAGCGCCGCGGCCACACCAGGTTGATCGCCGCGTGCACACCGCCCGCCGTCGGCACCGGTACGGCGATCGCATCGAGGCCATCGTCGAACACGCTCATGTCGTCCCCGGAGCCACCGAAGACCGCGTCGCGTACCGCATAGCCCTGGCGCCGCGTCTGCGCCAGGATGGCGCCGAGCTGGTCACGGAACACCACCGCGCTGCGCGGATTGGCCGGCGGCTGGGCACGGAAGTGCGCCATCACCGCCGCGCGCTCGGCTTCCGGACAAAAGGCCAGCCAGGCGCGCCCGGGCGCCGACAGGAAGAGATCGACCCGGTAGCCGACGTGGTAGCGCGGGTTCATCGCCAGGCCGGACAGCCGCCGCGAACTCTCGGCCAGCACCATCGCGAAATCCCGATACACCAGCAGATCCGAAGGCCACAGCACGCTGCGCTGCAGGTCAACGAGCTTCGGTGCGGCAATCTCGGCCAGCTGCTGGTCGGCGACGCTGGCTGGCTGCGGCGGCGCCCAGATCGCGGCGCGGCGCCACTGCCCGTCGAACATCGAGCGCCGCGCCAGCCCGCCACGCTCGAGCGTGTGCAGGATGCGCAGCAGGGTCGGCTTGGGCAGCCCGGTGGCCGCATGCAGCGCGCGCAGCTCGGTCCCCTGGTGGGTGCGCAGCAGCCGCAGCACCTCGATGCCGCGTTCGAGCGCCCGGATCGATGGGCTGCTATCGCGGCTCATGTTTGCTCATCCTCCCGGCGGTTTTCCTGATCGTTCCCTGCGCCCCGGTCTGGCCGACCGCCGCGGCGTTACGGGCGAGCGTCGTCCGCTCCGCTAGAATGCCGGCCTCGCGCGCTCGTCCCGAGCGCCACCGCCACGCCCCCACCACGTCACCTCGCATGCCTGCCTCCACGCTCCCTCGCCGCCCCGAACTGCTCGCCCCCGCCGGCACCCTCGACATGATGCGCACCGCCTTCGCCTACGGCGCCGACGCAGTCTACGCCGGCCAGCCGCGCTATTCACTGCGTGTGCGCAACAACAGCTTCGGCCAGCTCGACACGCTCGCCGCCGGCATCGCCGAGGCCCACGCCGCCGGCAGGCTGTTCTACTTGGTCGCCAACATCTATCCGCACAACGCCAAGCTGCGCACCTTCGAGGACGACATGGCGCCGGTGATCGCGCTGCAGCCCGACGCGCTGATCATGGCCGACCCCGGGCTGATCATGATGGTGCGCGAGCGCTGGCCCGAGGTGCCGATCCACCTCTCGGTGCAGGCCAACACCACCAACCACGCCTCGGTACGCTTCTGGCAGTCGGTGGGGGTGAAACGCATCATCCTGTCGCGCGAGCTCTCGCTCGACGAGGTCGCCGAGATCCGCGACGCCTGCCCCGACATGGAGCTCGAGGTCTTCGTGCATGGCGCGCTGTGCATCGCCTATTCGGGCCGCTGCCTGCTCTCGGGCTACTTCAACCACCGCGATCCGAACCAGGGCAGCTGCACCAACTCCTGCCGCTGGGACTACAAGCTGCACGAAGCCACCGAGGACGCCGCCGGCGACGTGCAGGCCGGCGACGCCACGCCGATCGGCAACCCGAAGAGTGCCGGCGCGGTCGGCACCGCCACCCGCAGCACGCTCGACACCGTGCAGGGCCGGGCGCTGGGCGGCGGCCCGCGTCACCTAGGCGGCAGCAAGCTCTGGCTGCTGGAAGAAGGCACCCGCCCGGGCGAGCTGATGCCGATCGAGGAAGACGAGCACGGCACCTACATCCTCAACTCCCGGGACCTGCGCGCGATCGAGCATGTGCAGCGGCTGGTGGAGATCGGCGTCGATTCGCTCAAGATCGAGGGTCGCACCAAGAGCCCCTACTACGTCGCCCGCGCCGCCCAGGGCTACCGGCGCGCGATCGAGGACGCGGTGGCCGGCCGCCCCTTCGACACCCGCCTGCTCGGCGAGCTCGAGGGGCTGGCCAGCCGCGGCTACACCGACGGCTTCTACCAGCGCCATTCCACGCCCGAGCACCAGAACTACCTGCGCGGCCACTCCGAATCCGGCCGCAGCCTGCTGGTGGGCGAGGTGGTGGGCTGGGACGCCGCGCGCGGCCTGGCCGAGGTCGAGGTCAAGAACGGCTTCGGCATCGGCGACCGGCTCGAATTCGTGCAGCCGGAGGGCAACATCGAACTGCGCCTCGACCGCCTGTTCGTCGCCGACGGCAGCGCGCTCGAGCGCGTCCCCGGCAGCGGCCGCCGCGTCTGGCTGGCGCTGCCGGCAGGCGCCAACCCGAGCCAGCCCTGCTTCATCGCCCGTTTCCTTGCAACCGGGTCAGGCTCGACTGATCCCCTCTCGAAGTGATGCCGCCCATGATCCTCAACATCGACCTCGTTTCCGACTTCGTCTGTCCGTGGTGCTTCCTCGGCAAGGCGCGCCTGGACCGCGCGCTCGCCGAGCTCAAGGCCACGCGCCCCGAGCTCGACGTCCGCGTCAATTGGCTGCCCTTCTTCCTCAACCCCGACACGCCCGCCGCGGGCGAGCCCTACCGCGAATTCCTCGAGGCCAAGTTCGGCGGCCCGATCAAGGCCGAGGCGGTGCTCGACAAGGTGCGTCAGGTAGCCGCCGAAGACGGTCTGGTCTATGCCTTTGAGCGCATCCAGACCGGGCCCAACACGCTCGCCGCCCACCGCCTGATGTACCGCGCCCAGGCCCAGGGTCAGAAGCCCGAGCGCATCCAGGCCCTGGCCCAAGCCCTGTTCGCCGCGCACTTCCAGGAAGGTCGTGACCTCGGCGACCTCGACACCCTGGCCGACATCGCCGCTGCCGGCGGTGAGCGCCGCGAGGCGGTGCGCGAATGGCTCGCCGGCCGCGGCGAGGCGGACAATGTGAAGCGCATGGCCGAGAGCGTGCGCAGGCAAGGCATCGAAGGCGTGCCCTTCTTCATCCTCAACCGCAAGATGGCGCTGTCGGGCGCACAGTCGGCGGCAGTGCTGGGCGCAGCGATCCTGCAAGCGCTGGAGACCGGCAAGCCGTCCTGAGCGCGCAACGCCCCCCGGGAACGCCCGCCACACTGGCACGGTCCCAGCGAGCGTGACGCACGCCACCCACCGGAGCCCCCGATGACCCCGCCGATCTTCCTCGCCGAAACCGACCTGCGCGCGCTGGCCGAGGCGCGGACGCTGCTCGAACGCCCCAGCCTCGCCGCCCGGCTGTCGAGCTTCATCGGCAGTCCGCTGGAACAGGGCATGGCGCGCCTGCCCGCGAGCTGGCGCGCCAGGGTCGGCAGCCTGGCGCACGACGCCCTGGTCAAGGCGATGGAGACCGCGGCGAGGACGCTGCACAGCGCGCCGCGCGAGGCCTCGCCGCGGCTGCACAAGATGCTCGGCTCGATCAGCGGCGCAGGCGGGGGCGCCTTCGGGCTGTTGGGGCTGACGGTGGAGGTGCCGCTGTCGACCATGCTGATCATGCGCGCCATCCTCGACATCGCCCGCGGTGAAGGCGAGGACGTCGCGCACGCACCGACGCGACTCGCCGCGCTCGAGGTGTTCGCCCTCGGCGGCAACGCGCACAGCGACGACGCCACCGAATCCGGCTACTACGCGGTACGCGCGGCACTGGCGGGCACGGTGTCCGAAGCCGCGCGCCACTTCGCCCAGAAGGGGCTCAGCGCCGAGGGCGCGCCCGCGCTGGCACGGCTGATCACGATGGTGGCGGCACGCTACAAGGTGCAGCTCACGCAGAAGGCGGCCGGCATGCTGGTGCCGGGCATCGGCGCGGCAGCGGGCGCAACGATCAACCTGATGTTCATCAGCCATTTCCAGGACGTGAGCCGCGGCCACTTCACCGTGCGCCGGCTCGAGCGCGAATACGGCCGCGACGCGGTGCGCGCCGCCTGGCAGGCGCTGGAGGCCGGCGACGCCCGCATCCGCGAGGCGAGTCGCGCCTTCCACGCCCCACACTGAGCGCGCTCACGCCTGCACCGCTTCACCGCGCGGTAACACGCGGCGGGCATGCTCGGCCCATGCTCCGAGTGCTGATGATCTCCGACGTCTTCTTTCCGCGCGTAAACGGCGTCTCCACGTCGATCGCGACCTTCCGTCGCGCGCTCGCGGCCTTCGATGTGGAGGTGCGCCTGCTCGTACCACGCTATGGCGACGAAGCCGAGGCGCCCGGTATCGCACGCGTCCCCGGCCGCCGCCTGCCCTTCGACCCCGAGGACCGCCTGGTGCACTGGCGCGCGATGCGTGAGGCCGCACAGCGCGAGGCCGCGCACTGCGACCTGGTGCATATCCAGACCCCCTTCGCCGCACACTGCAGCGGGCTGCGCGCCGCGCGCGCAAGCGGCCGGCCGACGCTGCTCACCTACCACACCTTCTTCGAGGAATACCTGCACCACTACGCGCCCTTCCTGCCCGCCGCCGCGCTGCGCGGCCTGGCGCGGCAGGTGTCGCGCGCGCAGTGCAACGCGGTCGATGCGGTGGTCGTGCCCTCGAGCGCGATGCGCGACCGGCTCGCCGGCTACGGCGTGAACACGCCGATGGAGATCCTGCCCACCGGCATCCCGCTGCAGGACTTCGCCAGCGGCGACGGCCTGCATTTTCGGCGCCTGTACGACATCCCGGAGCACGCGCCGATGGCGCTCTACATCGGCCGCGTCGCACACGAGAAGAACATCGGTTTCCTGCTCGAAGTCGCCACGCGGATGAAGGCACAGCGGCCGGATTTCGTCCTCGTCGTCGCCGGCGAAGGCCCGGCCACCCAGAGCCTGCAGCGCCAGGCGCTGCGCGATGGCCTCGCCGGTACCGTACGCTTCGTCGGCTACCTGGAGCGGCGCAAGCGCCTGCCCGACTGCTACGCCGCCGCCGACGTGTTCGTGTTCGCCTCGCGTACCGAGACCCAGGGCCTGGTGCTGCTCGAGGCCATGGCCGCCGGCCTGCCGGTGGTCGCGCTGGCGGCCATGGGGACGACCGACATCCTCGGCCCCGAGCGCGGCGCGCGCATCGCGCCCGACTCGCCAGCGGGCTTTGCCGCGGTGGTCGAAGCGGTGATCGCCAACGGCCGCGTGCGCCAGCAGTTGGCCACCGAGGCCCGCAGCTATGCCCGCGAATGGGCCGACACCCTGATGGCCGAACGCCTCGCCGCCCTCTACCGCCGCCAGCTCGAGCGCCGCGCGTGAGCACGCGCGGACGCCTTGCGGTGCGGCCGCGCTGGCGCCAAGATGCGGGCATCCCCATCCGGAGCCCGCGATGAACACCACCACCCTCACCATCACCGGCATGCGCGACGAGCACTGCCTGCGCCTGGTCACCAACGCCATCCAGGACCTGCCCGGCATCGGCTACCTGGAGATCGCGCTCGACACCGGCGCCGCGACCATCGAGCACGGCAGCTTCGTGTCCGAGGCCGACATCCACCAGGCGATCGAGGACGCCGGCTTCGGGGTGCGCTGAACGGCGGGCACTGAAGCCCTTCCCCGGTGCGACACCCACGGGAACCTGCGCCCCCCGCGCACGCTCGAAGCGCGCACTTCATCCAGCCTGTCACCCATCTTGAGCTCCACCCTCCGCGCCTTCCCCGGCGGTCTCGCCTTCGTCGACATCGAGACCACCGGCGGTCCTGCGCAGCGCGAATCGATCACCGAGATCGGCATCGTCCAGGTCGACGAGGACGGCGTGCGCGAATGGTCGACGCTGGTGCGTCCGGCCTCGCGCATCCCGGACCACATCCAGCGCCTCACCGGCATCGACGACGACATGGTCGCCGACGCGCCGCCCTTCGCGGACATCGCCGACGAGGTCTTCGACCGCCTCGATGGCCGGCTCTTCGTCGCCCACAACGCGCGCTTCGACCACGGCCACCTGCGCGCCGCCTTTCGCCGCGCGGGCTTGGACATGCGCCCGCAGGTGCTATGCACGGTCAAGCTGTCGCGCCGGCTGTTCCCCGAGCACCGCCGCCACAGCCTCGACCACCTGATCGAACGCCATGGCCTGGCGGTGGCCGACCGCCACCGCGCCCTGGGCGACGCCCAGCTGCTGTGGCAGTTCTGGCAGAAGCTGCACGAACGCTTCCCGCCCGGCCAGCTCGCAGCGGTGGTGCGCGAACTCATCGGCCACCCCAGCCTGCCGTCCCACCTCGACCCCGAACAGATCGCCGGCCTGCCCGACACGCCCGGGGTGTACCTGTTCTACGGCGAGCGCGGCAGCGCTGCGCAAGCGGACACAGCGCGCGGCGAACTGCCGCTCTACATCGGCAAGAGCACGCAGCTGCGCAGTCGCGTGCTGTCGCACTTCGCCGCCGACCACACCAGCGACCGCGAGCTGAGCCTCTCCCAGCAGGTGCGCCACATCGAATGGATCGAGACCGCCGGCGAGATCGGTGCGCTGCTCGAGGAAGCCCGCCTCGTCAAGCGCCTGCAGCCCACCCACAACCGCCAGCTGCGCCGCAACCGCGAGCTGTGCACCTGGCGACGCGTGACCGACATGCTCGGCGACGGCCGACTGGAGCTGGTGTACGCCGCCGAGCTCGACTTCGGCCGCTGCGACGCGCTCTATGGCTTCTTCCGCACCCGCCGTGAAGCCACCAACCGCCTGCGCGCGCTGGCCCGCGACCACGCCCTGTGCCCCCCCCTGCTCGGCCTCGAGAAGCCGCCCCAGGGCACGCGCTGCTTCGACTTCCAGCTGAAGCGCTGCCGCGGCGCCTGTCACGGCGGCGAATCCCCCGAGGCCCACACCCTGCGCCTGATCGAGGCCCTGCACGCGCTGAAGGTCGAGCACTGGGCCTGGCCGGGCCCGATCGGCCTGCGCGAGGGCGAGGCCATTCACGTCGTCGACGGCTGGCGCTGGCTGGGCACCGCCACTGACGAGGCCATGCTCGCCGAGCTCCTGGAGGCCGGCCGCCCGGCCTTCGACCTCGATATCTACAAGATCCTGGTCAAGGCCGTGAACCGGCTGCCGATCCTCAGGCTCTGACCCCCGTCGCTCAGTGGCGCGCCACCGCCCCCCCGCGCCGCAAGGCCGCGGACGCAGGGTGGCTGTTGCCAACTTCATGAGCGCCGCGGTGGAGGGCGGCGCGGGGGAAACAAGGCGACGCCTGTCTGAGGCGCGCAGCGCCGAGTTTGCGTCGCCGCCCCCGCGCCGTCCTCCGCCGCGGGCAGCCGCAGGCCGCGAATGCAGGCGGCGACGGCCACCCCGCGTCCGCGGCCGCAACGCAGCCGCGCAAACCCCCGAGCCCCAAGCCCTCCTGACTCTGCGACAATCTTGCCCGACGCGCCCGCTTCAAGGCGCCGCCCTCACCCCACGTAATCCCATGGAACAACAGACCACCTACGAGCGGATCGGCGGCCAGCCCGTTCTCGCCCGCCTGTGCGACCGCTTCTACGGCCTGATGGCCGAAATGCCCCAGTTCGCCGAGCTGCGCGCGATGCACCCCGAGGATCTGCAGGGCTCGCGCGACAAGCTGTTCATGTTCCTGTCCGGCTGGCTCGGCGGGCCGGACTTGTTCGTGCAGCAGTTCGGCCACCCCCGCCTGCGCGCCCGCCACATGCCGTTCGCGATCGGCGTGAAGGAGCGCGACCAGTGGGTGGGCTGCATGCTGCTGGCGATGGAAGAGGTCGGCATCGAGGCCGGCCTGCGCGAGCGGCTGCTGCAGAACTTCTTCAACACCGCCGATTTCATGCGCAACAAGGCGGGCTGAGCGAGCGCGACCCGGGGCGGATATTCCGCCCAGGCTGAAGCGCGGCCGGTAGCGTCAGTCGCGCCCGGCCCAGAGCGCCCGATAAGCCCCGTCCGGGTCGTAGGTTGCCGCCTGCCTGTCCGGATCGAAGCGGCGCCCGCCGCGCGGGTCGGTGCCGCGACCGGCGATGTAGAGCCAGTTGCCCTGGTTGCTATAGACGTCGTAATCCACCAGCTGCGCCTCGAACCACGCCGCCCCGGCGCGCCAGTCGCAGCCCAGATCGTGGATCAGGTAGCTGGCGACGACCTGGCGCATGCGGTTCGACAGCCAGCCGGTGGCGGCGAGCTCGCGCATGCCGGCGTCGATGAAGGCGTGGCCGGTGCGGCCAGCGCACCAGCGCTCGAACGCCTCGGGCGCCTGCGTCGGTGGCGCGGCATGCGCGTTGAGTCCACAGGCGCGGTACAGCCGGCGCCCCTGCTGAAGATGCAGGAAGCGGAAGTAATCGCGCCACAGCAGCTCGAACCACAGCCAGTAGCTGCCCTCGCTCGTGCCGCGCTCGGCTTCATGCCGGCGCAGCGCGGCAAAGGCCACCCGCGCCGACAGCGCGCCCTGCGCCAGCCAGGGCGAGAACTTGCTCGAGAAGTCGATGCCGGCGAGCCCGTTGCGGGTGGCCTTGTAGTGCCGCGGCAGGTCGCTGGCGAAATAGCGCGCCAGATGTGCCAGCGCCGCCTGCTCGCCGCCGGCGTACTCCGCCCGCCACCAGGGGAAGGACGCCCGCTCGTCGGTCTGTCCTGCGGACAACGCTGGCTGCGCGCTGTCGGTACCCACGCAGCGCTGCCCGATCCCGCCCGTGGCGGCGGGCCATGCGGGCAGCGCCTGCGGCGCAGGCAGCGCTGCGGGCGGCTGCACGTGCGCAGACTCGAGCGCCTGACGGAACACGGTGAACACCTTGGGCAGGCGCGCCACCGCGAACGGCAGCGCCGCGGGGTCGAGCAGGCTCGACTGCCACACTGCGCTCACCTGCAGCCCCGCGGCACGCAAGGCGCTCACTTCGTCCTCTTCCTCGGGTGCGGCGATCGCC
>QXGG01168853.1_pt1 | contig 19805 bp, 12 predicted proteins | sample 1982491 | NCBI WGS metagenome assembly QXGG01 (sample SAMN09924614, study PRJNA488089) | Wastewater metagenome, whole genome shotgun sequencing project. | isolation source: South African research farm wastewater | place: South Africa: Irene, Agricultural Research Council, Animal Production... | reverse complement strand
GTCTTACCCCGCATTTCTTATGGGGTATCGCAAGGTTGACCAAGCAATAAAAGATCCTGAGGTTGCTAAATATATTCAAGACTTTATGGATATTGACGTTACACCTTATGTCCCAACTCCAGAAGGTGAAAACTTGGATGAGTATAAGAAGACATTAATGGAGCGCTTCTCTAATTCAAGTGTCGGAGATCAACTGGCTCGTATTTGCTATGATGGAATATCCAAGATTCCAGTATATATTGTACCAAATCTAATAAAGATGATTAAGGACGGTCATAATATTGATCGATTGGCTTTCTTCGTTGCGGTCTATCGTTATTACCTGAAATATCAAAAAGACGATGAAGGTAATAAATTTGAAATTAATGAACCCTGGTTATCTGACGTGGATAAGAAGAAAATTGCGAGTTCGAATGCTGAGGATTTCTTAGATATTACTCCTCTGAACTCTGCCAAGCTTAAGGGGGCAGATACATTTATTTCAAGCTACATGTCATCTGTTAAGAGTCTTGAAGAAAAAGGTGTACGTGAGACTTTAATCAAAATAGCATAATAATGATCTCTTATTAGATACGTTATAATACATAAATACCCTCTCATTTGCTCGAAAGCTAGATGAGGGGGTATTCTGTTAGTTGGCATCAAGTCCGTTAAAGACTAGAAGTAAAGCTTTATGAACTTACCTTCATAAGGTTTGATGTTGATACTTTTCTCAATTTTGTCGGTCAAGGGTTTACCAAACGGATCACACGCCGAAAGTTTAATATCCGAAACATAATCAGAACTTACAGTAAAATTGGTCTCTTTTCCGGTAATCTCACGAATATGGAGTACTACTGCATTTGCATCTGTAGTTGGCTTCATACTGATTAACAATAGATTTTCAGCACTAAAATTGAGCATTGAACCGTCCTTTAGTTTACCTTCTTTTTGGACACCACTTGGGATTACACGATTTGGTAGTGGTAAACGTGTACCCCAGCCAAATTTATTAGCCAATTCGTCCGAATTATCTTTAGATGAAGTTAGCTGATAAGTCCACTCAAATTCGCCATGTTGATCTGCATTAAAGTTGGTCACCCAATAGTTGTTCATTGGCCAAGTAAAGATATGATTAGTCTCGGGCGTTGCTCCAGCCTTAAATCTCCCTAAGTTGATGTTTCCAAACTGCATTAAAGGGATTTCCTTACTAGCAATTAATATTTGGGCATCTTTGTTTCGAACCGAAGCAAAGCTTTGAACTGTATTCCAGTCGTTGGCTGAGCCTGGTAATTGATCAACTCCAGCCTGAATAGATTCACCCGCAACATCAAAGAATATTTTACCGTCAGTAAGTTCGAATGGGGAGGATACATATACTGCTTCAGGGTCAGTTACTAGTTTTTTGTTGAGCAAGTAGGTTAAGTTAATCTGCTTAGCTGTTTTAAAGACTTGCAACTCAACAGTGAAATTGTCTTCACCCATTCCTGCTGGGGTGGTACCAATAAACTTATAGGTATCCCAGATATCTCCTTCTTGAAAGCTTGCAAAACGAACGTTGGTTGGAGAATAGTGTTTGAAGTTACCTGGCTTAAATTGGTCTAAAGCTCCTCTAACATCGTCGGTTTCGTAAATTAGCTCGCCCATTTTCCATTCGGGTTGATCAGATAGTAAATTTTGACCAAGCTCTTTGTCATACCATTTGGTTATGGTTCCACTTTTAGTATCTACCTCAATTGAGTACCACTGATTTTCGATTGAACCAGAAAACTCATAAGTAGCACTCTTGCTATTGGGTGATTTCTTAGAATGCTCAATGGTGTAATACATAGAACCCAGTGGTGCAATGTCATCTACCCAAATATCCCAATAGCTAGCATCAGCATAGGAGCGAACGATCTGTTTTTTCACCTCTTTACCGTTGTGATCACGGATGATTGTTTCTTGATTAATTGGCAAAACCTCATGATCAGCATAGATGGTGGTGACTCCACTATGATGCCAAGACATGGGGTTAAATACTATAATAGAAGCATTGTCTTTTTGGCGAGGCACATACGACTGCATTAGTCCCAGTGCTGTTTCGCCAATAGGTCGTGTTCGACGATAAGACTCCCAAGCATAAGCTCCCTTATGTGAGCGTTGTTGCATGGTCTCCTTATTAAATGGTTCTCTTACACTGGCGTGGAACCCAAAGGTGTACTCACCATAAAACAAAAGAGCTTTATTTGCTTCAGCAATTTCATTATCTAGAGTAGGGGATAATTTAGCACCTAAGATTTTCGCTAGTGATAACATTACTTCATTCGAAATGATATCCGATTGGGCATATCTATAGAAAGCCACTTCACGAGCTGCCGAACCAAAACCATCAGTCCACCAATCTGGCCAAGCTACACAGTAGGTGTCTAGTTCGTTTGCATAGTTTTTTTCAATCTCTTCCATAAACTCCGATGCTATAGCAATTCTTAGTTTTGGATATTCGTACTTCTCATTCCACATCTTAACAATTTCACTGCCAGCTATTGAGGGAGGTGAATTGTCGGTGAAATAGCCCGAATATTGAGCCGATGCAATGTCGTGAGGATAGTTCTTAGCGGCTAAATCCTCAAGATATTTTAGCATGCGTTTCTCCAAAGTTTTCGAAGTTTCCTTTTTCTATTTGCAAAAAGTTACCATGGTTATAATGCTCTGCTCTATAGGCTAACATCTTTTTGCCCGATGGAGATTCCCACCAAAATGCTGTAGGGATATCAAAACTAATGAGAGCTTTGTGCCCGTGCGTACCCATTATGAGGTATTTGATACCCAAATCAGGGAGGGTTTCAGCAAAGTTCCAGCCAACACCATTTACGTCATTTTGCATGGCGGTTTGTACCTTAATATCCTCCTGTTTAAATACTTCAAGAGGGTACAATGAATTGGTTAAATCGTTTCAGAAGGCAATTCGTCGAAGTTGAAATACATAGCTGTTGCTTCAATACGGCCTTCCTTAATTCTACGTTTTAATCTCTCAACTTGTTCTTTAGGGCGAGTTCTTAGGTACTCGCTAACCGACCAAGAGGTCTCTAGTGTAAATCTAAACTTAGCATCTTCAGGATAATCATCGGTTTGATCACAATAGTCGAGTGCATAATCGATAAAACGCATATGCTCCGAAAGGATTTCATGTTGTGGACGAGTGTAGCCTATGTCGGTATGCGTATGCTGTACAAAGTTGACTTTCCAATTTCTGTACGGACTAAAATTAACTGTGGTCTTGACCTTGGCTCCGTTATTGGCTATAGATAAAGGATAAGAAGCTTTTTTATTTATAGGGTCGATTGCTAATTGATAGTGGTTTATACCAAATTTAGCAGGCTCAGTGATACTTATATTATTAAAATCAAGCCTGACTTTGCCTGGTTTGTCAAAATGAGAATATGTGATTTGAATAATTTGTTTTTTGCTGTGTTTTAGAACTGTTTGAGTTGCTAGTGCTTCAACACTATCTTGTATAGGTGTCTTGAAGACCATCAACCAATCATTCTTATCGGATTTATCACTTGAGATTTTAAAAGTTACAGGTTTGTCAGCTTCTAAGTATTTACTAGGTATAGTAAGAAATGCATAGCCAAAGAGGTCGTCTCTAGCATCTTTATAATATTGTTCGAACTCAAAACTACTCTCTTTAATGCCTTTAACAACCCATTGGTTGTTGGAGGTGAGATTGAAGGTAATAAGCTTGTCTCCATTTAGAAATAAATGGTAGTCTGCCGATTGGGTACCAGGTTTGATTCTTGTAACTCCAAGCGTAAAAACAAATGTTGTTAGTCCCTTAGTGGAGCTTATGACTTGAGATTCCCACTCAATGGGTTTGCTCTCAGGGATAGTTCGATTAATCAGTGCCTCGTTGGCAGTGGGTACATGTGATTCATAAGAGATTCTTGTCCCCGAGAGTTCTTTCTCGTAACCTTGAACCAATTGACCACTCTTTTGTGGGAAAGCCCACGTAGGTGGAGCCATGATTGTTAAGATTAACAGTAATAGGATTCTGTTTTTCATAAGTCTGGTTTTATTTAAATATAAAGCTAACTCTTAGTATTGAAGATTGTTCATACAAATATAGCTATAAGCAGCACTTATACAATTGAAAGAAGATTAATTTAAAAGGATTTAGATATGATGGATAGATCAGCTTTTTGGATTGGTTTGAGCAAGATTTTGAGGTGTATTTTGCGTGTAGCTCTTAAGTGATGCGACTAGGTCGTTTAGGTAAAACCACCTAGTCGTATGAGTGTAGTGACGTAGTTGTTTTTAGAAGTTTAATTATTCAAATATTTCTACTAGCCTCTATAGTGTATGTAAAGCTATCTGCTCGATAATAGCCGATATTGTATTCTATAGGATTATTATTGATATCGTACACATATCTTTTACGAATTAAAATTGGGTCTGAAGCACTAATATTAAGTTTCTTAGCAATTTCATCTCCAGCGATACGTGCAGATATTTCTTCTTTAGAAGTCTTAACTACAACTTTATACTTTTTCTCTAATATATTATATAGGGGTTGATTAAAGCTTTCATCGCTTGTAAGCCCAATGCGAGGATTGAAATAAGATATAAAATAGACAAATGGATATTCTTGATTGCCTCTAACGCGTTCGAGCACAACACATTGTTCAGTGCTCTGATTGTCAAGATTAAAGAAGCTTTGCGTGTGGAGGCTCGGCAGTTCATATCGAACGTGAAGCTCATAATTCTTAACCTCAATGCCCAGCATTTGCATCTCCTGAGAGAAACTTTGCCAGTTATTAATCCCGCCAATTATACCTTTACGTACTACTTTAGTACCATATCCAGGCTTACGAAGCAATAACCCCTCGGACACTAGTGTATTTATTGCTTGTCGAAGTGTATTACGTGATATGTCCATCTGTTGAGAAAGCTCAAGTTCTGCGGGAAGCAGTTTTCCGTTTTTATATTCCTCTTGTTCTATGAGTTGTCTTAGATAGTGTTCTGCTTGTTTATGAAGTGGCATCTTGCTGTCCTTATCAATCATAAGTATCTCAAATTTAAATTATATATATAATTTGAATATCAAAAAATAGTATTAAATTGTTTATGCAGTAAATGTAATGTTTATATTTGTGAGTGTCTTAAATGTTCATACAATTTAAATTGAATAGAATGATACGATCAAGTTATAGCCATTGACACTTATCTTGGTGTTTCCTAGATTTACCTCTTGTTATTACCTATTAATCTGAATAACCTATGAGAGCAAATAAACAAAGTGTCGTCTTGACTTTAGATGCTGGAGGAACCAAGATGGTGTTTTCAGCTCTTAAGAATTATGAACAGATTGTCAATCCTTTGGAGTTACATGCAGATACAGATTGCTTGGATGATTGTCTGAATGTTATCTTAACTGGTTTTAAGACTCTAATGGTCGAATTAGAGTCGATTAATGAATTTCCTGTTGCTGTAAGCTTTGCCTTTCCTGGTCCTGCTGATTACAAAAATGGGATAATTGGTGATTTATCCAATTATAAAGCTTTTAGAGGAGGAGTAGCATTGGGTCCTTATTTGGAACAAGAATTAAGACTACCCGTATTTATTAATAATGATGGTAATCTTTTTGCCTATGGCGAAGCCTTACATGGAGCTTTGCCAATGGTAAATAATTGGTTGATCAAGTCGGGTTGCGATTGGCAATACAAAAACTTGATTGGACTTACTTTCGGTACAGGTTTTGGTTGTGGAGTGGTGATAAATAATATATTATTAACTGGAGATAACGGCTGTGGAGGTGATATTTGGAATTTTAGAAATAAGAAGTATCCAGATAAAATAGTTGAAGAGAGTGTTAGTATTCGTGCTGTTAAACGTGTTTATGCAGAGCTTTCAGAAGATAAAAGGAGCCAATTAACCCCGAAAGATATTTTTGATATTGCCGAAGGTCTTGCTTTGGGTAACCAATTAGCTGCTATACGTAGCTTTGAGGAGATGGGTGAAATGGCTGGTGATGCGCTTTCGCATATGCTTACTGTTGTGGATGGGCTTGTAGTTTTAGGAGGCGGATTGACAGGAGCATACAAATATATTTTACCTTCCCTTATGCGTGAACTTCGACTTCAAATGAATATGTTTTCTGGAGATCGAGTAGGGCGTATTCAGATGGAAGTCTTTAACTTAATGAACAAAAATGAGAAGTTTGAATTTTTAAGTTCTAAACCGTATTTCACGGAAATTCCTTACTCTAATGTAAAAGTTTCTTATCTTGCTGAAAAGAAAACAGGTGTTTTGATATCTGCTTTGGGTACAAATCATGCCATCATGTGTGGGGCCTATGCTTATGCACTTTCAAAACTTCAAAGCACATAAAATAAAATCTTTAATACAATGAAAAACATTACGTTAGTACTACTTTCTTTTTTCATCGTTTCTTGTGGATCTAAACTAAGCCCCAAGCAGGAATTAGCACAAAAAATAGCAGATGATAAGAACTTAGTGTATGTTGATAGTTTGGCTAGACTAACTATTAAAACAGGTTTTGATATAGAAAGCGTTCATTCTCAAATTTGGGTTCGTGAAATGAATACTTTTATTGAACACGCTCTTGAAGTAGTACCTAGAGAGAATATTAAAAATGCAATCTTACTCTTTTTTGCTATGCAACAACCCAATGGTGAAACGGTTGATGGGTATGTATTACATGAGGATTTTACATGGTCTGATAATACACCGTATTATTCAAAAGCTGCACCTGAGCACGTAGGTTTTAAAAATACTGTTCAGACTGACCAAGAAACTTCACTTATTCAGATGGTAGGTAAGTATATTCTTAAAACGGGTGATACTGCAATCTTGCAAGAAGACGTGGCTGGTAAAACAGTTGAAGAGCGCATCGAAGATATGATTAACTACCTCATGACTGAGCGTTATAATGTTGAGTACGGACTCTTATGGGGTGCTATGACAGCAGATTGGGGAGACATCCAACCCAATGATAGTTTTGGTAAAGATCTAAATGAGTTTTCGCATGAGGCTATTGATGTTTACGATAATGCCATGATGATTATCGCACTGGATTACCTTGAAAAAGTGGTTCCTGATCCTTATAAGAAGGCTAAATGGGCTCAGATGAGTGATGAGTTCTCGACAAATACACGCAGATACCTATGGGATGTTGAGAATGCAAAGTTTATTCCGCATATTTACCCTAGTGGTTCACCTATACCAACTGGCTTTGACGAGAATCAAATCTTTTATCATGGTGGTACAGCTGTTGCGATTGAAGCCGCTTTGCTTACAAACGATGAGATTAAAGATGTGTTGGATCAAATGGTACTTAATGTACAACTTTCGGGAATGCCGAGCATTGGTATGACTATGTATCCAGCTTATCCTAAGAACTTCTTTAAGGGGAGCATAAAAACACCTTACGTTCATCAAAATGGAGGTGATTGGACTTGGTTTGGTGGTCGTATGATTCAGCAACTAATAGATAATGGCTTTGTGGAAGAGGCTTACCAACAAGTTCAGCCAATGCTAAAACGTGTAGTAAAAAACAAAAACTTCTTTGAGTGGTATGCTATGGGGGGAGTACCTAGAGGCTCAGAAAACTTTAAAGGTTCTGCAGGAGTACTAGCAAAATCTATTGAGATGTTTAAGGCTTGGAGTAAAGAGAATCACCCCATATAATATGATTAAAGCTAAGAATGTGTCGCTAAGTTGCTCGATGCAACTAATGGATTCAATATAGCAATACTTTCAAAACTGATAAGACGTTATATACTTTTATTATAATAAAGCCTCATCTAGTACAAGATGAGGCTTTATTATAATAAAAATGTGTTTGTGTGCTAATCTTATTTGTATTATAAGATATATTGTGAGCTAATAGACTCGTTGCTAACCACACGTTTGATCGTTAAGGCAAACATGTCAGCAATGCTTAATTGATTAACTTTTGAGCATTTCTTGAAGAATGGAATACTATCAGTAAACACCATTTCCGTAAGTGCAGACGCAGTAATACGCTCGCTTGCAGGGTCTGACATTACACAGTGGCTCGCAATAGCACGTACCGACTTAGCACCAGCATCAAGCATAACATTAGCAGCTTTAGTAATTGTACCAGCTGTATCAACAATGTCGTCAAGAAGAATAACATTCTTACCTTCAACATCACCAATGATTTGCATAGTAGCTACTTTGTTAGCCTCTTCTCTAGTCTTGTTACAAAGAACTAACGGCACACCTAAATGTTTAGAGTAGGTATTTGCACGTTTTGAACCACCAACATCTGGTGTAGCAATAACTAAGTTTTCTAAGTTCAACGATTTAATATATGGCATGAACACAGCAGAAGCATAAAGGTGATCAACTGGAACGTTGAAGAAACCTTGAATCTGATCTGCATGAAGGTCCATAGTGATTAATCTGTCGATACCTGCTGTAACCAATAAATCGGCAACAAGCTTAGCACCTATAGAAACACGTGGCTTATCTTTTCTATCTTGACGTGCCCATCCAAAGTAAGGAATTACTGCAACGATGCTTTTAGCCGAAGCTCTTTTAGCAGCATCAATCATTAGTAATAATTCCATTAAGTTGTCCGAGTTGGGAAAAGTAGATTGGACTAAGAAGACATTCGCCCCACGGATTGATTCTTCGTAAGAAACTGCAAACTCACCGTCAGCAAAGTGAGCAATGTTCATGTTACCAAGAGGACAATCAAGGCTTTGGCAGATTTTTTCTGCTAGATATCTCGAGTTAGTACCTGAGAATACCATAAAAGGAGTAGTTTGGCTCATTTGTTTTGAATAGTTATTACTATTTATTATTTCGCTAACAAAGGTATAACTTCTTAGAGTATTATAAAAAAGTTCTCATATATTTATTAGATTAAATAGATGTGCTAGGCATGGTATATTGATGTTATCTGCTTGTTACTAGTTAAATAGAAGCTTATATTAAAATTCTATATTTTAGAGGGTCGCTTTCATGTAAAATATATTGGATGTAGTAATTGTCCTTAAATGATAAACTACATTATTTCATTTGTTCCTAACGTTATCTTATCTTTGGTAGTTAATAAGCCCGAACGATATGAAATTTATAATAGCTGCTTTGACGAGCCTTTCTCTGCTCCTAACTTCATGTCTGGGGATTGCCCCGACACAAGAAGTAAGAGAAATTGATCGTTTGAACCATAAAGCTTCTCTATTCTGGTATGTCTCGCTCGATTCTGTTGCAGAATTTGCGGGACTTGCTTATAAAAACACGAAGTATTATGAGCTAGGCAAAGCTGAAGCCGCCAATAACCTTGGCTTTTATAAATTCATGCAGATGGATTTTCAGCGTGCGATGCAATATTACCAAGAGATTTCTGAATATACCAACAATGAGCTTGAATTGTTGATATCAGACATTGGTATGATGAAGGTTTTCCAGCGTACAGCTCGTAGCAAGCAGTTTTATGACTATCGTAACAGTGCATTAGCACGCATGAAACGTATTAACGAAGATCGCTCAGTATTTGATACAGAGAAAGACCTTGACCGATTGCTTTATGCTCATAGCGAGTTCTATATCGTTTCGGCAATCTACTTCTATTACTTACAGCAAGACCATGAAGCGGGAATTGCTTTGGATGATATAACTTTTCTATCTGATTTGAGCTTTTCTAGTTTAACCCATGGAATTAAGTTAAACCAATACCTGTATTATCAGTATGTAAAAGGATCAACTAAGCTTGTTTCAGGAAACAGCTATGAGAAGAAGATTCTTCACTCTTTTGATATTCTATATCAAACATGGATCGCTGCACGGGAATATGGTATTGATTACTTTGAGGGTAACGCTGCTCAAAGTATGGCCGACATGATGGCAAGTCATGCCAACTACGCTTTGCTTAAAAGAGATAGGGGCCATTTACTAGCTAGTTTTGGGGTGATTGATTCTCTTTTACCACTACGTTTGGGTGAATCTGCCTTGGCTTTATTTCAGAGCTATAAAGATATATACCAGATAGCTGGAGCTTATGTTACGATTGGCAAGTATTATAATTACCATCAACTATATAATAAGGCATTAGAAGCCTTGACTAAAGCGCTAGATGTAGTAAATAAGCACCACAAAACTTATTATCCAGATCATCACAATACTCCTGATGATTTGGTATTGTATGACAAGGATGATGCTGGCGATTACACCGAAATCAACTGGATTAAGGATGATGTCTTTACTGTTCCCGAGTGGATTGCTCGAATTCGTGAGCAGCTAAGTGTTGCTTATGCAGGATTAAACAATAAAGAAGCCTCAGACTACAATCGTAATATCTATTTAGATATTTTAGACTTGGTACGTCAAGATAAAGAAGCTGAGAGTCGATTTGAATCATTGAAGCAAGAAGAGAAATTCATCAATACATTGCTCTTTTTGTTGTTCTTTGTAATACTCTGCTTAAGTATCATTTTTATTTGGTTAAACAAGCATGCTAAGCGAAAAACACAGGCTTACTTTGTTCGTCTTGAAAAGAGCTTACTAACCTGTCGTGAGCTTACAGCTAGTTTACCACAAAAAGACGATGATGTGGAGGCTATATTTAAGCCGATAGTTTCTATTATTGAACAGTTTTTAGTCGAAACAACTAATGTTGAACGCATACTAATGCGTGTTCAACTCAAAGGAGAAGAGTTTGAGACCATCTATGACTCAGCTCCATCTCTAGCCAATAAAGAGCTTGTGCACGTTAACTTCAATCTTAAAACAGAGGACAGCTCAATCAGTGATGGCTTTTTTCGTGTCTATACGCGTAAAGCCTTATCTAAAGAAGATATTTCATTTATAAATATCCTTTCACCATATGTGGTTTGGGCCATTGAGAATGGCTTGCACTATATGGATCTGGGTGAAGAGCGTGCTATCTTAGACAAGAAGCTTTTTATAACCAACCAACATAACATTCAGCATAAGCGAGAGAATATTATGAAGAGAGCTTGTATGCGTGTGGTCTATGGGATCCAACCCTATTTAGATAGAGTCCGCAATGAGCTCTACAAGATCGTTCATGCCGACTACGCTCAATACCAAGAAGTACGAACATATAAGTATAAATATATTGAGGAACTTTTAACAACAATTCAAGAGCATAATGAGGTATTAGCCTTGTGGATCAATATCAAACAGGGTGAACTGAGTCTTCAGATTACCAATTTCAATCTAGGTGATTTATTGAAGCTTTTGCAGAAGAGTACGCGGTCGTTTGAACAGAAAGGAATTGAGCTTAGGGTAGAACCGCGAGATCTTTATGTTAAGGCCGATGAAGCCTTAACCCTATTTATGCTGAATACCCTGCTCGAAAATGCACTTAAGTTTACTCCTAGTGGAGGTCGAGTGGAGGTTATAATGCAAGAAGAGGCAGATTACGTTGAAGTCTCTGTAGTTGATACAGGTTTGGGTATTAGCCCCGAAGATATATCTACACTTTTAAATGAGAAAGTCTACGACTCCAATGCTATAGGTGAAGGTAACCCTGTGGTAATGGAAAATAAGGGAAGTGGTTTTGGCCTGATCAACTGTAAGGCCATTATCGATAAATACCAAAAGACCAATCCAATATTCAAAGTCTGTGACTTTTCAATTGAGAGTACGGTAAATAAAGGAAGTCGATTTTCTTTTCGCTTGCCCTACGGCCTCAAGAAAAGCTTACTCGTAGCATTACTTTTAATTAGTAATTTATTTACTGTCGATGCGAGGGTTACAAATACTATTGATTGGGAAGAGAATCTCGATACATTAACCACGGGTTATAGTTATCTCAAAGAGGCATCGGATTATGCTGATGCTGCCTATTTTAGTAATAAGGAGCATAAATATAAACTTAGCTTAGACTATATAGCTAGGGCTATTACGGCATTGAATAATTATTACGAAGATCAAAACGATGATAATTATCCATTGATGTCGTTAGTTGATTATAATATTCCTGCTGAGATTGGTTGGTGGGATAGGGAGTTTGCTACGAGTTATAATGTCATTTTAGATATCCGTAATGAAGCATCGATTGCATTTCTAGCGCTTAAAAACATTGATGGGTATAACTATAATAATGTAGCCTATACGATGTTGTATAAATCGTTGACCAAAGACGACTCTTTGGATAGGTTCTGTAAAATATTAGAGCGCTCGACCTCTAACAAGCGTATTGTTTTGATTATTCTTTTGCTTTTGGTTGTTTCGGCCATCGTAGTTTATTACATGGCATACGTAAGACAGCGCTATCTTCGTCGGTGGAGTCTGGAGCAGGTACTCGATATAAATCAGATTATCTTCTCCTCTTCTCTAAAATATACAACTTCACTCGATGATAGTCCTATTGAAGAGATAGACTTTACTACTATCCCTCAAGAGATCTTATCTAATAGCTTCTCTAAAATTAACGATCTTTTGGCTGTTGAGCAACTAAGCTTGGTGCTCTATGACCGTGAAAAGCAACGTTTCTTTACGACCTCGTACCCCGAACAAATTGAGCTCGATAAGACTAATCTTTCTACCTGTCTCGAATCACAAGAGTGGATACATGAAGGTAACGAATATTATATTCCTCTTGAGGTCGTTGTTGGTGAGATTTCTCAGCGGGTAGGTATATTTTACATTAAATTAAGAGAGGTTAGAACAGCCAAAGAAGAAAAGATCTTGGTTGAGTTTATAGTTAGGTATTTGTCGACTGTGCTTTATAATACGATGATAAGGACAGCAGGAAGGCTTAGGGATATTAACTTGGTCTTTGATGATATCCATCGTTTGGAGTGGGAGAACAATCAAATCCACGTTCAAAACCGAGTTCTGGACAACTGCCTTTCAGCTATTAAGCACGAAACAATCTATTATCCTAGTCGACTTAAGCAGCTTGTCGAACAGCTTTTGTCGGATAATATATCTACCGAAGATGAGCAGAGTCAAATTCGAGGAATGTATGACTTAGTCGAATATTACAAGGGGGTCTTTACTATTCTAAGCTTATGGGCAAAGAAGGAGTTGGAGCAAGCTACCTTTAGACGCTCCACCCTTGAGGTTGATCAATTGGTCGACTCTTTGCAGAAGTGCTTTCAACGTAAATCAAAGCACCGAGTTAACCAGCTAACCCTAACTTGGAAAGTAGAGCCAGGGTTAGAACTTGTTGGCGATGACAAGTTGATTGTTTATCTCTTTGAGCTTCTCTTTAGTGATGCCATAGCTTTGGATGAATCTGGTAATGTTGAAATAGAGATATCGGCTGATAAGCATTTCATTAATTTTACCTATCACGATAATCGAGTGCATTACTCCCCTGAGCAGCTCAATAATCTTTTCTATCCTGTGATTACTTCTATGAAGGGATCTTCTGTAGGTGGGTTATCGGGTTTAACCTGCCTGATTGCAAAAGAGATAATACGAGAGCACGATGAATTTGTGGGCAGACGTGGTTGTCGAATTAATGTGTATGATGATGAAGGTGTGAAGCTAGTCTTTAGCCTTCCAAGAAAACTGAAAATAGAAAACGAAATATAAGGATATGAGTACTACTGATAAAGATTTTAAAGTAATTATAGTTGAAGACGTTCAATTAGAACTGAAAGGCACACAACAAATATTTAAGCATGAGATTCCTAATGCCATTGTTATTGGTACAGCTATGAATGAGGCTGATTTTTGGGAGTTAATGGCTAAAGATATCCCCGATTTGGTATTGCTTGATTTGGGTTTAGGTGGATCAACTACTGTTGGCGTGGATATTTGTCGTAAACTATCCAAAGATTATCCTTCAGTACGTGTACTAATCTTCACGGGTGAGGTGCTCAATGAAAAGCTTTGGGTTGATGTATTGGGTGCAGGTGCTGCAGGAATAATCCTAAAGACTGGGGAGCTCCTAACGAAGCCCGATGTTGAGGCTGTAATAAGTGGCAAGCAACTCGTGTTTAATACCCCAATATTAACACGTATAGTCGATAGATTTAAGCAAGCCGTAGTTAGTGATTATAAGCGACAAGAAGCAGTTATTGGCTATGATATTGATGAATATGACGAACGTTTTTTGCGTCATCTCGCTTTGGGCTATACCAAAGACATGATTGCAAACCTTAAGGCAATGCCTTTTGGAGTCAAGTCTTTGGAGAAACGCCAGACCGACCTTATTACTCGACTTTTTAGTGCAGAAGAACGAGTTGGTGGAGTTAATGCCACTCGCTTAGTTGTTCGCGCATTAGAACTACGTATCCTAGATATTGATAACCTTGAATCAGATGAAGAGTAAATCCTTTAGAGTACATCCAGCAACACTATTCTTCTTGCTATCGGTACTACTTGTATTGGTTGTATGGGTTCTTGATGTCTATGGAGTATCCATATTTAATCCCCACACGGGTAAGTTTCTTCGCCTTCAGTCTCTCCTTAATGCTGAAGGTGCACGTTGGGTTATGCGTAATACCATATCTAACTTTAGCTCGTTCTCTCCCGTAGCGATGGTGGTAACTTCTCTTCTAGGGGTTGGTGTTGCTGAGAGCTCTGGGTTTATTGACTCTTTAGCGAATCGCTTGACAGTGCTTCAGAATCATCCTAAGTATGGATTGGCTCTGATGATATTGCTAGGAATCTTATCGAACGTTGTGGGTGACGCTGGTTATGTGTTTTTGGTACCTCTTCTGGCCATTATTGCCCCCCGAATAGGTATCCATCCTGTGATGGCTATTATCGTGACTTTGGTTTCTGTTTCGTGCGGTTACAGTGCCAATTGGATGTTAAGTTCCATGGATCCGCTTTTAGCTCGAATAACTCAAGACACATCGGTGCATTTTATTCCTCAGGACTTTAACACGGGCTCATACGCAAACTATTACTTCATGGGTGCTTCTACTTGCTTCTTAACAGGTGTAATCTATATTGTGAGTCAATATATATTAAAACCTCAACTAAAGCGTAAAGGATTTGTCCTTAAGCAAGAGAAGCAGCGTTTACTTTCGCATAGAGAAATACGTTCGTTGCATTTGGCTCTCGGCATCGGATTGGCCTTCTTAGTAATTATAGGATGGTTAACATTCTCTTCTATTGGGCTTTTTCGGGGCGTGAGCGGAGAGTTGGTACGTTCACCGTTTATCATGGGTGCGCTGTTTATCCTCTCGCTTAGCGTAGGTTTAATGGGGCTTGTTTATGGGTTTAGTATCGGTAAATACAAGAATGATTACGATGTGGTTAGTGGCTTATCTTGGGGAATACGTACGTTAGGCATCTTCTTTGTAATCGCTTTCTTTGCTGCACAGTTCTTCGCCTACGTTAGTTATACTCACTTTGATCAATTCGTTGTGCTGTGGGTTGGTCAATGGGTGAGCTCCTTCGCAATAACCAGTCCGACACTGGCATTAATTGTTTTTATAGCCTATTGTGCCTTAGTCAACCTGACGATGGTTTCGGCAGTAGGCAAATGGGTTTTGATTTCAGCTCTATTCTTACCTATGTTCTGGGGTATAGGTGTTGATCCAAATGTCGTTCAGGCAGCCTTTAGAGTGGGGGATAGTGCTACTAATGTGGTTACTCCATTTCTCTATTACACACCTTTTATTTTAGCACTACTAGAGAAATATATTCCTAAAGCTGGGTTTAAGTTTATCTTTAATCACACGTGGTATTTTAGCCTTATTGTCTTATTTACGTGGATGATTCTATTCCTGATTTGGTTTCAACTTGGCCTACCTTTTGGAGTTTAGCACGAAGCAAACAATATTAATCATCGCGAGAAACTTACTCTTGGGTAAGTATTTCGCGATTTTTCTTGTTAATCTGTTTTATCGATACCAGAGTTGCTCCAAAACTACCCAAAGCAATAAGCATTGATAGAACATTAAGTAGAGTACTACTTGAGCAGAGTTGATAGGTTACCATAAGTACCCATACTTCTACAAGGAAAAATAGTGTTAAACTCGTGTAAAGTGACAAAGCTAATCCTGGTCTATGATGAAGTGTTATTCTGATTGGATCGCCACGGTAGTACCAGTTAAATAAGAAAAACGGTAGAATTAGCCCCACTAAACCTATAATGATCGAAAAAACAGTAGAGCTCGCAAATACAATTCTTCCCGAGAAAAGGAAAATGATTACTGCGAATATATTGATTAGAATCTTATGCATAGTTATATCTTTTAATTTAAACACATCTTATCTAAAATGGTTCTTATTAAGCTAGTATTATTTCATTATATCTTACACAACGATAAGCTTTAATGTTGAGCTCTAATCTGTTGCGCGTATATATCAAATATAAGCTGATTTAATCAATTGTAGAGCTAATATCTTAATAAAATAAAATTACAAAATGAACAGGTAAAAAACTTCTCATATGTTTTGATTTGTCGGAAAAGTGTTTTACATTTGCATTCGAAATCAAGGATGGTTCCGTAGCTCAGCTGGATAGAGCAACGCCCTTCTAAGGCGTCGGTCAAGCGTTCGAATCGCTTCGGAATCACAAAAGAGAGATAGTTAGATTAACTATCTCTCTTTTTTTGTAGCTCTACTTAAGTTGCAGTAAATAAGAAAAGGAGTAACTAAATGTTTAGCTACTCCTTTTACATTATATCAAAATGATGTCTAGAGGATTAAAGTCCTTTAGTTTCTACATTACGGTCGATCTTTTTAACCAGTCCTTGTAATACACTACCTGGTCCGCACTCTACAAACTCTATAGCACCATCAGCAATCATGTTCTGAACTGATTTAGTCCAGCGTACAGACGAAGTAAGCTGAGCAATTAAGTTTGCCTTAATCTCCGCGTCACTTGTGTGAGCTGTTGCATCTACGTTTTGGTAGATTGGGCAGATAGGAGTTTTAAAAGTTGTGTTGTTTATAGCATCTTCAAGTTCAGCACGTGCTGGCTCCATAAGAGGAGAGTGGAAAGCTCCACCAACCTTAAGAAGTAGGGCACGTTTTGCACCAGCTTCTTTCATCAACTCGCATGCTTTTTCGACTCCAGCGAGTGAACCCGAAATTACAACCTGACCTGGGCAGTTTAAGTTAGCAGCTACACAAACCTCTCCATCAATTGATGCGCAGATTTCTTCAACCTTATCGTCATCAAGAGCAATGATAGCAGCCATTGTGCCTGGAGTTGCTTCACAAGCTTTTTGCATCGCCATTGCACGAGCATATACTAAGCGTAAACCATCTTCAAAAGATAGGGCTTGAGCCACTACTAATGCAGAGAATTCACCCAGTGAGTGACCTGCAGTCATGTCTGGCTTTGTTTCATCTGTTGCACAAAGTGCAGAGATTACAGAATGTAAGAACACAGCAGGTTGAGTAACTTTGGTTTGACGTAGCTCTTCATCGGTTCCGTCAAACATAATATCTGTGATTCGATAACCTAAAATTTCGTTTGCTTTTTCGAATAATTCTTTAGCAAGAGGAGAGTTGTCGTAGAGGTCTTTACCCATACCAACGAATTGTGCTCCTTGACCTGGGAATACAAATGCTTTCATATTTGTTTGTTATTTATTCAATTTACGAATGCAAATATAAGTTGTTTTTCTTAAACAAACTCACATTCTGCACATTTCCTCTCAAAGTGTGTATGAATATTACACAGTTGTATTGATACGATGTCAATTTAATAATGCATTGCAGAAATACTTGAAATCCCTGCTCTAAGTGCTTAATAATTTTTATTTTGTCAAATTGCGGCAACCAAAGTTTTCGTTGGTTGTTGTTAAACAAGAATTCAAATAGAAATTATGGATCATCATCAAAAAATAAATAAAGTAGAAATTCGTAACCTTCAGATGGAAGACTACGAGCAACTCTTTAAATCGTTTTATCGCGTTTATAGCGACGGGAGCGATTTATTTTGGACACGTGCACAGATTGCTAAACTGATAGAAATTTTCCCTGAAGGACAAATTGTAATACTTGTCGATGGCAAAGCTGTTGGTTGTGCCTTGAGTATTATTGTAGATTACACATTGGTAAAAGGACAACATACCTATAGCTTGGTAACCGGGAATGAAACGTTTAATACGCATAATCCTGATGGTAATATTCTGTATGGTATAGAAGTTTTTGTGCATCCAGCCTATCGAGGGCTTCGTTTGGCTCGTCGTATGTACGACTATCGTAAGGAACTTTGTGAGGCGCTAAACCTCAAGTCAATTATGTTTGGAGGTAGAATCCCCAACTATGGCAAGCATGCTACTGAACTGCGTCCCAAAGAGTATATCCAAAAAGTGCGAGAGAAAGAACTCTTCGACCCTGTATTGACCTTTCAGATTTCAAACGATTTTCACGTGCGTAGGATTATGGTAAACTACCTACCTCACGATGAAGAATCTTGTCATTATGCTTGTTTGTTGCAGTGGGATAATATCAACTATCAAGAGCCCTCCGAAGACTATATTTATCCACGCTCTACCGTTAGAGTTGGAGCTGTGCAATGGCAGATGCGTAATTACAGAGGACTAAGTGAGCTTTTTGAGCAAATCGATTTCTTTGTCGATTCGGTTTCGGCTTATAATTGTGATTTCGCACTCTTCCCTGAGTATTTTAATGCACCGTTGATGTCGAAGTCTAACGATTTAACTGAGGCTCAAGCTATTCGTAAACTTGCAGAATATACCGATGAAATCCGTGATCGTTTCGTAGAATTGGCCATTAGCCATAATATCAATATTATAACAGGGAGTATGCCTTACAAAAATAAGGAAACAGGTAAGCTTTATAATGTAGGGTTTCTATGTCGCAGAGACGGAAGTTACGAAATGTATGAAAAAATACACGTAACACCCGATGAGGAACGCAGCTGGGGGCTTTCTGGAGGTAAAATGCTTAAAGCTTTTGATACCGACTGTGGTAAAATTGGAGTTTTGATATGTTACGACTCAGAGTTTCCTGAGCTTTCGCGTGTATTGGCTTCGCAGGGTATGCAGATTCTATTTATCCCCTTCCTTACCGATACGCAAAATGCATACTCTAGAGTTCGTGTATGTGCGCATGCACGTGCTATTGAAAACGAGTGCTATGTTGTAATCGCAGGTAGTGTAGGTAACCTTCCTAGGGTTCATAATATGGATATTCAGTATGCACAGTCTGCTGTATTTACACCCTGTGATTTTGCTTTCCCTACCGATGGTAAACGCGCTGAGGCTACACCAAACACGGAGATGATTTTGATTACCGATGTTGATTTGGACTTACTAAATAAGTTGCACTCTTATGGTAGTGTTCGTAACCTAAAAGACAGACGAACTGACTTATATTCAGTGAGATTCAAAGATAAATATATTTAAACAATTAATCTTTAGATACATTAACACTCTTCTGCTAAACATTATACTGTTTAGGATTGTTCTAAATAGCGTTAACATTCAAAACATAATTTAAAACAATAATTTATGAGATCATTAATTGGTAGACAAGCTCCTAAGTTTAAAACTGCTGCTGTACTAAACGGTACTGAAATCGTTCAAGACTTTTCATTAGATCAATATCTAGGTAAGAAAGATGTTATTTTCTTCTTTTACCCAATGGACTTTACTTTCGTATGTCCTACAGAATTACATGCATTCCAAGATAAGATTGACGAATTCGAGAAACGTGGTGTAGCTGTCGTTGGTTGCTCTGTTGACTCAGAACAATCGCACTGGGCTTGGCTAAATACTCCAAAAAATCAAGGTGGTATCCAAGGTGTTAAATATCCTCTAGTTGCTGACTTCTCTAAAGAAATTTCCGAGAAGTTTGGTGTGCTTGCTGGAAAATATGCTCCAGATGCAGAAGGTAACTGGGTATGCGAAGGTGCTCCTGTAGCTTACCGTGGT
>QXGG01399039.1_pt1 | contig 19817 bp, 25 predicted proteins | sample 1982491 | NCBI WGS metagenome assembly QXGG01 (sample SAMN09924614, study PRJNA488089) | Wastewater metagenome, whole genome shotgun sequencing project. | isolation source: South African research farm wastewater | place: South Africa: Irene, Agricultural Research Council, Animal Production... | reverse complement strand
CTGTATGAATGGGTTCATCTTAATCTACCTCCAATTATTATATAGATAAATTTCCTAAAACATAAAAGGTCCTCCAGCTTATTGCTGAAGGACCTGTTCTTTTATGCTTTATGGAGAATGACCCGCATGTGGAGCTTCTGTATGTTGTAGCCACCGGCTAAAATCGTTTCTACATTTACGGCTCCTTTGGTGCCTCTGACAAAACCATTGAGTGCCTTGCCCCTAAAGCGTATTCCTGAAAAGTCTGTAACCTCTCCGACTTCTGCGATGACCCGGTTGTACAGGTCCCACACCCACAGCTCCGCTTCTTTTCTGTTCTGCATCTCGAACTGCTCGTCAGTCTTGTTCAAAGACTCCTCCTCAACGAAACTGTATTCTTTTCTAAAAGCCATGTAGTCAAGCTCGGACTTAACCTGACGCATCTCGGTGCGCTTTTCGATATCGGCCTTTGTCCAAATCTTAGTAAGTTGATCGCGCATCTCCTTCAATATCTCGGGAAGAGTAGTTTCAATTTTGTTTTCCTGAGCCAGTGCCTTTTCGTACTTAGCCTGCCAATTCTGTACTACCTTTTCAGCATCTGCCAGCTTCCTGGTTGCTGTCTTGATGTCGTCCAGCTTGCTTTCATATTCGCAAGCGGCCCAGTAAGCATCGTAACTAGCACTACGGTAGAGGCTTGGGTTCGGTAACCAGCCATTCTTAGTGAGAACAGCCAATTTCTTTTCGGCACCCTTCTCGTGACGCTCGATTGTCTTCTTAATCTTTTCTACCTTTGCCTGTGCGGCCTCCATTTTTGCTTTCAGTTCTGCGCTTGTCATTTTCATTACCTCCAAAGTTTTTATCAGGTGTTGTATCTCACTTTCTGATAATATTATACTACATATTAACAGAAAAGTCACCCTTTTGTACAGAAAAAAGAGCAGAATTTCTTCTGCTCTTGTGACTTTTAGCTAATAAGCTGGTTGAGTTTAGTGCTGATTTCTTCAAACAGGTGCTCATTCTCTTGCAGGTATTCGAGGACATTTGCCTTGCCCTGGAGTTTGATAATCTCGTCCTCATCATCGGTGATGAACTCCCCGGTCTCAATATCTACAAAAGTGAACCATGCTCCAGCCTTGTTGATAATGCCGTATTTGATTGCCAGCTCGACTGTATCATTCAGGACATCAATGCCGTAGGTGTAATTGAGGGTGTAAAACCCTATTCTCCGATCAGGCTTGCATATTTTGGTTTTTGCAATATTGATAGAAACAAGATTGCCGGCTGGTGATTCAGAACTGCGCTTTATCTCATTGCAAGACTCGTCAATGAAGGAACCCTTCTGGAACATGAGTCTTAGACTACAATTATGCTTCCAGCCTCTACCGCCGGTTGTAGTCATCCCACCATAAGTACTTTTCATATCTTCACGCATCTGATTTATGCCAATCAGGGTACAATTGTATTTGATACAGAGCAATTCAGCCTTCTTACTAAACAATGTCAGGGGCGCCGCTATGCCGCCGTAGGTCTTTTCCTCCATTGACTTTTCGTAGGCCTGCGCTGATAGCATGACGCCCAGACTATCGATGATTACAATACCGGCCTCATCTGTTTCAATGATTTGTAGCACCATCTCAAAAAGCTGTTCAGCCGTCTGTGACATTGGCTTGATAACCATCATCTCGTCTACTGCTACGCCCAGTAGCTTTGCCCAATCCTCATCTAAGGTGTTTTCGCAATCAAGATAAACGGCTTGCTTTGGTCCTCTGGACTTCAGGTAGGTCAGTCTTGCATCCTGTTCCTTCTTCCGCTTTTCGATAGCCTCCAGGTCATCAATTTCTTGTTGCCATTCCTCTTTGAACAGCTTCTGCGCATTGGCTACTGCATCTAACGCGGAGGTGGTTTTGCCGCCATTTTCTTCACCAGCAAATTCTACAATCCTGCCTCTTGGTAGCCCACCATAAAGCATGTAGTTTGCTCTCGGACTAGAGAATGGTATCCGGGCAACCTGTATCCTGGCGATGCCTCTGGCGGCAATTTCCTCTTTGTAGTGCTTGTTAAAATCTTTGATAAGAACATCAAGTTTTCCCATCACTTTCCTCCTTTTGGCTCAAACCTGCCCCAGTCAATCCTTGTCATATCGTACTCTGCAATACGCCTACTCAGAACCTTCTTGACTGACTGCAAAGTTTCACTTGCGGCATCCATTCGCAATTTGATTTTCTTGTATGCCCGATTATATGCCGTGTGAGTGATAAACTCATTCTGGGTAGCCAGTTCAGATGCCGCACTTTTGTCGGCTATGGTTCCGCTTGTAGCCATATAGACTTCATTGTAAACCTCCTGCTTCACTGCTTTAGCAACATCCTCTTTGATGCCTAAAGTCTCCTGTGCTGACCCGGTGAAATAAAGAAGGACCGGAAGGTTTAATGTGAAGTCGTCCAGCTCCTCGTCTGTAGGAGGATGCTCTCGGTCATTCAATATGTTCCTAATATGGCTCATGTATTCGTCCAGCCCCTGGCAATATTGAGCCACCAGCTTATCCACTACAGACTCGATTAGTTGCGAATTTTCATCAATTCGTTTTTGTAGTTTTCTGACCTTGCCCAGCCTGATATCTCCGGTCAGGGCTTTGTCATTGTCATTCTTGCCCATCCTCCAACCTCCTGATTTCTTCAAAGAAGTTTGTAAAATCGTAATCGAACAATACCCTCATCTTTTTGGCTGGAACTTTATAGTGCTTGACCTTATTCTCGATAATATCTGTATAGTGAAGCGATTTCTTACCGCTTGAGACGAGTTGTACAAGGGTTTTTATAGGCACATAGCAGGTAATGTCATGGTCAATAAACCAAACGAGTACACCCGCATGAACACCTTTGATATCGCTCTTTTCTTGCAACCCCTTCCATTGGTTTGCGCGAATTGCTTTGAAGTTTAAGGTATTGCCGTGGTAGGCCTTGCATTCTACATAAATCTGAGCCGGTTCATTGTAGACAATAAAATCACTAATATTTCCGACACCTGCAAATCCTGCGGTCGGGTCAATCAGTCTATCCACGGAAGTATCTGGCAATTTCTCCAGCGCCTTTTTGACCTGCTGTTCAAATTGCTTACCTCTATTCACTGACATAATTATGCTCCAGCCTTCTTGCAGGCCTGTTTGTAATTGCAATAACTGCAGGTCTTTTTGGACACTTCTGGTTTTGGTGGAGGAATAAGATTTGTCACGTAGCCGTCGCATTCTTCTATCTTGGCCACCAACCTGTTCTTCATCTCCTCAGTGACATACAACAAAAAGGCCTTCTTATCACAGTTATCCCTGTTCTCGTAGAGGAACATAACATCACTCAGACCTAAACTTACAGAATAAGCACATGCCTGCTCCAGATGTTCATCGGCCACCCCTTCACGGGTCTGCCATTTGTAGATAGTTTCTGTTTTGATTTCTAAGATGTAGTATTTGCCATGATATTTGATAATACCGTCGCATAAGAAACTCAGGTTCAGCGCCGGATAGTACAGCTTGGTCTCAAAGTTTGTCTGCCCCTTTATCTCCAGGTGATCCAAACCATTCTCTTTGATGTAGTCAGCTACATTGATATATTCGCAGTCCATACCAGCTTCCTTCATGTTGGAGATGGCAGACTGAATACGTTCATGCCGATCTGTACCGGACTCACAAATACCAATAAGACAAGAGTTGCCGCGCTCTGGGTCTTCATCAACCCCAGCTACCTGGAAATACATATTGCGGATACATTTCAATGACGACGGCTTGTAGCATTGGCTTGGCTTGCGGGAAATTTTAGCGTCCACCATTTCGATGGACGCCTTCAAATCTCGCAGGAACTGCTGTTCAACCGGAGCCTCTTGCACCGCCATGTTGATAAGTTTGTGAATTGACTTCAGTGCCTGCTTGCTCATTATTTACTTACATCTCCTCTGCTCGGTCATCTTCCAACAACGCTAAAATCTGGGTTACATTCGGAGAAGTCATCTTGATGGCCTTTTCATGCCCGTACCACAGCTCCACCACTTCCTCTGAAATTGCATTGACCTGCGCCTTCATCAGCTCCAAATCAATACAGCAGGTGAATGGCTGGAAATTCTCACTGCCCTGATACTTAATCAGCTCACTACCGTTTTTCTGCTTAGAATTAATAACCAGACCCTCAGGGGTAAAGGTAGCATACAGGGCATTCTTGTCATAAGAGGTCACGAACAAAGACAGGCGGTCAATTACGTTCAGCAGGGCAGACTTTGGCAACTTGCACTTGCTAGGGAAATCAGTTTCTAAATACGCCTTAATGGCATCCACCGGGTACTCACTCATTCCCTCCAGCTCTACGCCATAAATGGTAATACCCTCAGCCTCAAACAACAGCTCATCGTCACACTGCTGGACGTTAATCTTTTCAGAGTCAATCAAAGACAGCAGGCCCATCAATTCAGTAGAAATCAGCACTGGCTCCGCAAACACCTTAATCGCATTGCCGCAGACCTTGAAGGAGTCTGTACTAATAATCATATCTGGCAGACAGCAATAGCCTGTCAAGCATGGGACTTCCATTGTCTCGGCCAGTGATGCCTTGTTGGTCTCCAGAATACGCTTGATAGAAGTTGCATTGATATAGGTTGCTGGAACCTCAGTGTCAAAATTAATGCTAGGAAATACAATTGGTTCGCCTTCCTCATCAAGGGGCAATTCCATTCTGTAGGAGCCATTACCGGTAATCTCCAGGATACCACCATCCACTGCAAGACTAATATACTCAGCCGTTGTCTTGGCTACCAGCTTACTGAAAATGTCAATAGGAACCACTGCATAGAAGTCATCACCCGGGATATCCTTCTTGGACAGAATCAGCGTATTGGTAGCATCAGTAGTCGTCAAAGACAGAACTCCGCCCTCAACCTTGATTTCGATGAGCCCAGTGATAGGAATCATGCGGTTGCAGGATGCGCCTTTTACAGCCTTGGATACCATCTCCTGCAATATAGTTGTTTTTACCTTAGTTTTCATATCCTTTTACCTCCATTACTTTCTAATCTGCTGGTTATCATATGTAAAAAAGCATTCAACCTTCTTGGTAAACCTCCGGTTCACAAGCTCATATAATTTCCAGCCATTAATTACTCCCAGTGCCACTGCTGAAACAATAAACTCATAACCAGAAATCAAAGCCCCATAGACGATAAACCAGAAACTTGAAGTGATCAACCCAACCCGCATACAAAACTCATCACTTACCGCTAGGGATAGCAGTAAAAAGAATACTGCTATCCCACCAACAAAATTCACTACAATGTGCAAAATATCAATTTCCATAGTTCCTCCTTATAACAAATTGTAAAACTCCTGACGCAAGGTCGCATTGCTTTCAAATGCTCCACTCAATGCAGAAGTCTTTGTTTTAGACCCCGGCTTCTTAACGCCTCGCATTGTCATGCAAGCATGCTCACCCTGAATTACTACAATAATGTCCTCAGTGCCCAACACTTCCTTCAGAATTTCCATAATGTCCATCCCGATGCGCTCCTGTAACTGCAGACGCTTGGAGACCATGTCAGCAATGCGGGCAATTTTTGACAAGCCAATGACCTTGCCGTTCGGAATATAGCCTACAGAAACATCTGCGTTGTACATTGGCAGGATATGATGCTCGCACATACTGAATACCGGGATGTGCTCCACCACTACCAAATCGCCGCTCTTGACATCCTCAAAGCAGGTGTTGAACATTGCGGCAATTTCCTGGTTGGAATACTGCATGCCCTCAAAGATTTCTGTGTAAGCCTTTGCTACGCGATGTGGAGTCTTGACCAGACCCTCACGCTCTGGGTCATCTCCCAGCGCCACCAAAATATTCTTGATAGATTCTTCAATAAGTTTTGTGTCAATTTTCTTCACTTTCCTAAACTCCTCTCGCATCAATCGGGAATATGAATTTATGCATTTGCAACTGAAGTCTGCAGTTCTGCAGGTTATGCTGGAGCATATAATCTACAATGTCCTTAGGGTCAATCTGACCAAATACTGGACTGATGAAGATATGGCACACCAGCGGATATTTCTCAATAACCTTGCACATATCCTCCAGGTCTTCCAAAGTACCAACAACGAATTTCAAAACATCCTGTGACCGTAATGCATAAAGGTTAGACAACAGCATCTTCTCATTCTCGCCGCTACTAATAGACTTGTAGTCCATGGTAACGGTAATGTCGTTGTAATGAGTATACAGAACAACCGCCTGACTGCCATTGGTTTCAATGTTGACATGATAGCCATGATGGATGAGTTCCTTTACCAATGAATAAACATCCTTTTGCAACAGCGGCTCACCTCCGGTCAAGGTGATATGCTTATTGCCGAATACCTCTATCACCCCCAGAATATCATCAATACTAAGATGTACAAATTCATCCTTACCACCGTCGCAAGCATAGCGGGTATCGCAGTAACTGCAATGCAAATTGCACCCATACAGGCGAATGAAGGTCGTTGGGACACCAGCCCATAAACCCTCGCCTTCAATACTTGGGAAAATTTCATTAACCAACACAAAAATCATCCTCCTCGTAAGTTGCGATGTTGCCTTCGCTCTCCTGGACGCTGACCTTGTAGCAAGTAGGAATCTGCTCACAAATCCACTTTGCAATATTCTCGGCCGTAGGATTGAAGTCGATAACATCGTTGAGCACCCTGTGGTCAAGCCTGCCATGAATATCGTTTTTGATGTGGGTGAAATCCTCAACCATGCCGTTCTGGTTCAGCTCCTTGGCCTTGCAATGAACAGTTACAACCCAATTGTGTCCATGTAGATTTTGGCACTTGCTCGGATAATCCAATTTCAGATAATGTGCACCTGCAATTTCCATTCGTTTACTTACATAATACATATTACGTACTCCTCTCAAAAAACTAGTGAAGGAAAAATCTCCTTCACTAATTATATAGATAAATTTTCGATTTTATAAATCAATACATCGTCTTATTTTCAGTCTTTTCTTTAAAGGCTGTAAAGGCTTTGATAGTTTCATCTCTGTCCATAGGAATGAGTGACAGAGGGCCGTTTTCTGGATTTTCCAGCGCCTTATAAATCATTTCATCCCTAAAACCAATATCTGCCGCATCCTCTTTGGTATTGCCGTAGTATACGGTAGTTATATTCGCCCAGATGATTGCAGAAAAGCACATTGGGCATGGATAGCAACTGGTGTACAGAGTACAGCCGGTCAGGTCAAAAGTTCCCAGGGTCTCACAGGCATTTCTGATTGCCATTACCTCAGCATGAGCCGTTGGATCATTATTTTTTACTACGTGATTATTACCAATCCCGACAACAACCCCGTCCTTCACAATGACTGCTCCAAAGGGACCTCCATGATTTGTCAATACATTTTGCATGGCCATTTCGTCAGCCATCTGCATATATTTGTTCATCAATTTTTCCTCCTACTTAGCATAAGGCACCGGGTCTGCAACCCCGTTTGCGGCAAAAGCCGCTTTTCTGTCCAAACAAGTTCCACAGGTACCACACTGCTTTTCTCCGCCTTCATAGCATGACCAGGTCAGTTCATATGGAACTCCCAGCGCCAGACCGGTTTTTACAACTTCTGCCTTGGTCATATTTACAAGTGGTGCCTGCAGGCTAACCTTACCATAGGTACCAATGTCAATAGCCTTGCCCATAGTGTCTGTAAATTCTTCACTACAATCGGCATAAGCTCGGCCAGCGGCATCATCTGCATGCGCTCCTAAATATACCTCAACCTCATCATCAGGATACAAAGAAACTGCTAAAGCAGTGACTGCCGCCAGCATAAGGCCATTACGGAATGGTACATAAGTACTTACCATACCCTCACCGTTCTCAGCAATCTGCTCGGCATAACTCTGGTGCTTGATTTCCTCGGTACTATGAGCCAACAAAGGACAGTTGCTGTGACTGACAATCTCAGCTAAGTTGATTTCATAATGCGGAACACCATAATACTCGGCAATTTTCTCCGCACATTTCAGCTCCTTGCAATGCTTCTGCCCATAGAATACAGAAACGGTGGAAACATTTTCCTTACCCCAGGTATCAATGGCAATTCCGACGCAGGTAGTGCTATCAACCCCGCCGCTATTCAATACTAATGCTTTTTTCATAATCAAAACCTCCTCATAGGTAATATAGAAAAAATCATCAAAATCATAAACTAAAATAATCTAGGTTTTTTCGGACCTGGGTTGTACACCAGATTCTTTGCCTTTTTGCTCATGTACCGGGCATTGAACATAATCCTGTTATCTCGGGAGTTCCTCAGCTCGTCCAATGTAAACCCAAACTCAGACAGACTTGCTTCAAAGTCCTTCTGTAACTTCTCCGGCAAGTGAGAATAATGTTCTGGCAATTTTGACATCTGGTCGCTGACAGCAATAATACCAGCATCGGTCATAATATTACCATTTGCGCCGGTCATAATCCAGCTTGTAGAGTCTGCGCTTGTGATTGGATACTGAGCCAGCAGGTCAAAAGAGGTCATACCGAAAGCATGAACCTTCACGTTCGGGTTGCTTGACTTCTTGATGATATCAAAGCATGTATCTAAGAAACTGCGCTTGACCGGCATTGGCTTGCCTACCATACCACCTAATGCAATGTATGGAATAGGTTGGCCGTTCTCATCTCTCCACTCCAGCGCCTGTTTCAGATATTCCAGAGGCTCACCGACATGGAAGGTATACAGCAAACCCTCAGGCTTTTTCATCTTAGGCCTCATGTACAAATAATTTTCCCATGTAGCTTTTGCCGCTTCCTTGACCTGCTCCGGGGTATGCCCATGAACCCTATCCCCTGGAATGACATCGACCTGACCATACAAATCGATAAAGTCAGCTCTTGCATTAATCCAATCGATATACTCATCTACATCGATAACCTTGCCTTTGGTCCAGGCAGAAAAGGCGCCGCTATCAATGAACAACTTATGTGGCTGTATTCGCTCACCATACTTATCGGTAGCCTTCTTGCCGTCGATGTAGTTAAACAGCATATTAGACTTCAACTCATCAATGGCAACCTGCATGATGTTTTCCTTTTCTGGACCAACTAAAAACAAATCCATTAAATCTCTTGCCTCCTCGTACCATGCTCGATTGTATACATATTTGTTGGCGCGTGTCTGGTTATTTACATAACTAAGTAATCTACCAAAACCCTCGTTGAAAATAAATTCACAAGATTTCCCATAGCCCTCGCCAGCAAAATATAGTTTGATTTCTTTTTTACTCATATATGCAAATTCCTTCCCAAACATTGCTAGCCAATACTTTCTAAAAATATTGTATATCCAGATATCAGGCTCCTGTCTATTATCATAACTGTGGAGCCTTGCAATACCAGAATTAAAGAAAAAAGTATCTAGGTTCTGTTGTGGACTTGGGGTAACCCCGGCAAGGTACAGTTTCATCAATCATCCTCCAGCTCTACAAAATCACCATACCACCGACGACTGACCTCAACGTCACACTTGCTTGGAACACAGAGGTCAGCGGCGGCCTCTACCATAAGCTGTGAAAATCTCTTTGCTACAGCTTTTGCATTTTCTTCTGGACACTCACCAATCAATTCATCATGAACAGGCAGTAAGAGTTTGAACCCCCACTCCTTTAACTGTTGGTCATTCCCTACAAGAATCATTGCTTTTTTCGTCATGTCTGCGGCACTGCCCTGGACTCTAGCATTTACGCATTGTCTGGTAGCCTCGGCTATGAACCCGCCATTGTCCTTAATCTTGATACCCTCAGCCAGCGCTTTTGCTTTGATAGCCTCTTTTTCACGGCGGCTGTAGGTCCTGTTAAGAAGTCGCAAATACCTCTGCTTTGTTGCCTCGTCAATTTCTGTAGGAATTTCTTCATCCTCATCATCGGCTAGCGGGTCAAATTCTTTGGCGCCATAATCTGCCGTGATACTGAACTCGTAAGGCTCCAGTTGCATATTTGGCAACCTGCGCTTCCTTCCCCAAATTGTATCTACATAGCCCAGCGTTCTTGCCATTTCCTCAGAATCAAGCATAAACTGCTTCAGTCCTGGAAATTCCTTCAAGACTGAGTCATAAATCTGCTGTGCTTTTTGGGTGGTAACCCTCAGGTCCTCACCGATTGACTTTACACCCTTGCCATAGCAGATACCCAGGAAAATGGCCTTGGCTTGACTTCTGCGCTCTTTTCCTTCAGGGTTCTTTGTTCCATCTGGACGAAACTCCAAACATTCTTCATAAGGGAACCCAAAAGCCAGTGACGCCATCTCAGCATACAGGTCTTTGCCATCCCGATAAGCCTTAATCATTTTCGGGTCCTGACAGAGGTGGGCTGTAATTCTTGGTTCCTGAGCAGAATAGTCAGACGACAGAAGGACATAACCTGGAGATGCTACAAACATTTGTCGTATCTCTTTATTATGCGACGGTATATTCTGCATATTCTTAAAAACTTAATCTTAATGGACTATATCTTCGACAGCCCTTGCATTTCTACAAGCGACTGTTGTTCAGCGTTTCAGGATATTACTCCCTACTCCATTTTCGGATAGTCTCTGCACCTTGCACATTCTGTTTTGAAGCTGATGAAGTTTTGTATGTGCCCCCATCTGCAATAAACATAAATTAGAAATATCATTGTTCTTTTTGTTCCCATCAATATGGTGGACTACAAAATTGCTTGGAATTTCAGTTATACCTAAGTACTGACACATTACGGCATGATGTAAAAAGATGTGATTACAACCTTTTCTTCCAGTATACCAATCAGGCTTGAGTGTCATCAGGTATCCTTTTCCATCCTCTACAATTCCCTTAAAATTCGGATGCGACTCTTTTGTTCTTCCAGTCATTGGATTATTTGCTCCTAACTTGCTTTTTCGATACAAGCGGGACTTTCGGGTATCAATTTCATACTGAGTAAACTTCGATTGTATAATATCCAACAACACCCAATACTCAACACGAGCCTCTTTTTGGATATCTCGTAAACTCATATCAGTGTTACTAAAAAGATTGCAGATAAGATTTATCGTTTCCGGATTTTCCCGTTTACCAGTAGTTGTCGATATTTTTTCCGAATGAAATGCCTGTATATTGTTTTCTCGCATCACCCTATTTAGGGTGTCCAATTTAAGGGTAAATCTGTTGCACGCCTCCCTCTTTGTATGACCCTCGTTGATAAAATTTCTAATTTCATTGATTGTTGCTTCGTTGAACTGAATTTTTCTCATAACACATACCTCCTATGATACCTTTATGAGTGCCTTGGCTCAGGGTTATGCTATTGCCCTTCCCTGATTTAACTGAATTTTTCGACCCCAATTTGATATTATCCGTCTAGGGTCGCTGGAACTGAACCGCCCGGTATCTGCTCCTATCTGGTTGAAATTACAATGAATGCGGCCTGTCTTTGGATTGGTAACCTTGCCCATCTTATCGATGTAGGTACTCAGCAACTTAGATACTTCCCGATATTCTACAACGGCCTTACTCAGCGGATGGTCCATCCTAAGTAGAATATCCTCACCCGTTCCTCTTGGCGATTTTTTGTCTACCTGAGGAACCTGCAATATGTCGTAGAACAATATTGCCAACTGTGTTGGGCTACTAATAGATATCGGGTCGCTCAATTTATGCAGGCGGTTTTTCGCCTTATACATATCAATTTCTTCCTGATAGCGACTCAATATCTCGTAGAACTTTGCCTCCTTCTCTTTCAAAATGGCATTGTATTTCTTGGACAACTGGTCAGCGAACTCAAAATCAAAAGCTATTCCGTTGTCCTCCATCTCAGCCACTACAGAAACAACCGGCATCTCAATCTCTCGGAACAGCTTAGCAACTTTCGTCAAGTTTTGAGCCCTGCAATAGGGACTGCTCTCCTCCAGGAATTGTCTTTGGAACTCATACAACTCGTAGGTAATTTCTGCGTCCCGGGCCGCATATAGGTACCCTGTCTTTATTGGTATGTGGCTAAATGGAATACCCTTGAATAATGAGTCAAAAGAAAAAGCATCCCCCTCACCATGCAGTACATACTTTTTGTGCAACGCCTTTAGGCCGTTGTTACCATTTCCTTCGTTCTCGTTTAGAAGTCTGGCGGCCAAATACCCGTCCCAGTAAGGAATTAGCGTTACACCTAGCTGGTTTTTGATGAATCGAATATCAAATTTAGCATTGAACATAATTACCCTTGTTTTAGCATCGGCCAAACGTTGCATTTCCTCAGTAGCAACCTTGTCACTAATTTGGTCTGCAACTTCCATACCTGTCACATAACTAATATGATGTAGTGGGACATATGCCGCTTTTTCACCGGGTGTATAAATACAGAGACCAACAAGGGACCCGGTAATTGGGTCCAGGCTGTTGGTCTCGGTATCGATGGAGATTACTTCATTTTGAATAGCCTTGCTAATGTAATTATGCAGGCCCTTTGCATCTCTTAATACAATGTACCTGTCAGCATATTTTCCTAAGTTTTTTGCCACCATGGCATTAATGGCGGAAATACGCTCCAGCATTCCCCCGCCACCTTTAATGCTAATACCAGCGGTTGAAGGCCTCACCCGCTTGGAGGCCTTTTTTGCTACTGCCGCATCCTTGTCACGACCAGAAACTCTTGTTGGTATATTGAATAATCCTGCCATCAGAATCTATCTCCTCGTGCATTTGGAGCCGCAGAACGCCTTCTATACTGATTATTGTCAGTCCTTGGCGACACCTCATCAAAGGTACCAGTATCCAAAAAGGTCTGCAATTCTTCTGTTGTCTTGTCCAGAATAAGGGTGCCCAGCAAATCCGGCTTTTCTGGAAGGTCAGCCAATGTAACATCATCAGTATCCATCGCATATGTCTCATATGTGGTGGAAGTGTCGCCCTTCTTACCATTACGCTCAATCTCAAACGGGGTGCTTACCAATGGATTATAGCGGGCACACAAGCTGGACATCTTGCTGTAGAATGTCTTGCCGCGGTCCCAAACCTTGATTTCCTGCGCATCTACATCAAAGACATGCAGGAACAGCTTGGCCAGGACGCGATGCTTTGCGGCGCAAAGTGGACACTTATCAATTGGGTCATTGTAGTTACGCAAGCAGTTCACATACCGCTTCTTTCCATCAACTATTTCCTCATGCACTGCATAGCCCTCAATATCATCAAGGGTCTCATACATGAAGCGTACCACGGCAGTGTCCTTGTCGTTCTTCAAAGAGAAAAAGGAACTGCCTGCTCCAGAACCACCATACTTGTCTGCTGTTTCCATGTTGAATTTTGCCATAGTTTTTATACCTCCAAAGTTTTGATAATTATTTCAGGCTATAAGACTTACGGAAAAGCCATATAGCGAAACGACGCATGTATCTTCTAAACATTTTTGTATTACCTCCTTCACTTATTATATAGATAAATAAGCTAAATCTTAAACGCACATAGGCTGTAATTTTATGCGGAGGCGCTTGCGGATATTGCTGATGGTCATCGTAGAAACACCGAGTAATTTTGCAATGTCGGAATTAGTATAGCCGATCATCACCAGCTTGCAATAATTCAGCTCATTAGCACTTAAATTAAAGGTGCCTAGGGTCTGCATAACTATAGGGATAATCTGCATAAACCCAGCCGCCTCATCAGCTATATCAAAGCCATTTTCTACCAAAGAGGTCAAGCTGTCGCTGTGGAAAATTGCCTTACGTTTCTGGGTACTCAGGGACTGCGTCTCAGTCCTCAGTCTGTTCTTGAAGATTATGTAGTAGTAGGTGCTGAACTTGGAATACTTATCAGCATCAAAGGTCTGGAGACATTGGTCCAAAGACTCCAGGGCGTAGCTTGCGATATCTGCACTGCAAAGACCAAAGAACTTACCAGCCACCTGCAAACTCAGGGCGTAGGTATGACAAAAAGCCGTTGCTAAGATAGATGGGTTCAATTCCTCATTATAGCATCCGGCTAGTTCTTCTAAACTCATATTATCGAATTTTGAAGTTCTAAGTGTCTGCATAGTTTTATAAGTGTTCTGCATAGTTGTAATCTCCTCTAAGTTGTCAAATATTAGTGGTCGTCATGATAATATCCTCCTACTGAATTGAGAAGGAGCCACCTGCAGGTAACTCCCCTCTTTTGACTTACTCGGCCTTTTCGGTCTTCTTGGACTTCTTGCTAGCGGACTTGGCATTCTTTTCTGCCTGATATGTAAGGGAAGCATCGAAAAGTTCGCTAATCAATTTGTAATTATCTGGGTTCCACTCGGCGATTGCAAGGCGTGCATCAAAGGTGTGGGCGAACTTCTCAAAAGTTGCCATCCCATGCACTGCGGCGGAGCGGAGCCACAGAACCACACCACGCTTCTTGCTCAGTGTGAAGTTCATTACCATCTTGCCGTCCAGCTTCATGCTGTAGAACCCGCTCACCTTTTCAGAGTGGAACAAGCTCAGGCCTGGAACACTCTCTACCTTCTTGTTCATCAGGTCAAGAATATGGGAGTGGATTGCGGAATAATCAACCGCTGGCTCCTTAGCCTTTTTAACCTTCTTTACTGGCTTTTTGACCTCAACAGGAGCTGGAGTTTCTTCCTTTGGCTCCTCAGCAACTGGCTCCTTGACTGGAGTTTCAACCACAGGCTCCTCAACGATTGATTCCTCTGCAGGTGCCTCGTCAGCCTCTTTAATTTCAACCTTTGGCTCCTCTGCTGGTTCGCAAGCGTCCTCGCATGGCTTGTACCAGCGCTTCAAGGTCTTAGGGGACAGCATTTTCTCCTCATCACTGTCCACGAACTTCACCAGCACAGCATCGCCGTTCTCAGATACCAAAATTACCTTCTTACCATTGCGGATATTCTCAAATACGTTGCTCATTTTCATTACCTCCAAAAAGTTTTTCAAGTTTTTATCCGGTGTTGTATCTCACCTTCTGATAATATTATATCACATATTATAGCAGAAGGCACCCCCTCTACAAAAAAATTTGTTGTAAATTTTCAAATTCTTCCTGGCTCAAATCATTGATGTCTTTTCCTGGAGGGATTATATAAGAACTAACCAGCTTTTCTGGAAGGGCTCGTCTTAGTCTTTTTGTAGCCCGCTGACCTGCATCATCAGGATCAAAACCTGCAATGATTTTCCTACAATTGAGTCTGCGGAGCTGTTGATATTGATAGTCTGTTCCTAATCCTAATAAGGCTACGGCTGGTATGCCATAGACATAGCAGGTCAATGCATTAAATACTGACTCACAAACAACTACCTCATTCGCATCTTTTGGAAGCTCGTACAGCCCGTATACAGGCTTTTTTGCGCCCGTCGGATAGTGGAATACCTTAGAGTCAATGCACCTGCGTACAATAAATAATGTTCGTCCCTGCTCATCTCTGACTGGGAAAGTGACGCATCTGAGATGCTTGCCGCCCAGCTCAAAGTCTTTATCATAGCCAACATCAAACTTCTCTATAATTTCATCCGTCAGGCGCCGCTTGTACATATATTCATGGTAATACCGATAGCTATCCAGCTCCTCCTCGCTGATATATTCCACAGGGTCGCTGGAGTGCTTGCGTTGCATGTCTAAGACTAAATCTTTTCGTTGCTCTACAGAAATTGTCAGGAAATTCTTTGTCAACCACTCCCGGCCAAACACTCCTTGGTCGTCCCGTCCAAAACAATGACTAATCATTTCCTCAAGGTTTGCTGTATACCCACAAGTGAAGCAATGAACAGTCCCAGCCGGATGTTTCCCCTTTTTGACTGTAGAAATTCCGCAAGAGGGTTTGCGCTCCTGCCCGTCGTTATGAATTGGACAATTAAACTGGATATTGTCTGGTCCAGGCTTGAAGCTCGCAAACCTCTGTATTCCGTTGGCTGCAAGCTGGTTTTTCAGTTCTTCCAGAACCTCCAGGTCATCTGCTAGAATTGGATTATTATTTACTGTAAACATTAGAATACATCCGTCCCATCTGCAAAAGTGTTACTGATTTCAGTGGCCTTTGTTTCCCTATGCTTCTTTTTGATATTATCGGTGCTTGATGGTACATAGGTAAATTCACCAATATCAATATTCCAATTGTAAATAACCTTGCCGCCATTCTCGCCATCACGGTGCTTCTTAATACCAAACTCCAGGCCATCCCCGGTCTGTCGCAGGGCGATTACTTTTGTAGCGTTCTGCGCAATACCATCCGAATCCCTGATACTTTCCAGCTCTGGGGTTCCCTCGGTATCTTTGTCTTTTGCTCCGCTTCTGTTTGACTGAACAACAACCAGAATTGGGATACCTAGCTCATTACTCAGCGCCATCAGGTCCTCACTAATATTTGTCAGCGATGTGGTCTTATTATCTCCCCGCTTGTAGCGCTCATCTGACAGATATACGATACCATCTATTCCCAGAATATCCAGCTTATTTGTCATGCAGAACTTTCGCAGTTTTGAAACAGTAATTTTGTTCTGGAAATCTCTAGGCGTAGCTACAATAAATGGTATTTCGTTCTGACTCAGGGCCTCGATATAATTTTTGTACTCAGGTTCATCTTTGCCCCAAAGCAAATTTCTATTGGAAAAGTTCTTGAAAACCGTGTCAAACCGATAGCCAATTTTTGTAGCTGACATCTCTGGACTAATATAGCCAACCCTGTTGCCAATTTGCCAGGCATGAGTCATGGTCTTTACCAATACCCAGGACTTGCCTTGACCCGTCCTAGCAAAAAATACAACAAACTCCTCACCCTTCGCCCAGCCATTTATGATACTATCCAGCTCCTCAAACCCGCTGGTAATATACCATGGGGTGTCAGCATTATGTTTTTCATTGTATGCCTGGAGGCGAATATCTGCTTGTTTGATAATATCGGTTCCGATTGCCTGCTGGTATCCGGTGCCCTCTAAATTAGGCAACTCACTCCTCAGATACTCAACCGCATCATTCGCATTGACCTTTAGCAGGTCAGCAACTTTCTGTACAACCGCTACCGATTTGTAATAGGTCATTTCCTCATGCAGAGTTTCTAGTAGATAGGCATCGCTCTCATTTACTTCTACAAGAGAAAAATCCTGGAATTTGTCCAGGAATGTAGCTTTATCAGGAACCTTGCCGTATGTATCATAATGGTTTTTTATGAACTCAAATTCTTGTTCATAGCCTACAAAATTTTCTGCTGTAAGGGAATTGTCTGCCACCAGACTAAAATCTTGTGTTTGTAGGACTTTATTAATTATCTGTAGTGAAATCATTTCGGCGGTCCTCCCCTAACAATTTAATGCGGGTGCTATTGTTCCAAATTCGACTTGCCAGCCTCGGCCCTAAAAATTCTGCTAGATCTTTGTCATCTAGGTTCCCGGTGTAAATATTACTGCGGCCGGCGGTCAGTCGGTGATTGATAAGTGCATACAGACTTTCCAGCTCAATAGCAGTGGCTCCGGTCACCCCAATATCATCCCAGATAACAAGGTCTACCTTTTTGATTTGCTCGTATAAATGGTAAATATCCTTGTCCTTCAAGGTTATGTTATGTTTCATCTCAACAAGAAATTCGGTGACAGGAATAAAAAGGCCACGTACCTGATAGCCATTGGTCGGCCAGATGCGATCAAAGTACTTCAACATCAACTTTAAAGACCAACTTGTTTTACCATTACCCCAATTATGACTATACAGATAAAGGTTATTGCCTGCATCTACAAACTCAACTATGCTATTCTTAATATCCTGCAATTGATAAAAAGCATCTAAATCACACATTGTAGGCTCCAGGACAGCCGGATAACTCAGCTTTTCCGGTATCCGGCTATTCTGAATTAAATACCTAATCTGACCAAATCTTATGCAGGCGTCAGAACAATATGTGGTGTTCGCTTTATTGCAGGCATTTATGTACCAACAATCCTCATGCTTAATCATTTTTAGTTCCTCCTCTGCATATTATATAGAGAAGGCAGGAAGTTTATAAAATGATATCCGCAAAAACCACCGGGATCCTGCATTGCAATTCTCGCAGAAGTGGTACGGTAAGTTCCTTCATCTGCGGGTGAACCTTGCCGGTAGACTCCGCGGCTCTCAGTTTGAAGAAATGGCGCCACTCTCTAATATTGGCAGTCATTACAACCTCAGTCTTCAAAGAATTTGGCAACACCGCTCGGGCCTCCTCAGGCTTGCAACCCTGGTCCAAAAGCTTGAAGTATGCGGCCTCCGCAAACTGACAGCTTCTGTACCATGTGGTCCATGCCTCATTCTCTGGGTCTTCCTTTAGATAACATGGCTTGATGAATGTTACATCTTTGCCAAATTTGTCAATGGAATAGTTACAATATCTGGTACTTTCCTGACAGAATGAAGCTAACCGATGACGGACTAGCTCATGGCTCACACCTCTGTCACAGATGAATTTGATGCTGATGGTGACATGCTCCAAAGGTCCTTCATGCCCTCTGTTCAGCAAGCCATACACAAATCGCTCGGCAGAGTCTTCCCGGATATTGCTTTCGGATTTGTAGCAGACCTTTGCCGCCCTCTCAATCTTCTGCAAAATCTCCTTGCTATTAATGTCATCTAAAATCTCAGTGCTTGGTAATACAATTCTCATTCCTGACACTCCTTCCTATTAATACTGCGCTCCTTGCTAAAATGACCCTCAGGGTAACGGGACCATAACTTGTGCATGTTAACATTGGCTACATCTGACAGACTAACCTCCAGGTCATGGGCTATGGAAGCTATATACCAAAGAGCATCACCTAACTCCTCAATTAGTCCTGATTGACTAATTGAATGGCCGTGATAGTTCAGCTTTTTCAATGCATCTGCAACCTCACCAGCCTCACCATTCAGACCTAAAACTGAATAGTTTAAATCTCCCTGCTCTGGGTCTTTGAAGGCCATTGCGGCCATCTGATATTCATTCAGGGAAAGATTTGTAGGAACTTCTAGCTTAGTGCCAGTAGCATATCTGCGTTCAACCAACTCCAGGATACAATAATTCGCCAAATCAAGCAAGGTATCATCGATAGACTCATCCTTCACATGTGCGGCCTCTCCAGACATCAAAGCCTTCAACCGGTTGTATTTGTCGCCCAGTCTAATCAGAATTGCGTTTGGATACTCTTGCCTGAGCGTTGCGAATGAGTCACCGTAATCATGGTTCTTGCGGCGATAGGTATTGTGCATTTGCTTACAAATCTCCTGATGAATGTCTTCTTTTGGGGTAATCTTCTTATTCATGCTAAGTCCTCCTAAATGAATATATTGTACAGCTCTTGAGATAAATTGTACAGAATGATAAGGGCAATTTGCTTATAACTATATGTAATTGCTCTTTTTATTGCGTACAGCTTATCTCATTCGCTATCCGACTGGTTAACTAAAATTTGAGCCCTGATAGATTTTTCTTCTGCTCTGTTTCTGATAAGTCTCGGAAGGCAGTAGATACTTTTTTGCCTGAGGAGGTATCCGCATTGCTAGCCCGCTTCCTGGCGGGTGCGCCTGAAGTAGCCGCGTTTAGATAGCCTTCAAACTTACTTGGCCTAAACAATGTCTCAGGACGCAAGTATTTCTGCATATCGGTTCCCATCCACTCATCGCATTTGTACGAAACTACCAGTTTTAAATCATCTACAGAATAGCCCTCTTTGAGTCTTGCGGTAATGACCTTTATCGTATCAGCCTTGGTTGGCCTATAATGGGTTCCAGCTAGTTCATTGAGATGTGAGATAACCGTTTCAACTGCTTGGTCCGCCGCCGCTCCTTTTTTACTTGTTATTTTTTCTGTAAGCATCTATTACAAAAGGTATGCCAAATGTTGGTTGTTGGTGTTTGGT